>Ga0326728_10019172_pt1 | contig 13324 bp, 16 predicted proteins | sample MB3enrmetagenome_FD_207602 | JGI IMG/M metagenome (GOLD analysis project Ga0326728, IMG submission 207602) | Lab enriched peat soil microbial communities from McLean, Ithaca, NY, United States - MB31MN | ecosystem: Environmental > Terrestrial > Soil > Wetlands > Peat | place: USA: New York...
TTGCCGCAGGAAAGGTGGACGCCGTTGTCACGATTGGGTGCGTGATCGAAGGCTCGACCCAGCACGACGAGATCGTCGTCCAGCACGCGGCACGGAAGATCATCGACCTCTCGCTTGAGTTCGGGAAACCCGTGACGCTCGGCATCTCCGGGCCCGGCATGTCCCGGCTCGAGGCCAACGAGCGGATCGACTACGCGAAGCGGGCGGTCGAGTCTGCCGTGAAACTTGTCAAGCGGTTAGGATGAGGCTGCTCTCGGAAAAAGTGGCGGCGATCGCCCCCTCCGCGACTATCGAGATCTCCAATAAGGCAAAGAAGATGGAGCGGGAGGGGATCGATGTGATCAGCCTCTCCATCGGCGAGCCGGACTTCGACACTCCGCAGCACATCAAGGACGCCTGCATCAGCGCGCTCGCGCGGGGCGAGACGCACTATGCGCCGAGCAACGGTATCCCTGAGCTCCTCTCGGCGATCAGCGAAAAGATCACCGGGGAGAACGGGTTTTCCTGCAAGCCCGAACAGGTGATCGTCACCTGCGGGGCAAAGGACGCGATCTACGAGGCGATGGAGGCGGTCGTCAACCCCGGCGACGACGTGATCCTCCTCACCCCGGCGTGGGTGTCGTACGAGCCCTGCGTCCAGATGGCCGGCGGCAAAGTGGTCAAGCACCCAGTCAACCCGACAACCTTCCAGCTCGACGACTCGCTCCAAGAACGGGTGACCGCGAAGACCAAGATGATCGTGGTCAATTCGCCATCGAACCCGTCAGGGGCGGTCTTCGACCGGGCCTCGCTACAGCTCGTGGCCGATCTCTGTGAAGATCACGACATCTACGCGATGTCGGACGAGATCTACGAGAAGCTGGTGTACGGGAAGGAGCACATCTCGCTCGCCTCGATCGGCGAGATGGCCGAGCGCACCATCACCATCAACGGCTTCTCGAAAGCCTACGCGATGACCGGCTGGCGGCTCGGGTATGCGGTCGCCCCCGTCCCGATCATCCGCGGGATGTCCAAGGTGCAGCAGCACTCGGTCTCGCAGGCAGCCACCTTTGCGATGTGGGGGGCGGTGGCTGCACTCAAAGGCGACCAGAGATGCGTCGAGGAGATGCGGCAGGAGTTCGACCGGAGGCGCACATACATCATTGCCGAGCTGAACAAGATGGGGTACCCCACGGCCCCGGCCGACGGCGCATTCTACGCATTCATCAAAGTCAGAGGCGACGACATGGCGGTCTCAACCCGCTGGCTCGAAGAGGCACATGTGGCGGTGACACCGGGCAGCGCTTTTGATGCGCCCGGCTGGATCCGTCTGTCCTATGCTACATCTATGGAGAAGCTGAAGGACGCGATGGAAAGGATCCGGAAGGTGGGCGGGAAATAAGCAGGTTCCGATTTTAGCCAAGCCTGAATAACTTTTCTTCATTTCACTTGGGCGAGCTGAAAATTTCTGCAGGCAACATAACCCACATTCTGGACAATGTTGCCATGTGTGGAGTTTTTATGTCGAAATAAGGATTTTTTACAAATTCTTTTTATAATAACAATGAAGAAAATCCTTTATGGAAGTCGAAGAGAAATCTTCCAAATTATCTGAAGAGGATAAACTAATCATAGGTTACTTGATCGAAAGACAAAGTCAAATTGATTCTTTTTATGACGCCCAAAATCCAAAAATCTCTCAACTTTTAACAATTAATGTTGTAATTTTTGGCGCCATTGTTGTTATTATTGATAAATTACCAAGTGGCAATCATTTTGGTCTTATTTTTATTTCTCTGGGAATAATTTTCGTTATTATCAGCACTATTATTGGTATAATAGCATATCAATCCTTCAGCTATGATTTTGGAGTTATAGATGACCCAAAGAATCCAAAGAATCTGAAAGGGAATTTGAAAAAAATGCTTTATAACACAGATAATTTTTCTTCCGAAGACCGGATAAAATTTTTAAAAGACGCGATAATCGAGAATCTAGATTTCAACTTAAATGCTCATGATAGAAAAGAAAAATTTGTCTATCAGATGCTAAATTTTGATTATTTAGGAATAGTTTTACTTTTCTTTGGATACCTATGGATTTTTCTTATCCTTCATTTTAGTATGAGTTAGAATAAATTTTTAAAAACCCCCTCAAAGATCTGAATTTCTACAGAGCCGATAATCAATTAATTTATGGTGAGAAAGATCATCCGGTTGTTTTGAATGGGAAACAAAACGTCTGCTGAAAAATGGATGTTAAGGGCGAGAAGCAATTTATGGATCGCAAAAATGGGAAAATCTCATGAATGTATTGTATATGATGATCTTGGAAATAATTGTCTGGCCGCCGCAGAAAAAGCATTAAAAGCATATTTTATTTTTTTAAATGGGCCTAAGGATTTACCATGGATGGAAGATAAAAATAGGAAGCATGGACACGATTTACCTTGGCTAACCGATTTATTGAAAAACCAAAATGTTGTAATACCTGAAGATATCAAATCTGCTGTCAACTCTTTTTTTATCACCGGGGGGTGGTCATACCCTTGGAGTTATCCTGTATCTTTCGGTTTTGCAACCAAAACCAAACTAACTGATTATGCAGTTGATCGACGATATCCCGGTTCTTATGAAAGCCTCGGTAAAGATGGATATAGGGTAGCGCTTTCAAGAGCGGAAAAAATTGTTAGTTGGGTAGAAGATTCATTGAAAGAATGAATGTGGTTATAGGCCATTTTCAAAGAGGAGCGGTTTAGGGGGTAGAATGAGTTTCGCCCCCGGCAAGTAATGCAGGTTCTCCACCATGTTGCACACCCCCATGATTCTAGAGGGCTTGCATATTCGTTGCCGATTTGCTAACCATTCACTTTTCATCGATTGCTTCGATAATGTTTCTTACTCGTTGGTCTATTGAAGGGTGATAATCAAAAAATGCTAAACATAATCTCGATAACAATTTGGAAGAATCAAAACTTGCTGGCAGTGCATCTAAAGCATTTAATGTTTTTCTCACAATTTCTGAAGGTCTTTTAATATCATAATTGTCTCGTAATATTTTTGAAGCGAATTCATCACTTCCGTATTCATCCCAATGGAAAGGTTCTATTAAAATTCTAGTTGAGGTAAAGATCACAAATAATACAAAAATAACTGAAATTGTAGCGATAATTGGGCCAACCTTTAGACCGAATAGATTCAAGAGCAAGATCAACAAGAGTGGAATAAAACTTAGACATACTAAAAAAAGAAAGGCCGGTTTTCCATATTGTCCTCGTTTCAGGTGTCCTTCTTCATGAAGTAGACAAAATCTGATCATGTCGTCATTGAATCCAGATATATTTGGATTGTAATCGATCGTATTTGATGTAAGAACACTGGCTTTGAACCCATATGGAATATTTTTTGATGCTTTGATTTTACGATAAGGATCGATTAGGTATCGCGTTTTTAATTCGTTGCTGATATCAATAATTTTCTTTTCAGCATCCATTATTTATCAATCCACTGTGATTTTAATGAATTTAAACGCATATGCGTTACGAATGGGATTGTGTATATGGAGTAGTGTAAAATAATATCGTATCCAACTTGGCAATGAATAAATGTAGTTCTAAAAAAATTCGTAAATAAAGCACCTTTCTCTAGCCAAAATTTGATAGCCCATATGACGTAACCCATTATCAGGTCTAAATGAAGGATCAAAATTTAATAGAGGCCAGATATTTTTCATTTCATTAAATAAAGAATTTGGATTCGGCCAATTTTGATTTAAAGGTTTTATTACATATGTACAGTTTTCTGTTACAGCTCGAATCTCTTTCATTTGCAAATTCGCCCAAAGAAAAACATCCCCGATAGATAGAGTTGAATTGGAAGAAAAATGATTGTGACTGAAAATTTTACCTCTTAAAGAATTCTCAAATTCAGGAAAATTCTCTAAAGTCGTCTCTGGATATACTTGACAACATCTCTCAAATTCACCATTAGATGAAAAAATCCCCCAACATTCTGTTTTATTGGCATCAATTTCATCGAAAGTGTTTGGGATAGGTACACGTCTAATTGTCAATGTTCTTGGGATGTGTACCTCACGCAACCAATTTTCAAAATGTTCAATATTTTGGAATGGGAGAGGGGCTTCAATTGGTTCAATAATTGGTAAATTAACAGGTGTACATTCACATTGATAAATAAACGCCATACTTCCAATAATTTCTTTAAGTTATTAATGGACACGATGGCATTTTAAACCACATATGGGGGGTTCCCCTCATGTGGTGTAAAGTGACATCGTGTCTCTTTTCGGGCTCAGTGGTGCATGGCGGGGTATGATGTTTGAGTTTATTACAAATAACAATCAACCAAATAAAGATAGAATGTCTCTAAATAGTAATACAACACCTGTTCAATCACCAACCGATATCACGAGCGAGGGAGGTATGGCCGAACCCTTAACAACAACGGCAGCTGCAATAGAGATTGCTAACGCTGGCTTCGGTATCTATGGGAGGGCCAAAGAGTTTTACAAATCAATTAATACACAGTATGGGGAGCTGGGAATTTCTTTTACTCTCATTCTAAAATAAGTTAACGGGGGTTTGGGCTTGCTCGCGGGTGGTGATAAATGGCGGGTGGTAGCGCAGGGATTAAAAATAAAATTTTTATCGTATGCAAAGTATCTTTTAACTTAATCAGCTAAAATCTTGTATAGTGACTTTCATTTCATCATCTTTAGAGGAAAGATAATATGAACGGTAATCCAGAAAGGTCACTCCGGAATGAAGAAATAATTCCAATCCTTCTTGGTTTGTTTGAAATATTAGTAGGATTACTTTTTATTACTGGAATTGCTTTTTCGACAACCACGGTTAACGCCCTACTATCGGATTTAGGCTTAGGTTTAATAGCAGCAGGTATTACTACCGCGACATTGGAATATATAACTCGCAAACGAATGCGACAAGATATAAATGAAATCAAAAAGGCAAATTTCGAATCAATAATTAAAGGTTTAATAACGGAACCAATTTTTCGTGAGATTCAGGAACATATAATTCGTGAGCCTTTTTTGCGTAGAAATTTCTCTATTATTATTACCTTGAAATGGAAGGACGAGCCATTAAAAGACTATTTGGAGTTGAATAGGTTTCTCAGCTATGAAATAGAGAACATCTCTCAGATACCTGGGACTTACATACTACGTTCGTTTGAGGAAAAGAAATATGAGGATAAATTCCCAGGAAACACGGCGATTGAGGAGATTAAGGTTCAAAAAATGCCGTTCACCGATGACGCCGCGTTATCAATATATTCTGGGGAATCCCTTAAAAAATATATCGATGGAATAGAAACTGGTATTTATGCGCGAATCCCCATTGTTTTTAATCCTAGTGAAAAAGCTAAAATTAATGTGAAACTTAGAACTCTATATCGGAGTAGTGATTCATACACCTTTTGTTTGGAGAGTCAGACCGTTCAACTCCAACTAACAGTGATGCATCCTTCAGATTTGAAAATCGAACTTATCCCATTGCATCCAGCTAAAAATGCGTTTATTAACGAATTAGATGAATTAACAATGAAGCGTTGGCGAAGTGAAGTAGGTTTTCTTCCTTTTCAGGGATTTGTAATTTCATGGCAACCAGCTTGTTAATAAAGTAGGGATATGTTGATTCTGTAGATTTCATACTATTATCTCACTGCCAACCCGATCATCGTCATCCAGCGGTTGCCGGTTAAGTCCAAAATGAGATTTCAATTCAACAATATCACTTTTCTTTATCATTCTCAACCGGGTCCAAAAGAAGAATTTTCACACGCTTTCCAACCCACGATACCGGGAGATACACTCCGCCGGATGTTCCACGACCTTTTACCGTTCGTTCAAGCACCTCGTAGGCGCTCGATTGTATTGTCATTGATTCCGTTGTCATATGATATACACTTAATCGCTATTATATAAATGCTTTATCAATGCAAAGTAGTTATGAAACATACATGTCATAGATATATTTAAGTAGTGATAGATATAATATAGATATATCAAAGGATGAGGAGACCCGCCAAGATCCACCCCATCCTGAGGAGGTCACAACAATGTCCGAAGCAACTCTCCCCACCACAACTTACAACCCCGCCGGGATAAATGTTTTCCCCGCGCCAGTTGTCAACCTATTCCGCTATGAGAATGTCTACAAGAACGCCAACAGCAATTTCGCGGTCGAGTACCGGAAGCAGATTATCGAGCTCCGCGACCAGGGGCTCAAACTGAATGAGATTGCCGACAAACTGAACTGTTCCGTTTCTGTCGTCAAGAAGTGGCTACGCCGGAACCGCGAAGGCGAACTTATCTCCGATAAGTCCCGCGCACCGCTCAACCGTGAGGTCAAAAATACTCAGTTCCACCAGCACATGGTCAAAGAGATCCTTGCAAAATTCCCGTTCTATGGCTCGCGCAGAGTTGCGCATGAGATCGAGAAGGAGATCGGGGTTAAAGTATCTCACATGACCGTAGCGCAGATAATGAAGGATATCGCGCCGAAGAAAGAGCCGGTCGAGGCAGAAGTAATTGAGATTGATGAACCGGATAAAATCTGGCATATGGACATGACCCCGGTACGGATGATGGGCGGGAAGAAACAGTATATCTTCGCTATCATCGATGCATGCACCCGCAGGGTAATGGCAATCAAGAGCTATGCAGGCTGCACCTCAGCTGAGGTAATCGACTGCCTGTATGTGGCAATCATCAACAACGGCGGGAAGAAACCACGTATGCTCTACACCGACAATGGCGGTCAGTTTGTCAGCAAAATCTTTGAGGACTGCTTAAAGGTTCAGTGCATCTTTCACCATAAGGTTGACAAAGGTTGCCCGTGGCAGAACGGGAAGATCGAGCGGTTGTTTAAGACCCTGTTCGACGAGTGGATCAACTACCGCCGATACAATACCGAGAAGTCCCTTAAGGAAAGCCTTGAAGAGTTCAGGAACTGGTTTAACAACGAGAGGGAAATCCAGAAACTCGGATACAAGACTCCGATGCAGATAATGAAGGAAAAGGCAGTTTCTTCTTAATCACTTTCACACCTCATTCACAATGCCTTTTTCCATTCCATAATCTGATAGTTTTATCATAAATAAATTCCATATAAGTTACATAAGGAGTACTTTTGTAGTACATATGGAATTGGGATAATGAAGAAACAAAAGTATGAAAGTAAATCTGACGAGGATTCAAACCAGAAAATCGGAAAGACCATCAAACTAGACGATGTTCATTGGCAAATCGTCAATAAGTTAATGCCATTCTATGGAAACAGCGAATCCGAAGTTGTCAGAACTATCGTCATGATGTGGATTCATGACAATATTGGAAGCGATGCGATTAGAAAACTTGAAGAATTGAATGCTGTACACTTGAAATGAGCATAGTTATTGATTATCCTGAAGATATGATCAAAGGCACGTTTAAAATTAAAATAAAGCACGACGTTTTCAATTGGCTTATTGGAGATTCTGGGTGGACAAGTAAGGAAATTGCTGACCGGTTGGGATACCCTGAAAGAGAGATATCAAGGTGGGGGATCGAAGGTAAGGATATTGAGATTCCCATTAATAAAGTCGAAATCCTTGCAGAATCAATAAAGAGACCTATTGCCTCTTTTTTCTTGTTACATCCCCCTCACGGGATTTCGAGACCAAAGGATTTTCGCAAATTACCTAGAGAGAGAGCCGAGCCTTATTCAAAAGAAACTCACCTCGCAATGCGCAAAGCAAGGAGATTGCAAAAGATAAGTGCTGATCTAATGGGGGCTTTGGGGTATCAAACAAAGGCGAATGTCAACAAATATGAGATCACAACCAACAATTCAGAAAAAACGGCAAAAGATGAGCGGCTGAGATCTGGGATTACTGCGAGAGATCAGCTCCATTGGGAGAATGAATCTAAAGCTCTAAGCAATTGGAAGAAATGGATAGAATCGAAGAACATTCTTGTATTTCAGATAAAAATGCCGATGAAGGATGCAAGAGGTTTTTCTTTTTCTGATGTTGAACCTTATATTATTGTCCTAAACAAATCTGACTCCGTTAACGGCAGGATCTTTTCACTATTTCATGAATATGCTCACATCTTATTAGGAGAAACCGTCATCTGCAATATTGAAAGCGATTCTTCGCACGATATTGGTATAAGACGTATAGAGAAATGGTGTAATTATTTTGCAGGAGCGTTCCTTCTTCCAGAGGACAGGATATCCGGTGATCCTGAAATAAATGAGTTGTTGAAACACGGAAAAACGACAGAATGCATAAGAAAATTATCAAAATCCTATAAAATCAGCGAGTATGGTGTATTAGTCAGATTAAGAAATCTGGATTACATCGGAGATCTTGAATACGAGATCGAAAAAGTTAGGATACTCAAAGAGATTGATGAAAATCTAAAGAAAAAACAAGAGAGAGAGCGAGAAAGAGAACTCAGGATCCCCCTGGAGATAAAATGCCAATCCGAAAAGGGCAATCGTCTTATCTCGTTGGTTTTTGAAGGGTCTGATAAAGGGATAATATCAGAATCCGACGTTTTGGATTATCTAGATATCAAAGATAAGAATTTTGAGAGAATGCACGAGTCATAGAAAATGTTGAAAAATAACAAGAAAAACATTTACATTATTGATACCGATTCGTTGGCAAAGTTAGGCAAATTGCAGGAAAATATTTTTGATCCAATTTGGGAATACGTTGAGTCAATGGCTGCTGAGGGGAGGCTGATTACAAGCGTTAAGGTAATCGAAGAGATCGAGAGAAAGTTTGACCGAATCCGCAAATGGTTGACAGTTATTAATGAAAGATACCAAATTGCTTATCCCATCCTTCCAGACCAAGTAAAGCGAATTGGAGAGATTCAAGAACAATGGAGGTATTTTGTAGATCACGAATCTGAGCATGAGGATGCCGATCCATATTTAGTGACACTTGCGGAGTGGTTGATGGGAAGAGAGCAAAAAACCCTAGAGGATAAGGATGTTGAGTATTATGTCGTAACAGAGGAGAGAATCGGATCAGAGCATAAAAATTACGACAATCCTTGTGAGGTTACAAGAATACCGGACTTTTGCCACGTACTAGGTATAAAACACACCAATTTCTGGGGTATGGTTGAGTTAGAAGGGTGGCAATGGACACGATAGTATTTTTAAACTGGTCATTTTTGGTAGTGTGGAGTGAGGGGCTTTAACCCTCTTAACAATCACCAGCATCAACGGGTCTTGGAGCTAGTCTTCTTATCGTGGTATTTTGTAACATTTGGGGGAGCATCAATAGTGTTGCGATTAGGATTACCACGATACTGATGTTCAACTCCACACTTTTTAATCAAGGGGGGTTTTAATCCCCCCATTTTAGCAGCACCATCTCATGGTGCGCCACTCCACGAGACCGTGCCTTGCCAAACCTTGCCGCGAACAAAGACTGCGGAGTCATGTGGCCGCAATTCCACGATCATCTATTTTGGCGCTATCGCGGATGATTCAAGTTTCCGTTACACGGTCGGATGCGTCGAGAGACTTTATATTGAACGTTACTCCAAAAAGTAGTTTTGCAAAGAAATATTTTGCCTAGTAAGAATGAGAAACCATCAAGAGTCTAAATCAAAAATCATTAAAAAATCCCTCGTTGTTAAGTAATTTAGAGATTTCCGTATTTGACACCCCAAGTTCTTTTAATTGGTTTATTATTTCCAAACGTCTTCCTTCAGCAATGAAAATGACTTTTTTTGAAGCTTTTTCAGTTTTCAAATTTCGTAATTGAAGAATTATATCTCTTAATTGTTTTACCAAGATAGAAATTTGCTTTTCGTCCCGCGTTCTCTCTAAAAGAGCCGGAAGCATCCATAAATTATCGACTTCGGCAACAGGATAATCGCGTCGATAAGGATTGAGTCGTGGTTTAATCGCTTGTCTAACCTCCGCACTCAAAGTTTGTATGGCATCCATCATATCAGCAGATATAGTTTGAGAGGGATCGCCGCTGCTTCTTAATTCTCTAAGAGTTAGTGCGGTACCTATGGGATTATCCGTTATATTTTTATCACTTTCTATCGACAAAATATGACTTTTAAGCTCTTCCATCGCTTTATTCGCACTTCGTATATCAATATCGAATGTAATTGCTCTATTTGAAGCATTATCGAATGGAATTTTATGGCCGGTTTTTATCATATGTATAAAAGGTTTTTTTGCGACATGGCGAACGGCAAGCTCGTAACAAACGTTTGGATTGCGGAAAGATAGATCAGCAATAACGAGATCAGAATCAATTAATAAATCAACTATTTGCCGTGTAATAATACCGGATTCATTTATGTGATCGGCACGAATTGGTTTTTGATAACCCATTTTCTCTACGACGGGAGTTATAATACAATCAAGCACATCATTTGACCATTGGCGTTCTGGACTGCCATCATCCCCTATAGGGCATATAACGAAACATGTTTTTTTGGGGGGCTCTTCCACTTCTTTTGATGTCATATATACTCCATCAAATCATATCCACATTAAACTTTCATCAATTCTAATCGACCAGTTTCAGATCACAAAAAACAGACACGATGTCATTTTACACCACACCCTCAGACCCCCCACCCCTCTCAGAAAAATTCCGGTGGTAGGGGGGTATCATGGGGGTGGGGGGAGGTCTCAGGTGAGACCCCTGTCAGACACCAGACTCCGGCGGGTGCTACCGACGTGAAATGTGCGAATCGGGATGGATGGATCGGCCGGGTTGAAGGAGATGAGGGGGGAGGGGGTCTCATTTCCCCAAAGGGTGAGGGGGGTTGGCAGGTGACCCCTCCCTCCGGCACAACCCCCAAAAAGGCCCTTTCCTTCATTTTCAGGTGCCCAAGTGCCGATCCAAAAAGGGGTGCCGTTAAAACGCTGCTATATTGCAGGGCTGGATCTCCTTTAAACCTGGTATTTCTGCAAAAGAGGCGATATCTGAAGACTTTTCCGTGGGCGTGGACATCATTTCCTGTGGAACCCAAAAACGGGATCGCCGGAATGGCAAAAGGAGCCCTATACGGGCCCGGAATAGCCGAAGTCCATGAGACCCCCAACATTCTGGAAATACTCGTCTGTGACCCCTTGCTATGATACATTGAACGTTGCATTACCGTAGATGTCTTTCTCGGTAAAATCTTCATTCACGGTGGAGACATGGACGATCATCTCTGTTTTTGCTGCGAGGGTTGTGTCGGCTGCAAAAGACCAGGTGTTGGTATCCCCCGAACCTTGTGCGACTATTGCAGTGGTCCCGATATTGTACCACTGGCCGTCACAGGGATCATGGGTGATGGTGGCCGGCCGTCTCGATCGGTCCTCGAGATATAACGGCCAGATCGTGCAGGACAGGAGCGTGCCCTCAACAAGGTTTGTCGTGCCGGAGATGCGAAAGATTGCGCCTCTCTGCCGGTCACCGATAGGGTTGATGGTGATGTACGGGGCGCCGGTCCCGCTGATGGTCGCCGCCTTGGAGTCCTGGTAATACAAGATGGATGCCGGGACGGAAGATGCACCGTTCAGCATGAAGTGCACCGACCCGTTCACGTCTCCGGCATCGTTTGACACCAGATAATGGTAACTTCCCGGCCTCATCGATGAGGTTGAATCGAGCGCGAATATCCAGCGGGTTGTCCCGTTTGCGTCAGGACAGGCAACCGTATTTGCAATCATCGTTGTCTCCCCGCTGCTCTCGTTCACCTCCTTCAGGTCCACTGACGTGCGTGGGGGCAGGTTCGTGGTGCCGGAGATGATGATCAGGTCGCCCGTGTTCATGTCACCGATTGGATCGATAGTGATGAATGATGTACCGGTACCAATCGATGGCATCTGGTTTATTGCATTATCCGATGCGTTGGCTTCTGACTGCATTTCTCCTGTCACGTTCATTTTTGCGGTAGCATTCTCACTATTTCTTAAAATTCCGGTCTTTTGCAGGCCGGCAGAATTTCCAGCCAGTAACTCCGGGCTAAATGCGAACGCAATAATAAAAAAGATGATTACCGCGAGAACGATGAGTCCGATACTGAGATTTTGCTTCGAGACCATGGTCTCCTTTACTCCCGTGTTCCGTTGCAGACAGGCAGTATAGAGTGAATTGTGGTGCGATGGAGATATCTCCCTTTTGGAGCGAGGAACCTCCTCCGGAATACCTTCAAAATAGCCCCGGAATGGGGAGATCGGGGAGAGGGTATGCGGCCCCCCTCATTCCAAAAGAGGTTCACGTGCTTCCTGCCGAATCGCTGACAACCCTTCCGTCCCTGAGATTAACGATTCGGTGGAAATATTCCCTGTGCCAGTCTTCGTGCGAGACCATCACGATGGTCTGGTGCAGATCCTCATTGATCTCCCGGAAGAGATCGAGCACCATCCGGGAATTCTCGGAATCCAGATTGGCGCACGGCTCATCGGCAAAGAGGATGTCCGGCCGGTTCACCATGGCACGGGCGATCGAGACCCGTTGCTGCTGGCCGCCGGAGAGTTCCCGGGGCAGGTGGTCCCGCCGGTCGCACAGGCCGATCTTCTGGAGTATCCCGAAGCTGTCCTTTTTGGACTGCTCCTCGGTGCGGTCCTTCCGGAGCATCGCCGGGATGGAGACATTCTCCATGACCGTGAGATCGGGGACGAGTGCGTAGTCCTGGAAGACAAACCCGAGCTTGTAGAGCCGGAACATGGTCTTCTGGTAATCGGTCAGGAGGGAGATATCCATCCCGTCGATCACGATCCTGCCGGAGGTGGGAACGTCGAGGAGCCCGAGCATGTGCAGGAGGGTGGTCTTCCCGCTCCCGCTCGCCCCGGTGATCCCGAGAAACTCGCCATGGTCGATGGTAGTGGTAATGCCATCGAGAGCCTTGACCTCGGTATTTCCCATGTGGTAGACCTTCCGCAGATCCGTGATCTCGATCATGGTATCAGGCCCTCATGGCAGTCTGGATATCCTCGCGTGACACCTGGTAGGCGGGCACATACCCGGCAATGATGGCAGCGGCGAGAAGGATGAGTGAATTGGTAGCAAGATCCGTCGGTGTCAGGTACAGGGTCGCCGACCATGCCGGGGTCACGACAGGGTGATAGGTCATGTACACGGCAAGAAGCATCGTGAGGGCAATCCCGAGAATAATTCCCAGTCCGGCCAGTATGATCACCTGGAACCCGTAGCTGTGCATGATGACCTCCTTGTCCACCCCGATCGCTTTCAGGATTCCTATCTGCCTGCGGCTGTTGAGGGTCTTGATCGTGATGACGATGAACAGGACGACCGTCGTGATGATGATACTCACAATC
>Ga0326728_10019174_pt1 | contig 13323 bp, 13 predicted proteins | sample MB3enrmetagenome_FD_207602 | JGI IMG/M metagenome (GOLD analysis project Ga0326728, IMG submission 207602) | Lab enriched peat soil microbial communities from McLean, Ithaca, NY, United States - MB31MN | ecosystem: Environmental > Terrestrial > Soil > Wetlands > Peat | place: USA: New York...
TCCGGTGGGGACGCTCAGAGATCTGGGCCAGGACCTGCTGCAAGGGTGCGATCCAGCACATCGCTGCGGATACTGCGTCGTGATCGAAGGACAGGCGCGACCGCTCGATCAAGTGGTCGGCGACGATGTCTATTTCATTGCAAGGGAAGCGTTACGTAACGCGATCAACCATGCGAACGCCACGGAAATCGAAACCGAGCTCGCCTTTGGGGATTCATTTTCGATGCGCATTCGCGATAACGGTGTTGGGATAGACGCGGCCGTGATCCGCGAGGGTCAGCGAGCCGGACACTGGGGCCTTCCGGGTATGCGCGAGCGCGCGCAGAGCATAGGCGCCAAACTGCGGGTGTGGAGCGAGCGGGGAGCCGGGACGGAAATTGAGCTGACCGTGCCTGGGCCGATCGCATTTGCGAGGCCGTTCCTGCGCGAGCAGTCGACTCACCAGGAGAGATCATGAACGTGGAGAACTCAGGTGTCGCCCTGCGCATCTTGACGGTGGACGATCATCCCCTGTTTCGGGAGGGCGTCAGGGCGCTGATTCTGGGTCAACCGGATCTGGAGATCGTCGGAGAAGCATCCAGCGGTCGGGAAGCGGTGGAGCAATACCGATCCAAGAAGCCGGACATTACTCTGATGGACTTGCAGATGCCCGGCATGAGTGGAATCGACACCATCGTAGCCATACGCAATGAGCACCCCGATGCAAGGATCATCGTACTGACCACCCATGTTGGCGATGCCTACGCACGGCGGGCGCTGGATGCGGGGGCGAGGGCCTATGTGCTCAAGAGTACAGCTCGTAAGGAGCTCTTGAATACCATACGGGATGTGAACCGCGGCTTACGGCACGTAGAGCCGAACGTGGCCACGGAACTGGCCTTTGCGCAACATCACTCCGATCTCACGGACCGTGAAATCGCAGTGTTGAGTCTGATAGCGGATGGCAATTCAAATCGGGATGTCGGGGCGGCATTGGGCATTCAAGAAGAAACCGTCAAGAGTCACGTCAAGATCATCCTTGGAAAATTGAACGCCCGCGATCGTACTCATGCGGTCACCACGGCATTGAGGCGCGGGATCATCCCTCTGATGCAGACGCTCCCGAAGAATAAATCCTGATCTTTACAAGCACGGCGGTCCGCGTACCCTCGAAAGAGGGGAGCGGGCAGGTCTTTTTGAGGGATGGCAGCTTTGCTGGCCCACTCTATCCTTGGCAGTACCAATCGAGCCATGGGGCACGCGCCAATGATCGAACCAACGGAGATCCGCATTCTGTCGCTCACGCCGAAGGCGTATGCAACCAGCTCCCGTATCCGAAGCGGCGAGGATGGCAGCAGTGAGGTCGAGCGAGAATCCGTGGTTCGGATGCAGACCATTGTGGGAGAACTTCTGGCCGCCATCCGAGGCTTGCTGCAGGGCGACCGCGAGGCGGCGGAAGTGAGCGTTGATCGTGTTGCCGAGATGGTGAATCGCGGGGGTGGCACTCGAACTATGACGCGATTGGTTGGCTGCATTCCGTCCGAGCCGCCCGCTCTAAAAATACGCGGAGGCCTGGCACCTTGGCAGCTTCGACGGGTGATCGCGCACATCGAAAGCCACCTGGACGGAGCGATCACGACTCAGGATCTGGCAACGATAGCAAAGGTGAGTACCTGTCACTTCACTCAAGCTTTCCGGGAAAGTGTATCGGAGACCCCGCACGGATACGTGATGCGGCGCCGAATCGAACGGGCACAGGGCCTGATGTTAACGACGGGCATCGCTTTGGGCAGAATCGCGATCGACTGTGGGTTCGCGGACCAGGCTCATTTCAACAAGCTGTTTCGACGTCTGGTGGGGGAAAGTCCAGGCGTCTGGCGGCGTGCCCGATTGAACCCGCCGTTGGTCGCTGGTTCCGATGCCAGCCCGATGAAATAACGTACCGGGGGCGGATTCCCGGCTGCAGGAACTTCTGACCGTAAGCGGCGTTCGCGTTGTGGTCGGGGGCAGTCATCGGTGTCGATCAGGCCGCTCCCTTGACGAATTGGCGCGTGATCTTGGCGACGTGCTCACCCTGATAGCGGCACATGTCCAGCTCCAGTGCCGTGGGCATCCGAAGCTCGGGGCCCGCGCCCGTGACGCAGCTGGCACCGTACGGGGTCCCGCCGGTGACTTCGCGCAGCGTGGTCAGCTCTTTGAACGTGTAAGGCAACCCGACGATGATCATGCCATGGTGCAGAAGCGTCGAATGAAATGACGTGAGGGTGGTCTCCTGCCCTCCGTGCTGACTGGCGGTGCTGCAGAACACGCTGCCGACCTTGCCGACCAGCGCGCCCTTGGCCCACAGCGCCCCGGTCTGATCGAGGAAGGTGCGCATCTGCCCCGCCATGTTGCCGAAGCGTGTCGGTGTGCCGAAGATAATGGCATCGTATTGTTCAAGCTCGTCCGGCACCGCCACGGCCGCCGGTTGGTCCAGCCGATAGCCGTAGGTTTTTGCGAGCTCAGCGGGCACGGTTTCCGGCACCCGTTTGACCACCACGCGCGTGCCGGGGGTCCGGCCGGCGCCTTCAGCCTGCGCATGCGCCATCGCTTCGATGTGCCCGAAACTGCTGTAGTAGAGAACGAGAACACTGGACACGGTTCACCTCTTTCCGCAGGGGTTGCAACTAACTCGGTGTGCCGGTGTGGCGCGTTAGAAACGCGGCCAGCAGCCGGTTGTAGGCATCAGGATTGTCGAGACTGGCCAGGTGGCCGCTGCCGGCGATCACGGCGCGCTCTCCGGCCGGCATCCGTCTGGCGAGCGCATCGGCCGATCGCGGCCGGCCGGTCAGGTCGTACTCACCGGTAATCACGAGGGTCGGTACGGCCAGGCAATCCAGACAGGCCGACAGGTCGGGCGGAAGCGCATCTTCCGCGCCGTCCGACAGATCGTTGCCTGGATAGCGCTCGAGCATGCGCTGCAGGCGCGCGTGGGTGGCCGGATCCCCGGTGCGAAGCTGCATCAGCGGATGATGCATCCATTGCTCGCGAAAGGCAGCAAGGCCCTGCGTGCGCACCAGCTCGCGAAAGGGAGCGAGCGATACATTGCTGTCCGCCATCGAAGGGTCGAACTCCGGCGGCCCATCCAGCACCATGCACGAGACCTGGCCGGGGTGGGCGCAGGCATGGCCGAGCACCGCCCGGCATCCCTGCGACATGCCGAGCAGCGCGACGCGCCCGAGCCCGAGATGCCGGCACAGCGCGCCCAGATCGTGCACGTCGTGCTGGATCGATGGCCGGCCGGAAGAGAGCCCGAAGCCGCGCCGATCGAAGCGAATGATGCGGAACGCCGCGCGCAAAGCCTCGACCTGCGAGTCCCAGACTTCCAGGTCGAGCGTCCAGCCATGGACCAGCACCACCGCGGGGCCGTGACCCGCATCGCGGTAGCGCAGGCGGGCACCGTCGACCTGCAGGTAACGGTCGACGCGCCGATCACGGGCAGCTGCGGCCGAAGCCTCGGCGCTCGAATTCAAGTGGTATCCATCCGGTTCGCATAGCGAAAAAGTTTTCGCTTTTAGGTTACGGGCGCCGGTGCGTCGGCGTCAAATGGCACCGAGCAGGGCCGCGCCAGGCAGACCCGCGCCAGCTGCCGTTCAGAACTGTGCGCTCAACGCCAGCCAGGGGACGACCGCGAGATCCGTGGAGATCTGGCGGCTGACCTGCTGCAGCATGCTCAATCGCTCGCGCACGAGCTTGCTGCGGCTGATGCGCCGCGAATGGCTCGAGCTGTTGAGCGCGGCGACCACGCGACCGTGGTTGTCGAGCACCGGCACCGCCAGCGCGATGACGCCGTAAGCCAGCTCGTCTTGCACTGCCGAAAAACCGGTGCGACGGCACTCGTCGATCAGGGCGCGCAGCTTGGCGGGCTCTGTCACGGTGTGCTCGGTGAGCGCTTCCAGCCGGGCGGACTCGAAGTAGTGCTGCAGCCGCTCCTCGCTGACGCCGGCAAGCAGGACCCGTCCGGTGGAGGTCGCGTGCGCCGGAAAGCGGCTGCCCACGTGGGCCTCCAGGCGTACCAGCGTGCGCACCGAGGTGCGCGCAAGGTAGACGATCTCCACCCCGTCGAGCACGCACAGTGCCGCGGAGTCGCTGGTGGTGCGCGCCAGCTGCTCCAGATGCGTGCGCGTGACCTGCTCGATGTTCATCGATTCGAGGTAGGCCGCGCCGAGCTCGAGCACTTTCGGGCGCAGCAGGAAACTGCGGCCGTTGCGCGTGACGTAACCGCTCTCCTCGAGCGTGAGCAGGCAGCGCCGTGCGGTCGCCGCCGGTATGCGTGCGCTGCGCGCGACGTCGCTCAAGGACAGCGCCGCGTGCTCGCGCGTGAAGGCACGGATCACCGCCAGTCCCTTGGCCAATCCCCCCATCGCCTCGCGACGGCGCGCTGTGCTCTTGCGACGCATGATGAGCGAGTTTATTTCGATATGCGAAAAACTGGAAGGTGCGGGGGAGCGCGTTGACAAGCGATCCATCGTTGCCCCAGAGTATGTTTCGCATATCGACGTTGATTTCGCTATACGAAAATAATTGGGGGGCGCTTGAAGATTGGTCGCCAGGATCAGCACAGCTCCGCGATCTGCACTTCGAACGAGCAGACCATCGTGGTTCGCGGGCACGACCTGGTGCGCGAGCTGATCGGGACAATCGGATTCACCGAGCATGTCTGGCTGCTGATCACCGGCGCGTTGCCCACGCCCTTACAGCGCCGGGTCCTGGATGCGACCCTGGTCGCGATCGCTGAACACGGCCTGGTGCCGAGCGTTCAGGCCAGCCGCATGACACTCGCGGCTGCGCCCGAAGCGATACAGGGTGCGGTCGCGGCCGGCCTTCTCGGGTGCGGCTCGGTCATACTTGGTGCCGCCGAGGCTTGCGGACACTTTCTCAATGAGATCGCCGCGCAGAGCGCGAACGGCACGGCCCTCGAGTCCGCGGTCGCTGCCGTGGTCGGGCAGTACCGGGCAGCGAAGCGCGCAATCCCGGGCTACGGGCACCCGCTTCACACAGGACAGGATCCGCGTGCGCAGCGATTGTTCGAGGTCGCCGCCGAGGCGGGCAGCCCGGGGGTCTATGTCGGAATCGCTCGCGCGGTCGAGCGGCAGCTGCCGCAGCTGATCGGACGTACCCTGGCCATCAATGTCTCAGGTGCGATCCCCGCAGTACTGCTCGATGTCGGCTATCCGCTGCGAGCGCTCAAGGGTGTGCCGCTGCTGGCGCGCACGGCCAGCCTGATCGCCCATCTGCTCGAGGAGCAGCTGCGCCCGATCGGCTTCGTGATGTCGCACGCCGCGGAGCAGGCCATCGATTATGACGGCACTGCGCCGGCCGGTTTCGTTCCGGGCAGCGGCAGCTAGTTACCGGAGGCGACAGCATGATCGGCACGCTCAGCGGCATACGCGTCGTGGAACAGGGCACCTTCATTACCGGACCCTGCGCGGGCATGATGCTCGCGGATCTGGGCGCCGATGTCATCAAGATCGAGAGCCCCGAGGGCGATCCGTATCGCAGCTACCAGGGAGAGCAGTATTCACCGCACTTCCAGGCCTACAACCGCAACAAGCGCAGCCTGGCCCTGGACCTCAAACAGGCGCCGGATCGCGAGCTGTTCGATCAGCTCATGCGACAGGCCGATGTGTTCATCCAGAATTTCCGGCCCGGAACGGCCGATCGGCTCGGCGCTGGCAGCCAGAGGCTCCACGCCATCAATCCCCGCCTGGTCTACTGTTCGATCAGCGGCTTCGGATCCTCCGGGCCCTACACCGACCGTCCGAGCTACGACTCGGTGGCGCAGGCACTGAGCGGTTTTCTGAGCGTGGTCGTGGACTATCAGCGCCCGCAGTTCCTGGGTCCGGCGCTGGCCGATGCAATCACCGGCCTGTATGCGGCGTACGGCATTCTCGGCGCACTGGTCGAACGCGGCCGCACCAGCCGGGGCGGCTTGGTCGAGGTCTCGATGCTCGAGGCGATGGCTCACTTCTCCGTCGAACCCTTCGCCGCCTACTTTGCGCTCGGTGAGACGCCGACCTCGGCCGACCGTCCACGACTGGCCCAGGCCTACATCCTGCACACCGCCGACCAGCGCCTGATCGCAATCCATCTGTCCTCGCTCGAGAAGTTCTGGACGGGACTGATTGCGGCGCTGGCAGCGCCGGAACTGGCGAGCGATGCGCGCTTCAACACGCGGCTGAACCGCATCGCCGCCTACGAAGCGCTGCGGCTGGAGCTGGATGCGCGCTTCTCGCGCCAGCCGCTGGCGCATTGGGTCGAGCGCCTGCAGGCCAACGACGTGCCGTACGCACCGATCAATCGCATCGACGAGGTGGTCAAAGACCCGCAGGTCGAACACCTCGGACTGATCGTGCCGGTGGAGGAGCCGCACGGGGCCGAGTACGCGGTGCGGCCCGCAGTGCAGTTCGATGGCCTGCGTGCCCGCTCGGTGCGCCCGGCGCCGCTGCTCAATGAACACGGCGCGGCGATCCGGGCCGAGCTTGCCAGCGGCGCGAGCTGGCCCAGTCGCACGGGCGCCACCGCAGCGGATCTTGCGTGAGGCACGCATGAGGCTTCTCCCGACAACCCTGGTGGGCAGCTATCCGCAGCCGGAATGGCTGATCGACCGCCAGAAGCTCGCGGGGCGCTTCCCGCCGCGCGTTCGTGCACGCGAACTGTGGCGCGTACCGGAACCGATGCTCATCGAGGCCCAGGAGGACGCGACGATCCTGGCGATCAAGGCGCAGGAGAGCGCCGGGCTCGACATCATCACCGACGGGGAGATCCGCCGCGAGAGCTACTCCAACCGCTTCGCGACCGCGCTGGACGGGGTGGACCTGGACAATCCGGGAACGGCACTCGATCGCAGCGGCCATCCCAATCCGGTGCCGCGCGTCATCGGCCCGATCCGGCGCCGCCACGCGGTCGAGGTGGGCGACCTCCAATTCCTGCGCCGACATACCCAGCGACACGTCAAGGTCACGGTACCCGGTCCGTTTACCATGGCGCAGCAGGCGCAGATCGATTTCTACGGCGGCAGCCGGGAGCTCGCGGCAATGGACTACGCCGCGGCCGTCAATGCCGAGATCCGCGACCTGTTCCTGGCCGGCGCCGACATCGTGCAGATCGACGAGCCCTACATGCAGGCGCGTCCCGAGGAGGCCCGACAGTACGGCCTCGCGGCCCTGAACCGCGCCCTGGATGGCATCGTTGGCACGACCGCCGTGCACATCTGTTTCGGCTATGCCGCGATCATTCATTCGCGTCCCTCCGGCTATTCGTTCCTCTCCGAGCTGTCCGAATGCAGTTGCCATCAGGTGTCGATCGAGACCGCACAATCCAATCTCGACTGTGCCGTGCTCAAGGGACTGGCGAACAAGAAAATCATCCTCGGCGTGATCGATCTCTCGAGCAACGAGGTGGAGTCTCCGGAACTGGTGGCAACGCGCATCCGCAGGGCGCTGCCTTTCGTCAACGCCGCCGATCTGATCGTGGCACCCGACTGCGGCATGAAATACCTGCCGCGGGAGGTTGCCTTCGGCAAGCTGCAGGCCATGGTGGCGGGCGCGCAGATCGTGCGCTCGCAGCTCGAACGCGAGCAGGCGCAGAGGGCGGCGCCCGCGACCATCTAATAACTTGAGACAGGGGGTCTACATGAACACTTCGATGCATCGACTGTCCCCGTGGGTGGCGACGGCCGTGGCGGCCATCCTGGCTGCCGAGCCGATTCTGGCGGCCGAGTCCGATGAACTCGAGGAGGTGGTCGTCACGGCCCGCAAGCGCGATGAAACGCTGCTGAATGTGCCGGTGGCGGTCGACGCCTTTACGGAGCAGGCCATTGAGTCGGCCGGCATAGAGACGCCGCGCGATTTCGTCGCCATGGTGCCGAACATGACTCTGGTCGAGACGCAGAACGTGGGGAATGCCTTCATCACCATTCGCGGCATCTCGCAGGCGCGCAACAGCGAGCCTTCCGTGGCGGTGCTCGTCGATGGCGTGCTGGAGACCAATCCCTACGAGTTCAACCAGGAGCTGACCGATATCAAGGACATCGAGGTCCTCAAGGGCCCCCAAGGCGCCCTGTACGGGCGCGATGCCATCGGCGGGGCCATCATCATCCGCACCGCGGATCCTTCCGACCATTTCGAGGCCACCACGCGTCTGGGTATCGGGAATGGCCTCTCTGAGAAGGCCCAGCTTGCCGTCAGCGGACCCATCGACGACGCCGGGACCCTGAGGTACCGCGCTTCGCTGAATTTCTACAACACCGGCGGCTATCTGGAGAACACCTTCCTGGATCGCAAGGCCGACCCGTACCGGGACTACACCGGGCGGCTGAGGCTGCTGTGGACGCCGAATGACCAGTGGTCGGCGGACCTGCGCTTCTTCCGCGACCGGGTGGATACGACCGCCTACTACTACGTGATACCGCGTGCGGATGAAACCAATCCGTTCAGCAGCTTTACCACCCCGCCGAACGCGAACGACATCACGAGCCCGATCCAGACCCAGAACGCGGGCACGGACTACCGCGACGTGACGGACGTGGCATTGAAACTGGATTTCAACGCCGGATACGGCACCTTCACCTCGACCTCGGACTACAACTTCACCAAGGAGATCGACACCGGAGACGCCTACGATTTCCGGCCCATCAAGGATTCGATCTTCTACAACTACTTCGCTCCGCTGTACTACGGCTCCCTGCCGGCTGCCGATGGCGGGCCCTTCGGCGAGAGCCAGAGCCAGTACACCTACGAGAAGACCGTCAGCCAGGAACTGCGCTTCACCTCGAACAAGATCGGCAACTTCTCGTGGATCGCCGGCCTCTACTACGTGCACACGCAGCGCTTCATCTCCACCGACAACATCGTCGATCGAGGCGATGGCGTGCCGGCGGTGTACGAGACCCCGCTCGTCGATCCCACCAATCCCATCGCGACCAACACCAATGCCACGTTCCTGGCGGATTCGCAGAACAACAATGCCTGGGCGGAGTTCGCCGACGCCACGTACGAGTTCACGCCGCAATGGGAACTGGATGCGGCGATCCGCTACGACCGCGATCAGCGCCACAACACCACCGATACGCCGCCTCGCTTCCTGATCGATCCGGCCAACTCCTACACGGGCGAGGTGCGCGGAGCGGCCTTCGACGCAGCGCAGCCGAAGGTCACCTTGCGGTACAAGCCGACCGACGAGGTGACCCTGTACGGCGGCTGGAGCCGCGGATTCCGCAGCGGCGGCTTCAACCAGACCGGCGTCGGTGCAGCCGCGGCGGCGGCGGGCCAGCTCGGCGTGCATGATCTGTTTCAGGCCGAAATCGCCGATACCTGGGAGGTGGGGGCCAAGAGCCTGTGGTTCGACAAGCGGCTGAGTGCGAACGTCGCGCTCTACTACACCAATTCAACCAACGGCTATTTCTTCTTTTACAGTGCCAGCACCTCGACCCAGAATCTGGGCAATCTCAACGCGCTGTACAAGGGCGGCGAACTCGAGCTGACCGGCCGGGTGACCGACTGGCTCGACGTCTACGCCAATTACGGTTACAACGACGGCAGCATCACCGCCATGCAGGATCCCAAGGTCATCGGTAACAAGCCGCCGCTGCTGACCCAGGACACCATCAACGCAGGTCTGCAGGCTCACGAGCCGGTCGGTGACGGACTCAACGGCGTGCTGCGCCTGGACTACAACATGATCGGCCGGACCTGGTGGGACCCGTATAATGTCACTTCGCGCGATCCGGTCAGCCTGCTCGATCTGCGGGCCGGCGTCGAGGCGGATCGATGGACCGTGACCGCCTGGTCGAAGAATCTGACCAACAAGATCTACAACGCCGAGTTTTCCCCGGGCGGCTTCCTGTGGAGAGCCCAACCTCGTCGCTACGGAGTCGATTTCACTTACAAGTTCTGATGCAGAGGGAAAGCACCATGGCCCAACCAAACAACCTTCCGATCCGGCTGCATCACAATGCGTATGTGACGCGCGATCAGGAGAAGACACGGCAGTTCTACGAGGAGGTCATCGGCCTGCCGCTGGTGGCGACCTGGTGCGAGTCGGATGAACTGTTCGGCAAGGTGCGCACGTATTGCCACACTTTCTACGCCATCGGCGATGGCGGCGCGCTCGCCTTCTTCCAGTTCGAAGATCCCGAAGATCAGCAGCAATTCGGGCCGAAGATGCCGGCATCGCCCTTTCACCACATCGCACTCGCGGTGGACGCGAAGACCCAGGCCGCCATCGAGCAGCGCATTGCCGCGGCCGGTATCAAGCCGCCCGATACCTATGTGCTCGAGCACGGCTATTGCCGCTCGGTCTATGTCACCGATCCCAACGGACTGATTCTCGAGTTCACGCTCGATCATCCTGAGGTGGAGAAGATTTCAAGCGACCGGCGTGCCGATGCGCACCGGGAGCTCAAGCGATGGCTGGCCGGCAATCACACGTCGAACAACACCTATCGCTGACATCAGACCTTGACCGCTGGGCCCGACGGCATGCGCGAATTCAACCAGCAGAGGGTCACCCAGGCGGTGATCGAGCGCCTGGGGAGCTGCGATGATCCGCGGTTCAAGCGCATCATGACCGCCCTGGTCACGCACCTGCACGATTTCGTGCGCGAGGTGAACCTGACCGAGGCTGAGTGGCTCACTGCGATCGGGTTTCTGACCGACGTCGGTAAGACCTGCACCGACCAGCGCCAGGAATTCATCCTGCTGTCGGATACGCTCGGTGTCTCGGTGCTCGTGATCACGCTCAACCATCCCGCGGAGGCGGGCAACGCCGAATCGACCGTGCTGGGTCCGTTTTATTGGGAGGGCGCTCCCGAGCTGCCACGCGGCAGTAATCTGGCGATCGCCGTCAAGGGTGAGCCGACGTTTTATTCCGGGCGGGTGCTCGACCCGGCCGGTCGGCCGCTCGAGAACGCGCTGCTCGACATCTGGTCGGGCGACGGCGAGGGCAACTATGACATGCAGATGCCGGAGACGGGGATGAAAGCGCGCGGGAGAATCCGCACCGACGGGGAGGGGCGCTACTGGTTCCGCTCGATCCGGCCGACTTTCTATCCGGTGCCGACCGATGGTCCGGTGGGACGCATGCTGCGCAGCATGGGGCGGCATCCCTATCGCCCGGGCCATATTCACATGATCGTTTCGGCGCCCGGCTATGCCTCGGTGACCACTCACCTGTTCGTGGCGGACAGTCCGTACCTGGATTCTGATGCCGTCTTTGGCGTGAAGGAATCGCTGGTGGCGCAATTTGAACGCCATCCGCCCGGAATCGGCCCGAACGGCGAACGCATGGACACCCCGTTTTACACGGTGAACCACGATTTCCGGTTGAGGCCTGCAGGCGCAGCGGCGCCGACCGACGCGTCCTCATGAGTGATCATGGCAGGTTTCTCACGACGCACGTCGGCAGCCTGCCGCGTAGCGAGGAGCTCAAGCAGCTCATGTTCGCGCGCGAGGACGGCCTGCCGTTCGACCGTTCCGCGCTCGATGAGCAGGTGGCGCGCGCCGTCGAGCGCGTCGTCGCCCGACAGCTGGAGGTCGGCCTCGACATCATCAACGATGGCGAGATGCCCAAGCCCAGCTACGCCACATACGTCAAGGACCGGCTCACGGGATTCGGCGGCAGCGGCAACAGCTACGTGTTCCAGGATCTCGAGGCTTATCCGGGAACAAAGGCCCGGATGTTCGACGATCCAGGCCGGAAGCACCGCAAGACACCGGCCTGCAATGCACCGATCCGCATGCGCGACCTGGAAGCTCCGAGAGAGGATGCGCAACGCCTGCAGCGTTCGCTCGGGGGACGCGCGCCCGCAGGTCTGTTTCTGAATGCCGCCTCCCCGGGCGTGACCACGCTTTTCTTCCGTAACGAGTTCTATCCGAGCCACGAGGAGTACCTGTTTGCGTGCGCCGATGCGCTGCGACTCGAATACGAGGCCGTGGTCGGCTCGGGAGTGACCTTGCAGATCGACTGCCCCGATCTGGCCATGGGAAGGCATACGCAGTTCGCTGACCTCGATCTGAACGGCTTCCGGGACCGCATGGCGCTGCATGTGGAGGCGCTCAACCGGGCGCTCGTCAATATCCCCGCGGAGAAAGTGCGCATGCACGTCTGCTGGGGCAACTATCCGGGCCCGCATCACTGCGACGTACCGCTGGCCGATATCGTCGATATCCTCTGGACGGCCAAGCCCCACGCGATCCTGTTCGAGGCGGCCAATCCGCGCCACGCGCACGAATGGTCGCTGTTCGAGACTGTGAGGCTACCGGAGGGAAAGATCCTCGTGCCCGGAGTGATCGAGTGCCAGTCGAGCTACATCGAGCATCCCGAGCTCATCGCTCAGCGCATCGGCCGCTACGCTCATCTCGTCGGACGGGACAACGTCATGGCCGCTGTGGACTGCGGGTTCAGCATTCACGTGGGCTCGAGTGGCGTCGACTCGGAAGTGATCTGGGGCAAGCTCGAAGCCCTGGCGCAGGGCGCGGCCATCGCGAGCAAGCGCTTCTGGCGTTGAGGCCTGGACAGCGGGGCTCGGGGTCCCTCACCAGGTCAGGTCGTCCGGTACTACGAAATCCCGATAAGGATCGTCTTCCGGCGCGGTCTTCTGATCCCGATCAAGCGCAATGACGGCAGTCCCGTCGCGTTCCCGGATAGTCTGCGCCGCTGCTGCCGGCACGACTTCATAGAACCCCTTGTAGCGGACGATCGCGAGCTTACCCCCGGAGATTCCACTGCGCCGCTGCGCATCGACGGCGATCCGGCAGACCTTTCGGCCGTCCACAAAACTGTAATACTGGTCGCTCTCGAGGCGCGGCAGGCGCGCCTGCTCGATCAGCTGCTCAACTTGAGCTCCGATCGCTCTGTGCTGCGCGGCCGCCTGCTGCCGGCGATTCAGTTCCAGGTCGCGAGCGGCCTTCTTCGCGGCTTCCTGCTGCGCCGCGCTCGGCGGCGCATCGCGGGGCTGCCGCTTGCCTGCAGACTTCAATTGTCGCCGGCGTTGTTCCTCTGCCTGGTGGACGCTCTTCACCTTGCCTTCGGTGATCAGGCCAGCCTTCAGCAATTGATCGCGCAGCGAGTCGCTCATGCCGCCGGATGCTATCGGGTGCGGGGATCCTGCGTCTATACTTCGATCTCATGCGGCGTGTGGAATTTGCAGGCGGGGCATTGCCCGGAAGCCAACATCCGCGCTGACGGAGCACGTCATGGCCATCGTATCTTTTGAAATCATATCGGTTCCTGTCACCGACCAGGAGAAATCCAAGGCCTTCTATCGGGATGTCCTGGGTTTCACTTTGTTGCGAGACGAACCTA
>Ga0326728_10019176_pt1 | contig 13322 bp, 10 predicted proteins | sample MB3enrmetagenome_FD_207602 | JGI IMG/M metagenome (GOLD analysis project Ga0326728, IMG submission 207602) | Lab enriched peat soil microbial communities from McLean, Ithaca, NY, United States - MB31MN | ecosystem: Environmental > Terrestrial > Soil > Wetlands > Peat | place: USA: New York...
CCTGGATGAAGGAGCGGGTTTTGCGAGCGCATTTGCAGTCGTTTTCCGGATTGACGAGGCTGCAATTGTCGCGCAGATACTCGAAGAGATCGCGGCGCGCGCGGGAGAGAATCTGGCGAAAGTTGGCGGGAGAGACCTCGGCGATCTCGGCGCCCACCTGATCGCTGACCTGAAAGATTTCACCGAGAATAAAGACAAGGCGCTGGCGACCGTCCAGGCAAAGCAACGTGCCAAACATGCAATTGTTCTTGGTTTCTTCGATGAGGATTTCGATCGGCACAGGCACGGTGCGCGGGTCGGGTAGGTCGAGATCGGGAACCTGGCGTAGCCCGGCGGAGGCTACGGTAAAGGAGCAGATGGCATCGGCGGCGGCCCACTTGGGCTTCTTGACGCTTAACAGGTGGTTGACGGCGATGCGATACAGCCAGGTACGGAACTTCGCCTCACCCCGGAACTCCGGCAGAGTTTTGATGGTCTTGAGCAGGATTTCCTGGGTGGCATCCTCGGCGTCGGCGCGGCGATGGAGCATACGGAGGGATAGATTGAAGAGCCAGGGAAGATGGCGTGAGAGAAGAAGTTCGAGTTGATCGCGGCCGCCGGCCTTTGCGCCGGCTAAAAGTTCTTGGTCCGGATCGCCGGGGGAGTTCTCAAGGAAGGGGTTTTGTAGTGCTTCGGGAGTGGTTTGCATGAAAAGCCTCCTACAGTTAGGACAATCTGGATAGGGCTGTGTGACAGTTGCCGTAAATTCTTTTGAGAATGGCTGGGATGAATTGTAATTGGAATGGGTAGAAGTAGGCGGGAGGCTTGTTCCACGTGAAACATATCGAAAAGCAAGCCAATGGAAATAGTTTTACGTGAAACACAGAGGCGTTTGCCTAAAAGGGCGAGGATTCAGGATAGGGATTCCGGAAACTGCTGCGGAATCGGGGCTGAAACAGGAAAGATTTCCACCGAAAGCCCCTTATGCTATCCGGTCACCACGAGGCACGCAACCCGCCACGAAAGTCTTGCTCTGCTAGAATATGCCGCATTATTGCCCTGCCCCACCACAGGTGGTTTCCACAGTTAGGCGCAGTTCTCCACAGCATTAGCTCCTAACCGCGGAATGGCTCTTGCCTTTACTCTTAAAATCCATGGGCAAGATACTCGGCATTGTCAACCAAAAGGGCGGAGTCGGCAAAACCACTACCGCGATCAATTTGGCCGCCTGCCTCGCTCTGGAAGGCCTCCAGGTTCTTTTGGTGGACTGCGACCCGCAGGCGAACTGCTCTTCTGGGCTCGGATTTCAGCGGGACGACAACCGTCATTCAGTGTATGACGTGCTGATGGGCGAGGCTCCGGCGGAACAGGTGATTCTGCCCACGGAGATCGATCTGCTGTCGCTGCTGCCCGGTTCGAAGAACCTGACGGGAGCGAATATCGAGCTGGCTGGAGCCGAGGACCGCGCGATTCGTTTGCGCAGGGCTCTGGATCCGATTCAAGAGAGTTACGATCTGGTGATTCTGGATTGCCCGCCGGCTCTTGACCTGCTTACCCTCAACGTTCTAGTCGCCGCCGACACGCTGATTGTGCCGATGCAGGCAGAATACTTTGCTCTGGAGGGGATCTCAGAGCTGATTTCGACGCTGGAACGGGTGCGCGCGGCTTACAATCCGACGCTGACTATTGAAGGCGTGCTGCTGACGATGTACGACGACCGCACCAACCTGGCCCAGCAGGTGACCCAAACCTTGCGCGAGTACTTCAAGGAGCGGCTCTTCTGCACGGTAATTCCGCGCAACGTGCGGCTGGCCGAGGCGCCCAGTCACGGCAAGCCGGTGGCTCTTTACGATGCGCGCTCGCGGGGAACCGAGGCCTACTTCGAGCTGGCCGGGGAGTTTCTGGCGCGCAACGCGATCGAGCTTCCGGCCCGGAAGGGGCGCATCGCCGGTGAGCCGGAGGTAGTGGCTCGTGTTTTACCTCGTTCCTGACGGCTGCTTGAATGCAGTCGTCGTAACCGTAAGTACTTTAACCACAAAGATTTGAAATGCCCCGAGTATTTTCCTGGATAAAGGATTCTGAATTATGACAAACGCCGCACCCGACATGAAACGCCGCGCCCTGGGCAAGGGACTGGACTCCCTGCTGCCTCGCGTGCAAGTCCCCCCAACTTCCTATGTTGTTGAAAATGAAGGGGGCAAGCCGCTGGAGATTCCACTCGATCAGCTGGATCGCAATCCCTTCCAGACCCGCTCACATACGAACGAGGAGCAGATGGCGGAACTGGCAGCATCGATCAAGGCGAACGGGGTGGTGCAGCCGGTGCTGGTGCGCCCGCTGGCCAATGGGCGCTTTCAGCTGATTGCCGGAGAGCGGCGCTGGCGGGCCTCGGAGCTTGCCGGAAAGGCTACAATTCCGGCCATTCTGCGGCAGGTCTCCGATGAGCAGGCGATGGAGATCACCATCGTCGAAAACCTTCAACGCGCCGATCTAAACGCGATGGAACAGGCGCGCGCCTTCGAACGGCTAGCGCGCGAGTTCCATATGACGCAAGAGCAGATGGCGGTGCGCACCGGCAAGGACCGCGCAACGGTTGCTAACTTCTTGCGTTTATTGAAGTTACCTGCATCTGTGCAGGCGCGGGTGGAGGCCGGGGAGCTGAGCTTTGGGCACGCGCGGACGCTGCTGTCCTTCGAGCATGCGGAGGAGATGGAGAAGGCGGCGCAACGGATTGTAGCACTTTCACTTTCTGTTCGCCAGACAGAGAGCTATGTGCAGAGCCTTATCCGTCCCGATCGCGCCGGTAAGAAGGAGGCCAAGCCCGAGCCTCCCATCGACCCGAATGTTCGCGCGGTCCAGGAGCGATTACAGCGTGCCCTCGGACTGAAGGTCCACATCGAAGACCACGACGGCCGCGGTAAAGTCATCATTGAATACGCGCGGCTGGAGGATTTTGATCTACTGCTGGAGCAGTTGGCCGCAGAGTGAGGCGAGAAAACCGGGAACCTGCGCGATCAACAAGTTCTTGTTGCAGTCCAGCATTCCCTCAGTGGCTAAAGACAGGTCCTTTATCATCAATGGCTTACGGAACGGCTGAAGCCATGCCCTAATACAAAGCCTGGCTTCCATTGAGTTTTTCCGCAGCCGTAAAGTCGTGCCCTTTCAAAACATCGACTAAAGCCTGGCTTCCTTAACACCAGGCGCTGATGGTCATAAAGCGATGAGTTGGGCGGCGGCGGCTATAGACGGGGCGCGATTGGCGGCTGGGTCCGCGTGGCTTCCGTCGTGTAGGACGATATTGGCGGCATGACCCTGGCGGTGCAGACGGTCGATTTTGTGAGTTAGCTGGCTGGCGATGGCATCGGCCGAAGGGTTCTTCCAGTCGGAGGTCATTGCGTTCCACAAGACAGGAACAAGACCTAAGCGGCGGGCGATGCGCAGCACCTCGGGACGGCGTGCGCCGTAGGGGGGACGAAAGTAGCGCGGGGGCGCGCCGGCGATCTGGGCTAGAATTTGATGGGTGCGGGAGAGTTCCTCGTCGATGCGTCGGGCCGAGGAGAGCGCCAGGTTGGGATGGCTCCAGGAGTGGTTACCGATGAGGTGCCCGGCGGCGATGATCTGGCGGACGAGCGTGGGCATGGACTGGGCGCGGCTGCCGACGAGAAAGAATGTCGCGCGTACGTCGTGGCTGGCCAGAAGATCCAGCAGGTGCGGCGTCCAGACTGGATTGGGGCCGTCGTCGAAGGTGAGCGCCAGTTCGTCGGGGCGCGGCGGCGCGATCAGCGTGGGGCCGAAGAGCTGCGAGGTTGGCCACATAGCCGCATAGGCGCAGTCACCCGCAACCAGGCCGAGACCGGCTGCCGCACTGAGCCCGACGGAGATTTCTGTGGCCGTTGGGGAGAACATTCTGTCTTTCAGTGTGCAGTGTTGGAGGCATGAACGGCAAGAAATCCTTATATTTTTGCCGGGGCAATTCGTAGAGGTTCTGATAAATGCAGCCAGTTAGCCTCGCTTCGCGAGGTTAGCAAGTTAGCGAGTTAGCCGCCTTCGGCGACAGACCCCCGCTCTCGGCGACAGAGTTCAAAGTCCCAGATTCCTTGCATTTGTAATTCAGTCCACCGTCAGCGCAGGAATTTGGAGGCTCACACTGTGTGTGGGCTTGCCATGCAGCGTATACTACGGTTGGTCGGGCTGCATCCTGGGTGTTCGGAGCGGCACTGGAGAGCTTATGAGCGTTAATAATTTTCCCGGCGGCGCGGATGGCGCGCCCCACGGCGCTTTGAATGCAAGCACTTCCTTTCTAAAAGTTACGATGCCCGCACTGACCGAGATGAAGCGGCAGGGCAAGGCTATCTGCGCGTTAACGGCGTACGACTACTCAAGTGCGCGGCTGGCGGACGAGGCTGGGATTGATCTGATCCTGGTGGGCGACTCGCTGGCGATGGTGGTTCTGGGCCATGATAATACTCTCGCCGTGAACGTGGACGAGATGCTGCACCACACGCGGGCTGTGCGACGGGGTGTGCGACGGGCGCTGCTGGTGGCCGATATGCCCTTTGGCAGCTATCACGGCACGGTGGACGAAGGAGTGGCCAATGCGATTCGCTTTGTGAAAGAGGCGGGCGCGGAGGCGGTGAAGATCGAAGGGGCGCGAGTTGAGCTGGTGCGCGCCCTCATTGAGGCTGAAATCCCCGTAGTGGGCCACCTGGGACTGACGCCGCAGAGCTTACACCGCATGGGCGGCTATCGGGTGCAGGCGCGTACCGCCGATGCCGTACTGAAGCTGCGGGCCGATGCTCAGGCGCTGGCCGAGGCGGGAGCGGGGGCGCTGGTGCTGGAAGGAGTTCCACGCGAGGTGGCCGCGGCGATTACCGCCGAGCTTCCAATTCCTACAATCGGCATCGGCGCAGGGCCGGATTGCGACGGGCAGATCCTGGTTTTTCATGATCTGGTGGGCCTGACTTTTGCTCCGGCGGCCAAATTTGTACGCCGCTATGCGGATGCCGGGGCGGTGATTCGGTCGGCCATCGAAGAGTATCACGAAGACGTGGAACGGCGGGCATTTCCCAGCGACGAAGAGAGCTACCACTTGCCGGAGCCGGAGCGCCGGGCGCTGGAAGTGACTGAAAAGACAGGGACGCTGAAAAAGGTTTGATGGAGATTCTGCGCACAATCGCCGAATTGCGCCAGTGGTCGCGGGAAGAGCGCAACGACGGCGGGAACACCATCGGCCTGGTGCCCACCATGGGCGCGCTGCATGCCGGACACGCTTCGCTGATTCGTGCCGCCTGCGCTTCGGTGGGTTACGTGGCAGTGAGCATCTTCGTGAACCCGACACAGTTTGGGCCGAACGAGGATTATGCGCGCTACCCGCGCACGTTTGAGGCAGATTGCGCTCTGGCCAAGGCCGAGGGCGCAGACGTGGTTTTTGCTCCGAAGGTCGAAGAGCTTTATCCCAACGGCGCGGCGACCTTTGTTGAGGTTGAGGGGCTGAGCGAGCGTTTGGACGGCGCCTCGCGGCCAGGGCACTTTCGCGGCGTGGCGACGGTGGTGGCCAAGCTGCTGATCGCGTCGGAGGCGGATCGCACCTTCTTCGGGCAAAAGGATGCAGCGCAGGTGGCCGTGCTCCGGCGCATGGTGTCCGACCTGCGGCTCGCCACAGAGATCGTCGTCTGCCCCATCGTCCGCGAACCGGACGGGCTGGCGCTCAGCTCGCGGAACATTTATCTCAGCCAAACAGAACGTAATCAGGCACTTGCGCTTAGCCGGGCGGTTCGGCAGGTAGAGACGCTTGTTGCTGGGGGCGAACGGCGAGCCGAGGCGCTCGTCGCTGCCGCACGGCAGACCTTTGCGGCCGAGGCCGATGTGCGGGTGGATTATATCGAGCTGGTGAATTGGGCAACGCTGGAGCCGGTGGAGATGGCTGCGCCGGGAAGCCTTTTTGCCGCGGCCGCCTGGGTGGGGGCTACGCGTCTGATCGATAACGCGATTCTCGCCTGACGCCGATTCGCGAGCATTTTTCTTGACAATGCCGTCCTCCCTGGGAAAGAGTGCTAAGATACGACTCACTTTCCCCAAGGAGGTTCTTCGATGCATCATCTGCACTTCAATCACCTGGCTGTGCTGGTATCCGCGTTCTATCAGTGGATTCTGGGCGCGCTCTGGTATTCGCTGTTCTTCGCCAAGCCGTGGATGGCGCTGACCGGCCACGTTGCCGGCTCGCGGCCCAAGGGCGCCGTCGTGGGTATGATCTCGTCGTTCGTCGGCGGGTTGATCCTGTCGTTTATGCTGGCGCACGTAGTGCTTTGGTCTGGTGCGACGACCATTGGCAGTGGCGCTTTTATCGGGTTCATCTGCTGGCTGGGCTTCATCGCTGCGCCGCTCTTCTCGGAGACGATCTACGAGCAGCGTCCCTGGAAACTGTTCGCTATCAATACGGGCTACTGGCTGGCGGCGCTGTTGGGCAGCGGCTGTCTGCTGGCGGTCTGGCATTGAGATTTGCTGACCGATTTGCCGCTACAATTGAGGCATGAGCAAACAAGTCATCGCAACCGACGATGCTCCAGCCGCGATCGGGCCTTATTCTCAGGGCGTGCGTGTGGGGCACCTTGTTTTCACAGCCGGGCAGGTGGGCGTCGACCCGGTGACCCAGCTGGTGGTCGCGGGCGGGATCACGGAACAGACGACACGCGCTTTCGAAAACCTGAGGGCTATCCTCGAAGCGGGGGGATCTAGCCTGGCGCAGGTGGTCAAAGCCACGGTGTTTCTGAAAAACATGAATGATTTTGCCGCCATGAACGCGGTCTATGCCAGCTATTTTGAGCAGGAGGACGCGCCGTTGCCCGCGCGCAGCACCGTCGAAGTCGCCCGCCTGCCGAAGGATGTGCTGGTGGAGATTGAACTGGTGGCTGAGGTCTGAGGACGAAGTTCATGCCGCTTTTTCCCGAGCCGCGAGCATCTCATGGACGGTATGTCCAGGAGGTTTGCATGAGCGAGGGGCCGGAGAAGGTTGTGCGGAATGAGGCGGAGTGGCGCGCACTGCTCACGCCGGAGCAGTACAGCATCTTGCGCGAAAAGGCCACCGAGCGGCCCTTCACCGGCGCGCTGACTGAGAACCACGAGACAGGGAACTATCACTGCGCGGGCTGCGGGGTGTTGCTGTTTCTGAGCGGGGCCAAATTCGACTCCGGCTGCGGTTGGCCCAGCTTTCTGCTGCCTGCCGACGCGAAGGCCGTTGCCGAGCACGAGGACCGGAGCCTGGGAATGCGCCGCGTCGAGGTTACCTGCGCCTGCTGCGGCGGCCATCTGGGCCACGTCTTTCCCGACGGACCGCGTCCCACCGGCCTGCGCTACTGCATCAACTCCGCTTCTCTCACCTTCGAACGTGCCGGGTAAGGCGAGCGGGGGCCTTGCTTCACTCTCTATAAACGAAGCTGGTTGAAGGTGAGGTCTTCCCCATACGTTCGTCATACTCACGAAGACTGTTTATCCATTTCGCAGGTTAGCCACCGCTTCGCGGTGATAGCGAGTTCGCGAGTTAGCGGGGTCATTGCTGGCGTAACTTGCAGCAGCGAATCGAGCTGCTCTTTAGAGACTGGACAGATTGAAATCCAGGTTTTCCACCCTTGCGCCAGGAATAAAGCCCGAGGGTGGGGCACGCAACATTAGTTGAAGAGAAATGTCTATTTCGGAGATCGTGTCAAAGAGACCTGGGCGCAGAATCTGGTTTAAGTGATTGAAATAACAGTGGATAAGCATACTATCTTGGATTGCATGGAATTCTGTATCGATTCGATATGCTAAGAACATTCAACGAGAAACAGAGCGACAGGGGAGAGAAGACGAGGCTTTCCTGATTATATTCGGACAACTTCCGCGGATTCGCAAGCGTGGGGAGAGACTGAGAGCACTTTGAGAGAGCGAGAGGGTGTTTTGGCCTTAGCGAAGGGCCGCACAGGGAAGAGGCGCAAGCGGCTAAAGGCGGAATGGCTCTGGGGGAACAAACTCTTGAAGCGATTCGGGCATTCTCCGAGTTGAGGCGGAGCAGCGAGGGGCTGAGCAAGACGGCTTCCTCAGAAAAAAGAAGAAGCCGCAGTTCTTCGCGGCGACCGATGGACCAATTCGGCGAAAGCAGGGGGCAAATCCAGAGAGGAATTGCCCCCTTTCCCTTTCTACGGAGTCGTGAGTCAGACCGTGGAATGGCGGGACGGGATTGGCGGACAAATGGAGCAGGCACGAGAGATGCATCCGGTGGTGAGGAAACCACATGGAAGAGGGGCTCAGAAGATCGTTGTCAACCGCGGCAAAGCAAGTATGAACGCGGCGGCAGACAAGGCCCTGGAGCTGAACAGCGTGAAGATAGCGAATACGTTGCTGATGAGCACATTCGGCGGAAACGTAACCAGCGCAAAACTGCTGTTTGCCCTTGCAGATGGGCAAATCGATTGCGAAGACGAAGTCGTAGTGCAGCGTTATGTGAGCCTTGCAGAGCGGCTGACGGCAGAACCGGAGTGCAGCGCCGAGGAGATCGACGCAGCGACGGAGTAGCTTGGAACGATGTGAGCCGGAGAGTTGATGATCCGGTCCGACTGAATTGCATCCAAGAGAACAAATGCAGGCGCCTCAATTCCACACCTGACGAACAGGGCGGATTGAGGGTCGTGGTATCCCACCCTTGGCGCAAAAACAAGAACGCGCCAAGGATGGGGCTCCCAACGAGTCAGTAAGTCAGCGAGTGATCGCTGAAGACAAGTCTTTGCAGGGATGACGGCAGAGAGGGAAGGTCTCTTTGCGGTGCTCCCGGGAAGAAAGAAGAGAGACGGATGAAGCTCACGAATCACGAGTGGTTACGCGCCGGCGAATGGCTGGGACTGTTGTCGATTGTGATGGGTCTGACGGGCATGGGGATGGGGAGCGCAGCTCATGCGCAGGCGGTCAGCACAACGACGGTTCAGGGAACGGTTTATCTGGCGAATGGTCAGCCAGGCGCGGGGACGCTGGTGTTGAGCTGGCCGTCGTTCACAACGGCGAGCGGCCAGCTGGTGGCGGCCGACAGTACGACGGTAACGATTGCGCCAGATGGATTTGTGAGCGTGAATCTAGCTCCGAACCTGGGGGCGACGCCGGCGGGGCAGTATTACACAGCGGTTTACTACCTGAGCGACGGGACGACGAGTACGCAGTACTGGGTGGTTCCGACGGGTGCGCAGGCGACGCTGGGGCAGGTACAGTCGCAGTTGATGCCGGCGGCGCAGGCGGTGCAGACGGTAAGCAAGGCGTATGTGGATCAGGCGATCGCGAGTCTTGCGGGCGGCATACTGACGGTCACGGGCGCAACGATGACCGGGCCGCTGACCTTGTGCTGCGATCCGACACAGCCGCTACAGGCGGCGGACAAGCATTATGTGGATGAAAATGTGGGGTTAAATCTGCCGCTAACCGGGGGGACCCTGACGGGGCCGCTGACGAGTGTGAAGTTAGGGGCTCTGTATCAGGTGGACCAATTTTCCGGGGCGGATTTTGGAGCCAAGCTAGGCGCGTGCCTGAGCGGACTGAGCCAGACGCAAGGCGGGACGTGCGATGCGCGGAATTTTTCCGGGACACTGTCGATGGGATCGAACCTGACAATATCGACGGGGAATGCCACCGTGCAACTGCCTTGCGCCACGATTTCAACGGGCAACCAAATTATTGTGACGGCGGGAACGAGGAATGTATCGCTGCGCGGGTGCGCATTGCGCGGCGCGAGCACGGCGAGCGGGAGCCAGGGCGGCACGGTTTTTCTGTACTCCGGGACCGGGGCGATGGTGCAGGTGGGCGACCCGACTTATGTGGCGGATACAATGGGCTTCCACCTGGACAATGCGGTCATCAATACTACCTCCGCGGCGAGCGCGACGGCGCAGGGATTCCTGGCATACCGGACGCAGGAGCTGGACCTGGAAAGCCTGTATTTTCTGGGTAACTCGAACCAGACGGGCATGACGCTGGATGGGACTGGGAATTACACGGGGGGATCGTTTTACGACGACGAATTCACAGGATTCCAGACGGCGGTGAATGCGATCGGGCACCAGATTTCGAATCCCGCAACGACCGATTGGCTGAACGCAAGCACGTTTATGCGGCTGCACATTGATTGCCCGACGAGCGGGGGAAGCCCGATCAGCGGGAGTTATGGCATCAACTTACAACAGGGTGATGGAAACACGATCACCGGAGGGGACATAGAGGGATGCTCGACAGCATTGCACCTGGGAGCGAACGCGCAGAACAACACAATCGTTGGGCTACGGAACGAAAACTCGACCAACCAAGTTGTGGCGGACGCGGGCAGCGCATACAACAACTGGATGACGGGCGGCACAATGTTCACGGGGGCATTGACTGACAACGGCACGCGCAACAGCTTTCTCGATACATTTCACAGGAGTTCCAACGGCTTAAATGGTGATTGGTACGGGAGCCAGAAGGATGCCACAGTCACCAACCACTATCGCATTGGCATAGGGGCGGGCAATGAGCGCGGATTGCTAAACCGCTATCAAACCGACTACGGCTACCGCTGGACGATGGGCTTGAGCGACGCGACGGCAGGGGAGCAGTTTTACGAAATTCTGGATGAATTGAACAATGTGTACCGCGTATCGATAGGTCAGTATAACAACGGACAGTCGAGCACAAACAACCAGACGGTTATTAATTCGGCAGGGACCGGAGCAGTGGTTTTGAATGGGTCGAATAACTCGGGGACCGGCGGGGTGGTAATCGGGTCAGGCGGAGCGAGCGAGACAACAGTGGCGACGATCAACAACGCCGGGAACGCGCAGTTCAACGGGACACTGCAGGTGGGCGGGACGTCCACATTCATCGGCACGCCGACTGTAAAGAACCAGGCGGATGCGGAGATTGACGCAACGCTGTGGGCGGGATTGACGGCTAGTCAGAAGGAATCCTTCATCTACAAGGACTGGAACGGCAACAGTCAGTGGTATATGGAGAAGGACGCGAGCAACAACTGGGAGTTGAATTCAGCAACCGGCGGATTGGACAGCTTCAAGGCTTACCAAAGCACCAACAGCGGCGACACCTACATCGATGCGTCCAACAGCTCGGGCACGGTGCGTATCAACTATGAGACGGGGGCGGGGACGGCCTTCAACATCTACGGCGGCGGCAGCAGCAGCTTATATGCGAGCTTTACGGGCACAACCTCAATCAAGTTTCCGGGACTGGCTGCGAGCAGCGGCCATAATTGCCTGCAGATCGATAACTCCGGGTATATCACCAATACGAGTACAGCCTGCGGCACCGGCGGCGGCAACGGAACGGTCAACGCGGGGACCAGCGGGCAGATAGCCTATTACAGCGCAGCCGGCACGACACTGTCAGGCATTTCCACAGTTCCGGTCACGGCGGGCGGAACGGGCGCAGCCACGGCAGCGGGCGCGCTGACGAATCTGGGGGCGGTTTCAACTGCAACCACGGTCAACGGCCATGCATTAGGCAGCAATGTAACCGTTTCCGCTTCGGATTTGACAACCGGCACGTTGCCTCACGCACAAATGCCGTCGCTTGTGAACGGCGACATTCCGAACAATGCGGCAAATACTACCGGCAACGCGGCGACTGCAACCAACTTAGCTACACAGGTTACAGGCTTGCTCAACGGCAATGGCGCATCAGCACCGGGAACTGCTACCAGTCACAACGAAAGCCTCCCAGCGAATTGCAGCGCGGCAAGTGGCAGCGGCACGGCCTATACCTGCTCCACATCGCCTGTCTTTACACCGGCAGCGGGTGACCACATTCAATTCAGGGCGGACGTTGCTAATACCGGAACGGCCACGCTCGCGGTGAACGGCGCGTCCGCGGCAAGCATCAAGAAGTGGGGAGCGAGCAGCGGGCTGACGGCCAACGATTTGCTGGCGGGACATTGGATCAGCGCCACCTTTGACGGCGCTAACTGGCAGCTTGAAGGGCAGCTTGGCAATGCCAACGCCACGCAGATCAATAGCGTCTCACTTTCGGGATTAGCAACAGGAATTCTGAAGAATACTAACTCGACAGGCGTTCCAACAATTGCAGTAGCGGGCACGGACTATATAATTCCGAGCGGAAGCATCACGGGCAACGCGGCCACAGCCACCAACGTGCCCTATAGCGGGCTAACTGGCATCGTGCCCACCTGGAATCAAAATACCACCGGAACAGCGGTCAATGTGACGGGGACAGTGCTGGTGGGGAACGGTGGCACGGGCGCAACCACAGCAGCGGGAGCGATGGCGAATCTACTGCCGGGGGTCACGTCGAACGGAGCAAATGGCGTCGTCGTAGCGGGAAACGCACAACTAAACGGAACGCTGCAAGTGAGTGGGGTCTCGACTTTTAGCGGCACGCCGACGGTAGAGAACCAGGCGGACGCGGAAATTGATGCAACATTGTGGGCGGGATTGACGACCAGTCAGAAGGAATCCTTAATTTTCAAGGACTGGAACGGCAATAGCCAATGGTACATGTTGAAGGATGCGAACAATAACTGGGCGCTCAACTCGGCAACCGGTGGACTGGACAGCTTCAAGGCATACCAGAGCACCAACAGCGGTGACACTTACATCGATGCCTCCAACAGTTCCGGCACAGTGCGTATCAACTATGAGACGGGGGCGGGGACGGCCTTCAACATCTACGGAGGCGGCAGCAGCAGCCTATATGCGAGCTTTACGGGCACAACCTCAATCAAGTTTCCGGGACTGGCTGCGAGCAGCGGCCATAATTGCCTGCAAATCGATAACTCCGGGTATATCACCAATACGGGCGCAGCCTGTGGCACCGGAAGCAGCAACGGAACAGTCAACGCGGGGACCAGCGGGCAAATAGCCTATTACAGCGGCACGGGCACGGCCATATCGGGAACAAATACGATATCAATCGCAGCAGGAGGAACCGGTGCTTCCTCCGCGTCAGGGGCATTGGCGAACCTGGGCGGCGCGTCTATCACTGGCGCGGCGTTTACAGGACCTGTGAGTGCGCCGAGTGTGATTGCAAGTACCGTAGCGGCTGGCGCTACGGCGCCTAGTGGATTTGTCGGCGGTGCGTTGAATGACCTAATACTTACAACTGGCCCATGGATTGACCCTCGTGCATACGGTAATAATCTCCAGGCTGCTTGCAATGCCGCTATAGCTTCGGGATCAGGAGAAGTGCGCATCAACTCTACGGTAACCGTATCATCCACCGTTGTGTGCGGTTATGTAGCAACAGGAAGTCAACAAATAGCACCAACGATTCATATCGCCAATGGCGGCCATATCCTATGCTCAATGACCAACAATACTGATTGC
>Ga0326728_10019177_pt1 | contig 13320 bp, 13 predicted proteins | sample MB3enrmetagenome_FD_207602 | JGI IMG/M metagenome (GOLD analysis project Ga0326728, IMG submission 207602) | Lab enriched peat soil microbial communities from McLean, Ithaca, NY, United States - MB31MN | ecosystem: Environmental > Terrestrial > Soil > Wetlands > Peat | place: USA: New York...
CTTTAACTCTGCTTTGGCATCTAAAACTTCAGTTATTCTCTGTTTTATTTGGCTCACGTCAACAGGCATTTAAATCAGCGATAACACTATTTCCCCGCTTGGAATATTACTGTTGCGTAAAAGTACTGTGACTTTAAGCCTCTAAAACTCTGAACTTAAGTTCAACGCTTCCCCTATTTGTATCGAGTTATACATTAGATGAGAATTTACTTAAGGTTAGTTTCTCCCCCAATAGTTTTGTGAAGTCCTCTTTTCGGTTTAATGCTCATCGGTATTCTCTTCTGTTGCCAAAATATCTTTAAGCCATTGCTGGTTGGATTAGGCTTTGGGCGAAGGCTTCTGCTTGTTTAATGTCGTCTTTGTTTGGGTGATTTTTGCTTACGCCTCCCACTATTTTCATAAGCCCATAAGTGTCGAATCCTGCACAGTTAAACTCTCCAACAATTTCGAAGCCTTTGGTTTGGAGTTTTTCTCTGAGTTGCTTGTGGAATCTAGCCGTCCTGCCCGTTTGACCGCTTGTTGAGAATATGAATGCTTTCTTGTTGGTCACTTGAGGCAGCTTGTCAGCAAGCTCAAGCAGAGATTTATGGTGTTTTCCAAAGTAGATTCCTGAACCAAAACCGATAAGGTCATACTCGGAGAGACCATTTGGATTAATCTCTTGTGGCGTTTTGATTTCTGCGTTGAGGACGCCTGCGATAGCCAACGCTATTTTCGCCGTGTTCTTATGGTGATAAGAAAAACAGATGACTAGTGTTTTCATAATTTTCACGACAAATAAACTGTAAAGTGCTAAGCTAATATATTTTTTGTTTGGAGAAAGAATACTGCTGATTAAAGTTCCATGATGTGGGTGGTGGTTGCTTGTTTGTTGGTCTACTTCAAATGCAGGCGCTGAAAGTAAGTTGTGTCCAGAAAACTGGACTTAGCTTTCATTGTCTTACCCCGTGTGTCTACAAACGAGGAATTAAATAGTCAAATGGATATGACAGCTTAGGGTCGATTAAAAGTGGAAGATGAAACGGAAGTTGAGAAGGATAGACAGCGCGCGGAAGTCTTCGATGCACTGGGGCACCCCACTCGCATAGTTATCTTAAAGGCTCTTAGTGAAGGCGCTCTCGGCTTTGCCGATTTGAAGAAGAAAACAGCGATCGAAAGTAGCGGGCATCTTCAACATCACTTAACTAAACTTGATGGCTTAATAAAGACCGATGAGTACGGAAAATATTGCCTTTCCGACCAAGGAAAAGACGCCCTGCTAACAGTCCAAACAGTAGAGAACGCGTCCAAGTGGAGAACAAAAGAAACTGAAAAAATTCATTCGCGCCGTTTCAGCAGCACAATCGTCTTGAAATCAGTTTCCTTACTGCTTGCGGCTCTCTTAATTGTTAGCTCGGCAATTGCATTATTCGAGTACAATCAAACAATGGTTCTTCAGAAAGAATTTAATAAATTAAACGGAAACGACGCAGCCGCATACTATAATGAATTCGGATTAATCCCATCTACAAACGTTAACTCTTCGTTTTCACCACCTATCTCAATGTACCAGGCTTTAATAATCGCGTTAAAAGCCGAAGGCTGGAGCAAAACATCGATCCACGGGATGAAAGTGGGTGCCTACCTAATGAATGGCGAAACAGAAACCAACACTACTTCGTGGTTTAATACAGGAATAAACGGACCTGTGACAAGCCCGCCTGCAAATTACTCAGATGTTTACGGTAACGGCGTAATTTACATGTACATTTGGGAAATAACCGTTGAAAACGCGACTGGAATTACCATCCCGCCTTGGGGGTTCAGTTTGATTGACGCTTCAACAGGGGAAATACTTCACAACCCTCCATTATATTAGTCCTGACTCATGCTTGGAAATCAAATAAAAGAACAGCCATACTCGCTTTCAATAAAGCGCCGTAAAGAGATTCATGCCTCTTATGCTAACAGAATCTGTTTGGAGCCGGTTTCTTTTATTAATGACTCGCCAACCCCATTAAGTTACCTGAAAGTCGGTTAAACGTTTTTTTGAGGCCATTACTGTTTGCTCGGATCCCAAATAGGCCAGCATTTTATTGTGATGACTTTTGGTGATTACCCAAGGTGAACTGACTATTTATCGTCCGCAAGCAAAGTCCACTGAAAGGAACAGATTAACATGAAAACCAACATAATTGAGGCGGAAAACCTCACTAAAACTTACAAGAAAACTGTCAAAGCTGTTGACAACATTTCTTTTTCAGTGGAAGAAGGAGAACTTTTCGGTTTCATTGGACCTAACGGCGCGGGAAAAACCACAACAATCAAAATGCTCACCACTTTGGCTTCCATAACTGAGGGCAAGGCTTCAGTGGCAGGGTACGACGTAGGCAAAAACCCCGGCGCCATCCGCAAAAACATCGGAATAGTACCTCAAGAGCTTACAGCAGATGACGAATTGAAAGGCATAGAAAATCTGATTCTCTCCGCGAAACTCCATCACGTTCAAAACGACGCAGCGCGCAAGAAGGCGAAAGAGTTGCTTGAGCTTTTGGAGCTTGAAGGTGCCGCGCAAAGGCAAGTTAAAACCTATTCAGGCGGCATGCGGAGGCGGCTACAGCTTGCAATGGGGCTTATTCATGACCCAAAAATACTGTTTTTGGATGAACCAACATTGGGGTTGGATATTCAGACAAGGCAGAACATGTGGACCTATATTCGAGACCTTAACCGCGAAAAAGGCATCACTGTGTTCATGACCACGCATTACCTGGAAGAAGCTGACTCGCTATGCGACAGAATTGCGATCATAGACGGCGGAGTGATCAAGTTGTCAGGTTCACCGTCAGAACTGAAAGCCAAACTCGGCGGCACCATTTTGACCCTACAACTCACAGACGGCGCTGACGTATCCAACATGTTAAGCGGAATCCAAGACGTTACCGAAGTAAAAAAAGAAGACGAAACTTACAAAATTAAGCTCACAAGGACTGAAACGGCCCTACCCGCAATAGTTGAAAACATAACCAAGAAAGGACTCAAAATCTCCGATATTACTTTAGCTAAGCCGACACTTGACCAAGTTTTCCTCCAAATCACGGGCAACACTATGCGGGATGGATCAGCAAACGGGGATTCATTTGGTCAGCGCGTTTTGATTGAGAGGTTGAAGTAAAATGTTCAGCGACACATTCGCGTTAACAGCGCGTTCTTTGAAGAAGTGGATTCGCAACCCAGCCGCCATCATGCCTGGATTATTCATGGCAGTGTTTTGGCTGGCGCTCTTCGGAAGCTCATTTAACCCCGTTAACTTGGTGCCCACGCAAATCGGAGGCACCGCGCTGTCGCCAATCTTAGTTGAGCAGATTAAGGCTGCGATAGGTTCAGTGTTTGGAGGGGCGGCAAACTACATAACGTTCCTCACGGCGGGCATAATCGCCTTTATTGTCATAATCAACATGGCATACGGCGGAATAGACATAGTTCTTGACAGGCAACTAGGCTACCTTAACTCCTTGTTAAGTGCACCGATATCTAGGGCATCGATATTCTTCTCTGGTGCATTTCAGAACTTTGTAAAAGCAATGTTCATAGCGCTCTTGACATTCCTATTTGCTCTACTGATCCCCAACGGCTTGCAACTTGGCTCGGGCTTTGGCGTACTGAACTTCCTTGGCGTGTTTACTGCATTTGCGCTTGTGACATTCGGATTCGGCTGCCTCTTTACTTCAGTCGCTTTCTCAGTCAAAAATGTTGATTCGCTGGTTGCCATCATTAACTTCCTAGCGTTTCCTTTGGTGTTCATGAGCAGCGCCATGTTCCCGCTCGGCACATTCCCATCCTGGCTCAAAGGCATAGCAGAGGTTAATCCAATAACTAAAGCAACCGAAACCGCCAGACTGCTCATAGTGAACGGTAATCTGTCCTCAGGGCAACTGTCGACGTTCGTTGGAAACATGCTGTACCTAACGGTCTTCGCCGTAGTCCTTGCAGCAATTGGGTACTTGATTGCACGAAGAGCCTTAAAGGCAGAATAAAAGGAGAACCGCTGTATGATCGTAGCAACGCAAAGTGAATCACCCTTAAAAGCACAGAAGGTATACTAAAAACCATGCCAAATTTACATATTCCACGCGGACAAACCGCCACACTTGACCGTGTCGAAGGCGAACTCAGAGTAGGGAACCACGCAACCATCCAAGCTATCAACGGTAAAACAGTGGTTGTTACGCAAGACGCAGTCTTTGAAGGAAGCGCCGAAGTGAACGGGGACTTCGAATGTGACTCACTGGAATGCCACAGCGGAAGGCTTGAAGTGAACGGCAACCTTACAGTGCATAAAAGACTGGACGTAGGGCACTCAATAGAAGCAACAGGAACAATCAAGGCACAAGACATTGATGTAGGAGGAAAAATTTTTGCAGGCGCTGTAAATTGCATTAGGATAAGGGTTGGCGGGCAAGCTGAAATCGAGAATACGTTTGAAGCCTCCAGCGTGGATGTTGGAGGCAAAGTAAGTGCTCTAGGTTCCGTCAAACTAGGCGACTTGCAAGTCGGCGGCGAAGCCGAAGTTGGAGGCGGCTCTATCTTAGGCAGCATAAGAGTCGGCGGAAAATTCAGCAGCAAATCACGACTTGAGTTTGGTGAACTTTTGGTTTATGGCAGGGGCTTTTTGCCTGCCGACTGTAAGGGACATCGAGTCTCAACGTATGGTAAACTTGAAGTGGATGGCAAGATAACTTGCGACTTCATTGAAGTCGGCGGCGTCATCGAAATACACGGCGACTGCTATGCTCAACGCGTTGAAGTTGGCGGAAAATTTGAGGTTACTGGTTCACTATTTTCGAACAGAGTAGAAGGCTATGGAGCCATAGAAATAGGAAACTTTGAGGGTACCACTCTTCGAATCAGCGGCAAATTGGTTGCAAACAAGATAGTTGTCACGGAGGAGGCAGATATTAGCGGTAAAATAGAGACTAAACAGGGGCTTAAAGCTAAACAGTTAACTGTGCGAAGTGGCAGCCGTTATGAAGGGGTATTGATTGGTGAACGAGTGGAAGTGGGCAAAAGCTCTGACTTAAGCTATGGAGGCTGGGGAACGAATTGGGCAACAAAATGGGTTACTGCTGGCGGAATGGCTAGAGTTGACGACATATACGCTAAGGATGTTGTGATAGGCCCCATGTGTAGGGTTGGTAGAATATTCGCCGAAACAGTAAAGATAGAACAAGGCTCAGCCGCAGAACAAGTAACATACACAAGTGAGCTTAAGACAGATTTTGGCGTAGCTATTGGCGAAACACCCAAAAAAGTTGATACTCTGCCTAAACCACCGTTTTAAGGTAACCGCCGGGAGATGCATCGCATGAGGGACCGAGAAACTAAGCGTTCCAAAACTGACCTGTACGCCCAAGTCCTAGAGGTGTTAATTCGTTACCCTGAAGGCGGCAGAATCACCCGTATCTCCTACGGTGTAGGCGTCCCAGTAGACCGCCTCAGAAATATACTAGAAGCACTCAGCAGTTATGGCTTAGCGAGAAAACTTGCAGCAGACGAACAAACCCTTTACTTTGCCACACCGCGAGGCTTAGAATTTCTAGACACATACTGGAAAATGAAAGGCTTCTTTGAAATATTCGGGGACAAACAAAGATAATTAAAAACTCAAACAGTCAAACTCTTAAAAAAACCAACATCCCGTCAAATGAGAAACTTATTGTTGTGCTTTTTGCGTGTAAACGGGACTTTACAAGAAGTGTGATGAGCGGGGTAGGGTATCAATTTAGCAACTGAATTTCTATAGCTAAATTGAAAGTATCCTGTGGAAAGCATTATTATTGCCAAGTTTTTGTTTTCTACATAAATCAAGGATAAATAGTGGTAGCGCAATCTCGTTACCTTAAAGGAGAAATAAACTTGTCTGTAGCGCAAAGAAAGTATTTCACTGAAGTCGCAGCGTTAGCCGATAAAACCGTATCTGTAGTGACAACTACTGGAAAAATATTCAATGGCACACTCATCGGCATTAACCAGGACAACATGAGTCTATGCCTAGCTGACGCAAAAGACGAACTTGGGAGCTTGCTTCACAGGGTTTTCCTAAACGGGAATGTGGTTGCTCAAATATCAAGTGCAGAAAGACCCTTCGACCTTAAAGCTTTAGCTACAAGACTTGAAAAAGTCTTCCCAACCATGGTCAAGCTGTACGAAGACAAGGGTTTCATCTGGGTCATGGATAAAGTGAAACTAACAGAAAAAGGCGTCGTTGAAGGTTCAGGTCCAGCTGCCGACCGAGTGCAAAAAGTGTACGAACAATTCATGAGCGAAGTCAAAACCTAAATAAACCAGCGAAGTTGTTCTTCCTCTTTCTTCTTTTCTTCTGTTATGGTTCTGACAATGCCAAAGGATTCTAAAACTTTCTTTATCTCGTGACCGGTTTCTTCAAGCTTTGATAAGTCAACGTTAAGCTTCAAGTATTTACCAAGCATAGTCAACGCATACCGTGCAGCGTTCACGTCAGGGTCCATTCCAGGCGTGTCAACCAGCAAAGAAAAACCCTTCAAGTCCCTAATCCTTGCTAAACCAACGGATAAGCCAGCGATACCGAAAACGTGTCCAACCATCACTTTAGTTCCCAAATCAAGCGCCTCCTGCATCGTATCCAAATCCGTAGCTGTACTGTAAATCGCTGGTATAGGCTGCGCCTCCTCTTTCTTGAAGCCGCCGATGGATATTACAAAGCGGCAGCCAAACTCCTGAGCTAAATCAAGCACTTTATCAACAAGCTCGTATTGCCCAACAGTTGTCAGCGCCTGCGTGTTTCCATACCAAATAATCAAGTCGCGCCCCCCATCCTCCCGCTTCGCATAATACAGCTCATTTACAGGCGAAAGCGTACCGCCATCCTCAGTTGTTACCGCAAAATCCTGAAATGACGAGGAAAAAATTTGGACGAACCGTTTAGCCTTTAACTCCCTGATTAAATGCAGCGCGGCAATATTAGCTACAAACCCTATGCCTGGCAACCCTTCAATCAGAATCGGATCATTCAGTTTCGGCCTTTCACTTATATCTATTGAGCAAACCATGGTTCAGCATCTCTCTTGTCGGTATTAGACAAATCGATGCGATATAAGGTTGCCTAATCCAGACTCGATACCTTTCAATTGCTCTTAGAATCTTGCATCCAAAATATCTATTCATCCAAGTAACAAAAACTACCTATCCCTTTCTCATTTAGATACTAATTTTGGTTTGCTAAATTGAATCGAGCCTTCCTGCCTTTAATGTTTGAATAAACTTAAATTTTCAAAGAAAGCACTTGTATGCAGGGTGTAAACTTGCGGAAGCTTGCATGCATAATCTTAATCATGATTATTTTGGTTGGTGGGCTTCTGCTTCTAGAAGAAGGGCATGCAACTACAACAATCAGCGGAACAATAAGCAACGACACGATTTGGACGCAGGCGTCCAGTCCTTATACGCTTACAGGAAATTTAATTGTAAACAGTGGAGTAACATTAACCATTGAACCTGGGGTTACAGTAGATTTTGGTCCATACCAGATTACGGTGAATGGTGTCTTAAACGCACAGGGCACGAGCGCCGACGAAATTGTTCTTTCAAGCGATAGCGATTCTAACGAGCAAATTTACTTTACAGCCCAAGCTGGTTATGGGTGTATAGTTGATGACGCGATTATTTCTTCAGTGCCTATAGTGGTCGGGGGTGGCTCTCCGCAAATAAGCAATAATTATTTCACCAGCACTCCTACCCCAGCATTGATTACTGTTAACGGCGGTTCTCCTTTAATAGAAAATAACGTCATAAATTTGGTTTCTACGGATGGCATTTATGTCAATTATGGTTCTCCTACTATTTCATCTAACTTCATTACGGGCGAAGAGCAATATTATGGAATCTACATTGCAGGTGCCGCTACCGCTACCATTTCTGACAACAACATCACCGATTGCTGGTCAGGTATTGATGCAGTAGGCGAATCAATTATTCAACAAAATAATATTATGAACAACGCTAACGATGGAATAGATAGCAGTAGTCCTGCTTCAATAATTCAGAACAATGCGATTGCCAACAACCTGTGTGGAATCAGTGGACCCGGGGATATTCAAGACAACACCATAACTGATAATTCGGCAGGACTTTGGGGACCATCTTCCTTAGCAACCATTACTTATAACAACATATTCAGCAATTACAACGAGACATCTGGTAATACTCAGAATATTCACTTAACAGATTCAGGAAATGTTAATGCTACATATAATTGGTGGGGAACAGCCGTTGCATCAGCCATTAATCAAACAATTTGGGACTTCAAAAATGCCGCGAACTTGGGCATAGTGACCTTTGTCCCTTTTCTCAATGAGTCAAGTCCCTTCGCTCCGTCTATCCCAATACTTGGTCCTGTTCCGACGCCGCCTCCGACCACCTCGCCAGTTGCAACTGCAACTCCTAATGCTAGTCCTACACCTCCTCCTTCTGTTACGCCAACTCCAGTAACCACGCCTTTTATAACGTGGATAGGGCCTTCATCCACCCCAACGCCTCTAAAATCCCAACAATCGTCATCGACTCCAATACTGGGGTATTTCACAACCACTGACATAGACAATATAGTGGTCATTGCCTTAGCTTTCATCTTAGCCGTCGTAATTATTGTTGTTATTAACATTAAATTCGGGAAACCTGATAAGCCTAAGTCAAAGAAACGGCGAAAACATAGGCAAAAAAGTGCGGATAGAAAAGTTGCTTCTGCTTGCCTTGCCCCTCAAGGTTTTGTGAGCTAATGTTTTTTATAAGAGAGTAGTGATTCTTGTTTAGGCTTCAGCGTTGAGTTTCGAAATAAAAGAAAAAGACTTGCTTGGAAGAATAGGCAAACTTAAAACTAAAAGTGGAACAGTAGAAACCCCCCTCTTATTTCCAGTGATTAACCCCAGCATCCAGCTTGTTGCGCCTAGAAGGCTTAAGGAAACGTTCGGTTTTGAAGCAGTCATAACTAACGCTTACATACTCAAAAAACGCTATCAAGAAAAACTAGTCAACGAGGGCCTGCATAAATTTCTCGACTTCGAGGGCGCAGTAATGACTGATTCAGGAGCCTACCAAATCCTCGTTTACGGAGAAGTTGACGTTAGCCAAAAAGAAATCGTTGCCTACCAAGAAGACGTCGGCAGCGACATCGCCACCATGCTTGACATACCCACAGGCTGGAAAATAACCAAAGAACAAGCCGAAGGAACCGTGGCTGAAACATTACGGAGAGCAAAGGATTTTTTCAAAACTAAGACGCGGGATGATATTTTATGGGTTGGGCCGATACAGGGCGGAAGACACCTGGATCTTGTGGCAAACTCGGCGCTTGAAATGGGGAAACTACCTTTCCAAATCCACGCGCTTGGAAGCCCAACAGAAGTAATGGAAAGCTACCGCTACGACGTATTAGCCGACATGATTTTAACGGCGAAAAAAGGTTTGCCCATAGAGCGTCCGCTGCACCTGTTTGGCGCTGGGCACCCAGCAATGTTCTCTTTGGCAGTGGCTTTGGGATGCGACCTCTTTGATTCAGCAGCTTACGCGTTGTACGCTAGGGAAAACCGTTATATGACTGAGAATGGCACGTGGCGGCTTGAAGAAATGGATTATTTTCCATGTTGCTGCCCCAGATGCTCCGCGGAAACGCCGAGGGGACTGGAAAAATGGTCGAAGAGTGAACGGGAAGTTTTCTTGGCTGAGCATAACCTCTACGTTTGCCAGGCAGAGCTTAAACGCATCAAACAAGCTATAAGGAACGGCAGGCTTTGGGAGCATACGGAAATGCGGGTTCATGGTCATCCAGCGTTGCTTTCAGCGTTAAAGCGGTTGCAAGGTCATGGTGATTTTCTTGAAAAGTACAGTCCAACTGTGAAGAGCAACGGGTTCTTCTATTTCGATTCAGTAGGGCTTGTGCGTCCAGAAATAACCCATTACCGCAAACGGTTAAACGAACGATATGACCCGCCAAAAGATGCGAAGGTTCTTTTGCTTGTGCCGCAAACAAGGAATAAACCGTTTCATAGGGCGCCTGAATTTAAGAAGATTAGGCATCTTTTCCGCTGTTTAGGCGAAGAACTCGCCTCTAAAATTCACATTTGCGTCTACTCTGCTCCATTCGGGGTGGTTCCACTGGAGCTTGATGAAGTTTATCCGCTCAGCCAACATGAGGCTGCTTTACCGCTTGACTTGGAAACTCTAGACTACGTTGCAAGTCAAACCCGTGAATACATCATGCACACGGCTTACACCAGCATTGTTCTGCTAAACGACCCTAAACTTTGGAAAGACACCGTTAAAAATGCCTGCAGGTTAGCGTGTGATGCGAAGGGTTTAGAGTTTGATTTTGTTGATGCCAACGTGGCAGAAAGCAAAGAGACTTTGATTCGTTTAGAGAACATTTTGCGTAGACAATTGAGCGAATAACCTTATTCAGGCTTATTTACATCTTTTTTAACAAAAAAAGTGTGTTCACAAAATATCTTTTATAAATTTAGCTCACTATTTTGTTTGTATCTTACTTTTCCTTTTGTGACAAGGGTACGATTGTCACCTGTGTTGGTTCATATTTTTTGCACTGACAATTGTATAGTTCCTGCCCTTTTTCACAATTTAGGTAACTTTTCTCGTGAAAGATTCTGGGATGTCCACATTTGCACACTTGCGAATCTATGAATACAAGTTCTGAAGCATCGAATATTGTGTCGCAATTTTGGCATTTATCTCCTCTTTCACCTGTTTTAAAATCTATAACCAAATCAGTAACTATAGACCAGTAGCCACATAATGGACAATAACCATTTGATTCCTTGTCAAGTTTAATTGCATGTTCTGGGTCATGAGGTTCAGGGAACTGAGTTTTATCCAGAGCAATAACAAAGCGATCAGGCGACATTAAATTTCCTTCGCATAGCTATCCACAATTGTTTCTATTAATTGTTCCTATATAGTAAACTTGCTGCGTAGCTTTAAATTTCACGTGTGGTTTTTGCAAAACTTATGTTTCGCTTAATTGGAGCTAACAGCGCCTAAATCTTTCTTTTTATTGCGTAATAAACGAATATAAAAATGCTAACGTAACAATATCTTAAACTAATCTTTTTTAGCTAGCTCAGCATAATTGACTTGGAACCCGAATAAGTAATCAATCTTAGTATTAATGGGGATGTAATTATGGAATCTCTGTATGCCGACTTACACATTCACACTGTTTATTCTAGTGATTCCCTTATTCAACCAAAAACCTTGGTTGACCAGCTTGAAGCTCACAGTTTCATTAAGGCTGCAGCCGTGACAGACCATGACAGCGTAAGAGGCTTCAGGGCCACAGTTGAGTTGGCTTCGGCTTATCCTGACATTTTGATTATTCCAGGCGTAGAAATTACCACGCCAAGTGGGGACATGTTGGTTTTGGGCACTGAGGAGTTGCCGCCGAGACCTTGGATGCCTGAAGCTGTGGTTGATTACGCTAAAAGCATAGGCGGAGTTTCTATTGTGGCGCATCCTTACCGTGAGTATGGTATGGGTGATTTAGCGAGAAACTACAAAGTTGACGCCATTGAAGTCCTAAACGGCGGGTCCACGTCAGCGGCGAATAACGAAGCCAAAGAGCTTGCTAAAAGTATGGGTTTGCCTGGGACAGCTGGCAGCGATGCCCACCGATTGTCAGAGTTGTTCAGTGTGTGCTCAAAGATTGATGCTTCTTTAGGTGTTGACTCTGTTTTGCGGGCGATTAAGAAGGGTTCTATATCCACGCAGGCAGCAAGAGGGTCAATACATTTTTAAAACAGCATAGTTCATTTTAAACCGTTAACTGTTAACAACAAGGATTGGTTTGATTGCAAGTCGGATTTTTGGGCGGCGCCAGAGAAGTTGGCAGAATTGGCATAACTGTTAAGTCTGAGAAAAGCAAGGTGGTGTTAGATTACGGTGTCATGCTTGATCATGAACCTGGTTTTCCAATGCATGTTCCACCGAAAGAACTTGACGCGATAATTTTAACTCACAGTCATCTTGACCATTCAGGCGCCATACCGATGTTTTACATTAACGATAAGAAACCGCTTTACACGAACAGGCTTAATTTAGAGTTAACGCAGATTCTTATTCAGGATTTTATTCATTTGTCTGGTTATTATTTGCCTTTTGAGTATCTTGAGCTTGATGCTATGATGCATAACAATAGGCATTTGGATTTCGGTGTTGAAGAAGCCATCGGTGACATGAAGGTTAAACTGTTCGATGCGGGTCATACGCCTGGAAGCGCTCAGGTGCTTATTGAAGCGGATGGCAAGAAGATTCTTTACACTGGCGACTACAACATGGAAGACAGTAAATTGTTAAAGGGTGCATCGATGGATTATGGAGATTTAGATGCAGTTGTCACTGAAAGCACCTATGCAAGTGAGGATCATACACCGCGGCCCGAGCTTGAGAAAAGTTTTGTTGAGGCGGCGACTGAGGTGGTTGAGCGAGGCGGAACCGTTCTGGTGCCAGCGTTCGGTGTGGGGCGTGCACAGGAAATTGCTTGTGTTTTAACAGCGAATCATTTTGAGTACCCTGTTGTTTTGGATGGGATGGCTCGGGAAGCCAGCAGAATAATAATGAACTACAAAGAGTTCCTCAGGGACCCGAGGCTTTTCATGAATGCTATGCACTCGCTGGATTGGGTTGATGGCTGGCGAGACCGACGAAGAGCATCGAAGGATCCAGGCGTCATTATTTCACCTGCGGGCATGTTGAAGGGTGGTCCATCACAGTTTTATGTTTCCAAAATAGGCAAGAAGGCTGGAAACGCTATTTTCCTGGTTAGTTATCAGATTCCAGGAACGCCTGGCAAACAATTATTGGATAAGGGCATCACCATGATTGATGGAAAAGTAAGCAAGGTTAAGGCGCAGTATCGGCATTTTGATTTCTCTTCCCATTGCGGTGCAAGTCAGCTCAAAGAAGGACTGCGGCGGCTTGGAGGTAAACCTAAAGTTTTCGTTGTTCACGGCGCAGAGGGTAACTGTGAGCTTTTGGCGAATTGGGCGAAAACTGAGTTGGGTTTGAACGCTGTGGCGCCGAGGACTGGAGAAACCTACGAGATATAGGCTGTTTGTTATGAAGATTGGTATTTTGCCTATTGGGGAAATAGCTCCTGAGGTGCTGGTTGGGGTTCAGCAGGGTTTAGTTAAAACTTTTCCTGATACCGCTTGCACGATTATTAAGAAAGTTTTGCCTGTTCCTAAGTTGGCTTTTGATAAGAAACGTAACCAGTACAGTTCCAGCGTGATTCTCAGT
>Ga0326728_10019178_pt1 | contig 13320 bp, 15 predicted proteins | sample MB3enrmetagenome_FD_207602 | JGI IMG/M metagenome (GOLD analysis project Ga0326728, IMG submission 207602) | Lab enriched peat soil microbial communities from McLean, Ithaca, NY, United States - MB31MN | ecosystem: Environmental > Terrestrial > Soil > Wetlands > Peat | place: USA: New York...
GCCTCGTTCAAACGGCTTTATCGAAAGCGCGCCATTGTCACCCTCCCGCCGACCGACCGATTTCTCGTCGGCGCGCTTCCGATAAAGCACTAGCGTTTTTCGTTCCAAATCCGGCTTGACTTGTGGTTTGGGCTGTTCTCGACAGATATTGGTAAACCCTTGGCGACAAGCCAGGACCGATCTGCAAAATCTGAGGCAAATCCTGGGAGTTTCAGAGACTTTCTTCGGCGGCGGTCCCCGACTATTTGATAAGCGAGTTCAACGGTGGCTGCACCGCCGCCGAGAGTTGTCAGCAATAGCTGTTCTTGGCGGCGATCGTTCAGGAGCTAACGCTTTGCGTATGAGCTGCGAGCGAAGCGAGTCTGCTCGATACGCTTGTTAGCTGCACCCGACTGCACATTACATCCCATGTATCGACTCGACAACTGCGCTGCTTCTGTCGCCGGGGTTATCGGAGGGCGAAAGCGTATGCCAGATTCAAGGGCAGAGTCCAAGACAGCTGGACCGGAGAGCGTGACAAGCGCCTGCATACGCTTTTCCATGAGTAGAATCGCCTGTTCGCATACTGGTATCCGGCCAAAAGTTCCTCTGGGCTCATCTGTCTTGGCCGGAAGACCACGTCAGCCCGGCCGTTGTACTTGCTCAGGTCGCGTGTCAGAATCCGGCCTTCTGCTTCTAGACGTTGGTACAGCCGGGTCCCTGGAAAGGGAGTCAGGATATTGAACGTCGCATTCTGTACTCCTGCTGCCTCGAGGAAGTCCAACGTCTCGCCGAAGATCCCCCGCTTGTCGTTGTCGAAACCGAAGACGATTCCCGCCTGCACTGCTATGCCATGGGAATGAATCCGCTCAATCGCGCGAACGTAGTCAGCCACGCGATTGAACCCCTTCCGCACTTCATTCACGCTGGCTTGCGAGATTGACTCCAGGCCAACGAATAGTTGCTTGCAGCCGCTTCTCGCGGCCAACTCAAGGAACTCGTCGTCCTGAGCAGCGTGAATGCTCGCTTGGCTGCTCCACCACTTGCGATGGGGAGCGAGAGCTCTGAACAAGGTCTTGGCGTACTCAATGTCGCTTGCGATGTTGTCATCCCACAGGATGATGACCTTGCCGGGGAAAGAGCCGTACTCTTCTGCGACAGCATCCACGCGTCGCTTGCGCACGCGGCTCTGATACATGACTGCGAGCGTGCAGAAATCGCAACTGTAGGGGCAGCCGCGCGTGGCAAACAGGACTCCACCCGTATGGTCGCGCCGGTGAAACAGGTCTTTCCGCGACATCGGGGCATGTTCCAGAGTCGGGGGTTCAATGGAACAGTACCGCTGGCTATGCCGCCCCGCCTCAAATTCGCGCATGAATTGCGGCCAGTTGGATTCAGCCTCCCCGACGAAGATCACGTCCGCGTGCGCCTGCGCCTCATCCGGCATTAGAGTCACATGCGGTCCACCCAGTACCACCGGAATTCCCCGCTGCCGGAACCGGGCTGCCAAGGCATACGCGTGAGGCGCACTCGGGGTATGGAAGGTAATCGCCACCAGATCCGCTTGCATCCCGAAATCGACCGGCCTAACCGCCTCATCGATGTGGAGCACCGTCCAATGTGGCGGCGCGAAAGCAGCAAGATACGGCATGGTGATCTGCTGGAAGTTCAGGACACGAGAACGCCGTACCCTTTGGATCTCCGGTGAGGAAGCAGTGATCAGAAGGAGGATTCGCGCAGTAAGGGACATATGCTCAGAGTCGCCTCCTTGTTGCAGCTAACCGCTGGCGCGTAAGCCGCTTGGCCGACTGTGCAGGACTTGGATCATTCTACCCAATCCGCCATCGATGAAGAAACCATCGAATACACTAAGCCGAAGGCCAAGTCGGCTTCACGCGCTTGTTGGGCGACGCATCGTTCAACCCGTTGGTTTTCTTGGGAACAACATTGACGTTCTTGATTTGTACTCCAGATAGGATGCCCCAAAGCGAAACTCTAGTTCTCGTTCTTCATACACTTTCACGAAGGTAAGCAATGCCGGCGCAAACAGGATGAGTACCCAGAGCACAAACAGCGCTGATTGAAACCAGATCCCCAATGACAGGAGAAAAACTAGAGCTGCGAGCACCATGGGATTACGCGTCCAAGCATACAACCAATCTGCCGCCAATTTCCGACTGAGCGCAATGAAAAAGGGTGCACCGAACCCTTTCAAGGCAAGGTTTACCACTGTCAGCAAAAAAGCTGCCCCGGCAATAATGGCTAACAACAAGCCGATTTTAGCTGGTACTGGGAGTACCCAGTCAGACCAATCTTGATGAGTGGTTACTGCTCGAATGATGGCTACGCCTAATAGAGTCCCCACGGCAAAATGGACAAACGTCGTTATCCAGGCGACACCGCTCGTTGTTAGGTGTCGGTCGAGTATCTTCCTCCCGAGCCAAACAAGGGGGAATACCAATAATACCCCTCCCACGATGATAGATAGATTCATGACATTTGAAAGTGGTGTATTGAACGCCCACCACCAGAGAAACCAGGAAAACACCATAAGGGCAATTCTAAAAAAAAGTTCAACGGCATGTTTCATGGTAACCTCTTGTGACCATTTTGGAGACCGCCCAACAATGATTAGATTAATCCCTATAATATCCGGAACACCGGTTTCTGACCCTTATAACACGCCGTTGAATCGTTACATGCCGCCGCGGTGCCGCGGCCGCACGCTAAATTATCCTCCTGGCGCGGCAATTCTCCTTGATTTGGTGCGGCAAATTTGAACGTAGGATGAGCCGTACCACATCCCCGGATTCCTTACCAGATCCGCACGCGGTCTGCCGGGGCGAGGTACAGCTTCTCTCCGGGTTGGACATCAAATGTCGAATACCACGCGTCGATATTCCGGACGGTATCGGCCCGGTACTCCGCGGGGGCGTGCGGGTCAGTCAGCACTCGCCGGCGGAGCGTAGCTTCGCGCGACTTCGATCCCCAGTTCTGTCCGAAGGCAATGAAGAATTGCTGGTCGCCGGAGAAGCCGTCCTGCATGGGGGCGGTTTTGCCTGCAAGTGAGGCGCGGTAGCCGTCATAGGCAGCCGAGATGCCTGCGACGTCGGCGATGTTCTCTGCCAGCGTCTGCTTGCCGTTTACGGCGAGGTCGGGGAAGGGCTTGTAGGTATCATATTGTGAGGCGAGTCTCGCGGTGGCAGCATTGAAATGGGCAAGGTCCGCGTCCGTCCACCAATTGCGTACACGCCCTTTGGAGTCAAACGCGCTGCCTTCCGTGTCAAACGTGTGGCTGATTTCATGCCCGATGACAGAGCCGATGGCGCCATAGTTGGCCGCGGCCGGGGCCTGCGGATCAAAGAAGGGCGGTTGCAGGATGGCCGCCGGGAAGTTGAGCGCATTTTGCAGCGGGAGATTGACGGCGTTCACCGTCTGCGGCGTCATGGACCATTCATGGCGATCGATCGGAAGGCCAAGCCGCGCCACCCCGCGGTGGTAGTCAAACAAGCCGGCTCGCCAGACGTTGCCGAAGATGTCGTCCTCCTTCACGTCGTATGCAGAGTAGTCGCGCCAGGTTTCCGGATAGCCAATCCCCACATAGAGGGTAGTGAGCTTGGCCTGCGCTTCGGCTTTGGTGGCGGGGTCCATCCAGGGAAGCGCCTCAATACGCTTGCGGAAAGCGGCGATAATATTTGCAACCATCGCCTGTGCCTCCGCTTTTGCTTCCGGCGGGAAGTAGCGCTGCGCGTAGATTTGGCCGACGGCGTCGCCGAGTAGGCCGTTGACCAATGCGACGCCCCGCTTCCAGCGCGGACGCTGTTCCGGCGTGCCGGAGAGCACCTTGCCGAAGAAGGCGAAGCTCTCGTCATTGAACGCCTTGGGCAGCACACCGGCATAAGCTTCGATCAGGTGGAACGCCAGCCAGTCCTTCCATGTGTCCAGCGGGGTGGAAGCGACGAGAGCCGACTCCCCGGTGAAGGCGGATGGCTGCCAGACGATAAAACTCGTTTGCTTGCTGAGGCCGGCGCCGCGGAAGTATTCCGCCCAGTCGAGGCCGGGGGCTTTAGTAGCAAAGTCCGCCTGCTTCCAAGTGTTATTGGCTTTGTGGATGTCTTCGCAATCTGCCAGGCTAAGGTGCTTTTCCGCGATAGCATGCTCCAGCTCGAGAATGTGCACGGCCCGGGCGTCCGTGCCGGTAAATCCCGCAAGCTTGAGCATGGCGGAGATGTGGGCTTGGTACCTCGTGCGGATGGCGCGCATACGCTCGCTGTCCGTCAGGTAGTATTCGCGGTCGGGCATTTGAAGCCCGCCTTGTAAGAGGTAGGCGGCATAGTGCTCCGAGTCGTTAAAGCCGGGCGCGACCCACAGGCCGAATAGGTTGGCGGTGTGAAAGTTGGTGTTATTGAGCGCATCGACGTCAGCCCGCAGGCTCTCGCCCAAAGCCCGGGCCAGTTCACCTTTGTTCTGGATGGCGGCAATTGCTTGGAGGTGCGGGCGCAGCGGGGTGAGACCTTTAGCTTCAATGGCGGCTTCGTCCATGTACGAGTTATAAAGTGCGCCAATTTTGCTGACGCTGGAACCAGCCGGCGCATGGGCCTTGGCGGCTTCCTCGATCAGACCGACGGTCCGCTGGTCGCTCAGGTCGGCGAGGCGGGTAAAAACGCCAACCGCGCCGCGGTCGGGCGGAATTTCCGTGCGCTTGATCCAGCCGCCGTTGGCGTATTGGTTAAAATCGTCGCCGGGCTTGACGGAGACGTCCATGTTGGCCACGACGATGCCGTGGGTGTCTTGTTTGGACGCGTCTTCTGACGAGTTTTGCGGCTGAGCGGCAAGCAGAGGGAGCACGATAAGAACGCCAATTGCGGCGCGCGCAAGGGAAGTTTCCAGGGAAGTGGGTTTGAGCCTCATGGTTTGTACTCCTAAGGCTGCGGCTGGGAAGCGCAGTCAACTGGGACTGGACGGCAACGAACGGCTGAGTGTAGCACGTCCGCCATTTTGGTTGGCAGACTCCAAATAGCATCGGTGAGTGACGCCACATATTTCACCCTTCGTCGGTGGCAGAGAGGATCCGACTATTCTGGACGAGTAGTCGCAGAAGAATCTACTCGGTCGTCTCACTGCAAGGCGCTGTCGCTCAGATAGTTCCGGCGCTGTTAGGGATTCGGCCTGAAAAGTCGGCTTCACGTCAAGTGGTTCCCGCCTGGACGTTTGAATTGCCTGGGTATGACATTTGCATCAACTGAAGTTGGTCTTGAGGAGCTTGAACCGCGTGCGTGGCCATCGTATGATTTCGCCAAAATGCCAAGTTCGACCGGAGACCTGCAAATGGATGACGCGCGAATAACCCCCAGCCGTTGGTATTACGTTCTTGCCGGATTGGTTTTCGTAGGCGGTTGGGTGGTGTTTGCAATGTTCCTGTTCATAAGGTTAAGTGGAATGGGAAACAAACTTCAGCAAGTGGTGGCGCCGGGAGAGACGGACCTGACCCTCCGCGAGCCCGGTAATTACACGATTTTTTACGAGCACCATAGCGTCATCGGCGACAAGGTGTATGCGACGGACGAAAACCTCTCGGGACTTGTTTGCTCGCTGGTTTCAAAGGCCAGGAATGCGAAGATCGCGCTTTCTCCCAGCTCGGTGAATTCCACCTACGAATTCAGTGGGCGGTCGGGGAGATCGATCTTCGATTTCCGGATCAACCAGCCGGGCGTCTACGCACTGAGCGCCGGGTATCCCCAGGGTCAGCAGGGACCGGAAGTCGTTTTGGCGGTGGGCAAAGATTTCACGACCGGACTCTTCGCAACCGTTCTTGAATCCTTGGCGCTGGTGTTTGGCTCGATGGGAATCGCGGTGGCCATCACGGTGGTCACTCTCCTTAAGCGCAGCAAGAAGAAGAAACTCCTGGAGGCGCCCGGAAGCCCGCTTGGACCGGCGTCATAATATCGCCTACTGCCTGCGAAGCTGTGAAATAGTCCCCTGAAGTGCTTCCCCCCCGGTTTCCCCCCCGGTTTCCCGCAATAAATAAGCGCTCAAACAACCATTCTGCCCTTCCCGTCGTCCCCTTCACGGGTTTAGTCTGTAAGGAGGCAATTTTGAAACTGGCTCCAGCAGCAAGAGCCCCTATCGGCGGCTTCTCCTGGAGTCAGCGCACGCTCGGGAGGAAATGATGGGCGGTGTCGACGCACGCAGTTCAGATCGACTCCTGTTGAGTACACGTTTTGCCCTTATGGCGGGTTTTGGCGGCCTTCTGACAATTATGGCTCTTGCGGGAATCTACGGCATAGGAGTTCTCCAGAAAATCAGACGAAACGACAACGAAATTCGCAGGCAGTTCCTTTTGAGGAATCACGCGCTCAACGACATACGATCCCAACTTTACCTCTCCGGAACCTACGTTCGAGATTATTTGCTGGAGCCCGAGCCCGGTCGTGCGGAAATATACCGGGCAAGCCTCGAAGATGCACACCGGCAAATGGAGTCCGCGTTGGAGTCATTCGGCCACCAACTCGAGCCGGGCCAGACCCAATACTATACGGAGCTGTCGGCGGGGCTCTCCCAATACTGGCAGATCCTCGCTCCGACTTTCCAATGGGACACCGGCCAGCGCCGGCGCGAGGGATACGTTTTCCTCCGGGATGAGATATTCCCTCGCCGCGCGGCGATGCTGGCGATCGCAGACCGCATCGCGAACTTCAACGAGCAGCAGTTGAATGCAGGCAATCACCGGGTGGACTACCTCTTATTGGAATTCCAGACCCGGATGGCGATAATTCTCTTGGCAACACTTCTGTTAGGGTTGGGGATGGCTGCATTCAGCACTCGGAAGATTCTGAGATTGGAAGCCCAAGCGCACACTCAGTATCAGGAGGTAGTCGGAGCGCGGAGGGATCTCGAGGCGCTCTCCGCCCGGCTTGTACACGCGCAAGAGAACGAGCGGCGCGCGCTCTCACGCGAATTACACGATGAAGTGGGCCAGGGGTTATCGGCAGTCCTTGTGGAACTGCGAAATTTGTCGGCAGAATCTGCGATACAAGCTGACGAACAGTCACGCGGTCATGTCGAAACCGTCAAAAGCCTGGTGGAAAACTCGGTGCGAGCGGTCCGCAATATGGCCCTTCTTCTTCGACCGTCCATGTTGGATGATCTGGGTCTGGTTCCGGCTCTGCAATGGCAAGCCCGTGAAGTATCCAAGCGCACCTCCATGGACGTGAGCGTCGCAACAGAGCTTGCGTCGGAGGACCTCTCCGACGACTACAAAACCTGTATCTACCGTGTCGTCCAGGAAGCGCTGCACAATTGTTCCCGTCACGCTCAGGCGACAAAGGTGCGTATCAGAGTTCAGCAGGAACCGAACCGGTTGTCCCTTTCCATCCAGGATGATGGTCAGGGTTTCGATGTCAGGCAGACGAAGGGACTAGGGCTCCTGGGAATTGAGGAGCGGGTTGCCAGGTTAGGAGGCAAATGCGAGATACATTCCGCGCCGGGAAGCGGGACGATTGTGGCGATAGAATTGCCATTCAGTAATCACGAAGGGGGCCGAGACGCTCGTGGAGACGAAAAGGATTCGGATTCTATTAGCGGATGACCACAACATTATGCGCCGAGGTTTGCGGCTACTGCTGGAGAGGCAGCCGGGATTCGAGGTGGTCAGTGAAGCCTCAGACGGCCGACAGGCTGTGGAGCGGGCGGAGGCAACGAACCCGGATGTCGCCGTTCTGGATATCGCCATGCCCAACATGAGCGGTATCGAGGCCGCTCAACGAATCAATGCTTCGCTCCCGCATGCGGCGATTGTAATTTTGAGCATGCACTCGGACGAGGGCTATGTCTTGCGGGCGCTTAAGGCAGGAGCCAAGGGCTATGTGCTGAAGGACTCTGCGGAAAATGACCTCATTGAGGCCATCAAGGCGGTGAGTGAAGGAAAGGCGTTCTTCAGCCCCGAGATCAGTAATATCTTGGTCGAAGATTATGTGCGGGAGATGAGAAAACGAGGAGCCGAAGATAGCTATGAGCTGCTCACCTCCCGGGAGCGGGAGATCCTGCACATGTTGGCGGAGGGCAAGTCGAATAAGGACATTGCCACGTCACTTAACCTCAGCCTTTACACGGTGGAGACGCACCGCAGGAACCTACAAGACAAACTCAATCTGCACAGCGTTGCCGAGTTGATTTTGTACGCAGTGCGAAAGGGCATAATTTCCTAGGTTTCCAGGGCCTGTCACTTCCCTGAAAGCTCCATTGTTCTTGTCGCGCTGTTCCAGTACGACCACGCCAGCCTGACGGCACGAACGACCTCATCTTCTCGAAGTGGTTTGGATAAGACATCGTACCCGCCTGTGCGCACGACCTCGTCCCACAAGTAGGTGTCAACCACGCCGGACACGAGAATGACACAAGCACGTTGGGGAGATGACGCCAAGTCTTCCACCGTCTCCCGCCATCCTTTGCCGGGCAGATCGCGGTCGCACAAGATCACCGGCGCTTTGAGTTTATCCGATGCCGCCTGGGCCTCTTCGCGCGTGTCCGCGAAAAGCAGATGCCAGCCGTTTCGGCTGCATATTCCGGCCAGTAGCCGGCGGTCCCCTTCGCTAGCCACAAGCCCAATAAGGGTAAGGTGGCCCATCGATGAAGGGCCCGCGGACGTCGACGCCAGCGTGGTACTGGCGTTCTTCCTGCGGAGAAAGTCAGCAACCCTGGCGAAGACTGATTGTATTCCTTGCCGCTTGATTACTATAGGAGGGCCACTCGCGGTGGAGTGAGTGACAGCGCCCTCGGGAATGCCTCTGTTCTTCGATGAAAAGCTAGGTGGCTGGCCCATAAGCACTTGAAGTCACTCCTTCCAAAGACTGGCCTTGTCGAGCGTAGCTTCAAAATCGAACTTCCCTACGCCGATTTACCTCAGCCTACCAACAGAACCTCATTACAGGGAATACCCGACAGACGGTATTGCGAGAGCAAAACGCTGGTAGCTGCTCCGCTGATGGTCTCAACGCTGTCGGCAACACACCCCCAATCAGCGCCCGCCGCCGGGCCAAGCTCCACGGGCTTGCGGAAAGGCTGCAAAGGGATGCGGGTTTCACGATTCTCCACTACCCGCGAGGCAGGACGAGCGCTACTAGGGTTTCCAGTTGAAATTAGCAGTCAGTTGGTATGGCTTAAGTCCTTCCTTTGCTTTAAGGTCGGGGTGCAGGTTCGCTCTAGTTAGTTTTGAAGCAAGTCACGTTCAGTGGGCAGGTCATAGGGTGGGTCCTAAAAGGAGAAACCGACGAAATGAATAAAGATGTGCTGAACAAATCCATGCTGGCGCCGGCACGGATTCTCGTTGCAGCCAGTATGGCATTCGCGAAGTCTTCGGGCCTCGGCTCAGGCCGCTCTTCAAAAAAGTCAGCGGATGTCGATATTGCCCAAACCGGCCGAATCCCCGGCGGGCCAACGTTGCAGTCCGGGGAACACAAGGTGGCTTTAATCAATAACTCCTCGACGCCCGAAATAGAGTTCTATTACGACGGTGAACTTTTTGCCAGGTTCCCGCAAAGCCGGTTGACTAGGGCGAGAGGTTCGACGAAACCGAAGTCTACTACGATACAAGGGGAGTTAACGCCCGGGTGATAACGCCGGCGATTCTGAAGGCTTCCGCGAATGGAAGAGGTACCAAGCTTGGGTCAGAGCTTTGAAACGGAATGGCGGGGTGCATGTCAGGCAGCAAGGGAACACGCCGCGACGAGCAAGCGCCGGACAATTCCGGTCACCCCGCCGCCAATTCCGGTAGTGGGTTTTCGCCTCGCGCCGAGCTCAATAAGAGCGGCGCGGTGGTCAAGGAAGAGGATCCGCCCAAGGGACCACTTGCCCAATGCTTTCGTCCGACGGCAAGCTAGGACCAAGGAGCTGGAAGACGGGCCTTGAGAAGCTGAAAGTCATGCTCACGGAGGATAATCCTTTGACCCCAAATTCAGAGGCACAAATGGCAGGGGAGGCAATGCAATGCCGCGTGAGTGAAGCCATTGACTTCGAGCGTGCCTACCGAATGTACAACAAGCGCGTGTATGCCAAGTGCCTACACATGGTCGGAAATGCGGCAGAGGCAGAAGACCTCACACAAGAGGTGTTTCTCCAGCTATTCCGGAAGATCGATTCCTTCCGTGGTGAATCGGCTTTTTCCACGTGGTTGTACCGGGTCGCCGTCAACATCGTACTGGCGCGCCTTCGGAGGAAGTCGCACATCACGAGCTCGCTTGAAGAGGTCGCAGAGTTGAAGGAGGGAGTCTCGAGACTGCAACATTTCTTGAGCGCTCCTGACAGCGTTTTGACCACAGTAATCGACCGGCTGAATTTGGAGCGTGCTTTTTCACAGATGCCCGCAGGGTACAGGAAGGTCTTCCTCATGCATGATCTTGAAGGCTACGAGCACCACGAAATTGCTCGGATCCTCGGCTTTTCAGTAGGCACGTCCAAGTCGCAACTGTACAAGGCCCGAGTTCGGATGCGCGACCTGCTCCATTCCGGAGAAGCCAAGCAACTGCGAAGCGCGATGATCAGCCGGCCGCGGAACGTTCCCCAAGGAGGAGATCGCAGGAGCAGGTGTTCCCGCCATTCGAGTTTCGCGGGGTCATGCGGCTAATCGCTCCGGGTGGAACGAGGCCCCCTCAACCGGCATTCTCGGCCCGGAAGGAAAGACGCGGAGGCTCATGGAATTATGAGGAATCAATACCCGAAAGTCTGGAGGGACGCATGCTGAGACAAGGCGTTGATGATAGAAAGGCGAAAAAACTCTCGCATTTATTCAAGAGGAAGGTGCTGGTAGTCGATGAAGATTTGGATGACTTACTCTACTATTCCGCAGTTCTCCAACATCATGGCTATGATGTCCGCTCAATCCCTTCATATTTGGAGGGCGCGGCGTGTCTTGAATGCGAGGATTTCGATCTCATTATCGTAAGCCAGGGAAGCTCGAACTTCGAGGGACGTCGGGTTTTGGCGCGAGCGATCGAAAAAGATCGCCACACGCCCGTTCTTGTATTTACGAGGTCTGCCGATATGTCCTGCTATCTTGAGGCGATCCAATCAGGCGCCCTGGACTATATCGAGAAGCCCTTGCCCCCTTCAGAAATAGGAGAGATGGTGGCAAAGCACCTTCGGACTCAGCTTGCAAGAGCTTGAGCCTCAAATGTGCCATCTGATTGAGTGTTGAAACCTTGACTTACGCAGTCGCGGGTGGATATAGGCAGCCGGGAACCGGCCTTTGTACAGGCGAGGCGGAACCTCGCATGATGGGCATACTTGCGGTGGATATAGGGGATGTGAAGAGGAAAGAACTCGTCTGGCGGGGGCAGGCGACAGTGGATAGCATCTCGGACACGCAGAAAGGAGATGAAAAACAAGTGCTCCAATCGATCAAGAAAATATACCCGCCAGGGCAAAAGTGGCCGGCCGAAGGCGCATGGTGGATATAGGTAAACCTCAGGGCTCTGAAGGAAATGTTGGAAAGGTCGAAAAGAAAATGAGTATCGTGAAACAGCGTTTGGCCAATCTTTGGCGTCGCCAGACCATCGAGCCAAACCCTCCGCGTCTGTGGCCAAACCAATACCCCGACAGCAGAATGGTTATGACGATTAGAGAGCCGATGAAGATTTCCGGAACGATGCTGTTGCCCGGTAGGTACGCATGTCGACCTCTGAATCTTGGAACACAGCACTCCCTTGTCCAGATCTTCAACGAGGATCTGACGAGGCTCGTTGTCACACTCGCTCCTATGTCGGAGAACTAAGAAAGACTGTGGGGTGGGCCATTGACCGTTGCGAGAGAGGCAGCAGGTAGGGCATCCGTGGGCAGGGACGGTCATTGTAGTTCTGCCCTTGTCTTCTTATCTCGAGGAGCCGCCCCACGCTCTAGCGAAGTGGCGATCATGTCAGGAGAAGGACTGGGCAAAGGGATGACTCTAAGGCCGATGATTCCCGCGGACACAGTCCAGATCAGGAGATATTCAGGAGTACAAAGCCATGCAGCGAGAAATAAGGGAAAGCAATGCGGTGCCGCACTCCATGAGTCAAATCCGGCCCAAGCTACTCGTCGTTGACGAGAACTTAGACGACCTCTTGGATTATTCCCAGGTGCTTGAGCGGGCTGGGTACGATGTTCGCTGCCTCGGCACGTTTACGGACGCCGCAACATCAATTGAGATGGAATCCTTTGACCTCATCGTCATAACTTGGGGCGGTCATCACTGGGCGGCACGCTCTCTTCTGGCTCGAGTCATCGCGGATCATCCTCGAACTCCCGTCCTGGTGCTGGACCGCTATGCCGATGCGGCCCGATACCTCGAGGCCATTCAGTTGGGCGCTCAAGATTATCTGGGAAAACCCTTGCGGCCTTCGGAGCTCGTTACGCTTGTGGTAAACAGCCTCGCCGAGGGTGTGAGACGGGGAGAAAAGCAGCAGGCGGGTTGACCGTGGAGCCGATGTACTTCTGCCGCTTACTGACTTCCCGTCCAGGCCAAGTGATAACAGAGGTAAAGCATGTCAGTTTTCCTAATCTGCTGTTTTCTAGGCATCTTCTTAATTCTCATCTGGTGCTCGCTACAGGGCCCAGAAGGGCGGTGTCCCACGTGCTCCCAGCAGGACAACCCTAAAGATCGTTTGGAGTACATCGTGATTTCCCCTGCGCTGCTGGAAGAGTGGACGGTCCGAGACAAGCACCTCATGATCATCGATTTGCGCCCTTCCACACACGCAGAAACAGATTTCGATACCATTCCGGGTTCATTGCGAATACCACGCAGGCAACTGAGGAGCTGTTTTTACTTTCTGCCACCCCGTACCAAACTTGTTCTGCACGACACAACTGCGTTCACTTCCCTCGATTCGACAGCCGAAGAAGTACTGCTAATGATAGGCATACCGGCAGTTTACGTTCTTGAAGCAAACAAATGTGCTTGGCACGCATACGCCAAGGGCAAAAGGGGAGGAATTGAGTTACTCCCCGAGTGACAGCGGGCGGGCGCAGAGCGCAACTCTGAGTTTCATGTCGTCTCCTGCGCTAGACCGAAGTTCCTCTGACAATCTGCCCTACATTCTCGGTCACGCCTTGATTAGACAGGAGTTGGAGAAGTGTGAGGCGCAATATGTTCCCATGTAATATATCATATTTTCCTTGACAGTAGGTTTTTATAATGTATCATAGCTCCCATGTACATCGAAACTGTCCCCCCTCGGTGGTCACTTCAAAACCGGCCATACGTGAACAGGTCAAAACCGGCCAATGGGAGGCCGTCCGGGACTAAGTTGTTTTACCCTGCCTGCTCCCCTTCTGGCAAGCCGGTTTTAGTTCGCCAGCTTCGCGGGC
>Ga0326728_10019179_pt1 | contig 13320 bp, 12 predicted proteins | sample MB3enrmetagenome_FD_207602 | JGI IMG/M metagenome (GOLD analysis project Ga0326728, IMG submission 207602) | Lab enriched peat soil microbial communities from McLean, Ithaca, NY, United States - MB31MN | ecosystem: Environmental > Terrestrial > Soil > Wetlands > Peat | place: USA: New York...
AGTGGCCACTATTCCCACGACGTGGGCTCCGATCGTTGCCGAGAGCGATCCGTAGTTCTTGGCGTCACCGAAGGCCATCACATCGCCCGACGAGGTGACCAGCCAGTACCCGCCGCCGTCGGCGCTCGCAGCGGCGGCCACGACCGGGTCCGGGCGGACTTTGCCCCCGGCTCCGCCGTCGTATTGAGCGTCCCCGAACGGGTACACGCTGCCGTCGGCGCCGATCAGCCAATAACCCTTGCGATCAGGAGTGGAGACGAGGGAGATGATGGGAGCAACCAGGTGCGTGCCGGACACAGAGCCGTAGTAGGCGGCGCCCCCGATCGCCTTTACCGTGCCGTCGGACTCGGCGAGGTCGTAGGCGAGACTGTTGGGGAGTGGCACCGTCACTGCGGCGATGGAGATGACGGGGGAGGTGGTCAGCGCGCCGTTGAGCGATCCGTGAGCGATGGCGGTGCCCAAGCTGACGACGGTGCCGTTCTGCTCGGCCATCCAGGCTCCTGTGCCGTCGGGAGTGACGGCGAGACCCACGACCGGAGATCTGGTTCTCACTGGCGAGCGCAGTGCCAGCCGTGGCGCGTCGCCGAAGCTGAGCACGTCCCCGTTCGCGTCGGCGAGCCAGTACCCGCCGCTGTCGGGCGTGGCCGCCATCGCGACGATCGGCAGACCCGCGGTGGCAGCCTTCGCCGATCCGTAGAAGAGCGCGTCACCGAAGTTGAAGACCTCTCCGGTGCTGCAGGCGATCCAGTATCCCCTGCCATCGGCAGTGACCACTACCGCCACGACGCGGGACCCGACCGGCAATGCGAGCGAGCCGTAGCTCCTGGCATCACCAAAGGCCATCACCCGACCGGACGCGGTGACGAGCAAGTAACCCCCACCGTCGGCGCTCGCTGCGGCGGCCACTACCGGGTCCGGACGCAGCGCGCCCCCGGCTCCGCCCTTGTTAGCGGCATCCCCGAACGGGTACACGCTGCCATCGGCACCGATCAGCCAGTAACCCTTGCGATCAGGGGTGGAGACCAGCGCTGTGACGGGAGCGACCAGGTGCCTGCCGAACGCAGAGCCGTAGTAGGCGGCTCCACCGAGCGCTGCCACTTCGCCGTTGGCCTCGGCGAGGTCGTAGGCCAGATCGGGCGTCACCGCAGCCTGGGTGGTCCCGGTCTGCTCTGAGGCAGTAGATGCCGCGCTTGGGGCAGTCTTGGCGAGTTGGCCCACCGGGTCGGTGTCGAGCCGCGATGTAGCTCCGGCGTCGCTTACACCGAACAACGAACTGGTGCCGAGCCCGAGCCCGACCGCGATCGCGACAGCAGGGATCACTGCGAAACGGCTCGGCCGGCGTCGGCCAGTCATGATCGATGTCGCTGCCATGGCACCTCATGATCCGGAGCGTCCCTGGTGCTACCGGGCAAACCGTGAACCACCGGCTGCTCGCCTCCTGGTCCGGAGCGCGGTGTGAACTTCTTTCGTGGACTGTTGCGAACGCTAGGAGTGGATTTGGGATCACTCCTTGTCACAATTATATCACTTTGATCACTTTGTGATCATTGACCCCAGAATCACCAGTTGCCGGCGCTCATCCGCGCAGAAGCTCGGCCACCCTGAATGCGAGATCGGTTGACTGACGGGCGTTGAGGCGCGGATCACACGCCGTCGTGTACCGCAACGGCAACTGCGCTTCGCGGATGTGCTCGATCCCACCGAGGCACTCGGTGACGTCGTCGCCGGTCAGCTCGATGTGCACGCCTCCCGGCCAGCTTCCCTCGGCCTTGTGAACGGCGAAGAACCCTTGTATCTCTCCGAGCACATCGTCGAAGTGGCGTGTCTTGTGGCCAGACTCGCTCGCGAAGGTATTGCCGTGCATCGGATCGCAGACCCAAGCCACCGGGTGACCAGCCGCCGACACGGCGCGAACCAGTGGCGGTAGGGCGCTTCGGACCTTGTCGACACCCATCCGGGTCACGAAGGTGAGCCGACCCGGTGTCCGATCGGTGTTCAGTCGCTCGCAGAGCGCTATCGCCTCGTCAGGCGTTGCGGTGGGCCCGAGCTTGACCTCGACCGGGTTCCCGATTCCCGTCGCGAATTCGACATGCGCCCCGTCGATGTCGCGGGTGCGCTCTCCGATCCAGAGCAGGTGTGCAGAGCAGTCGTACCAACCACCGGTGAGTGAGTCCCTGCGAGTGAGCGCTTCTTCGTATTCGAGCAGCAAGGCCTCGTGGCTGGTGAACAGGTCGACCTGGTGGATGCTCGAGTCGGTCGAGAGATCGACCCCGCATGCGTTCATGAAGCGGAGCGCGCGATCGATCTCCTCCGCGATCGCCTCGAAGCGCTGGCCCTCGGCGCTCGTAGCGAGGAATTCGAGATTCCAGAGGTGCACCTGCGACAGGTCAGCGAAGCCGCCCTTGGTGAAGGCGCGAAGCAGGTTCAGCGTCGAGGCCGACTGGTGGTAGGCACCCAGCATGCGCCGAGGATCTGGCACCCGCGCGGACGGGGTCGGCGCGTCGTCGTTGATGATGTGGCCCCGGAACACAGGTAGCTCGACCTCGCCAACGAGCTCGGTCGCCGAGGAGCGGGGCTTGGCGAACTGTCCGGCGATGCGGCCGACTTTCACGACCGGGACACCCGAGCCGTAAGTGAGGACGACCGCCATCTGCAAGATGACCTTCAGCTTGTCGCGAATCCCGTCGGCCGAGAAGTCGTCGAAGGACTCAGCGCAGTCGCCTGCTTGGAGCACGAAAGCCTTGCCGGCTGCGACATCGCCGAGTGCGCGAGTAAGACGGCGCGCCTCGCCGGCGAACACGAGCGGCGGGAGTGCCGCGAGCTGGGAAAGGACTTTGGCGTGGGCGGCGGAATCCGGCCAGGACGGCTGCTGGGCAGCGGGGTGGGTGTGCCACGAGGCCGGATGCCAGCTCGAGGCCTGCGTTGGGGGTGGCGTCGCGGAAGTGGTGCTGTCGAAGAGCCCGTGTTGCAGCGAATCCGATGTAGTTCCCACATCACAAGCGTACGCAGGCGCGAGCTCCCAACCTCGCGGGCCGGCGTTAAGAGGATCCACCGCGACCCGGAACGGGCTCGGGTGGTCGCTACGCTTCGCTTGTGAACGGGCTTCGGCGACTCGGCATTCTCGGGGGAACCTTCGATCCCGTGCATGTCGGCCATCTCGTGGCGGCAGTGAACGCCAGGCATGAGCTCGGCCTCGACCGGGTGTTGCTCGTTGTCGCGAACGAGCCGTGGCAGAAGGTCGGGAACCGCCCAATCGCGCCCGCCGCCGACCGCTTGGCATTGGTGGAGGCGGCGGTCGACGGGGTCGACGGGCTCGAGTCAAGTGGCATCGAGATCGAGCGTGGCGGGCCCTCATACACCGCCGACACCGTGGCCGAGCTCGAAACCCGGTGGCCCGGAGTCGAACTGAACCTGATCGTCGGCGCCGATGCGGCCGCCGGGCTCGAGGGCTGGGAGAGGATCGAGGAGGTTCGGTCCAAGGTCGTCCTGGTGGTGGTCAACCGGCCTGGAACCACGATCGACGTTTCGGGTCCGGCCAGTCCCGTCGAAGGCTGGGACGTCCGTATGGTCGAGGTGCCGGCGCTGGAGATATCGAGCACCGACCTGCGCGACCGGGTTGCCTCCGGGCGCCCCCTGGACTTCCTCGTTCCCACGCCCGCCATCGACGTCATCCGTGAACGCGGCCTGTACCCTGTGTCCAGATGAGTCGCCACGGGAAGCTCCGGTCCGCACCGCAGGATGCGTCCGGCCGTGTGCGAGGTGCTGATACGGCTGGCTTCGGTCGGCTCGACCAGAGGGCCCTCGGGTCGCGTTGAGTCTCGATCGCGTGTTTGTCGCGGCTGGTGCCGCTTCGTCAAAGACTGTCGACTCGACTGTGGTGCTTGACGTCGGGGACCTGCTCGGGATCACCGACCACTTCGTGATCACGAGCGGAAGCAACGTGCGTCAAGTCCGCACCATCGCCGAGGAGATCGAGTTGCGCGTCAAGGAGCAGGGAGGTGGCTCGCCCCAATATGTCGAGGGTCTCGACGACGCCCGCTGGGTACTGTTGGACTACGGCCAGTTCGTGGTCCACGTGTTCGTCGAGGAGGCGCGGCGCTACTACGACCTGGAACGGCTCTGGGCCGACGCGCCCCGGGTGGAACAGCCCGGCCCGAAGGCACGTCGCGTCGGAGTCGAAATCTAGAGCCGTCGCAACACGCCGGAAAGATCCGCGACACGAAGCAGCTTTGTCACGGAGCCAGTTGGGCGTAGTCGGCACGATGCACGATGTAGTTCGTTGCGATGGCGCCGTTGCCAACCTCGGGCTCGATGACGCTACCGTAATACTCGAAAAGCACGCCATGGACGTCCGAAAGCGACGTCACCGAGTAGACGATCTGCGCGAACTCGTAAGTCGCTTGACCCGGCCGGAGCGATCCGAAGCTGGGGTCGAGCACCACGGTCAGCACGCCTCCGGACAGGGAACCGGCGACGAGATTGGCCGATGCCGGGACAGCGCTCTGGATCCCCTGGTCCAATTCCGTCGGAGCCGGTCCCGCGTCGAGAGCGTCAAGTATCTCCTGTGGGGTCGGTCGTGGGCTGAAGTATCGAATTCGTGCCACCAGCTGGGCATCGGGCCCGAGGAAGTAGATCTCCTCGGGTATCGAACCGAGCAGCCTCGAGATGCTGGGGATGGTCGCGTTCGGCTCGCTCAGCGCCAGCGGCATCTCGTCGGCCGGGATCGCCTGTGGCGAGCTGTTGACCGGAATCCCGCAACCGGCTGCGGCGGTCATGACGGCCGCAAGGCATCCGAGCGCGACAAACCGCCGGAGACTCATACCGCGACCTCGCTCAAAGCCGGGAGCTCAACGACAAAACGTGAGCCTCCACCCGGGCGCTCCTCGACCCACACCCGGCCGCCATGCTGGTTCACATGCTGCGCGACGATCGCCAGTCCGAGACCGGTGCCGTCGCCGAGTCCGCGGCGCCGGCCCGTGGATCCACGGGAGAACCGCTCGAAGATCCGGTCGCGTTCCTCGGGAGCGATCCCCGGTCCGGCATCCTCGACGAGGAAACGCACGCAGGAGCCGTGATCTTCGACGGCCAACAGCGTCACACTGCCCGCGTAGCGCTGCGCGTTCTCGAACAGGTTGGCGAAGATCCGCTCGAAACGACGCTTGTCCACGAGGATGTGTCTTGATTCGACTCCCGGCGCGAAGCGTATCGGCACATCGGCACCGGTCGCCTGGACAGTGTGCTCGACGAGTGATCCGACGGTCACCTCGTCGCGCGAGATACTGCCTGGGGTTGCGTCAAAGCGCGAAATCTCGAGAAGCTCGTCGACGAGCCGCCGGAACCTTCGAACCTCGGCCCCCAAGAGATCAAGCGCCTGGAGCGCCTTGGGCGGCAACTCGTCGCGCCGGGCCTCGAGGACCGAGAGCGAGTTGGCAAGTGTCGTGAGCGGGGAACGCAACTCGTGGTTGACGTCGGAAGCGAAGCGAGCTTCACGTTCGATGCGCTCTTGAAGTTGGTCCACCATCTGGTTGAAGGCTGAAGCGAACGGTGCCAGATCGGCGAAGTAGGCGCTTTCGAGTCGCGTGCCCAGGCGCCCTCCGGCTATCGCGAGCGCCGCTTGTGTGGTCCGGTGCAAGGGCCGAAGCGTGCGGCCCGCCGCCCAGCGGCCCAGCACGGCCCCCGCGACCGTCGTGATCACAGCTGCGATCGTGAGAGCGGCCAGAAGTGCGTGCAAGGTTCGTGTGAGGTCTGACAGGTTGAAGATCTCGAAATAGGCGGCATTCTCGGTGCGAGTGGCAGTCTCGGCGTGGATCGGCACGCCGACGACGAGCTCGGTGGCGTCACCAGTGCCAATGAGCTGCTGAGCCGGTGAGCCCGCAAGCACGCGCGCTCTGAGCGCCAGGGGCAGTTGACGTGGAGACAGGGTCGCAGACGACGGGTACCAAAGGTTCGTGCTGTAGATGAGCGAGCCGGTGTTCGGGCCGGAGTCGAGCGTCGTGATCAGTGCCGGGATGTACGCAGTTGGAACTCGAAGCTCGCCTCGCAAGAGGACTGCGTTTGCCAAGGCCTGGTGCTGCATCGAGGCGAGCTGCTGATTGACTATCGAGCTGCGGACTGCGACGTAGCCGATCCCTGCCAAGATGCCGGAGAGGGCTAAGGCCCCGAGAGCGAACGCGGTGGTGACCCTGGCTCGTAGCCCGAGACGCCTTTTCTGAGGGTGGTGGGCAGGCGCAGAGACATTCGTCGGAAGGGCCGGAGATCCTGGCGAAGCCGGCCCCGTCGGCACACCGTCGGCCTTCATGGCTATGGAGCGAGCTTGTATCCGAGACCGCGCACCGTGAGCACGTGGCGCGGCTCACTCGGATCATTCTCGATCTTGGTGCGCAGTCGCCGAACGTGGACATCGACGAGTCGTCCGTCTCCGAAGTAGTCGTAGCTCCAGACACGTTCGAGCAGTTGCTCACGCGACAGAACCTTTCCCGCGTTGGCAGCGAGCTCGCACAAAAGCAAGAACTCGGTGCGAGTCAGGTGAACCTCCTCGCCGTTGCGGCGCACGACGCCGGCTTCCGGAAGGATCTCGAGATCGCCGAACTCGAGCTGGACAAGTCCCGGTTCGCCAGAACGGGCCCTTCGCAGCAACGCTCGGATACGAGCGGCGAGCTCCTTGGGCTCGAACGGTTTGGTGACGTAGTCGTCCGCGCCGGCCTCGAGGCCGGCTACGACGTCATGGGTATCGGTGCGAGCCGTGACCATGATGATCGGCACTGCGCTCGCCTTTCGGAGCTCGCGACAGCACTCGAACCCGTCCATCCCCGGCAGCATGATGTCTACGACGAGTAAGTCGAACGGATTTGAGATAAGGGCTTGAGACTGGTACTCAATCGCCTCCTCTCCCGTGCCTGCCTCCTCGACCTCGTAACCTTCGTCTTCGAGCGAAAGACGCATTGAAGTGCGAATCCGTTCGTCGTCTTCCACTAGCAGCACTCTGTGAGCCATGGCTCCATTGTCGCTCAACTTTGAGACTTCGGGGTGCAGGAGCGAATTGACCACGGAACAGCACTTCTTGGGCGCTACTCGGGTACCGTGGAGGTGTGGGCTTCGAGCTCGAAGGTTTTGTGTGCTCGCTCGCCTCGGACGCGTCGGCAACTCGCCGGGCGTACCGGAGCGATGTCGAGGCATTCGTGACGTGGGCGGGCCGTGCGGGAGTGTCGGACCCGGAGAAGGTCGACCGTCTCATGCTGCGGCGTTACTTGGCGTACTTGGCGACACGCCGGTACGCCCGCCGTACCATCGCCCGAAAGGCCGCTGCCATCAGGCGTTATTTCGCTTGGCTGCGCCGCCATGAGCTAGTCACGGTCGACCCTTCCCGGCGCCTGTCCGCCCCTGCAGGACAAGCGCGCCTGCCGCGCGTGCTCGTGTCATCCGAGCTGAAGGCTCTTCTCGAGCCGGCGCCAGACAGCGCGCGTGCCGACGTGCCGGCGTCGGTCAAGGCACGAGACGATGCGCTGCTCGAGCTTCTCTATGGCAGCGGGCTGCGTGTCGCCGAGCTTTGCGGGCTCGCTCTGGGTGATGTCGACCTGAAGAGCCGATCGGTCACGGTCTGGGGAAAGGGCGACAAACAGCGCCGCGTGCCGATGAGCAATCCGGCCGTCGAGGCGATCGGGCGCTACGTCGCGTCCGGGCGCGGAGCGCTCGTCAACGGGTCGACTCCTGCGGGTTCGCTATTCGTCAACCGTCGCGGTCGGCAGATGACTTCCCGGGACGTGCGCCGGGTTCTGGATCGGCGCTCACCGGTGCCGACTCATCCGCACGCACTGCGCCACACCTATGCGACTCACCTGGTCGATGGCGGGGCGGATCTGCGCGTCGTTCAGGAATTGCTCGGTCACGCGAGCTTGAGGACGACGGAGATCTACACCCACGTGTCCACAGAGCGGCTGGTCGGAGCGTACCGAAGCGCTCACCCGAGAGCGTGATGAGCCCCACCGGGACCGACCGTCTCCAGTCCGTCGAGGAATTGTGGGCGGATTTCAAGGCGACTGCAGATCAGTCCGCGCGCGATCGGCTGATTCTTCACTACTCGCCGCTCGTCAAGTACGTCGCCGGGCGCGTTGCTGCCGCCATGCCAAGCCACGTCGATTACTCGGATCTGGTGAGCTACGGCATTCTCGGATTGATCGACGCCATAGAGAAGTTCGACCCTTCCAGGGAGATCAAGTTCGAGACCTACGGCGTGCCTCGTGTCCGCGGCGCCATCCTCGACGAGCTCCGGTCGATCGACTGGGTGCCGCGGTCGGTCCGCGCGAAAGCGCGGGCCGTCGATTCGGCGCTCTCCAAGCTCGAAGGCTCGCTCGGCCGTTCGCCGACGGATCGGGAGCTCGCCGACGAGCTGGAGATGACCACGAGCGATCTTGACGACATCCTCAGGCAGACCTCGCGAGCCGGGTTGCTGCAGCTCGACGACGTTCTTTTCCGACAGGGTGGAAGCGGAGGTCAGACCCTCGGCGACACTCTGCAGGACCAGGGGGACGCTCCCGGTGCGACCATTGAGTTCGAAGAGACCCGGCGACAACTCGCGAAGGCGATCCAGCGGTTGGATGATCGCGAGCGCAAGGTGCTCACCTTGTACTACTACGAGGGCCTGAACCTTGCCGAGATCGGCGAGATTCTCGGAGTGACCGAGAGCCGCGCTTGTCAGATCCACACCAAGGCCGTGCTCCATCTGAGGCAGCGATTGCGTGACGAGCTGACCTGACGCCTGGCGTTGGGTGTCGCGGGCGGTGATGAAGCGGCACGGCTGACCAGCTACCATGGCAGTGAGGCCCGACCGGGTCTCTTTCAACGTATGTCCTGGCATGCCCGCGGTCGTCCTTCGGGGCGCGGTGCCGGGATTGACTCAACCGTCGGGAGGTAAAGCGCGTGGCTGTCGTCACGATGAAGCAACTGCTCGAGGCCGGAGTGCATTTCGGCCATCAGACTCGTCGTTGGAACCCGAAGATGAAACGCTTCATCTTCGGTGAGCGCAACGGCATCTACATCATCGACCTCAATCAGACCTTGGAGCGTGTGGGCACCGCCTACTCCTACGTGAGGGATCTCGTTGCCGGGGGTGGGGTGATCCTCTTTGTCGGCACGAAGAAGCAGACGCAGGATCCCGTGGCGGAATTCGCGACTGCGTGCGGCATGCCCTATGTCAACCAGCGCTGGCTCGGAGGCATGCTGACCAACTTCCAGACGGTTGCGGGCCGCGTTCGCAAGCTTGTGGAGCTCGAGGCATCGCGCGCCGCCGGTGATTTTGCCGCCATGCCGAAGAAGGAGGCGCTGTCTCACGAGCGTGAGCTCGAGAAGCTCGATCGGAACCTCGGCGGCTTGCGCCGGTTGGACCGGCCGCCAGACGCGATCTTCGTGATCGACACGAAGAAGGAGCACATCGCGGTCACCGAGGCGAACAAATTGCACCTGCCGGTCGTGGCGGTGGTCGATACCAATTGTGATCCGGACGTCATCGATTACGTGATTCCCGGGAACGACGATGCCATTCGGGCGGGTCGGCTCATGTGCAGAGTCATCGCTGACGCGGTGGAGGAGGGCCGGTTCATCGCTTCGCGGCGCGCCGTCGATGCAGCCAACAGGGCTCGCCGCGCGAGCCAAGAACCCAATGTGCAGACGGCGGCCGCGGTGCTGACCGAACCGACAGCCTCGTCGACGGCTTTCAAGACCGAGGCTCCGCTCGCCGAGCCCGTGGCCGAAGAGGCTCCGCCTGTAGTGCTCCGGCAGACCTCGGAGAAGGCCGCCGAGCAGGCCCCGGTCGCCGAGCAGGCCCCGGTCGCCGAGCAGGCCCCGGTCGCCGAGCAGGCCCCGGTCGCCGAGGCCGGTGAAGGTCCGCCAGTGGCGGCCGACGGTGACCCAAGCGGCGCGATCACACACGAGACGGCGGAGGAGAATCTGGCCGCCCCAGTCACTGAGCACGTCACGGAGGACTGAAAGAGATGGCAGCAATCACCGCAACGCAGGTGCAGGCGCTCCGGAAGAAGACGGGTGCCGGGATCCTGGACTGCCGGCGCGCGCTCGAAGAGGCCGATAGCGACATGGACAGGGCTGAACGCATCCTCCGCGAGAGGGGCATCATCAGTGCCGCAAAGCGTCAGCACCGCGAGCGCACGGAGGGAGCGGTCGCAGTGGTCGTCAATGGCGGGAACAAGCCCGTTGGGGCGATAGCGATGCTCGAGTGCGAGACCGACTTTGTGGCGAGGTCACCCGAGTTCGTTTCGCTCCTCGACGAGCTCACGAACGAGTTCGCCCTGAGTGGTGAGGACGGGCTCGCAAAGTACGCGGAACGGATCGAGAACCTGAAGTTCATCTCGAAGGAGAACATCGCGCTCGGCCAGACCGTCCGCTTCGAAGCTCCCGAGTCTGCGATCATCGGCAGCTACCTGCACCTGCAGAACGGTCGCGGCGTGAACGCCGTGCTCGTGGAGGTGTCGGGAGCAGACGAGGCACTCGCTCACGACATCGCTCTCCACATCGCGTTCGCACGTCCGGAGTACCTGAGGCGCGAGGACGTGCCTGCCGAGCAGATCGACGACGTGCGCCAGACCGCGGCCGCGATCGCGCGCAACGAGGGCAAGCCGCCAGGCGCGCTGGAGAAGATCGTCGAGGGTCGGCTCCAAGGCTGGTACAAAGAGCGTGTTCTGCTCGACCAACCGTTCGTTCGTGACGAGCAGTACACGATCGGGCAGCTGCTCGGCGGGGCGCAGCTGATTCGTTTCGCTCAGGCCGTCGTCGGCTCGTGAGCTGGCCTGCGCGGCGCTTGTGACAGAAGTGACGCTCGACGACGTTGGGGGAGTCAGGCCTCGGTGGCACCGGGTCGTGCTGAAGCTTTCTGGTGAGGCCCTGGCAAGCTCGTTGTCCGACGAGACCATTGACGCTTCGACCGTGGGACGTCTGGCCAAGGAGATCGGCGCTGCCCAGGTCGAGCTGGACGTTCAGATCGCGATCGTCGTTGGTGGAGGCAACATCTGGCGAGGTACCACCGGTGCCGGACAAGGAATGGACCGTGCCACTTCGGACATCATGGGCATGCTCGGCACGGTCATCAACGCCCTTGCGTTGCAGGACGCACTCGAGCGCGTTGGCTGCCCGACCCGGGTGTTGTCGGCCATCCACATGGCGGAGGTCTGCGAGCCGTACATCCGCCGTCGCGCAATCCGGCATCTGGAAAAGGGTCGCGTCGTGATCTTCGCAGCGGGGATGGGAAACCCTTACTTCACCACGGACACCCCTGCCGCGTTACGAGCTGCCGAGATCGAGGCCGACGCGATCTTGAAAGGAACTCATTCCGGAGTGGACGGGGTCTACAGCGCCGACCCTCTCTGTGACGCCAACGCGACCCGCTACGAGGAGATCGGGTTCTTGGAGGTCGTGTCCCGAGATCTGCGGGTCATGGATCACACTGCCGTCACGTTCTGCCGGGACAACAAGATCCCGATCCTCGTCTTCGATCTCATGAGGGAAGGCAATATTCGAGCAGCCCTCGTGGGCGAGCGGATAGGTACGCTGATCAGGTGACTGAAGACGGGCTCATCGAGATCGCGCTCACCGACGGCGCCGAGCGCATGCACAAAGTGGTCGAGCACACCAAGGCCGACTTTGCAATGGTTCGGACCGGTCGGGCCTCACCGGCGCTCGTCGAGAAGATCAAGGTGGACTACTACGGCAGTGAGGTCCCGTTACAGCAGATCGCGGGATTCAGCGTGCCCGAGCCCCGCGTGCTCGTCGTAAACCCGTATGACAAGGGGGCGATGAAGGCTATCGACAGGGCGCTGACCAGCTCCGATCTTGGCATCAACCCGTCCAACGACGGCCAGGTGTTCAGGCTCGTGTTTCCGGAGCTCAACGAGGAGCGACGCAAGGAGTTCGTGAAGGTCGTGAAGCATCGAGCCGAGGAGGGACGGGTCGCCGTGCGCAACGTCCGTCGTGCAACTCGGCACGAGCTCGAAGCACTGGAGCGCGAGGGCCGCATCTCTTCGGACGACCTCGATCGTGCCGAGAAGGAGCTGGAGAGCCTGACCCATGACCAGATCACGGAGATCGACAGGCTGATGAGCCACAAGGAACGGGAGTTGCTCGAGGTCTGACAATCGGCGGCGCGGCGCTCGGCCGACGTCGCGCGCCAGGCTCCTTTGATGCCGTGGCACGTGAAGACAATTCCGGCGGCACCAGAGGAACCCGCGAGGGAGGAACTGTGGAGGAGGGACAGGAGCCTCAGGGGACCGGCGAGCCGGTCATCGAACGGGCTCGGATTGCCGGCGTCGAGGCTGGGGTCGCGGCGGGGTTGGTGCCGTCGTCGCAAGCAGCGGCGCGCTCTGATTCTGAGCCGGACGAGGGAGCTTGCGGATCGGTGAGCTCGGACGAAGCTCCAGAGGCCTCCGACTCGCAGTCGCAGGCCTCTGTGCTTGCTTCTCACGACCTCCCTGATTGGACGGACCCGCCCACCTTGCAGGTTCCTCGCGTGCTCTTGGACCTCGAGCAGGAGGCAGCGGTGGAGCGTGGTGGCCTGCCACATGCACCATCTGGAGGACCGGTGTGGCGCGAACGTCAGGAGGACTGGAACGACGCCGACACCGTGCTTGCGGACCTCGCCAGTGCCGGCTTGAGCGTCACGGCCTCGGAGGAGTCGTCGTCCGACGACCCATTCGCATACGACTTCCTCGATGTCGATGACCAGGTTCCCGGGATCGCTCGCAACCAGGTTCCTGACTCCGTGACGCAGGTGTCTCGAGCCGCGGACGCACTTTCGCCCGCTGGCGTACCGGTGCCGCCTGTCGTGGATCCGCTCTACGCACCTGGCCAAGCAGAGCAGAGCCCCGCTGCCACCGCGCTCGCGGATGACTTCGGCGAGAGCGTGGCAGCGTCTGTCCAGCGTCGGCGCCACGTTGCACGCCGCGCCCGCCGTCGGCTACAGCGGTCTGTTGCAGTTGCCGAGCCCGACGACGGCGCGGGGTCCCGCAACCCGGTCGTCGCCACCGTGACCGGAGTCGTGCTCGCCGCTGTCTTGCTTGCGTGCTTTTACGCTGGGCCTCCTGCGGTTCTGGCTTTGGTGGTCGTAGCCGTGACGCTCGCGACCGCTGAGCTGTTCAACTCGTTGCGCCTCGCCGGGTATAGGCCGGCAACCTTGCTGGGACTCGTGGCCGTGCCGGGAGTGATCATCGCCGCGTACTTCGAAGGGCCTGAAGCGATCGTGCTCGGCTTCGTGATCTTCGTCGTGGCCGCGATGCTCTGGTATCTCGCTGGGATCACGCGCCGGTCGCCGCTCGTCAACCT
>Ga0326728_10019181_pt1 | contig 13319 bp, 13 predicted proteins | sample MB3enrmetagenome_FD_207602 | JGI IMG/M metagenome (GOLD analysis project Ga0326728, IMG submission 207602) | Lab enriched peat soil microbial communities from McLean, Ithaca, NY, United States - MB31MN | ecosystem: Environmental > Terrestrial > Soil > Wetlands > Peat | place: USA: New York...
ACTGCCTAGAGGCTAGGTCTCCACTACAAGCACATCTGAAAATGTTTGTTAATGGCCAAGGCCTTATTGACGCCAACCCGCCAGCTTCGTCTGAAAACTCCGCTTAACTGCGAAGGGAGGGCTAAGTTCCCCGAAGTGCAGTCCATAATTGGAAGTAAAATGCCTCGGTTCGGGAGCACGTCTTTGGCCCGGCTGTGTACGCCGAGGCATTTCCGATCAAGGCTAACGACAAACCGCCAAAGTGAATTGGACAAAACGATTTCGGTGAAGCGCGTTTTCGGCTGCTTCGGTGGCGTTGCCAGTGAGGTCAATGTGGATCATCACACATTACACGACCTGCGCCACCTCCGAGGTTGTGTCCAATCATTGGACACGCCGGACACGGCGAAGGGCCGCAGTATTCAGAACTCTGAGACGCGCGCTGGACGGCTTCTGACCATCAAGCAGTAGGAAAGTGTCCCACTATTCGGCGAAAAGTACTATACCTTCTTCTCCGATTGGGATTGGGCCCACGTCACGCAATAGGGCTGTCCGTTAGCCAACTTCTGCTCACTCAGTTATCCTCAGTATTCTTAACCACAAACAACTATCAGGGGGTTGTTCCCAGGAGCGGCGATCGAATTGCTAAAGGAAACGAACACTTGGCCATTACGACCGGATTTTGACCATTAGAACTTCAGTGGTCTCGCTGCGCGCTGGGCCTCATGAAAGGATGCCCTTAGGATGCGATCGCTTCGGTTGCAGGAGGAGACGGCCGCCGTGCAATCGCGTCCTACAATCACTTCTATGCGAATGTTGAACCGCGATGTCCAAAGCGCGCGAATGGTCGTGCTGCTGCTGATTGGCGGGCTCCTGCTGCTTCCCGCAGGCGCCAAGGCTGATTACATTTTTCAGAACGTCGTCAGCACCGGCGATCCGACGTTTAACCAGGAGCTGGGAATCAACAATGCTGGCACGATCGCTGGTTATTTCGGCAGCGGGGCGCCGAACGGCACTCCACCTCCCTTTACTTTGACTCCCAACAGTGGGTATACGGTGGCGCCGCCTTACAAGTCCGCCTCTTTCACGAGCGAGAACTTCCCGGGTTCAGGCCAGACCCAGGTGACCGACATCAACAATGGCGGTGTTACCGTAGGGTTCTATGCGGATAGCAACGGAGCCACAACTCCCAACTTTTTCGGATTTGTGGACAACGCCGGCACTTTCACGTCCGTGAACGATTTAAGTACGCCGACCACGGGGCCGACTACTAATCAGCTCCTCGGGGTGAACGACAGCGACGTGGCGGCTGGCTTCTATGTTGACGGGAGCGGCAATAGCCACGGGTACACCTATAACATCGGAAGCCAGACCTTTACGGGAATCACGCTTCCGGGGTCAGACGGCGCCACGAGCGTCACAGCGACCGGCATCAATAACGCCGGAGAGGTGATCGGGTTCTTCTTAAACGGCTCGGGGGCCACGGAAGGATTTCTAGACAACGGCGGCACTTTCACAACCCTCGACGCTTTTGGTTCTTCGAATACAATGGCCCTGGGCATCAACAATAATGGTCAGATAGTGGGCGTATATGTTGACGGCGCTGGCAACAACAACGGGTTTGTGTATTCCATCGCGACGGGCAAATTTATCACGGTTGACGATCCGAGTGCAGTACTGACGAATGGTGGAACGACCATCAACGGAATCAACGATAAGGGGCAGCTTGTCGGGTTTTACGGGGATGCCAACGGTAACACGATTGGCCTGCTGGCCGACCCGGTGCCCGAGCCCGCGTCCCTGGTGCTGTTAGGAACAGGCATGGCGCTGATGTTCATTCGTTCCAAAAAAGCGTCACGCCGCCCGTTCTGACATCGGCCGCAGAACGCGCCAACCCCGAGGATAGAAGCCCAGCTCGGATCCAGCAGCTGGCTGCTCGTTACAAAGCCTCAGTTCCGGAGCCGCAGATCAACTCTGCCACCGGAGCGAACCCAGGTTCTGAGGTCGCACAGGACAAGCGCCGAGCTTCAAAAGCTCACCGTGAATTCGCGGAGCGCCCCATAGGGGGTTCTCGCGGCTCATTCTGCGAATTAGATCCCGGACCTCCTTCGTCACGGCGGGTCGGCCCGGATTGCCGTTTTGAATCTTCCAGGTCCAGAACAGTCGGAAGCTTTTCCGGTGCCAGAGCGTTTCCCAAGAAAATTACACATGGGACTTGACTGGTGTGGTTTCGTAATCAGCAGGTCGCAGCCTCAAGCTTGAAGTCGGGCCGCCGCCCCAAATCCCACGACTTTCTTTGCCCAGTTCTTTGCCCAAACTTTTAAAAAACCGCAGCGTCGAGCCTTCGAGTGCAGGAGCCTTGCCACGGGCGCCGGCTATTGGCCTCAATACTTTGCGGTTGACTCAATCGATAGCAAGTCGACCGTGCCACATGCGTTTCCGTCATTGCACAGAGGCTCGCAGTCCAAACTGCACGGCAGCAACGCCAGCCAGCCGGCAGGAAATTGCCCAAAGCCTGGAAGGTAACTGGCGAAATGAGCTGTTGTTCGCATTGGAGCAGAACTTGGCGCTCCATGACATCTATCGGAGTGGCGAAGAGCTTGGAACCTTTGGAAGGTATGCTCGTGCCTGGCAAGCAGGTGCGTAGTCTCCATGGGATACCGACTCCATAGGAAGCTTTGAAAAGATATGCGATTCTGTGGAGGGAGCCGAAGACCGACGCCGGCGGGTCCAGTCAGGCGGAAGGCAATTTGACGGCCTTGGAATGTCTGTAGAGCCCAATTGATTGATAGACTACGCGATCACCCGTTCACCTGACGCTCAATGGCAGTGATGGACTCTATTATCTCGTCAAATCGCGGCGGCTCGCCGATGATCATTCCGGCCATTCGAGTGTAGTCACGCCGGAGGTCTTCAAGCATTGCGTCGGTCGGTGTTAAGGAAAACGTGCCCGGAGCTGCGCGATCGAGGCCGAGATCCGGACTGTTGAAGAACATCCGAGCGTGAGCGGCACAATCTGCTCCGAGTGCGCGGTCTGCGACTGCTCTTGCGCCGACTTCCGACTGGAGAATTCGATGCACATCGTAGTAGTGGCGCGAGACACGTTGGCCTTCGCCGCGCAACACGCCGCGGTTTTCAAACCAATTCCTCACACCGTGGAGGATGACGATTTTGTCCCAGAAAGTTCGTTCCGCGACGACGGTGGTCACGTGTTCGGCACCCAGCGTCAGTCGAGGCACGTCGTCTGAAATGTAAGGCACGATGCTCATCTCCTCATGCGGGTCGAGCGCCGATTTGGCGCCGCATTCGATCTTCACGGCAGGACGAATGTAGTCGTTCCGCGTCGCCGTTACCGCTGGGTACGAAAACAACAAACTCTGACCGTCCGGATCATCGGAATCAACGAGCACACTGCGATCGTTCGACTCGATGTTCGAGGCGGCGAGAGCCTCGCGTACAATTTCCGCAAATTGCGGCGCGAGCGTGTTCTGGATGTAATTGCGGCAGGCGTCCTTGATTGCGTCGAGTCGCGTCTGACGCTTCCTTCGGCTCATGGCCTGAAGCTCCGGAACGGATGCCGCCTGCCCCAGGTCCTCCCGAAAGACCGTGATGTCGATGTCTTCGGAAAATCTGGAAATCAGCCCGTAGGCTTTCGAGAGCGACGTTCCGCCCTTGAAGAGAAATCGCGGATGGCCAGCAGGTAGGCCATTGAATAGGACGTCGAGCGTCCAGGTGACCCAGAAGTCTTTTTCGACGTTCTGTTCCGGCGTGCCGAGCCGCGACGCAGCACCGAGAAAAACATCGCGGCAATCCCGCGGCGTTGCCTTAAGCAACTCCGCAAAGCCGGGATTCATCACACCCGCCTCGGCGATGGATTGGCCGCGGCGGGGGAAATCGCGACGGAAGACTGCGAAGTGTAGTTACTGGTTGTGGCGTGAGACTGATCCGTATCGTGAAGCAGCTTCGTGATGAGGTCACGCATCCACGCGGGGAGAGCATCGAGGCCGCTGCGAAGATCGTCGCGAATTGCTTTGCCCTGTTTTGGATCCTCGAGAATTTTCCGAATCTTCGTGAGAATCGAATCGCCGTCGGCTGGAAGCATATCGTGGAGCCAGTGAAGAGCCTGAACGATGCGCATCGCCGGTCGGCCGGCCCAATAGAGCCGGCTTGGAGCGGTCAGCTTGAAGTCGATGACGAGCTTGTCGAGGTGAATCGGACGGAGCCGGGCATCTGTGTGCACCGTGACTTTGGCGGGCACGGCGTCCGTGAGTCCTAGTTGATTGGCGGCCGTCATTCCATTGGGAAGAATCCTGGCCTTCTCCCGCCTTGTGACCGCGTCAATGATCGCAGTGTATTCGGGTGTGCTCGGTTTGCCCGTCAGGGTGTTGATGCGCGGGAGATCATATAGTCCGCGATCGATGCGACGGAGGTCGCCCGAAGCTGCGAGGCGCTGGAGGGCCTTATCAACGGCGGATCGCGCACCGAGATCCAGGAAATCGTTCGGGGTCCAGACCAGGATAGATTTGTCACGCCGAATGCGGCCGAGGATCGCGCGCTTGAGATCGAGATTCGGGCCGCGACGGAGCGGTATTTTTTGTCCTATATTTGTATGCATATTTCGGCCAGATCCTCAAATCCGTCTGCCCGAAGAACGTATACATTTTTCGGACACTTTCAGTGTACCACGGCGAAAGATAAGCTGGCGGCGATGCCGGCCCGCGTTTCCCGGACAGTTGTTCGATACCAGCTTGTACCAGATTGTTGCCCAAAGGTCTGTTGCCAACAATGGACAACACTCTAATCAAGACAACAAGTGACCGTCAAATCCAGAATTTTGAACTGCTCCACTACTTAACCGTAGTTAAGAAAGTTCCGAACAGAATTCCGAACAATTAGCGCCGAACAACACCATCAAGCAATTGCACTGCCAAAGAAAACACACAGGATAGTCAACAGCTTACGGCGTGATATGTTGATTACGAATCAGCCGCTCTACCAACTGAGCTAGGGTGGCTCATCTTTATTTTCAATAACTTGCGAGCTCTGCCGAACGGAGGTTGGATTCATTTGGCCTCTCCAGCCTCTCCAGGTCTTGATTTTAGCAGGTGATCGTACAGTGGTGGGGGACGATCGGGTATCTGCGGCTTCCGGCCATTCGCCTACCACCGGCTTCCAGGTCTTGTCCGGATTGAGGCGCGTGTCATCTGCCGGGCCAGCGTAGCAGTTTGTGGGCCGAGGTCCTTTTCGTAAACGATACCCCGATGATTCACGATCAGAGTCTGGACGCCCGAAACGCCGCACTCCGCGGACCATGCGACCAGGGCGAAACCGCCAATCATTGCGCCCTTCACAACGTAATCCATTGCGCCGCCCGGCGCATCGGGACCTTGCGACCTGAGGATGTGGAAGAAGTAGCCGTAATAGGGAACCGGCTTCTTGCCCTGCGCCTGTAATAGCAAGGCCGCTGCGTCGGCGAAGGATTTGGGGACCAGTTTTTCTGGTTCGCCTTCATATAAAGCCCGTCCTTTTTGCCCGGCGTGTTGCGCGTATTTCAGCATGCCTTGCGCGTCGCGATCCCGCGAGGCGTACTCCATTTGCGCCTCCACATAGCCACGGCAGACGTCAATGGCGGCCAGTTCGTTGCGGCCGGCTCGCCGCGCCAGGATTTCCACGCGGCCACTGGCGGTGTCGAAATACCACTGGCCGTTGTTGCGAATCAACGGTACGGGGAAAGGCCATTCCGATCACCGACAATGAGGATTGCGCGGTTCGGATTGTCGTGGTCCGGCTCCACAAGAAACTCGACGGCGTGCCGTATGGTACTCTGGGCCAATCAACCTTGGGCAGGCAGGCTGTCCGGTCTATCCAGACTGCACGGAAGATTACCCATGACACCGCGTCAACCGCGGCTCAAACTCTCTTCGTATCCGGGACTAATCCAGACGGGGATTCTGTGTATTGTCTTCCTCGGATGCTTCACCTCTGGCATCGCGTACCACCACATTCCACCTTGGCTCGCTTTTGTGAAGGGGCCGTCTCGCGAGGGCAGCATCATCATAGGCATCGCCGGTATGTTTGGATGCCTCGTTCTGTTTCTCCTTGGGGCTCTTGTCGCCAGGCTGAAGTAGGGCATCGGGTCACGACACGGTCACTGGCGCGCTAGAGGGCGATGGGCATCCTCTCCGAGTGCGCGCATCCTATCGGTTGACGCTGGGGCCGAATCCGATCTCAAGGACACGTTCCCCCGACATCACGGCGAGCTTGGCAAGGCCAGTCTGTGTCGAAATCGACGAAATTGCCGCCGACTTTCAGTGGGTCAGGGGTGTTAAAGCAATCGCAGATTTGAGCATGAGGCCAAACGATGAAATTCTTTTCAGATTTCCTGCTGCCCCCGGTGGCTGACAACACCATTCGGGGAATAAAATTTCCCGTCTATCTGTTCATGCTGGTCGCGATCGTCAGCACGGTGCGAAGCTGCATCCACTTACTGGCGCCGGACGGCGGCGCCGGCTCGATCGCGGGCATGGACCTGTCAGTCGCGGGCGCGCCAGGCATTATCTTCTCTTTCGCGCTATGGGGCAGCACACAGCTTATCTACGCGCTCATTCAACTGGCGGTGGCGTTCCGCTACCGCTCGCTCGTGCCGTTCATGTATGTGCTGCTGTTCATCGAAGCTCTGCTTCGCATGCTGGTGGGCCACATGAAACCGGTTACGTTCTCGCACACGCCGCCGGGCGCATACGCGAACTACTTGACGCTGCCGGTGGCGGCGCTAATGCTCATCCTGAGTTTCACGACGTGGCGCCGCAGTTAGCCCCCCTTTGCTATCAACATTGGCGATCTTGCCAATAGCTGATTCCCTGCACGAACGCTATCCTGGTGATGTCTGAAACGTGAGGAAAAAACAAATGTTAAAGGTTGCACTGTTACCCGCAATCGAGCAGATCAACGTTCTGGGTGCGAGGCTTCCCTGATATGCCAGTAAGAATAGTAAGACTTGGTTCGCCAAGGCAAGTGAATGAGGGCCTGCGTCTGGGCACGGTTCGCCGGCCTCCGAGAGGAGTCCCTAAGTCAGAATATGCCAGTCGCGATTTTTACGATGTTTGGCTGCCCAATCTTTCACCCAGCCAGGAGCTCCTGAAGCAGGGGCAGTCGGCGCGGAATGAAAAGGCCTGGTCTGCTTTTCAGCGTAAATTTCGATCCGAAATGAACCAGTCCGGCGCCGCAAAGATCCTCGATCTTCTGGCGGCGCTCTCCCATACGGCCGATTTCTCGCTTGGGTGCTATTGTCAGGACGAAAACCGATGCCACCGTTCGATCTTGAGGCAGCTGCTCGCCGAACGCGGCGCCAGTTTTCGTGAGACGTAAGCACCTACCACGACTAAACCCAAATTGATGCGGCGCGTCTGAATCCGTTAGAGTTTCGCGCTGGCGCCGATTTTCGTTCCGATCACCTCACCCGACACAATCAATTCCACGCGCCGATTTTGCTGCCTTCCCGCCGCTGTGTTGTTCTCTGCAATGGGCTTGGTATCTCCGAATCCCGAAGCGCTCAAGCTGTCGCGAGGCACTCCCTGGCTGCCCAGATACTCCGTTACCGCTTCCGCCCGCTTGACAGAGAGCTTCTGATTGAAGTCAGCGGTTCCGGTGCTGTCCGTGTGGCCTTCAGCCGCCAGCTTTAAGCCCGGATGCCCCAGCACGATGCCCGCAAGCTTCGCCAATTTCTCTCGTGCCGCGGGCCGCAGCGTATACTTGCCGCTGTCGAACAAGACATCAGCCATAGTGACTACCAACCCGCGATCGGTATCCTTCGTCTCTAGGACGGCGTTGAGCTGCTGAAGAAGCTGCGCGCGGAGCTGCTGCTTCTCTTGTTCTGCCTGTTGCCGCAAACGGTCCGATTCGGCCGCTGCCCGCTCAGCCTTTTCGGCGGCCGCAGCCGCCTGCGCTTGCGCGGTTTCCGCTTTGGCCCGTTCCGCTGCCTCCTTCGCCGCGGCCAGTTCCGCTTGCAGCCGCTGTGTCTCGGCCGTGGCTTTTTCTGCTTCCGCGGTTGCCTTCGCTGCTTCGGCTTGGGCTCGACGCGCTTCTTCCGCCTTGCGTTCCGTCTCAGCCTGTTCGCGGCGCCGTTGCTCGTCTTCAGCCTGGCGCTTCGCTTCCGCCTCACGAGCCGCTGCCGCCTCCCGCTCCTTCTGAAGTGCCTCTTCCTCCTGCCGTTTCAGCGCAATCACGCGGGCGTCCTCCGCCGTCTGCGCCGTTTCACGAGCGATCATGATCGCCGGCTTGCGCTGTTTCCTCTTCAGATAGTCCTCAGACTGCTGTAAAGTGGTCTGCGCTTTTTGGAAGGTCTCCGCCGCATACTTATCGGCTCCTGACGACTGCGCGATCTGCACAGCGTTCCGAGCCTCGTAGATCTCGATCGGAACTCTCGGGTCCGGCTGTAGTTGCAGCACATTCGCGAGCTTCTGATATTGGCCGCGCTGGAGAAGCTCGTACTTCGCATCGATAATCTCGAATTTGCCCAGCGTGTCAGGCCGAATTTCGTTCTCCATGACGATCAAGTCACTGGGCTGCGTGACCGAGAAGTAGGGCTCTGCCGTCACGATTAAGCCGAACACTTGCAGATCGGTCGTCACCTTGAGGCTGCCCTTGCCGCCCTCGAGCAGGATCTCTCCCAGGTTCTTCGGCCTCCCTTCGGGTGAGATCGCCCACAATACGTATGTCAGATACTCGGCGCCAAACTGGCCCGGTGCTCCAATTTCCTTGAAGGTGGCTTCGATATTGATTGCACCCGGGCGGCTGTCGACCTTGGCCTGCCCTTGTGCTTTCGGCATCACCGCTGTCCCCACGAAGTTGATCGTTGTGGATCCACTGCGATGCCGGTAGTTGATCGCTTTCGTCGACTTGGAAACAACGTTTACCTTGAATACTGGACTCGGTGGTTGCTCTTGATCCTGCGTTTGCCCGGCGAGCAACGGGACACCGAAAATGGCGAGCAAAAATCCGATTCGTCCGGGAAGGGCTCGAGCCCTCCATTTTGTAGTCACTCCGAAGCCCATAGAAAAACTACCGCCCTCCCGGACCATTGTATTACTGTCGCGTCTAACGAAATCGTGGCTGCATCGTCGAACCGCCCGCGCAATAGCCGGTAAGCTGGTTCTATGGTGGGATGCGAATGAGGTCCGGCTCGGCGCCCAGGCTGATTCTTCTGCCGGGCCTTCTACTGGCGCTCGCCGCAGGCGCGGCCGCGATCACGATCGATTACCCCGAGGATGGATCGATTTTCCCACCCGAGATCACGCCCCCGGTCTTCCTGTGGCGCGATAACGCGAAGGGCGTCACTTTCTGGCGGATCGAAGTCTCGTTCGGCGATGGCGCGGCGGCAATTCACGCGACCTCCAAAGGTGAGCACCTGCGCATCGGCGGAATCGACCCGGATTGCATCGCCGACACGAACGCGCCACCGAAGCTCACGCCCAACTTGGCGGCGGCACACACCTGGACGCCCGACTCTGTAACGTGGCGGACCATCAAACGGCATTCGGTCGCGAGCCCCGCGACCGTAACCATCACCGGCTTTCGCAGTGACGCTCCGGACCATGCCGTCTCGCAGGGCACGGTCACCATTCACACGTCGAAGGACGCGGTGGGCGCGCCGATCTTCTATCGCGACGTCCCGCTGATGCCTTCGGAGCTCGAAAAAGGCGTCATCAAACCCTTGGCCGCGGAGGCAGTGCCGCTCGTCGCCTGGAGGGTTCGAAATGTCGGCGAAGCACGGAGCCGCGTGGTGATGGAGAACCTGCCGGTGTGCGCCAACTGCCATTCGTTCTCCAGAGACGGCCGGACGATGGGAATGGATCTGGATGGCCTACAGAAAAACAGGGGGATGTACTTCCTTGCGGCGGTTGCGCCCGAGATGGCGATCCGCAAGCAAGACGTGATTCAGTGGAGTTCGTCCGAAGGCAAGCTGAAAGGGAACGTCCGGGTCGGCTTCATGTCGCAGGTCTCCCCGGACGGGCAGTATGTGGTAACTACGGTCAACCCGGCCTCACTGGCTGCCAACGCGCAAGAGCCTCCCAGCAATTATTACGTGGCCAATTTCAAGGACTACCAGTTCCTCCAGGTGTTCTATCCGACCCGCGGGATTGTGAGCTGGTCTAGCCGGACGGGAGTGTTGCGGCCACTGCCCGGCGCCGACAACCCGCGGTTTGTGCAGATGGGCGCCGTGTGGAGCCCCGACGGCCAGTACCTGGTATTTGCCCGCGCCCCGGCCACGGACCCCAATCCGCCCGGCGTGCCGCTCGCGAAATTCGCCAACGACCCGAACGAGCTCCAGCTCAAGTATGACCTCTACCGGATTCCGTTCCACAACGGCCAAGGGGGCGTAGCGGAGCCGATTGCCGGCGCTTCGCGCAACCGCATGAGCAATACCTTTCCGAAGGTCTCGCCTGACGGGCGATGGATCGTCTTCGTGCAGTGCCGCAACGGGCAACTCATGCGTCCCGACAGCCAGTTGTACATTGTTCCCGCGGCCGGCGGAGTGGCGCGACGCATGCGGTGCAACACGCCTCGGATGAATTCGTGGCACAGCTTTTCGCCCAATGGCCGCTGGCTGGTGTTTTCGTCAAAGAGCAGGTCGCCCTACACGCAGATGTACCTCACGCACATCGACGCCGACGGCAATGACAGCCCACCCATTTCGATCGAGAACGCAACGGCGGCCAACCGCGCAGTAAACATCCCGGAGTTTGTGAACATCCCGCCGGATGGCTTGCGGCAAATCGGCGGGCCGGTCATCGACTATTACCGGCTGGTCAATAGCGCGGCGTATCTGCAGAGGACCAAATCGTATGAAGCGTCCGCCGCGAAGTGGCGAAAGGTCCTGGAACTGAGCCCTGATGATGAAGTCGCCCACCGCAACCTGGGAACCGTCCTGCTCATGACGGGCCACCGGGAGGAATCCGCGGCCCATTTACAGAAAGCGTCCGAGATCAGACTCCGCGCGGCGCTGGAGGCCGATCACACGTCTGCACGGGGATTCAACGATCTCGGCGTGCTTCTGGTCCGGACGGGACGCGCCGGGGAAGCAGTGGCGCAATTCGAGAAAGCGGCCGAGCTCAAACCGGACTTCGCCGCGGCGCGGGTGAACCTGGGCAGTGCGCTCGCGAAGGTTGGAAAGCTGGACGAAGCGCTCGCTCAACTGCGCCAAGCCGTGGAGTCAGACTCCAGGTATGCGCCCGCGCACTACAATCTTGGCCTGGTTTTGAGCCAGCGAGGCGATACGCAGGGAGCCATGCGAGAATGGCAGAGCGCGCTGGAACTGGACCCGGATTACGCGGAAGCTCACCGCAGCCTGGGCGACGGGCTTTATGCGCAAGGCCGAACGGCGGAGGCACTGGCGCACTGGCGCGACGGCATCCGATTGCAGCCGAACGACGCAACGACGCTGCGGCGCGCGGCCTGGGTACTTGCGACCTCGCCCGATGCAAGTATCCGCAACGGCGACGAGGCGCTTGCGTTTGCAGTCCGGGCGGTTGAACTCTCTGGCCATAAAGACGCGCGAATGCTGGACACACTCGCCGCGGCCTACGCCGAGAAGCGGCAATTCGCCGCCGCCGCACTCACGGCGCGCCGGGCTCTTGCACAAGCCGCGAAAGAGAATCAGCCGGCTCTGGCGGGCGACATCAGGATGAGGATCGCGTTGTACGAAGCAGAACGGCCGTTTCGCGGCGATGTCTCCGCCGTTCGCCCGTAAGCTGGGTCTTGCTACACGACAACAACAATCTTCCCGACCTGCGCGTTTGACTCCATGTAGCGGTGAGCCTCAACGATCTTGCTGAGTGGGAATGTCTTGTCGATACGCGGCTTAAAATCCCCGGAGGCAAGATGGTCGAAGACGTACTGCTTGGCCTTCGGAAACGCTACTGGATCGGCAATGAGCTCGAACAGCGTGTACCCCTTGATGGTGAGGTGTTTGCTGAGAACGGAGAATAACGGAAAGGGTGTGGGGTCCGTGGCCAGTGCTCCGTATTCGAAGATAATGCCGCTATTGGCGGCGGCTGCCGCGAGAGCTTCGAGCCCCTTGCCGCCGATGGGGTCGAAAACGATCCGTGCGCCTTTGCTGGATGTAATCTCGTTGACACGAGCGGCGAGGTCTTCCTCTTCCGTGGCGATGACCTGGTCCGCGCCCAGCGCGACGAGTTCAGCCTTCTTCCGCGAGGTGCGCGTCGTGGCGATGCTGATGGCGCCTGTGGCCTTGGCGATCTCGATCGCGGCGATGCCCACGCTGCTGCTGGCGGCGGTGATGAGAACGAAATCCCCCTTTGCCAGGTGGCCCTGATGAATCAGTGCACCGTAGGCAGTGAGGTATTGCATCCAGATGCTGGTTCCCTCCTCGTAAGAGAGCTTGCCAGGGTAGAGCGCGATCGCATCAGCGGGAACGATGGCGACTTCTCCGTACACGCCGTACTTGCTAGCCAGGAAAGCCGGAACTGTGCTGACTGTCTTGCCAATCCAGCTCTGGTCAACCTTAGGGCCGACGGCTTCAACGATTCCTGAGGCTTCGTGGCCGATCTTTGAAGGGAGTTGGGGCTGCACAAGATATCTCCCCATGCGGAACATGACTTCCGCACGGTTGAGGCCGATCGCCTTTACGCGGAGACGAACCTCCCCAGCAGCAGGCTCGGGAAGAGGGAGTTCGTCCAGTTGCAGAACTTCGGGACCTCCGGTCTGATGGAAGCGAACAATCTTCACAGTTGGAGTTGTATTTGGCATAGTGTCACGTTTGATTTCCGATTCTTCGATGCAGGCGCGCGGGAAGAAGATGCAACGGCCGTTGCCGGCTGCGGTAGAATCTCTTGCTATGACACGGATTCTAGGAGTGCTGCTGTTCGCTAGCCTGGCGTTCGCCCAGCCGAAACGGCCTGTGCAGGAATTTGAAACATCCGCGGGGATCGTCAAGATCACGCCTATTCAGCACGCCAGTCTGGTAATCGAGGCAGGCGGGCAAGTCGTCGACGTCGATCCTGTCGGCGGTGGAAACTATGCCGGTATTCCGGCTGCGGACTTGATCCTCATTACTGACATTCACGGCGACCACATGGATCCGAAGTTTCTGCCGAAAATTTCGAAATCCGGCACCGTAATTCTCGCGCCCTCGGCGGTCGCGGAAACCGTCAAGACAGCGAAGGTGATCCGCAACGGCGAGACCCAGAGCGTAGGTCTTGGCTGTTGGGGAAACTCTTCGTCGCTCTCCTCAGCCAAAAGCTAGCGCGAGTTGGCCGCTCTATTTCCCCCTGGGGTTACATTTACCCGCTCAAAGCCCCCGCTACGCAGCAATTGGCGTG
>Ga0326728_10019185_pt1 | contig 13319 bp, 10 predicted proteins | sample MB3enrmetagenome_FD_207602 | JGI IMG/M metagenome (GOLD analysis project Ga0326728, IMG submission 207602) | Lab enriched peat soil microbial communities from McLean, Ithaca, NY, United States - MB31MN | ecosystem: Environmental > Terrestrial > Soil > Wetlands > Peat | place: USA: New York...
CGGCTGGGTGGGCGTCGAGCACGACAAGGCGGACGTGGGTGGTGGCAACTACCCGGAAAGTACGGCGGCAGCGGCCTGGTATATCCGGGAAGTGCTGAGCGGCATCTACGCATGAAGGCGCCGCTGCCCATCGACGGTCCCGTGCGCTGGGGCTATGCAATGAACACCTGGAAGCCGGGTTTCATGGGGTTCGCAAGGCAGGAGGAGCACGAGCGCGCCTTCAAGGTGACCGCCGCGTGTGGCTTCCGTGCCATCGAACTCACCGCTGGCTCGGGCAGATGGGAACCGCTCGGCAGGCCCGACAACATTGCCGCGAACTACGGCTCGCTGGCGGGTTTCCGGGAGCGGCTGCGGCAATGGGGCATCCAGGCCGTGGCCAGCGTGTTCTACGATCCGGGCCAGCTCAGTTTCGAGGATCTGCATTTCGGGCTGGACCCGCTGCGCTCGGAGCATCACGAGCCGATCTGCGTCGCGGCGCGAATGCACGCGGAAGGGCTCGCACACCTGGGGGGGCATTGCCTGGTCGTGAGGCCGGTCGGCTCTTTCTGGCAGCACGGCGAGCTCGATGCCGGGAAGCTCGCCCAGCTGGCACTGTGCTGGGGCCGCGTCAGTGAGCAGATCGCGCCGCTCGGCATCAAGCTCGGCCTGCATGTCGATGCGCTCTCGGCGCTGCGCACGATCGGGCAGATGGAGGCCTTGCTCGCGCGGCTCGATCCCGCCCAGGCGGGGCTCGCCATCGATACGGCCGAGATGGCCATCGCCGGCCACGACGTCACGGCGCTGTACCGCAGGCTCCATCGTCGCGTCGTGCATCTCCATTTCAAGGATGCGCTGGCGACCGACTCGCTCGAAGAGTACCGTCTGCACAACGCGGAGCGGGCGCTGCTGCAGGCCGGCGGTTCGCGCGGCATCCGCCGCTGGTTCTCCGAGATGGGCACAGGTCACGGCATCGTCGATTTCCCGCAGCTCATGCGGGCGATCCGCGAGCTCGATTATCGCGGCTGGATCATCGTCGAGAGCGATCGGGGGCCGCCGCCTATCGCGGCCGGCATCATGAGCAATGGCTGGTTCGTGCAGCACGTGCTGGCCGCGGCGGGCGCCGGATCGCCCGCCATCTGACATCCGAGGAGATCATGCCCATCAAGCCCTTTGCGCCCCGCTGCATGAAGCTCAGCATCCTGACCGCGGCGTTGCAGGAACTCACTCCGCGCGAGCGTCGGGATGAGGATCCGGACCTGGCCATCGAGGACTGGCTGGCCTTTGCACGCGAGATCGGCAGTCCCTACATACAGCTCTCCGCGGCGCTGCACCCCACCCAGACGGACGTGCCGGCCGAGGCGATGCTCGATCCGGTCGCGAACACCCTCGACCTGCGGCAACCCTTCGATCGTGCACGCGCTGCGCGCGTCCAGCGCGCCATGCAAGCCACGGGTGTGGGGCTTTCCGATCTCGCGTATTTCGACAACATGCTGGTGGGGGACCCGCAGGCACGCCGCGTGAAGCACGATTTCATGCTGCGCGTCTTTGATGCCGCCGTGTTGCTGGGCACGGACGCGGTCTGCGGCTTCGTCGGTCGAAACATGGCGCTGGAAATGGACGGCAACCTCGAAATGTTCGAGGCCGAGTTCATCCCGCTGCTCAAGCAGGCCAAGGCGCGCGGGCTCGTGTATCGGGTCGAGCAATGTCCCATGCCCGGCTGGACCACGCTGGATCGCTGGCACAACAACATTGCCTATGCACCGGGACCTTGGATCGCACTGCATCGCATCTGCGAGAAGCATGGCGTCGGCGATGAGTTCCGGATCCACTACGATCCGTCGCACGCCATTCTCATGGGCCAGGACACGCGCTCGCTGTTCCAGTACCTGAAGGACACCGGGTATCAGTTCCTGATCGCGGGCTTTCACGTCAAGGGCCAGGTCATCGACGCGCGCGGTGTGTCGGCGTGGGGCTACGGTGGGCAGACCCTGCAGCGCGGTGACTGGAACGGCTCGCATGCGAGCGAGCGTCCCGCAGATCAGGTCAATGCATGGAAGAAGCAGACGGTGCTCTGTGAGCACGAGCTGCCGGGTACCGCGCGGCACGACCCGCTGGCATACCTGCAGAACAGGAGCGTCGACTGGCTCGATCATCAGCTCGCAGCGCGCGAAGTCCTTGGGCTCGACGCGGGCAATACCTTTCTCGTCGTCGAGCACGAGTATCCGAAGGCCCGCATCCAGGATCGGGCTCAGCTCGCGCCGATACTGGCCGGCTCGCTCGCCTTCACGCGTGCGATCGACGGGGCGGCCGCAGCCATGTTTTCCCTGCAGCACGAGGTGCTCGCGAGCCAGGGTATCCCGATTCAGGGCGTCGGCCGGGAGGCGTACCGCTCATGAGCGACACGAGTGGCCGCCGGCTGCGCGCCGGCATCGTCGGCGGCGGCCGGGGTGCATTCATCGGTGCGGTCCATCGCATCGCCGCGCAGATCGACGGCGAGGCAGAGCTCGTGGCCGGTGCGCTTTCCTCGGATCCGGCCAACGCGCGCAGCAGCGCCGAGGCGTGGTACCTGGCGCGCTCCTATGGCTCTTTCGCGGACATGGCTCGCGAGGAGGCTGCGCGCGCCGACGGAATCGACTTCGTCATCGTGGCGACGCCCAACTCGCTGCATCATCCCGTAGCCAAGGCATTTCTCGAGGCCGGCATCCATGTCGTGTGCGACAAGCCGCTGGCGTACTCCCGCGACGAGGCCATGCAGCTCGCGGCGCTCGCCTCGGCGGGTCCGACGCTGCTGGGCCTGACGCACAATTACTCGGGTTATCCACTGGTCCGAGAGGCGCGCGAGCTCGTGCGCGCCGGTCGCATCGGTACGCTGCGCAAGGCACTGGTGGAATACAACCAGGACTGGCTCATGAGCCCCCTGGAACGGCAGGGCAACCGTCAGGCGGAGTGGCGCACGGATCCTGCGCGCGCGGGGATCAGCTGCTGTGTCGGTGACATCGGCACGCACGCGGCGCAGCTGCTCGAGTTCATCTCCGGTCAGCACATTGCATCACTCTGCGCGGATCTATCGAGCTTCGTGCCGGGACGCCGCCTCGATGATGATGCGAACATCCTGCTGCGGCTCGAAGGCGGCGCCAAAGGCACCCTGGTGTGCTCGCAGATCGCGTGCGGGGAGGAGAATGCACTCACCATCCGGCTGTACGGCTCGGAGGGGGGGCTCGAATGGCATCAGCAGGAGCCCAATACACTGATCTTCAAGCCTGCCGGCTCGGCGCCGTGGGAATATCGGCGCACCGGTCGCAGTGGCGTCGGCGATGCGGCGCGCGCGGCCACCCGGTTGCCGGCCGGCCATCCGGAGGGGTATCTCGAGGCCTTCGGCATCATCTATCGGAATTTCATCGCGGACGTTCGTCGCGTGGCGACCGGGGCCGCACCGCTGCGCGACTATCCGACCGCGGAGGATGGAGTCAGGGGCCTGAGATTCATCGAAGCGGCGGTGCGCAGCTCTGAGCGTGGCGCCGTCTGGGAACCGCTCTGAACGAGGCTGCCCGCTGATGTATCTGGGCATCGACGTGGGCACTTCGGCCGTCAAGGCTGTCCTCATCGACGCTGACGATCGACCCGTGGCGCAGGCGAGTGCGCCGCTGACGATCCAGCGGCCCCATCCGGGCTGGTCGGAGCAGGACCCGGAACAGTGGTGGCAGGGCACCCTATCCGCCGTTGCACAGTTGCCCGCGGCTGCCCGCCAGGCGGTTCGCTCGATCGGGTTGTCCGGTCAGATGCATGGCGCCACGCTGCTCGGGTCCGACGCGCGCGTGCTGCGACCCGCCATTCTGTGGAACGATGGCCGCAGCGAGCGAGAGTGCCGGCAGCTCGAATCCGCCGAGCCCGCGCTGCGATCGATCGCGGGCAATGCGGCGATGCCGGGCTTCACCGCGCCCAAGCTGCTCTGGGTCAGGCAGCATGAGCCGGCCGTGTTTGCTCAGATCGGATGCGTGCTGCTGCCGAAGGACTATGTGCGGCTGCGATTGACCGGCGAGCGCGGCACCGATCCTTCCGATGCCTCCGGAACGCTCTGGCTCGATGTGGCCCAGCGGCGCTGGTCGGACCGTCTGCTCGCCGCTACGGGCCTCGATGAGCGCGCCATGCCGCGCGTATCCGAAGGTCCGGCGGTGACCGGAGCGCTCACGCGCAACGCAGCCGGCGAGCTGGGTCTGCCCGTGGTGCCCGTGGTCGCAGGAGCGGGCGACAACGCTGCCAGTGCCGTCGGCCTCGGCGTCACGCGCACCGGCCAGGCGTTCCTGTCGCTCGGCACCTCGGGTGTACTGTTCGTCGTCACGGACCGCTTCAGGCCCAATCCTGCGCGCGGCGCCCATGCGTTCTGTCACTGCCTGCCGGGACTCTGGCATCAGATGGCGGTTCTTCTGAGCGCAGGCGGCGCAGTGCAATGGGCCACGCAGCTCGCGGGATTCGCGCGCTTCGAGGAAGCCACGGCGGCGGCGCAGCGGCGCGGACTCGTGCGCAGTGTTCCTGCGTTTCTGCCCTACTTGAGCGGCGAGCGCACTCCTCACAACGACCCCCATGCGCGCGGAGTGTTCTTCGGACTCAGCCTCGATACGGAGCCTGCCGATCTGGTGACGGCCGCGCTCGTGGGCGTGACACTGGCCTTCGCCGATGGACTCGATGCTCTGCGCGAGGCTGGCTCGCAGATCACCGAACTGTCGCTGTGCGGTGGCGGCGCGCGCGTGGACTGGTGGGCGTCGCTGCTGGCAAGCGCCCTGGATCTGCCGCTCATGCGGCCATCCGGCAGCGAGTCCGGTGCGGCCGCGGGCGCGGCGCGCCTGGCGCGTGCGGCGCTCGAGCCTGGCGGAGGCTTCTCCAAGGCGTCCGCCGAGCGCGTGTTCGAGCCCGATGCGCAGCTGCGCACGGAACTTCTGGGGCGCCGGGACTTGTTCCGCCGGCTTTATTCGGATTTGAAAGACACTTTCAAGGAGCACCCGCCATGAGCCTGTTTTCCGAACTGCCCGTTGCGCGCTATGGGGGTCCCGGCAGCTCGGACCCGTTCGCGTTCCGCGCCTATGAGGCGATGCGCCTCGTGAAGGGCAAGCCCCTCAAGGATTGGCTGCGCTGCGCGGTGTGCTATTGGCACTCGTTCAACTGGCCGGGCAACGACATCTTCGGCGCCGGTACTCTGCCGCGTCCCTGGCTGGGCCCCTCGATCACGCCCGCCATGGCAAGCCAGAAGCTCGAGGCGGCCTTCGATTTTCTGCAGCGGCTGGGTGTGGAGTTCTTCACCTTCCACGACGTCGATGCCATGGCCACTGCCACCACGCTGGCCGAGCATGCGCGCAATCTGCGGGATATCGAAGGACAGATCGCTTCCCGCATGAGTGCAACCGGCATCCGGCTGCTCTGGGGGACTGCCAACCTGTTCAGTCATCCTCGCTACGCTGCGGGCGCTGCGACCAGTCCCGATCCGGAGGTGTATGCATGGGCCGCGGCGCAGGTCAGGGGGTGCCTGGAAACCACGCATCGGCTCGGCGGGGAAAATTACGTGCTCTGGGGCGGGCGCGAGGGCTATGACTCGCTGCTCAATACGGATCTCAAGGGCGAGCTTGACCGCTACGGCCGCTTCCTGTCGATGGTCGTGGAGCACAAGCACCGCATCGGTTTCAAAGGCACCATTCTGGTGGAGCCCAAGCCCTTCGAACCCACCAAGCACCAGTACGACCATGACGTGGCGACCGTCTATGCATTCCTGCAGCGCTACGACCTCGTGCGGGAAGTGGCGGTCAATATAGAGGTCAATCACGCCACGCTGGCGGGCCTGGATTTCGAGCATGAGATCGCGGCGGCGGTCGCCTACGGCATCTTCGGCTCCATCGACATCAATCGAGGTGACCCTCGCAACGGCTGGGATACCGACCAGTTCCCGAACAACGCCCAGGACCTCGTGCCCGCCATGGTGCACGTTCTCAAGGCGGGTGGCCTCGGGACAGGCGGTTTCAACTTCGACGCCAAGCTGCGCCGGCAGTCGGTCGATCCGTCGGACATGCTGATGGCGCATATCGCCGGCATGGACACTCTGGCCCGGGCGCTGCTGGCCGCGGAGCGCATCGAGCAACAGGGCAGGCTCGAGGCGGTGCAGCGACAGCGGTATGCCGGATGGGACAGCGACTTCGGACGCCGCATTCAGCAGGGCGAATTCACGCTGGCTACGCTCAGTGATGAAGCGGTGCGACGCGCACTGGATCCCCGACCGCCCTCCGGACGCCAGGAATGGTGTGAGGCCATCATTGCCGACAGCCTGCATACGAGCTGATGGACCTGCTGACTGCAGCCTGAAAAATCTCTCCCTATCCAGACGGGCCTTCGGAGGGACCGCTCACTGCGAGCGCCGGGCCGCGTGCACCCGTCACTGCGCAGGCCGCGGCAGCGACCAGGCACAGTGCGCCCAGTACGCCGGTGGAGGCGAGAAAGCTCAGTCGCCCATGTGCGATCAGCGTCATCACGGGCGGGCTCAGGAACTGGCCCACGAAAAAGCAGCCGCCCCATATGCCCATGCCACGCCCACGATGCTCGAAAGCGTACTTGGAGAGCGCCCAGGCGATGAGCGTCGGCAGGACGTACCCGCCGGCAAACTGGCCCAGTGCATCGAAGCCCATGCCGATGAGGTAGTTCGGCGACAGCGCAATCCCGATGTAGGAGATGCCGTAGCAGACAAAGGCCAGAGCCAGCATCCGTCCCACCGGCCATGGCCGCGCGATCTTGAAGAAGTAGCCGCCGAGTACGGTGCCGCCGCTGGCGATGGTCACGACGGCGCTGATGCGAGCGGGACTGCTCACGCCGAGATCGGCGAAGATGCGTCCATGCTGGACGTTCTGCAGAAAGAACACGATCGCGACGAGGATCGTGACGCAGCCGATGAGCCAGGTCGGGCGCCACGGAAAGCGACGCGCGGGGGAGGAGGGCCCGGCGGCGGTGCTCGCACGCAGCGGCTCGAACAATGTGATCGATGCAGCCAGTAGCACGACTGCTCCCAGCAGATAGATCAGGAACGGGCCGCGCCATGACCAGGAACCGAGCACGCCTCCGAGCAGGATGTATCCGGATGCCACGAAGGGGCCGAGGGACATCTGGATGCCGAGCCAGTACTTGCGCCGCTCATCGGCGAAGTAGTCGCCCATGAGCGCGTTGCCGATCGTCAGAATCGCCGCTTCAGCGACGCCGACAATCGCGCGACTGCCGATGATCGCGTAGAGGTCGTCGAACAGCATGGGCAGGGCGCCCGAGATCGTGAAGGCTGCGAGGGCCAGAATCAGTACGGGCCGCCGACCCCACCGGTCCGCGGCGGCGCCGATCGGCGCCGAGAACAGCGCGACGCACAGTGACGGTACCGTCAGCACCATGGGCACGAGCAGTTCTCTGTGCGGTACCGTTGCAAAGTGCTGGAAGAGCAGTGGCAGCACGGGTACGAGCGCCGCAATGGCCATCGTCGGCAGCGTCCCGAGTGCAATCAGCGTCAGCGCCTGGGATCGCCCCGCACTCTGCATAACGCCCCCCGACGTGTCGACGCCCATGTGTGTTCCGTATCAGAGCGCTCGGTTCGGCCCGTGAGCGGCCGCACCCCTGGCCACGAACAGCGTACCGAGCACCGCGAGTGCAGCGCTGAGTATGTAAGGCGCCCCGGGGAACCTGACCCCCAGGTTCCCCGACGAGAATACGCTGAACAGCGTCGGCATGATCAGGGGCGTGAGTACCGCAGCCACGCCGTTGATGCTGGCCAGCACACCCTGCAGCATGCCCTGCGCGTCGCCCGCAACACGCACCGAGAGCATGCTGGCAAGCGCCGGCCCCGCCATGAATCCCATGGTGGCCAGCGGGATGCACACCGGTGCCACCCAGGCTCCATGTCCAAAGGCGAAGCCGACGTAGCCCAGAGCCAGCATCAACAGACCGAACTCCGCCGCGCGCACGGGACCGATCGTGCGGTCCATCCAGCGCAGCAGCCAGACCTGGTTGACGACCGTGGCCACCCCGAATGCCGCGAGCGAGTAGCCCACCTGGCGGCTGCCCCAGCCGTACTGCTGCATGCTGAAATAAGGCCATGTCGCGGGCAGCGCCGAGGTCGACACGCGCTGCAGAAAGGCCGTCAAGAGCAGCAGGACCACGCGACTGCGTCGCCGCAGCTCGCTGACGGCACCCCATGGATTCGCGCGTCGCCAGGCGAAGCCGCGCCGCCGCGATCTGGGTAGGGATTCAGGCAGCACCAGGGCGCCGTAGATGACGGTAACTCCGCTCAGAGCGGCGGCAGTCAGAAAGGGAACGCGCAGTCCGTAGCTGACCAGCATGCCGCCGAGCGCGGGCCCGATGATGAATCCCGTGCCGAATGCCGCCGCCATCGAGCCGAACACGCGTGTGCGCCCGGCGGGCGGCGTGATGTCGGCGAGGAAGGCGCCCGCCGTGGCCGGCGTGGCTCCGAACAGTCCCGTGAGCATCTGTGCCAGGAACAGCCACGCGAGCGAGGGCGCATAGCCCATGAGAACGTAGCTCAGGCCGAAGGCGCCCAGCGATATCAGCAGCACCGGTCGACGGCCCGTGTGATCGCTGATCGATCCGAGCAGGGGACCGGCGAAGAACTGGATGATTGCAAACGTGGCCGTCAGCCAGCCGCCGTAGATGGCAGCTCGCGCCAGTCCCTCTCCGGTGAGCTTGAGAATGAGCTGCGGGGTGACCGGGATCAGCAGTCCCAGGCCCATGGCATCGAGCGCCACGGTGAGCAGCAGGAAGTAGACGACGCGCTGCGGCGTCTGCGCCGCGTCGGGGGTAAGGGAGGCTTCGACGGAGGCGGACTGCGAACCGCCGTGGGCAGTGGTCACTGAGCAGCGTCTTCCGGCAGGCCTGCCGATGCAAGCACCGTCGCGAGAATACCGGTCACGGTAGAAGTGGCCACGTCGCAGTCTCCCAGGCAGGGACCGGGTGCCCGCCATCAGGCGGCCGGCACCCGGCCGATCAATACTCGAAGGTGTGACTGAATGTATCGAACGGAACCGGCAGAGGCTCGTCCAGTCCGATCGATGCGTCCGGACGGTACGGAAACGCGAGCGATTTCGGCGGACCGTCCACGGGCGGCATGAAGACGGGCTTGCCGTCTTCGCCGATGTACATCAGGTCGGCGTTGAATTTCGAGTTGCCCGTGCTGTCCTGGACCTCTGCCGCAGTCGCTATCCAGTTCTGGTCGAAGCGCGCGCGGCTGACTTCCAGGCAGCGAAAGTGCCAGATGCGCCAGGCGCCGTCCTGCTTGATGAAGTCGAGCGCGTACTTCATCTGTACCCAGTGGGCCCAGACTTTCTTGCCGTGGACTTCGTTGCCGCTGCGCTCGCCGGTTTCGAACAGATAACCCGGCGCCGTCGCAGCCAGTGCGGGGGTCATGAGGCCTGATTCGACCCCGGCAGCTATCCACATGCCCTTCGCCGTCTGGCCATCGGCGGCAACCTCGATCATGGGCGTCGTAATGTAGTGAAAGATGAGCTTGCCGGTGGGGCTCGGCCGCCCCGAGTGGTAAGCCATGATGCTGTCGTACCTGGTGTAGACCCCCAGGTTGCTGTACTGCGCGCTCACGCCCGGCGTTCCGCGCCTGGCCCAGAGCGCCTTGATCTGCTCATCCTGGAAGGCATTGTGCAGATACATGTAGTGGGCGAAGACGTTCTCGATCTCCCCACGATCGCGCGCCCTCCCGGCAGCCTGATCGGCGGCGGCGAGGCGGGTCTCGAGCTTCGCAATCCGCGCCTCCAGCGCGGCGATGCGCGAGGTGTCATCAGCGCCGGCGGCCACTGCGGTCGTGCAGGCGGCGAGCAGGGCCCACAGTGCATGTCGGATATCAGCGGTGTGCATCGGATGGTCCTCCCCTATGCTGCCTTGGCCACGCTGCTGCCGGCCGCCGCCAGTCGCGCGACGGACATGCGGGCGGCGGCTGCGACATCGGTGCCAGGTCGCGGAATCCATTCGTGCGAGACGAACTCCCGGAAGCCGGTTTCAGCGATGACGCGCCCGATGAAGTCGTAGTTGATCTCCTGATCGTCATCGAGCTGATGGCGACCCGGTACGCCCGCGACGTGGATGTGTCCTATGAGGTCGATGTTCGCGCGCAGAGTCGCCGCGATGTCCCCTTCCATGATCTGCGCATGGAAGATGTCGTAGAGGACCTTGATGCGCGGCGAATCGACGCGGCGTACGACATCGAATCCCCATGCCGAGCGATCGAACAGGCTCAATGGGGGTCCGAACTGCATCTTGGAATTGAGCAGTTCGATCACGAGCGTCACCCCGCGCCGCTCGGCCTGCTCGCGCAGCTGCTTGCAGAACGTCACGGCATTGTCGGCCCCGTCCTCGTACGTCACCGTGTGACGGGTGCCGGCCTGCAGCAGAATGTTCGGCACCCCGTGATCCGCGGTCAGGTCGATGACGCGACGCATCTCCTCCAGGAACTCGCCCTGCGCCTCGCGCATTCCGACGGCATTCCATCCTGGGGGGCCGTCGACGCGCTTGAGCGCGGAAATGCCGCCACCCGGATCGGGCTTGTAGAGCGAGCAGAGGAGCCCGTGCTGACGCATGAGCGGCCAGTCCTTGGGATTGCTGAAGAAATCGATGCCCTGAGCGCCCGCGCTGGCTGCGAGCCTGCAGGCATCTTCGACGCTGGTTTCGACTCCGACGGAATACGGAGTCAAGGCCTGCTTGAAGGGCGCTCTGACGGATGTGGCGTTGTTCATGACTGTCCCCATGGTCGGTCTGGCTGGCGGATCGTGCTCCGATGCACCCGTGAGGATGGGCGCACGTCCGTGACTTCTGCATCTTCCGAGAGGATATACCGTCGCCCCGCATATTAGAAGAGATATTCTAAAAAAAACGGCACGCGTATCTTGTTGAATTCCGGCACATCGGCACGCTGCGTTTAGCCCGTTGAGCGATCTGGACCTGAATTTGCAATTAGAAATGGCATTCTTAATCATGGAGATCCACCGACGTTGCAGGGGGATTGCCGATGAGAGATACGGATGGATCGCTCAGGCTTCGCGCGCTGGCGGCGGGGCTCACACTCTCAATGGTGCTCGTACCCGCGTGTCTGCTCTCGGCCTGCGCTACGCAAGCGGCTCGCTGCGGTCCCGAGGAGGCCAACCGCCGGCTGGTTGCGGACTTCGTGCACGTCTTCTACGAGGAGCGCGACGTGAGGCGGGCCTTCGAGCAGTACGTGTCAGCCGACTACATACAGCACAACCCGAACATCCCGGACGGCCGCGACGCGGCCATCGCCGCCCTGACGCCGCTGTTCAGCAGGAAAGAGGTCGAGCTGCAGGTACGCCACGTCGTCGTCGATGGGGACATGGCGGTCGTGCATCTGTTTGCACGGGAAGGCACTGCGGCACGCGGTGCCGCTGTTGCCGACGTTTTCCGATTGAGCCACGGCAGGATCGTCGAGCACTGGGACATTCTGCAGGCGATTCCCGAGAATCCGATCAATCCCCACCCCATGTTCTGAGTGCCTGCGGGCGGGGTGGAACGCGGTGCCCGCGCCGCTCGGCCATCAGGCTTTGCGGCGCGGGCACCACTGTGCAGTCACAGGCTCAGAACTTGGCCTGGGCCTGCAGGCCGACCAGACGCAGGCTCGCGGCATCCATCGATTGGAAGAACGCGCCGGGCTGGAACGCCACCGTGTACAGCTGGCGCGGGAAGTGCGAATTGGTCAGGTTGCGGGTGAACACAAAGAAGGACCAACGCTTGGATTCTTCCACGCCGAGGCGGAGGTTCACGATGCTCGTAGCCGGAACGAGGTATCCCGACTCGGCAGACGGATACAGCGACTGCGCCGAGCGCCACGTATAGTCGACTCCGCCTACCCCCGACCATTCTCCGGTGAGAGGAACTCTCTGCTCCGCAGACAGCGTCACCTTCTCCCTCGAGGAGTAGTTGAGCTGCTGCCCGCCGATGACGGTGCCGTCGCTGCCCAGATACCCGCCCGGGTAGGTGGCCGGATTGTAGATGGCGGAGAGGTTGACGGTCAGTCCCTCATAAGGGCGGCCGAACATATCCACCTCGACGCCCTTGGACTGGACCTTCGGCACATTGGCCGGCACGCAGCTGATCGTGCCCTGGCCGTTGTCCACGCAATTCTGCCCCTGGTAGTCCTTGACGTCCTCGAAGAATACGTCGGCATCCAATGCGAGACGATTGTCGAGCAGCGACTGCTTGAGGCCGAGCTCATAGCTCGTGGGCTTTTCCGGGCTGATGACGTACAAGCCGCCGTCGCGAGCCGGCGGAGCCGCCAGATTGTCGGCGATTTCCGGTGCCTTGAATCCGGTTGAGACCGTGAAGTACAGCATCGTGTGTGTCGCCAGGTCCTGCTGGAGGCCGGCACGCCATGAGAACACGCTGTTGGATCCGGCGATGCTATAAGTATCCGGCGTATGGCTGTTGGCAGGATCGTTCTTGCTCTCATCCACATCGCTGTGCGTGATACGGCCACCCGCGATCAGGCGCGTCGAGTCCGTCAGGTGATAGGTCAGATTGCCGAAGGCCGCAATGTCCTCGGCAGAGGTGGATGCAAAGAAGTTCGTCGACGAGTAATTGAAGCCCGTAAAGAGCGCATTGATGAGCCCCGGCTCGTTGTCGTAGAGCTTGGAGCGCTGAAAGAACAGACCGGCAGTCCAGTCCAGTTGCGAGGGCGTGGAAGAGGCGAGCCTCAGCTCCTGATTGAACAGCTGGCGCGACTGGGTCTGAACTGAATTCGTGCCGCCCGGCAGGATCGCGACGATGGGCACGCAGTTGAAGAAATGGCAGTCCGCGCCGATGGTGCCTTCCGCAATGGACAGCGGGATCGTCTCGATGTCGTCACGACTGGACGTGTCACCCAGGCGGTAGGAGGTCACCGACGTCAGTGTGGCGGGGCCGACGTTCCAGTCGAGCTGCAGCGAAATGCCGCGGTCGAGCTGATTGCGGAAGTTCGAGTCCCCCGAGCAGTTGTTGAAGTTCGACGGTGAAGGCGTGATGCCGCATTGCGCCAGCGCTTCGGCGGTCGGAGACCCCGCGGGAGCCGAACGATACTCCAGTGGAACCCAGCCGTCGCCGCGGTAGTTGTTGTAGTCCGCAATGACGTTGATCTTGAAGTCGTCCGTGGGCGCGATCATGTAGCGCACGCGCGCTCCGATGTCGGGCTCGTCGCTGCTGGTACCGGTGTACGGGTCGTGAAACACGCCGGAATTGTCGTCACTGTGGAACGAGAACCGCAGCGCCGAATTGTCGCTCAGCGGCAGGTTCAGTACCGCGCGCAGAGACCGACGCTGGTA
>Ga0326728_10019186_pt1 | contig 13318 bp, 11 predicted proteins | sample MB3enrmetagenome_FD_207602 | JGI IMG/M metagenome (GOLD analysis project Ga0326728, IMG submission 207602) | Lab enriched peat soil microbial communities from McLean, Ithaca, NY, United States - MB31MN | ecosystem: Environmental > Terrestrial > Soil > Wetlands > Peat | place: USA: New York...
TTCAAGCGCGCGGGCTGGAACATCTACGCCGACGGCCGCTCCTATTTTCCGTCGATCGACGATAGCGAGATCGAGTGCATGCTGATTCGCGCGCAGGAGATGGCGCGCTACGTGGATCATGGCGTGCTCGACGCGGGATTGACCGGCATCGACTGGGTCGTCGAGAGCGGGCTCGACGTGGAGAGCGTGACCTCGCTGACCTATGCCAAGCAGAGCCGGCGCAAGGTGCGCTGGGTGCTGGCCGTGCCGGAGTCGAGCGGCTACGAGAAGGCCGAGGATCTGGAAGGCAAAATCATTGCTACCGAACTGGTGGAAACCAGCAAGCGCTACTTTGCCGCGAAGGGCGTGAACGTGAAGGTGGAGTTCAGTTGGGGCGCGACCGAAGTGAAGCCGCCGATGCTTGCCGACGCCATTGTCGAAGTCACGGAGACGGGAAGCTCGCTCAAGGCAAATCATCTGAAGATCATCGACACCGTGACGGAGAGCGAGACGCATCTGATCGCGAGCAAGGCCGTGCTGGCCGATGCGTGGAAGCGGCAGAAGATCGACCAGATTGCCACCATGCTGCGAGGCGCAATCGATGCGCAGTCGCAGGTAGGGTTGATGCTGAACGTGAAGCGCGAGAATCTCGAAGCAGTGCTGGCCGTGCTGCCGGCCTTGAACTCGCCCACGGTTTCCGAGTTGCGCGACTCCGAGTGGGTAGCCGTGAACACCATCGTCGAAGAGCGCGTAGCGCGCGACGTGATTCCGCGGCTCAAGGCGGCGGGCGGTGCCGGCATCGTCGAGTACCCGCTGAACAAGGTGGTGCTGTAGCCGGTCGGCGGTTGGACATTTGTGAGAGCCGGCCCCGTGAAAGGGCACGACTTCAGTCGTGCCGAGAACGATCGACAAAGAGAGGGGGCTTTAGCCCCTGAGGGAACGATGAAGCTGATCCGGACCAAAGGACGTGGCGCGCAGGCCGCGGCGGAGACGCTGGCGGCTCTGGAACAACGCGGCGGCGCGGCGCTCGACGCGGTGTTGCCCGCCGTCAAGCGCATTGTCGGCGACGTGCGCCGGCGCGGCGATCGCGCGCTGCTCCGTTACGCGCTAGAACTCGACGGGCTGAGTGGACGCGGCGAGTTGCGCGTGACGCCTGTAGAGATGGCCGCGGCGTGGAAGGCGCTCGACCCGCCGCTGCGCGAGGCATTGCGCACGGCCGCGGCGCAGATTCGCGGATTTGCCAAACGGCAGATGCCAAGATCGTGGAGCACCGCATCGGTGCGCGGTCTTACCGCCGGCCAGCTCGTGCGCCCGCTTGGTTCGGTCGGCTGCTACGTGCCCAGCGGACGGCATCCATTGCCTTCGACGCTGCTGATGACGGCGATTCCCGCGCAGGTGGCAGGCGTCGAGCGTATCGTGGCGGTTTCGCCCAAGCCCGCGCCGGAGACTCTGGCTGCAGCCCACTTGCTCGGCATCAAGGAGTTCTATCGTTTGGGCGGCGCGCATGCCGTGGCCGCGTTGGCCTACGGCACGGCTACGTTGCCGCGCGTGGACAAAATCGTTGGCCCGGGCAATTTGTACGTCACCGCGGCCAAGCGGCTGGTCGCGTTTGACTGCGCGATCGACATGCTCGCAGGGCCGACGGAGATCGTGGTCACCAGCGAGCGCGGCAACGCGGCCGCCATTGCCAGTGACTTGGTAGCGCAGGCCGAGCACGATCCCGAGGCTCTGGCGATATTCGTCACCACGCGCGAGGACCTGGCGCGTGCGGTCATCGCAGAGACAAAGACGCGCAGCCGCGAAAATGCCGTGGCGCACGAGGCGCTCAAGCGAAATGGCCTGGTGATTGTCGCGGCCTCCGTGGAAGAGGCGCGCGCCATCACGAACCGGCTCGCGGCCGAACACCTGACGGTGGATGCGGCGAGCGATCTGGAGTGGGTGGAAAATGCCGGCTCGGTGTTCGTGGGCCGCTGGTCGGCGCAGCCCATGGGCGACTACATCTCCGGACCGAATCACACGCTGCCCACGGGCGGCATGGCGCGCTTGCGCGGTGGGTTGAGCGTGAACGATTTCGTTAAGCTGATCACCGTGCAGGAGTATTCGGCCGAAGGCGTGCGCGCTCTCGGGCCAAAGGCCGCGCTGCTCGCCGAGGCCGAAGGATTGATCGGCCATGCCGAAGCGGTCCGCATCAGACTCAATCGAAGGAGCGGCCGTGACTAAGTCTGAATCCTTGCTCCGTGCCCCATCCTTTCGCCCGCTTTCGGACGAAAGTGTGGGAAACCCCGATCCCTCCATCTCACCCGCGCCGCGCGCGCGCGTGCAAGCCATGATGGAGTACCACCCTCCGCTCGGCAGCCGCGACAAACTGCGCCTCGACTTCAACGAGAACACGTTGGCCTGCTCGCCGAAGGTTCGTGAAGCGCTGGCGGCGGTTTCTGCGGGCTCGCTCACGCGCTATCCCGAACGCGAGCCGGTGGAAGCCATTGTCGCCGCGCACCTGGGCCTGAAGCCGGAGCAGGTGGCGCTGACCAACGGCGTAGACGAGGCGATTCACGTGCTCTTCGAGACCTTTCTCGAAGCGGACGACGAACTGCTTCTGCCCGTGCCCACCTACACCATGTACGAGGTCTACGCCTCGGCCACCGATGCACGGGCCGTCGCCGTCGAGGCCGCGGACGATCTGCAGTTTCCGTTCGAGCGGCTGCTGGCCGCGATTAATCCGCGCACTAAATTGATAGCCATCGCCAATCCCAACAGCCCGTCAGGTTCGGCGGCCACGCGCGAGCAGTTATTGGAACTCGCCGCGCGCGCGCCTCATGCCGTGCTGCTGGTGGACGAGGCCTATTTTCACTTCCACGGCGAAACCGTGATGGAGCTGGTGGGCAAAGTGCCGAATCTCATTGTCGCGCGCACCTTCTCGAAGGCGTACGGGCTTGCGGGGTTGCGCTTGGGATTGATGGCCGGGCCCGTGGATTTGATGCGCTGGGTGCGCCGCGTGCTTTCGCCCTACAGCGTGAACTCGCTGGCGCTGGTCTGCCTCAAGGCCGCGCTTGAAGACACGGCCTATCTCGATTGGTACGTGGGCCAAGTGCTTGCAGCGCGGAGTGAATTCGAAGCGGCGGTCGATCGCTTGAAAATCCGCCGCTGGCCGAGCCGAGCCAACTTTATTCTGGTCGAGATCGGCCCGCTGCATGCGGAATTTGTACGGCTGATGCGCGGCGCCGGCGTGCTGGTACGCGACCGATCGAGCGATCCCGGCTGCGACGGACGCGTGCGCATCACCATCGGGACGCGCGAACAGATGGGTCAGGCCGCCGTGGCCCTGAACGAGGCGCTGACTGTGTTGCGCGGCGGAGGCGAGACACTATGACAACGAATAAGAACGGAAGATCCGCGGAAACAGAGGAAAAAATCATGGGTGCCCCCGGTCTCGATTCTGAGACCGGGGAAAGCAGGAACACGAAGAAGCGCACGGCAACCATCGCGCGCAACACCACGGAGACGCGCATTGCGTTGGAACTGACCATCGAAGGCAGCGGCCGTTACAAAATCTCCACCGGTATTCGCTTCTTCGATCACATGCTGGAGCTGTTTACGCGGCATGGCGCCTTCGATCTGACTCTCAAATGCGACGGCGACCTCGATGTGGACCAGCACCACACGGTGGAAGACGTGGGCATCGCGCTCGGCGAGGCCTTCGATAAGGCGCTGGGCGATAAGCGCGGCATTCTGCGCGCCGGCTACTTTGTGATGCCGATGGATGAGACGCTCGCGGTTGCCGCCGTGGACCTGAGCGGGCGCGCGGCTTACGCCGTGGACACCAAGGTGCGCACGCGCTTGGTCGGCGATTTGCAGACGGAGCTGGTGACGGATTTCTTCGAGGGCTTTGCTCGCGGAGCGCGGGCCAACGTGCACGTGAAGACCATGTACGGCCGCTCGAATCATCACAAGATCGAGGCGATCTTCAAGGCGTTCGCGCGGGCGCTGCGCGTGGCATGCAGTCGCGACAAGCAACTGGGTGAGATGCTGCCGTCGACGAAGGGGTTGTTGTAGGTCGATTGAGGTTCGCGCTATCCCACGTCCCCAAAAGCGAGGGACGTGGGGCACCCAACTTTTGTGGAGAATTGAGAAGGGCAAGTTGAGGTTCGTGCTTTCCCAAGTCCCAAAAACGGGACCTGGGGCACCCAGAATTTGTGGTTTTGATGGAGAAATTCTCTTGCGCGTGACGGTGATCGACTACAAAGCCGGCAATCTGACCTCGGTGCTGAAGACGCTCCGGCATCTGGGCGCGGAGCCCGTCGTCACAGACGGCGATCTGTCGCTGGTGGAAACGGCGGAACGTATTGTGCTGCCGGGAGTGGGGCATTTTGCGGCGACGGAACGGCTGGATCGGACGGGGCTGACGGGTGCGATTCGTGCGGCGATTGCGCGCGGCGTGCCGTTTCTCGGCATTTGCGTGGGGATGCAGTGGCTCTATGCGGGATCGACCGAGGCTCCGCAGCAGCCAGGGCTTGGACATTTTGCCGAATCGTGCACACGGTTTGCCGAAAGCACAGAAAAAGTGCCGCACGTGGGCTGGAATTCGCTCGAAGTGCGCAATGGCTCCCGTTTGCTCGCAGGTGTCGAGCCGGGCGAATTCGTCTACTTTACGCATTCCTACAAGGGTCCGGTAACGGCGGATACGGCCGCGGTGACGCGGTATATTGAACCGTTCGCGGCGGCCGTCGAGCGCGCGAACGTGATGGGCGTGCAGTTTCATCCGGAAAAGTCGGGCGCGACGGGGCTGAAGATTCTCCGCAACTTTCTGGAGATCGCATCATGAGAATCGAGTACGAACCTGCTTTTGCGGATTACAAGGCGGCGTACATCGCCTACAGAAAGAAGACGCGCGCTTCGGCGGCTATCAACTTTATTTCATTCAAGCTGCTGCCTTTGGCGGCAGTCGTCTTCACGATCCTCGCCATTGTTCAAGCACGCCAAGGCCGAATCGGCCCTCTGACTTACAAGCTGGCCCCACTGCTGCTCACGGTGACAGTTGTCACGTTCGTGAATCGATATTTTTACATTCGGCGTCAAGTCAAGAATCTGTTTCCGGTGGGCGCAACAGACAGACGGATCATTGCAGAGATCGGTGAGGAAAGTGTCGTGACTTCGATCCCCGGCGCCAGGAGGACGGAGTATTCCTGGCAATCGATCTCGTTGCTTATCTCGAGCGCTCGAGTGAACCTGCTGTACATTTCTCCCGAACGCTTTGTTTTGATCCCGAGCCGGGCATTGACAACGGAAGACAAGGCGGCATTGCACGAGATCATCGCACGAAAAGGGATTAAGACGAAGTTATGCTGACCAAACGCATCATTGCTTGTCTCGATGTACATGACGGCCGCGTGGTAAAGGGCGTGCAGTTTGTCGACCTGATTGACGCGGGTGACCCGGCGACGCAGGCGGCGCGGCACGCGCGCGAGGGCGCGGACGAGATTGTGCTGCTCGACATTACCGCGACGCACGAGGGCCGGCAGACACTGCTCGACACGGTGCGGCGCACAGCGCTCGAATTGTTTGTGCCGTTTTGCGTAGGCGGAGGCATTCGCACGGCGCGCGACGCGGAACAGGTCTTCGAAGCCGGCGCGGACAAGGTGAGCATCAACTCGGCGGCGCTGGCCGACCCCACGCTCATCAGCACCATCGGTAGCAGCTTTGGCGCGCAGGCGGTGGTGGTGGCGATTGACGCGCGGCGCGACCCCGCGGCCGCCAACCCGGTGCGCGATGCGCAGGTGTTTGTGCATGGCGGGCGCAAACCGGCGGGGCGGCGCGTTGTCGAGTGGGCGCGCGAGGCCGAAGAGCGCGGCGCGGGCGAGATTCTGCTGACCTCAATGGATGCGGACGGCACACGCGCTGGATTTGACTGCGAATTGACGGCGGCGGTAAGCGAAGCCGTGGGCATTCCCGTGATTGCCTCGGGCGGCGCGGGAACCGTGGCGCATTTTGCCGATGTCTTCTCACGCGGTAAAGCCCACGCGGCGTTGGCAGCCAGCATCTTTCACTTCGGCGTTTCGACTTCGCGGTCGCTCAAAGAGGAGCTCGCGCAGGCGGGCGTTCCGGTGAGGCTGCCATGCTGATTCCTTCGATTGATTTGCTGGACGGGCGCATTGTGCAACTGGTGCAGGGCGAGAAACTGCGCCTGGCGTTTGACGATTTTGAGTATTGGATCGAGAAGTTCCGAAAGTATCCGCTGGTGCAGCTCATCGATCTGGACGCTGCGATGCGGCAAGGGGAGAACTCCGCGCTGGTGGAGCAAATTGCCAAGCGGCTGCCGGTGCAGGCCGGTGGCGGCATCCACACGACCGAGCGGGCGCGGCAGGTGCTGGAGGCGGGAGCGAAGCGCGTGATCGTCGGGTCGGCGCTTTTCTCTGCCGAGGGCAAAGTGAACACCGAATTCGCGGCGAGCCTTGCGGCCAGCGTGGGCGCGGAGCGCGTAGTGGCCGGCATCGACACCAAAAACGGGCGTATCGCCGTGAAGGGCTGGAAGGCGCAGGTTGAGCTGACGGCCGACGAGGCGATTCCGCAGCTTGAGCACCATGTGGCGGCGTTTCTCTATACGCACGTTGACACTGAAGGAACGATGCAGGGATTTCCCATCGACGTAGCCGCGCGGCTGCGCAAGCTGACCGGGAAGCAGCTCATCGTGGCCGGAGGCATCCGCAGCCAGCAGGAGGTGGATGCGCTCGACGCGCTGGGCGCCGATGCCGTGGTAGGTATGGCAGTGTATACAGAGATGCTGGCGGTGTGAGGAACGCAGCAGGTCAGCAAGTCGACGAGTCAGCGAGTCAGCTAGCGTCCCACCCTTTAGCAAAAAACGCAAAGGGATAAAGTGCGGCCTTGAAGTCGACAAAGTTCCTTCAGGCAGAGTTGCGTTCCTTGCTTCCCTGGCCGGCTTTCGTGTGGGCCTCTGGCCCGCACATTCCTACGCCACCGCGCCCGTCGCGTTCCGCGCTTCGACTTCCATCCTCTGGCCGGCTTCGGCCGCGGCCCTGGCCAGCACCCGGTGATGAATCGTGAACAAGGCCAGCTCCAGCCGATCGCCCACGCCGGTCTTGTCGTAAATCGACCGCAGATAATTCTTGATCACTTGTTCAGTGGTCTTGAGCCGCTGCGCAATCTCGCGGTTCTTGCAGCCTTGCACAATCAGGGCCACGATGCGCATCTCCTTGGGCGTCAGGCGGTCGCGCACGCGCGTGCCCACCAGGTCTTCCTCGGGCGACTCCGGCTGGGCGGTTTGTGTGGGCAGCCACGTGTCGCCGCTGGCTACGCGCCGCACGCACTCCACCAGCGCCGTTCCGCTCACGTTGCGGAAAACCACGCCGCGAAATCCCTGATGCAGGAAGCTGGCCGCATTCTCGTTGTTTTCGATCACCACAATGCCGCGGCTGCCGGTGGTTTCCAGCAGCATGGAGAGGCGCGCAAAATCTGGTTGCAGCGAGGCCGCCAGCAGCACAATCGACCCAGGGAATGTGGTGATGGCGTGGAACATGCGCTCCAGATCGGTGCATTGCGCAATAATGCGCATGTCCTCGTCCATGGCCAGAACCTTCGCGGTCCCGGCGCGGAAGATGGCTTGCGAATCCGCCAGGATGATCTTGTTCATCGTGTTTGCCTTGACTGCCCTACCCCTCTCGGGAAAAACTCAACAATTCGAACACGGCAACTCAAAAAACGGCCTCCATGGAGCTTGGCCAAGAGATGTCTTCATCCCATCGTCTCTATCGGCTGAAAAACAGTAACTCTTGGCAGTGTCCGTTCTTTGCACACTAACTGCCGTCAGCTTACCCGGCTGTCCTTAGAAAGATAGCAAATCGGTGGCATCCTGAGGCGCGCCAATGAGAGCTTACAGCTTGTTGGCCCTCCTAGTCATCAAGTCCCCGGAACGAGTTTGTGGTAGCTATTGACCAGAAAGTTGCAGGCTCTAAACTCTGAGTATGGCGAGGCCGATCCTGCTTGCAGTTGACGACGATGGGAGCGTCCTTGAGGCCGTGATCCGGGAGCTGCGGCGGCAGCAACGGCACGACCTGCCGGGTGACGCGCGCCCCCCTCGCAGCTTCGCGAAAACCTGCTTTGCCTGCAGGAGCTCTGCCTCCGCGGCAGCGCGAAGCCCAGAACTGGTTGCATAAATCATCGGAACCAATTGAAAAACATCCCCCAGGGGTTAAAACCCCACTGTTTGCGCGCCTTTATGGCACGGCTAAAGCTGTGCCCCTTCACGACCGATTGATGAAACAGCTCGAACAGCTAAAAGCTATTCGCTAGAAGCTAGTAGCCGCTTTCCAAATACCGCGGCCCAGAAACACCGGCGCAATGTGCCGATCGTACAGGTTCTCCGTCACATTTTTGGCGATCACGAGTTCGTTGGCCTCGATCAACTTCAGGTAGCGGGGTCCCATCTTCGCAGCCACCTTGAAGCCCACGTGCAGTAGCTGCCGCAGGTTCGGATTGTAGGCGGGGTCGCTTTCCACGTGCCGCAGCGCCGATGTGTACTGCTCCGAAGTCCAGCCGCGCACCGCATCGGCCGAGGGAAGCTTGGCGGAATCGATGTCGATCACCGCGGCATAGGGCGCGCACAGCTCCTCGCGATGCGCCAGCGCTCCGGCATACACTTCCTTGGCCAGCGCCAGGCCCTCGCCGCCGGCTTCGGCAAGGCCGATCAACTCTTCGAGCCACGTCGTGCCCGCGGTCTTCAAATGCACGCCCACGTCGAGACGCTTCATGATCGCGTGAATGGCCGGATAAATCGAGAACTTATCGCTGCCCGAGTGCACGCTCAGCTTCAAACTCCCCGGCAGCCCATATTGCTCGACCGCGTAGGCGATGGCTGCCACGTCCAGCGCCATCTCGCGCTCGAATTGCTCCACATCGCCCACGTAATCCACGCCCTTGTTGAATCGGCCGCTGAACTTGGGCGCGATGGTCTCGACGGGAATGCCTTCGTCGGCAATCGCGGCAAGAATGATCAGCAGCTCCACGGGGGTCTGTGCGCGGTCGGTCTCGTCCATGGAAACTTCGGAAATAAAGTTGCCTGCGCCCTTCGCGCCGAGCACGATGCGGTAGACCTCGCCGGCCTTCTTCACCGCGGCCAGAAACTTCTGCGCCGTTTGCCGCAAGAGATCCGGCGTAATTTCAAATGCCTGGCCGGCTCCCGGAAGCTCGATGCTTCCATGGAGCTCCGGATGGCGCTTCACAAAGCTTTCAATCTCCGCCGCCTCTGCGGGCTGGCCGATGAAGTCGGCCACGTCGAAGGTGAAAAAATCGCAGGCGGGGAGAAAACGCTTTACCTTCGCGCCCGTAATGTGGTCGGCGTCGCAAAAGTAAGGCAGCTTCCATCCCAGCGCCATGACCGCCGCATCGGCCGCGGCCCGCACGCTCTTGGGCTCGGAGCCGATGATGTTGTGCTCACGGTTCGACTTGTTCCAGACCGGCACAACCTCGACTCCGTGCTCAAGAGCCATCACGCAAGCCTGCAACTGCGCTTTCGCCTGGTGCGCAAAGCGGTCGCCCATGCCCACGGAATACTTGTTCAACTCCAATCCTCGATCTCCCAACCAATCTGTCGTAGCGTTAGCCCGCGTGGGCCACGGCGGCCGGCGCTGCGCTTTCAAACCGGCTGCGATGCGCCCACAATCCCAACCCCGGATTGGCGACGAAGAAAACCTCCTCGCCGTTCACGTGGTTCCATCCGTGGCGAAGTTTTTCCGGATCGTATTTTTTCGTCATCGCCTGCAATTCGCCGTACGCAAAGCCCACGCCCTCGATCTCTTCGCGGCTCAAGTCGGCCGGGCACCATACGATCTTGAAGCGCCCTTCCGACGAGCCGTGGATCAGGTGCGCCGCGGCGCTCAGGTCCGAGGCCAGATCGCGATGCTCGTCGACCGCCTGCAACGTGGCCGGCGTTCCGCGATAGCCGTACTTGCGAATCAGCGCGTCGATGCCTTTGTCCTCGCCGAACTCGTGTACGCCCGGCGCCAGAATCACCAGCTCCGCTCCATCGGCCAGCGCCATGCGCGTGCGATAGATGGCCTTGTTGCCGATCCACGTCGAGTGGAACTCTTTGGGATCGAGGTAGACCACGGCTTTCTGGATCGGCTTGTCGAGCATTTCAAAATTCACTTGCAGGCTCAGCTCCGAGGCCTTCAGGAAGCACTCGAGATCGTCGCCGATGTAGAGCCCGCGTACCGCCAGGCCGCCATCCTTGCCGCGTCCCACCACCGTTTGCACATAGACGATCGGCAGGCGCCGCAGGAATTCGTCGCTGGCGCGGTTGAGCACGTTGCGCACAGGATTCACGGCGCGGCCCATGATCCGTTCCATGCCGTACACCGCGCCCAGATAGTGGCTGCGGTTGATGCCCTCGCGCCCGCCCGTGCCGATGAGGATGTTCTTCGCGTGGTTGGCCATGCCGATCACTTCGTGCGGCACCACCTGGCCGATCGACAGAATCAGATCGAAGCCGCCTCGCGAGATGAGCTTGTTCACCTGCGCCGGCCAAGTGTAGCTCAGCTTGCCTTCGGACTGCTCCTCAATGAACGAGGCCGGCAGCTCGCCCAGCGTCTCGATCTCGGTGCGCCAGTTGTGGGCGCGGAAAAGATCCTGCGGCATGTCGCCGAACATACGCGCAATCTGGTCGGGCCGCATGGGCGTATGCGTGCCGAGAGCAGGCATGACGGCCTTGAGCTTGTTCCCGTAATGCGCCCAGGCGTAGCGCGTCAGTTCGCCGGCGCGCGAGTGCTCGCGGCTTTGGTCGGGCGGGACGGCCAGCACGTTGCTGCGCGCGCCCAGCTTGGCCAGGCTCTCCACCAGCAACTCATTGAGTTGCGCGGCGGAAAGATCGGTGTCAACACTACCAACGGAACAATAGAGACTCATCCAACAAACTCGCTTTCTTTGTCCTCGAACCATAGGACAAAGCAGATATTGGCAATGGGCAACGGTCAGGAACTGAAAACAAACCACTGACCACTGATCACTGACCACTGACCGCTGTCTTACAGCCGATACGCTTTCTTCACCAGATCGATCGTCAACTGGTGTGCCAGCTCGTGCGCTTCGTCCCCGTCCAGACGGTGCTCGGCCACCAGCCTCGCCAAAAATGCGCAATCGACGCGACGCGCCACGTCGTGCCGCGCCGGGATGGAAAGAAAGGCCCGCGTGTCGTCGTTGAATCCGACCGTGTTGTAGAACCCCGCCGTCTCCGTCACTTGCTCGCGGAAACGCATCATGCCCTCGGGACTGTCATGAAACCACCACGAGGGCCCGAGGCGCAAGCAGGGATAATGGCCGGCCAACGGCGCCAGTTCGCGGCTGTAGCTGGTCTCGTCCAGCGTGAACAGAATGACGGTCAGGTTCTTCTCGTTGCCGAAGCGATCGAGCAGCGGCCGAAGCGCGTGCACGTAGTCCGTCGCGCTGGGAATGTCCGAGCCCGTGTCGCGCCCGTAGCGCTCGTACACATATTGATTGTGGTTGCGCACGCTCCCTGGGTGGATCTGCATCACCAACCCGTCCTCCAAGCTCATGCGCGCCATCTCGGTGAGCATCTGCGCCCGGAACAGCTCCTGCTCGGCCGGGTCCGCCTTGCCGGCAAGCACCTTGCCGAAGAGCGCCGCGGCATCGGCCTTGGACAGGTCCGCGGTTTGCGCCGTGGGGTGCCCGTGGTCGGTCGACGTGCAGCCCACCGTCTTGAACCGCGCCCGCGCCTTCTTCAGCGCGTTCAGGTAGCCCTTCCACGTTGCGGTATCTTCGCCGTTTTGCTCGCCCAGTTGGGCAATCGATCCGGCAAATCCCTTGGACTCCGGATCGACCACCGGATCCGGCCGGAAGGACGGAATGATGCGCGCCTTCCAGCCCGAATCGCGAATGGCCTGGTGTGCCTTCAACGGATCGAGCGGCGACTCGGTCGTCGACAGCACCTCGAGATTGAATCTCTCGTAAAGCGCCCGCGGCAAAAACTCCGGCGTCTTCAGTTTTTCCGCGATGGCATCAAAATAGACGTCGGCTGTCTTTTCGCTCAGCCGCTCCGTCATGCCAAACAGCTCCTGAAACGCGTAATCCAGCCACATCCGCGTGGGCGTGCCGCGAAACAGATAATAATGGCTGGCAAAGATGCGCCACACCCGGCGCGGATCTTTCACCACCGGCTGCCCGATCTCCAGGTCGTCCATCGAAACGCCCTGGCTGTACAACATGCGGAAGACGTAGTGGTCCGGTTGCACAAGCAGCGCCGCCGGATCGGAGAACGGCTTGTTTTCAGCAAACCAGGCCGCCTGGGTGTGCCCGTGAGGGCTCACAATGGGCAGGTTGCGGATGCCGGCATAAAGTGAGCGGGCTATCTTCAGGGCGCCTGGTTCGGAAGGGAAAAGGCGGTCTTCGTGGAGCAGCATGGCTTTTATTCTACCTCGTAACCAATCTTTTCAGGCTGCTATCAAGCCATTGAGGTCAGACCACAAGTATACACCACAAGAAACCACGGCCGCTGTGCCGCCCATCCTGCTCGCCGCTGCAAGTTTATCGAACTAAACCCGTTTTTCGGTGATAATCTCGCTGTGAACCCGATTTCTTAGATTGGCAAGAAGGTGTCCGATCATATGCCGCAGGCGAAAGAGGAAGAACTAACAACGCATCGCACCATGCAAGTGGTGAACCACATCAGTTCCCTCATCGAGAATGGAACCCTGCAGCCGGGCGACAAAATCCCGCCGGAACGCGAATTCGCGCGCTCCCTCAAGATCAGCCGCGCCAGCCTGCGCACCGGCATTGGCTATCTTGCGGCCATGGGCGTCATGAAGATCCGCCACGGGGTGGGCACCTTCGTGGCCAACGGCCCTCCTGAGTTTGGCAAGACCTCTATGAGCCTGATGAGCGCGCTGCACGGTTTTCAGTCCTGGCAGATGTTCGAGGCCCGCATCATTCTCGAGAGCCACGTTGCCGCGTTGGCCGCCGAGCGCGGCAAAGACGATCATCATGCCCTCCTGGCCGAAGAGGTCGCCGAGATGTTCGCCGCCATCGAGAGCCCCTCGGACTATCTGATCCACGATTTGATGTTTCACCGCATCATCTCGCAGGCTTCCGGCAATCCCATCCTGGCCGCGATGATTGAGACCATCACTACGGCCCTCTACGACAGCCGCCGCAAGACCGTGGAGCACTCCATCGACCTCCGCGAGTCCGCCGAGATGCACCGCGAGCTTTACCGGGCCATTCGCGCCCACAAGCCGCAGGAGGCGCATAACCTGATGGAGCAGCACCTGCGCATGGCTCAGACTGCCCAGGGAATGGAGCGTCCCCCGGGCCGCAG
>Ga0326728_10019187_pt1 | contig 13318 bp, 16 predicted proteins | sample MB3enrmetagenome_FD_207602 | JGI IMG/M metagenome (GOLD analysis project Ga0326728, IMG submission 207602) | Lab enriched peat soil microbial communities from McLean, Ithaca, NY, United States - MB31MN | ecosystem: Environmental > Terrestrial > Soil > Wetlands > Peat | place: USA: New York...
CGACCGCGTGAGCGTGTATCCGGTGTTCGAGGCGCTCGACGTGTCGCCGCTCGTGCTGCTGCGTCCGAGACCGTTGCGCGAGCCGCGGTTCGTACTCGATGTCCATCTCGGCCGGCTCGCCCGAAACCTACGACTCCTCGGCTTCGATTCCGTGTGGCGAAACGACATCACCGACCAGGAGCTGGCGACGATCTCGGTGAACGAGAAGCGGATCCTCCTCACCAGGGATCGAGGCCTGTTGAAGCACGCCACAGTCAAGCACGGCTATCTCGTGCGGGAGACCAACCCCCGCAGCCAGGTCGTCGAGATCCTTCGCCGGTTCGACCTGTTCGGGGCCATCGCCCCGTTCGGCCGATGCCTCGAGTGCAACGGCGTGCTGGAACCCGTGGCAAAGGAGGAGGTGGAACACCGCCTGCCGCCCCGGACACGGCGGGACTACAACGACTTCTCGACGTGCCCGGATTGCGGTCGGATCTACTGGCAGGGTTCGCATTATGACCGCCTGGCCGCCCAGGTGGAGGACATCCGCCGCGCCGGCACGACGCCGAGTAGCACCGAGCACGTCCCCCGTCGTCGCCGGTGACGGCACTCGAGCGGCGTTGGGGATGGCGCGGCGGCGCGCCTTCGGTCTGCCCATCGTCGTTGCCATATCGCCTCGCAACCCGTCCGCAGAACCGGGGGAGGCTCAGGACGCCGTCGACCTCGAAACGGACCCTAATACGCCGTTGAGGAGTAGCCTTCTGACCGGGGAAGCGCCGGAAGGGTTTCTGGCTGACGCGAGGAGTGTGAGGATCTGTGGCTGGCGAACACTGGCTGGACGAGCCAGAGGCGGAGGACTTACCCAGACAATGTACGCCGCCCTCGAGAGCCTGAAGGTACCTGAGCACCTGAGCATCTCGGCTCAGCGAAATGAGACGTCGTGTCCGTAGCATGGCTGTCCACACAGACCACAAGCACGTCACCGACGTTCTGGGGATCTGTCGCCAGAACTGTGCCGCCGGAGCCGTAATCAGTCTCGCCAACCGTCGGGAGCTGGCGAGCAATTCGCCCCGCACCGCCTTCGTATAATTACGCAGTGGTGCAGTCCCTTTCTCCCGATCGGTTGCCGCGCTCGATCGCTGGTCCCGGACTCGCCCGAGCGGCGGCATCGGCTCTCGCCAGCTTGGCCCGGCGAAACGCACGCGTGCACCAGTTGGCCTGTCGCTTCTACGACGCGGTCGCGGGCGCGCCCAGATGGTCGCCGTTGCGTCCCCTTGCCGTGCTGCGGGCCACGCTCCGAGGCGAGATACGGTGGGATGACGTGCTGCGGATCGTCGCCGCGCTCGAGGGTGCAGGGGTGGCCTGCTGGCTTGCAGGTGGCTGGGGAATCGACGCGCTCCTTGGACGGCAGACCCGTCGCCATGACGACCTCGACCTTGTGATAGGCGGCTTCGACCACCAGCTTCCGGTGGCGTGTGATGCTCTGGAGTCGCTTGGGCTTCGGGTGGTGTCGATCGAGGGGTCGCCACTGGGCTGCTTGTTGAACCACTGCTCGCTCGAGGGCGGGACTGGCCATCGTGTCGACCTTCTGAGCGTCGACTGGACGGTCGTGCGCCCTGTGCTCGACGCTGCGTTCTCGGCAACCGGTGAGGGAGTCAACGGGGAATCACCCGCGGATGCCTTCGTCACGGGCACGGTGGCCGGTAGGGAGTTGCCGTGCCTCTCGCCCACGATGCAGTTCATCGTCCACGCAGTCACCGGGTGGCGCCGTGGCGTAGGCCGTCACGACCTCCGCTTGTTTGCAGCGCGGTATCCCAGCGAGCTGGCTGCTGTCACGAGCGTGCCCGGGGAGCTGCTGATCTCATGCGACTTTTCGCCGCCCGAGTCTTAGCACCTGCTTGAGCTTGGGGCCCCTCGTCACGATGGTCGTCCGATCAGGGACCGGGGTGCTTCATGAGGACTCGCGGCTATGAGGGGTGAGCGCGGGCTCGTGCTCCGGCCATCCGAGCTCCGTGAAGGATCCGGTCGGTACGGAGTAGGCCTTTGGGAGGGGGAGTGCGGTACGGCCGGGGCCGGCCCGACTCCGCATTGTCGGGGACCACGAACCAGTCTTCGGTCGCATGCTAAGTAGGAGCTGATCGCCGATATGGTGTCGACATGTGTGGGTCCGGGCCGGATCCAAGCTGCTCACCGCTATGGAATATGATGCCGACTCGAACCGGCATCAGTCCCCAGATGGAATTCATGCTGGCTCTCAATACCTTTCCATGCCCTACAGAAAGCAGGTCATTTCGTTGACGCCAGAGTGGAGCGAAGTCTCTCAGAAGGACTGGATCGACTACATAAGTTCTGACATGGGCCAAATTGTCCGTGCCGTGCTCGACCCGCTGATGCTCGAACAGATTCGGCCACAGGGAAAGGTACTGCTGGATATCGGTTGCGGCGAGGGCTACTTTGCTAGGGTTCTCAAGGCTGCGGGCGCTGCTCGTGTCGTAGGGGCCGATATATCTCCTGCTCTCATCAAGAAGGCTCAGGAGCAGGATCCCGATGGGGAGTATCAGGTTTTCGACATCGCCTCCGGTCCACTGAGCCCGCCTGGCGGGTTTGATGCAGTGAGCGCCTGTATGGTCCTCATGGACTTACCGGATCTCGATATCGCGTACCGGAACATCTCAGCCAGCCTTGCTCCATCGGGACACCTTATTGCCTGCATGATCAACCCCTACTATGCCTTTCCGGTGGGCGAATGGCGGTGGGCACTGAGGGACGGCCTCCACCACGTGTTCGACCCGAGGCACAGGACCCCGAAGCGGTTCGTTCGGCAGGTCCACGGGGTCCTGCTCGGTGAATTCGACTGGATCCTGTACATAGGCAACTACTTTGAGCGGCGGGTTGTAGAGAAGATGCTGGGCAATGCAGCTACCTTGCATTTTCACAAACCATTTTCGGACTACGTGAATCTTGCCGCAAAGCACGGTCTGGTACTGCAGTTGCTGCTGGAGCCACAGATCTCGGGAGAGCTCCATGAGCGTTATGCGCATGAACCGCTGGCGCGGGCTCTTACGACCGTGCCATTGTTCTTCGTTCTCGTCTTCGCCAAGGTGTCCCAGCTCTGATCCAGCACGAGGATGAAGGGACGCTCTCCTCACCTCCACGTGGAACGAGCGGCCTTCGGCGCTCCGGTCAGCCTGACCGCCATGCCCAAAGGTTGGCTGCGATCTCCTCGGCGTTCCAGTTCCGGACCATCTGCCTCGGGAGCCGCAAGCGGTCATTTAGGCGAGTCACTCGTCCAGCGAGCGTCGTGCAGGCCGTCTCGAATCCGCACTGCCGTGCCGCCTCGACCGATACCGCGTCAAACGCCTCGCTATCACCGAAGGGATAGGCGAGGTGACGGACAGGTCGCCCGAGCAATGACTCGAGCTCCGTTTTCGACCTCGCCATCGTCTCGAATTGCTGGGAGAGCGGACGCCCGGCGAGCAGCACATGGTCGACGGTATGGGCTCCAATGGTGACGAGAGGGCTCGCCGCAAGGTTGAGGAGCTCGTCTCGGCTCATCACCCTCGCCCGCTTTGGCTCTGGCATCGGGGCAGAGAGCTGCCAGGCGATCTCGGCGAGCGCCGCCTCGATCTCAGCGACCGCTTGTAGCCGGAGACGGGTGTGCAGTGCGACGAGTGCGGTGGAGGCCGCATTCTCACCCCGGAGCCAGATACGTAGCCGCCGACCAGCGATCTCGACATCGAGATCCACCTCACTGCGGCCATGCAGCAGCAGTGCCAACCGGTCCCACCAATAGCCCTTGGGTGAGCCGAGGCTACCCGTCGTCACGTAGACGGTCATCGGCACGCCAAGGGCTTCGATCACTGGATACGCCGCCAGCAGGTTGTCGGCATATCCGTCGTCAAAGGTGAGGGCCACTTGCGCCCGACTCCGACGCTCACGGCTCGGGGCCCGGTAGGGAAGCCTTCCCGCGATGCCGGCCACGAGGAGGTCGAAGTCGACGATTTCCGCCACTTCGCTGATGGTCTGCAGTTGAGCGTCGAATCGATCCGGTGAGACGCAGAGCGAATAGGGATCCTCCGGGTCCTCGGCGATCCGGTGGTACATGAGGATCGTCCGGCGTGTCACGAGGTCTCCTCGGTGGCGCGTTCGACGAGCGCCGCCAGCCACTCGTCTGGCTTGCCGGACGCCGTGACATCGTGATCGACTGCCCGGCCGGTTCCGATCGAGACGATCTCGGCCCGTGCGAGCGGTGAGCAGCCCTCGACTAGCGTCCTCAGCTCGGCCTCGGTGAGCCTGTCCCCGCCAGCTCGTGCCGCCGGTATGGCGAGGAGCAAACTTCCGCCCGGTCGCAGCGCCCGCCATAAGTTGGCGAGCGCTAGAGGCCAGTCAGATCGTTGCCACGCTCCGCCAACAACAAGTTCGCAGTCGTACTCGCTTGCTCCGAGCGATCCTTTCTCGAGCGGGTCGGCCAGAAGGGAGGCCTCGAGATTACGAGGGTCGAGGTCGCAGACGACGCATTCGTCGATCTTCTGGCTGGAAGCCCGGGTGATCTCACCCAGCTTTGGGTCGCCGAGGACGAGCACGCTTCCCCGTACGGCGTCGAGATGCCGGAGCACGAACTCAAACGGCTGGGTGTGGTCTCCTTGGTGCCTCAGCAGGGAGGAAGTCGCGAGGGAGGTCATCTTGACTACCCTGCTGCCTTTCCATGCGGCCTTCTTGAAGCGTTCACGGGTCTCAGGCGGCAGAGTTCGGGCCAAAGCCCGTAGCCGTTCGTTGCGTTCTGCGACGGCGGGGCCGAACGGCGCTGCGGTGCCGGGTTCCAACGGTGTCGACGGGAGACCGGCGATGGTGGCGTAGAGGTCCTCATACGAGGCGACCATGGTTGAGTCACTGAAACGCTCCGCGAGCCTCCTCTTGGCTGCACGCGCCATCTCCTCACGACGCTGAGAGTCTTCGAGAAGGCTCTCGATGGCCACCGCCAGGCTTCTTGGACTCTCTGGTTCTGTCAACAGTCCTGTCACGTTGTTGACCACAAGCTCAGGAGTTCCACCTACGCGAGCCGCCACCACCGGGACGCCTGCGCGCATCGCCTCGAGGATCACGAGCGGCATTGCCTCGAAACGGGAGGGAACGACTAGGAGGTCCGGGCGAAAACGACCTGCCCACGGTTCGGACACCCAGCCGGCGAATTCGACACGGTCGTCGACGCCGAGGCTCGATACGAGGGCCGCGAGGAACGCGCGCTCCGGCCCGTCGCCAGCGAGGAGGAGATGCCGTCCCGGGAGATATGGCATCGCCTCGACGAGAAGGTCGAAGCCCTTCTCGCGGGCCAGACGGCCGACACCGAGGATCGTGCCCGGCAGCATTCGAGTAGTAGAGCTCGCCGCCTCGGGTTCTTCGGGAGGGATCCCGTTGTAGATGGTGCTCACGCGACCACCGCCAAGCCGCAGCTCGGCGCGGATGCGAGCGGCCACGAAATGCGACACGCCTACGAAGTGCCTGGAGAGATGGGCAGTGGCGATCGTGAGGTAGCGCTGGCTGGTGCTGGATGGCGGCATCACCCCGTGGACCACGCACACCGAAGGCAAACCGGCGAGCGCGCTTGCGATTACGCCGTACTGTCCGGACCACAGGTGCTGGTTGACATGGACGACATTGGCATCAAGCTGCCGGAGCGTCCTTGCGTGCTCGAACAGCGAGGCGAGATCACCTCGTCCGCGCACGGGAGGGAGCACCCTTGTCTGCATTCCTTGGCGCCCACTCGCGATGAAGGCGACGACGTCTGCTCTGACGCCGACGACCACTGGCTCGACGGGTGGATGGACCTTGGCGAGGAGATCTCGGGCGAAGTGCTCACCGCCGCCGATGACCGGCGAATCGGTGTACAGCACTACGCGGCGCATCGTGCGTTCGCCAGATGGCGGCGGGCTCACTGGCCGCGAGCCGATGCCAAGAAGATGGCGGGAACAGTCAGCGCCCCGCGTCGGTCGAGCCCGACAGTCTTCACCTGCCGAGTCCTCACGTGCCCTTCACCACCTCGCGAGGCGCACGGCTGCTGGGGCGAAGCCCTGGCCACAGCGGGGCGACCCGCCGCTGCAGGTCGGTGTCCCGACCTGCTTTGGCGAGCGCGGCACCCGTTCGGAGCTCCACCCTGCGGGCGAGTCGGTACAAAGTCGACATGCCAAGTCTCCAGCCAAAGTGGCCGCAGAGATCGCCGAGGCTTGCCAGGAGCGCGGCCGACTGGTCGCCGAGGCGCGGCGTGGCCACGAGCGCGGTGAGCCGACGAACTACGGTCGGCAGCCCTTCGAGCGTCGCATCTAGTTCGTCCGGGCCGAGAATGTCGCCGTGTTGCTGATGGATCTGCCAACGACTTGCTCCCTGCATCTTGGAGTACCAAAGGAAATCCATGGCATCACGAGTGTGGTGATGCTCCGCGAGGAGCTTTCGATCGAGCCGACCGGTGAGGCCGGCTTTCAGGCAGCGCAGGCCGAAGTCCTGGTCCTCGTGGCCGAAATAACGAAACTCGAGTCCCACCCGTACGCAGTCGTCCCGCCGGAGCGAAATGTTCCCGCCCCAGAGCTGACGGAGTACGAACTCTGGGTGTGCTTCGAGGAACCGGAGGTGGGCCTCGTACTCGTCCGCATAGATCCGGCTGAGCATGGCGATCTGAGTGTCCGTCTCGTCTACAAGCGTCGGCATGTAGCCGAGGACGACGATGTGCTCACCGCTGCGGTGGTGGGCGGCGTGTCCAGACACTAGGCCCGGCTTGGCTACGACGTCCTGGTCGAGAAGGAGCACCACTTCGCCCCCAGCGCGCTCGAGAGCGGCGCTCAGTGCGCCGGACTTGCCGACGTGCTCGACGAACATCGGGACGAGCCGTGCATCCTCGTCGCGCAGGGACTCGAGGAGCTCGAGCGAAGCATCACGGCAGCCGTCTATGACGACGATGATCTCGGTCGCCGCCGGATCGGCGAGCAACGCCCTGATCGTCACCTCGAGCTTGTCGGCGTACCTATAGGTCGGCACGATCACCGAGACGCTAGGCAGATCGCTGTCGCCGTCCGCGCAGTCTTGGTCCTCTTCCGCGATGCACGGATTGTAGTGGCAAGTTCGGCACTCGGCTCTTGCCTCGCGACACCTCGCGACGTCGCAGAGCTCACTTCGCCTCTGGATGTTCTCGAACAGGCCGCGGGCGATGAGTTAAGGTGGGAAAGCGCCGAACCGCGATGCCCCGAGCCGCGAGGCTGATCGACCATTGCAAGCTTCGCCGCACGGCGGACACCTTCGATCTCGAAACGGACCCGAATACGCCGTTGAGGAGTAGCCTTCTGACCGGGGAAGCGGCGGAAGGGTTTGTGGCTGACGCGAGGAGTGTGTGGATCTGTGGCTGGCGAACACTGGCTGGATGAGCCGGAGGCGGTGGACTTCCGCGCCGCCGAGTCCTATCTCTCTTTGCTGGTCGGGCCGGCTGCGGCGGCCAAACTGGTCAAGGCTCTGCGCAAGGAACGAACGCTGACAAACTATGCGGCCAAGGACATTCTGCGGACCTCAGGTCTGCCACTGCTTGGCCCTGACGACCCGGAAGTCGCCAACGACCTCGAAAAGGTCAAGTTGGGCAAGAAGCTGTCCCCCGTGCTTATGGTGCACGGGGATCCGTTGTGGGTCGCCGACGGCTATCACCGGGTCTGTGCGAGCTATCACCTCGATGAGAAGACCCAGGTGCCCTGCCGGATAGTCCCTCGCACGCCATAGGGCCAGCGTGCCGCCAGGCACACGGATGTGTGAGCGAGGCGGGGGACCAGGGCGCCGCGCGCGAGGGCGACGGTGACGTGCGACGAGCACGGTCAGGAACCGCTCTCGACGCTGACATCGGGACCGGGAATGAGCCAGATAGGGACGAATACCCAAACAATACTCGGGGGCTCGCTGACCAACGCCGGGCTCCGCTGCCCGCGCAGCTTCCTCGCGACAAACTTGGGAAAGGTGCACGACCCCCGCGCTTCGCAAGGCGAGCGGGGGTCGTGCACCGTCTATCACTGTCGGTCATGTCATATCGGGCAAGCATGGGCCTGGCGAACAAACTCCGTTCCGTCATCCAAGCCATCCCCCTAGTCGATCGACGAGCGCGGGGCCTATCTCCCCGACGCCTGGCCCGCTCCGAAGAGCCGCGTGGCGCTGGAAAGCATGACACCCAACAGCTGTCGGCGTGGGAAGCCGCCTTGTGCAGCGCCAACGCGCCAAGAAACCAGATTCTCGCCGCCTGGGGACACCGGGCGAACGTCGTGATCGCCGACGGTGTCGAGTACAGCGGTTTCATCCAAGCGGTCATCGGTCTGAATGCCAGGTAGGGACGAATACCCAAACAGGACTCCGGGTCTCGCTGACCAACTCCGGACTCCGCGGCCCGCGCAGCTTCCTCACGACATACTTGCGAAAAGTACACGACCCCCCGCTCTCCCTGGCAAGGCGACTCGGGGGACGTGCACCATTTATGAGTATCGACTCGGGTCGATCCGCCCTTGAACGCTTGTTTGAGATGGTTACCGGTGCCTGTGTGGCGGTGGGTGCGGCCCTCACCGGTGTCACGACGCCGCAGACCGATGGCTTAGCCACCGTTCGCGCTACCCGAGGCTGCCCGAAGAGCGTCACCCACCCCAAGGCTTGTACGACGACTGGAAAGCTGGTATGCAGCCTCTGAGGGGCGAAATCTACGAGGGGGGAAAGTCATGCGTTTCAAGGTTATTGCCGCGCTTGTCGTGGTTACGGCCCTGATGGGTGCGTCAGCAGGCGCTGCTTTAGCGACGAGTAGACCGGGCGGCACTGCTGGCTTCGCAGCTACGACGTCAAGCACCCCAGCCGGAGGCTCCGTGAGAATCTTCGTGACACCCAACAACGGCGCAGCCGCAACGATTCTTATCACCGGGGCGATCGGTGATTTCGGCAAGACGCTCACGATCGACAAGAACGGCAAGACCGACTCGAATGGGAACTACGTCAAGATCACACTGCAAAAGGGCACGTTCGAGCTCAACTCGACGACTCTCAACGCGAAGGCGAACAGCTCACAGCCGACCTTCTACAAGGCGACCTGCTCGGCTCAGCTCTCTGCAACCGGTCCGGTGACGCTGTTCGACGGCGCCGGTCTCTACAGAGGAATCACCGGGACGCTGAACATCACCGAAACCTACGCCTTCATCGTCCCGCTCTCCGCAAGCGGGAAGAACAAGGGCCAGTGCAACCCGAGCGCCCAGCCCATTAGCCAGTACTCATCGATCACAGGCGCGGGTACGGTCTCGTTCTAATGAGCCTCGCGTAATACAGTGATATTTGGCGGTGCAGGCGGGACACTGGTCGCATGCCACCAACGCGACTGCGACGGGACTTCGAGGCGATGGAGGAGCGTCGGAGAAAGGCGGCGAAACTGTTCGGCCGGAGCTTTTCCCAGGCCGACGTTGCTCGCGAGCTCGAAGTATCCCGCTAAAGTGCCCGGTCAGGGCCAAGCGGTCTCGGAAGGCGGTAGAGTTGTGAGCGCCGGCCGGGTGGACTTTCGGTTCCTCGAGCCATCCGCCGTATAGGCGCGGAATGGGCCGAGTTGAGCTCGGAATGTGACGCGCTGGAGAGTGTTCTAGCCTCCTCTCTCGTACTACAGGGCCACCTACCGTGATCGGTCGCAATGTCTCCAGGCCACGCTCGCCGCCACCGTCGCCGAACTCGCCGACACTCTCGCCTTCGCCGCCAGCCTCGGCTGCCAAAACGGAGCCAGACGTCGTCTCTCCGGCATCAGGGCCGGCTACCGCCGGCGGCGGGGCGAGGAGTGCGGGCCGACGTGCCAGTGCGGGGAGGCCACGCCGTGACCTGGCCGACGTTCCTCCTCTGGCTCGTCCTTGCCGGGATGCTCCTGTTTGTCCTTGTCCTGATCGTCTTGCACGTTCTCAATGCCCTCGGGGTGTCGACGTGACTCGTAGCCTCCCCAGCCAGCTCTACCAGGGCGCCGGCGACCATCGCCATGACCGCGTCGGTTGCCGCGGCCTGCGAGAACGTGACCGTCAACCTGTCGGAGGTGGCCAGCATCCAGCCGCCTGCACTTCCCGGATCGCTGCCTTCCTCGGGTTACGAAACCAGGCCACTGGGTCGTGCGAGCTCGATTTCATCCAGCGCCTCAGGTTCTACACGACTGCCATGCTCAACGGTTCGATAAGCCCGAAGCATGTCGAGGAGGACTGGCCGGACTGGTATCAGCTCGCGCCTGCCTTCGTGGCCGCCTACGGCACCGAGGAGCTGAAGCAACTGGAAGACGCGGCAACGTTCGTCCGAGCTGTCGAGGAGCACGACGACGTGAGCATCACCGAGGCCGACCGGGCTTATCTCAAGGTGCTGGTGGCGTGGCTCGACATGTACCCCGAGATGCGCGCCAGCGAGGAATAGCTGACTCAGCCTTCTGGGAACGCCCGGTCAACGGCGGCGAGGAGATCCGCGTCCGACAAGTGCAGGTACCGCGTGGTCGTCGCGATGTTGGAGTGGCCCATGAGCCTCTGGACGACGTGGATGTCCTCGCCCCTGCGCACGAGGCTCGTGGCGTAGGTGTGACGCCATCGGTGGGGGAAGTGCCGACCGGCCACGCCTGCCGAAGTCCCGGCCTCTTTCACCAGATCTTGTAGCGCCCGAGATCCGTAGCGACCGCGGAGCCTCCGGTTGCCCCTCGGGTTGGCGAACAGGTACGCGGAGCTTGGCAGGCCGGGCCTCAGGTCATCGAGGTACTCACCGAGCGCGGCCGCTAGCAGGTGGGGGATGGGGACTACGCGAGGCTTGCGGCCCTTGCCGATAAGCGAGATCCGCCGAGCATCGAGGTCGACCTCCGAGGTGGTGAGGTTCACCAGTTCCTTCACGCGCAGGCCGCTGTAGCGCAACGTGAGGAGGAGCACCCGACCGACTTGCCAACGGAGGTCGGGTTGTGAGGTGGCCCAGGCGATGATGGCGTCGGCCTCGGCGTCGCTGTAGAACTCGACCCGCGGCCGGACAGGACTCGGGAGGGTCACCAAGGAGGCGGGATTCTCCTCGCTCAGGCCCTCGGCGATGAGGAAGCGGTAGAAGCTGCGGAGGGCGAACAGGGCGGTGGAGCGTGTGATCGGCGCGGTCCCCCGGTTGGCCTCTTGGAGGAAGAAGGCGCGTAGCTGGAGTTTTGTCACCTCGCTCAAGGCCACCGACGCGTGGGTTGTCGCCATGTGGCGCAGGAACGCCTTTATGTGCACCAGGTAGGTGGCAATCGTTGCAGGCGTGCGATCTTCGAGGAGTCGCAAGTGGGCGTCGTAGGCGTCCAAGAGCATGGTCTCCTCGACGATCTCGCCGCCGAGGCAGCTCGTCGGCACGGGACCTTGTGCGAGAGCAAGCTCTGGGCCGTCCACGCTTTTATGGTTGAGCCTTCTAGCGGCCATCGTTCCCTCCTGTTTCCTTGGTCATCTTCGGTTCTCGGTCGTTTCTGTGGCGGGCGTCGTCGGTTCGCTCCCGCGTCTTCGGTCGATCTCATGCGCGGCGCTTGTGAGGACAAAGAGCTGCTACTGGGCGCACTTCAACGCATCGAACACCATACGCACCGTGTCGGAAGCAATCGACCCGAAAGCGCGTTCTTCCCTTCACTTTGCTGGGGAAAGTGTCTTGGAGCCGATGCTGGCTCAGTCGTGGATGCGACGATGTCGTGCCGGGTGAAGGCCGTTGCAGGAGCTGGTCCCATACTGTGGCTTACTGCATCCTCAGGTCGCCTTTGAGCGTGGAACAGTGCTGCGTCGTGACCATTGGCTGGCCTAATGGCCATTACGGCCGCGAGGTTCGCGAGCCGATCGGTACGGTCGTTCACCACCAGCGATGACGTGACCAAGCGCCCACCTGATCCTCCATGTTGCTGAGGGACAGCATCTCTTGAGCCCGGGTGAGCCGTGACATCCTTCCGAGCCATTTAGGCACGGGCGCTGGAGCTAAGAGCCGATTGAGTCTGGCGCGTCAGCGTGTCGGTGCAACGGCAATGCCGATTACATGCGGCGTCACCGGCAAGGAGATCCGCCGGGGTCGGAAGTCAAAGCGTCGGATCCGGACAAACGTGAACCCGGCTGTTGCGATTGCCACCTCAGTGTCGCGGTTGCAATGGCACCCGCCTGCCACGTACGGCCACAGCCGGTCGAAGCGGTCCTGATAGCGAGCGACACGGCGATCCGCGGATCGGACATGCTCGTAGAAACGAAGCTCCCCGCCTGCACCAAGGATCCGAGCCGCTTCTGCCAAAGCGGCCGCTGGAGAGATCACCGAGCAGAGCACGAGGGAGAAGACGACCGCGTCGGCTGAGCCGTTGGCGAGCGGGAGCGCCGCCGCGCTGGCTCCGACCAGCTTGACGCGAGGTGTCGACGCGGCGAGACGGGCCTTCGCGCGAAGGTAAGGCTCTGGCTCGATCGCGATAAGTTCACGCACCTCCGGCGGGTAGTGGGAGAAGTTGGTGCCGGCTCCCGCGCCGACCTCGACAACCCGTCCGTGCAGACCAGAGAGAAGCTCGTCGCGGTGCTCAGCGGCACCCGCGGCCTCGGCCGATACTGCGAGACGCGCGTAGAGCCGCGCGAACGCGGGGTGGTGCACCCGCTCGGATTGCCCAGCTCGCGAACTGGGTGTGGAAGTCATGACCCTCCGATCGTCGCGCGCGATATGCCACACGGGGCGGGACTGAGTCAACTGGTGAATGCCACCGAAGTGGACATGGGCTGCTACCGCTCGCTGGGTCAGCCGCGCTCCGATACGGTGCTCGGCCCTGCCACTTGAACACACCAGGACAGCGCTCAGGAGAGGCGATATGCGCGGGGTCGGTGCTCGCCACGGCCCCAGGAAGGACCGCCGACTTCGCTGCCAACAGCAAGTCCAGATCAGCCCACTGAGCTTCATAGGCGCGCACCTGAGGCGGTCCCACCGCGGGCGACAGGGCCGTTAGCCCGCGAACAACCTGACCTACCCGGCGCACCTGCTCGCCACCCTCCCCCTCCCCTACAGCCCAACCGCGCTCGCGGCGTTCTCACGGAACAGCGAGCCCTCGCGGATGTAGCGGCGAAGCATCGCCGTGCCCTTGTGACCGGTCTGCTCGGCGATGACGCGTTCGGGGACGCCAGCCGCAGCAGCCGAGGTCGCAAGACCGGCCCGAAGCGAGTGACCGGACACCTCGTCGGGGTCGAGCCCGGCACGGGCAGCGTGGCGCTTCAACACGAGCGCCACCGCCGGAGCGCTGAGACGTGTCGCGCCGATGTGGCCATGGCGGTCCACGGGACGAAAGGCGGCTCCGTCTGTGACGCCCGAGACTTCGAGCCAGGCG
>Ga0326728_10019188_pt1 | contig 13318 bp, 11 predicted proteins | sample MB3enrmetagenome_FD_207602 | JGI IMG/M metagenome (GOLD analysis project Ga0326728, IMG submission 207602) | Lab enriched peat soil microbial communities from McLean, Ithaca, NY, United States - MB31MN | ecosystem: Environmental > Terrestrial > Soil > Wetlands > Peat | place: USA: New York...
ATCGCGTCGGCCAGTTCCGTCAAATCCTGCTCTTTTAACCCGGTGTAGAGCATGCCGATCATTTGACCGTCTTTGGAGAAAAGCGGCTTGTACGCTGTTACGTACCAGCTGTCTACTACGAACGCCCGTCCATGAAAGGTTTCCCCTTTGAGAACCGTGCTTACGACAGGGTTGGGCGCGCCATCCTCCCCGACGGCAGGAATGAAAGTCCCTATCGCTCGTTTTCCCCCGGCCCCCTTTACGTTGGTGGCGACCCTCAGCATGTCGCCCTGCTCGTTCATCCTTTGAAAAACGGTATACGTCCCGCCCAGGAGTTCATGCGCATCGTCGACAATCGGAGTCGGCGTGTCGAAGCTGTCATTGGCCTGAAGGATTGTTTTTTCTCCAAGTTGGAACAGCGGGAGCGAGACGGTCTTCTGCTCTTTGGTGAACTGGTTTATTACCGTCCATTCCCTTGTGACCGGGCAAACTGTAATGGAACCCAGCGTGGAGATGATCCTCTCGGCAACCCCCAGATTTGAGTTCACTCGTTTTTGAAAGAGAGCGCACATTCGCACGATGCCTTCCACGATGCGGAATTCTTCTTTCCTGGCAAAATTGTTCAAGATTTCATTTTCTCCATACTTCGCCGTGAAATATCCCTGCATGTTGGAAGATGCCGTTAATTTCAAAAGATCATTTCGAACCCGGCTGATAAGGCTTTCGACAGAGTCTCTGTCACTTACGACGCCCGCCGTCAAGGTGTCGATCGCCTCTTTTTTCAAAGCCGTCCAGGACTGTTCGCTGGTTTCGTCCCCGAAGGAGCGAAACTGCCGAAGGCTCATGCCGCCCACTATCAGAATCGGCACCACCGCTATGCCCACGCACATGAGCATAAGCCTGATTTTTAGTGAATTTCCGACTTGCATAAGCTATCTCCAATCGTCATGACTGTGGCTGATTCGGCTGCATTCAGGCCGGCATGCGCATCGAAAGTTTAGATTCCGCCCCTCTTGCCGGCGTTATAAGATTCCAGAACTCTAATTCGTACTATTTGGAGAGTTACTTAAATGAAAACGAACCCTTTCCTCGCCCGGAAGCGATTCTTTTTCCCCTCTGCCGCAATGACCGGGAGGCCGAAACGGCAATAAAAACAGCCGGGCCGAGAAAATCATTCTGAGAGAAAAGGAAGAAGGCCTATTCAATCGAGGAGTGACGGTTTCGAGACTTATCTTGAAGAGGTGTTCCGCTTCGTGGGCTGAGAAGGCCGAGCCGCGCAAGACCGGCGGCTGAGCATACGAGGTTAGACGGCGTACATCGGCTTACCGTCGTTTAGATACAGCCAGCCCTTTACGATGCGGTATATAATCCAGATGCCGTTGGCGCTCACTATGAACCAGCCGACAATCACGGGTGAGGTCGCCACTCCCAGAACGAACCAGAGCAGGCCGAACCAGAAGGTGCGGATTTGCCACCTGAAATGGCTCTCATAAATTGTGCCGGCAACATCCCGCCTCTTGACGTAATTTATGATTACCGCAACCACAGCCGTGACGCCTGCGAGGAATGAGGCGGCATAGAGCACATAAGCGAGTGTTGTCAGGTTCTTGAGAGACTTGTTATCGGCTATGAACGGGCTCATGATTTTTGCTCCTCCGGGATTCAGGGCACGGAGATATCATACAGCAAGCCGGCTGAGAAAGCACGAGCCGCCTTGGCCGGTTTGACTTGAAGAATAAGATTTTCATTCATATCATCTCGATCAACACGCTTTTCGCCGTTAACGACTATCGGGGGCTTGCATTCACGCGCGGCGATGCGCAGTATTGTGGCCGAGGATATCATTCAAGTTTGGACGGGTCGGGCTTCGTTCCGTTCAGCCGGGATCGTGAAAGCCTGTTGATTCTATATCCTGCCTGAGTTTTCCCGGGGTTCCGGATCATGGTTGATTACTTCAATCCAGTTATGCTTTCGCGTATTCAGTTCGCTTTCACTCTTTCGTTTCATATCTTTTTTCCCGCTTTCACAATCGGCCTTGCCAGCTGGCTCGCCGTGCTCGAATGGAGGTGGCTTGCAACGGGCGACCCGGTTTATTCGGCCGTCTACCGCATGTGGGTCAGGATCTTCGCCGTAACGTTCGGCATGGGCGTTGTTTCGGGCGTGGTCATGTCTTTTCAGTTCGGCTCCAACTGGTCACAGTTTTCGGATAAAGCCGGAAACATACTGGGTCCGTTGCTCGGCTATGAAGTTCTTATGGCGTTTTTCCTGGAAGCTTCGTTTCTCGGGGTCATGCTCTTCGGCTTGAACCGGGTAAGCCGCCGAATGCATTTCGCCGCGACTATTATCGTTGCGGCAGGGACCATTATTTCAGCGTTCTGGATTCTCGCCGCCAATTCCTGGATGCAGACGCCGCAGGGGTTCATCGCTTCCGGAAGCGGTCCCTTGTATCCCGAAAACTGGCTGAAGATTCTATTCAATCCCTCTTTTCCCTACCGCTTCGTGCACATGATAACCGCAGCCTACCTTACGACCGCTTTTGTCGCCGGCGGCGTCGGCGCCTTCTACCTGAGGCGCAGCCGCCATATCCGTGAGGCCAGAGTGATGTTCGGGATGGCGATGATAATGGCGATCTTCGTCGCCCCTCTGCAACTGCTGGCAGGCGATATGCACGGCTTGAACACTTTTGCCTACCAGCCCGCCAAAGTGGCCGCCATGGAGGGACTGTGGGAGACCGTACGCGGAGCCCCCTCAGTTATTTTCGGGTGGCCCGACCAGGAAACTGAAACCACAAAGTTCGCAGTCGAAATTCCAAAGCTCTCCAGCCTGATTTTGACCCATGACCCGAACGGAGAAGTCAAGGGACTTAAAACCTGGCCCAGGGACGAACGCCCGCCCGTCCTGCCGGTTTTTTGGGCGTTTCGCTTAATGGTGGGGATGGGGTTTTTGATGGTTGCCACCGGTCTGATCTCCCTGGTCCTTTATTTAAGGAAGCGCCTCTTCGATACCAGGTGGTTCCAGGGGTGGTGCATGGCTATGGCCCCGGCCGGGTTCGTCGCCGTGCTGGCCGGATGGTTTGTAAGTGAAGTCGGGAGGCAGCCCTATATAATCAGCGGCATTATGCGCACATTCGAAGCCGTTTCCCCCGTGCAGACCATCCCCATCGCCGCGTCCCTTGGCGCTTTCATAGTGACCTACGGGATCGTTTTCGGCGCCGGGACCTATTACATATTGAAGCTGATCGCAAAGGGCCCCGATTCCCACGTAGAGGTATACGGAGCGCATGGAGTGGAAAAGTCCGCTCTGCTCGATTCCATGGTGGACGAGCGGACGGCCGGCAACTGAAACTCACAACCGATAACCAATTAGAGGTCGGCATGTTGGATCTTCCGCTCATATGGTTCGGCCTGCTTTTCACCGCGCTATTTCTCTATGTCCTCCTGGACGGCTTCGACCTCGGGGTGGGCATCCTGTTTCCGTTTGCTCCCTCCGATGCATCTAGGGACGTTATGATGAACTCCATCGCTCCATTTTGGGATGGAAACGAGACTTGGCTGGTGCTGAGCGGCGGAGGGCTCCTCGCGGCGTTTCCCCTTGCCTATTCGATCCTCATGCCGGCCCTTTACATGCCGATCATAATGATGCTGCTAGGGCTGATTTTTCGCGGGGTGGCGTTCGAGTTCAGGTTCAAGGCAGTCAGGTCGCGCTTTATCTGGGACTATGCCTTCCATTTCGGGTCCATAGTCGCTGCTTTCATGCAGGGCATGATTCTGGGGGCCTACGTCAGAGGAGTGCACGTCACGGGACGAAGCTTTGCCGGCAGCGCTTTCGACTGGCTGAGCGCATACAGTTTCATGACGGGCGTCGCCCTGCTCTTCGGCTATGCACTGCTTGGGTCTACATGGCTGGTCATGAAGACCGACGGAATCACCCAGGGCTGGGCGCGAAAATGCGGATTATATGTCCTGGGTTACGTAGGCGTTTTCATGGCCATAGTCAGCATCAGCATGCCTATAATGAATTCGGGAGTGAAGGCGCTATGGTTCACTCTGCCCAATTTCTACTATCTCCTGCCGGTGCCCCTTCTGACGGCAGTACTCATTTTTATGGTATGGCGCGATTTGCATAGAAGCGCGGAGAGGAGCCCGTTCTTCCTGAGCATCGGGATTTTCCTCATGGGCTACATTGGATGGGGAATAAGCCTCTGGCCGTGGCTCGTCCCCTTCGCGGTAACTTTCAGACAGGCGGCGGCTGCGCCTTCCTCACAGTCGTTTCTGCTCGCCGGCACGCTCGCCATCCTGCCGCTCACTCTCGGCTATGTCGCCTGGTGCTATTACGTGTTCAGGGGAAAAACATCCGGCCAAGGGTATTACTAGAGATACTTCCTGAGAAACTCAATCGTAGCCGGCCAAGCCTGCTTCGCCGCCTCAAGATTGGCCCCTGCCCTTTCCTGCTGCGCCCTTAGAAAACCATGCCCGGCATCTTTGTAGATATGTGTAACATAGATTTTCCCGAGTTCTTTCATCTTTTCTTCAGCGGGCTTGACGGTCGTGACCACTCGCGCGTCGTCCTCTCCGTAGAGTCCGAGCACCGGCGCGCTGATTCCGCCCAGCGAATCCGTCGAGGGAGAAACCCCGTAGTAAACCACCGCCGCGCCAAGTTTTGGCTGAACGGTTGCGTAATGGAAGCTCATGCCGCCGCCCCAGCAAAAACCAAGAGTCGCAAACTTCCCGTTTGAGGCCGGCAAGCCTGCGGCATAATCAGCCACGGCGTTCAACATGACGACAACCTCAGCCGGTGAAAGCCTGCTTACGGCTTTCACCACGTCGTCGCGGCTCGCAAAAGAATCCGTGCCTCCGCCGTCCGGCCCTCGCTCCGACAACAGATCGGGCGCAATCGCAATGAAGCCGTCTGCAGCCAACTGGTCCGTTACGGCCCGGAGCCAGTCGGTCATGCCAAATATCTCCATGATGACTATGACCACCGGCGCCTTATCCTTTCGCTCGGGGTAGGCTATAAAAGAACTGAGGCCGGTCTTGGAACCTGCAACGGGAATTTTTACCCATTCGTGATGCCTCGGAGATTTCTCAAGCGCGGACCTCGAGCCCGAGTCCCCGGGCGCGATTGAAAAGGAAGATCCCGTTGAGTCCTCCGCTGAGGCGAGCGACCGGGAAAGCGGCAGGATAAGCAGGCCTGCAACGAGCGCAGCCGTTAATATCAACCTAGACTTACTAACCATAATGAAATTCCCTTTCGATATTCGACTTACCATTTTCTCTTTTCTCAGTTCAATGTAACGCTGACCAGCCATTATTGCAGCGCCGTCATGAAACTGAATCGCAATTTCAAATAACTGATTTGATTATTCGCCTTCTAACGGGCATAACGAACTCCCCGCCCTATGGTGACGCCGTTGGTAACTCGAATATCAAATATTGAAAAATGAAGTATAAATGCCCGATGCTGCGCAGTTGCGCTCATGCTATTGATAAAGAAGTCTAAAAGCGTGGAGGCCATTCTTCAGTTCTTTTCCCGTAATTCCATTTCGAACGCGATCCTGTCCGTGACCGGAAGTCCGGGGACTTTATGATTTGAAACTCCATGTTCGATATCCGATATTCCTGCCTCATTTTGCCTCCGGCCTCAGGCCCATCCTTTGGCACAGGTGATGCACAGTATTACGGGCGTTATTGCATGGATGAGGATTTGGATCATGAGAGAGACAATCAAACCTGTTCTGCCCGGAGAAATTCTATCCAAGGAATTTCTTAAACCAATGGGCATAAGTCAGACCAAGCTCGCCGCCACTATCGGCGTTCCGCCCCGCCGCATAAACGAGATAGTTCTCGGCAAACGCAGGATCAGTGCGGATACGGCGCTGCGTCTCGGGCGCTATTTCGGCACATCCCCGCAGTTCTGGCTCGGCCTCCAAACGGATTACGATCTCGATGTCGCCCAGTATAAACTCGGTGAAAAATTGAAGCATGATATAAGGGGGTATGCGTAGGTTATAGTAGTATTAAGTAGTTGACAGTAGTATGGAAAGACTGTTTTAGACCCTGCCTCATATGTTTCCTACCGCACGAAGGCGCTCTTCCACAACCTCAAGCAGGTCCGATATTAGACCGCATTAACCTACATATAACTACTATTGATATCACCATTTCTCACGCCCACAAATTACGTCCAAGCGCCATCTTGCCTATTTTATCAAGGCGCCTTCCGGAAATCGGGATAATCTGAAGATGGACCGGCAAGACTACAAACCGGCGCCATTGACGAGGGTCCACCCGCTTGACCTTCACAAGCAGGTGCTGTAGATTGCTTACTAAAATTCCATATGGGAGGAGACACATGATAGACATATGGGCAAAGCTTTTTTCCGATCAGTTGGAACTCGCGCTGAACCTGAGCAGAGCTGTCTTTGGACTCGGTCCCGTGGAAAAATCGTTCTCTCAACCTACCGAGAGTCCTTCTCAGGCAGCGGCGCCCGATACTGCCGAAGTGCCGGCGTCGACTTCTGTGGCCGAACCCGACCGGGATGTCGCCAAGGAAGATAAAGAGCTTCCCGCAGCCGCTCATGAACTTGAGGCCTCGGTTTTGGAGAATACCGCAAAAACTCCGCGCACCGCCCCCGCGGCTCCCCGCAAAACCGCGACCCGGCGAGCCGGCTCTCGAACTGATGCCGCCGTCATTTCCCGCGTGACAGCTTTTATCGAATCCGCAGATAGCGGCGCAACGGTGCGCGAAATAGCGCAACACCTGAAAATGGACACGAAAAGCATTCTGCCGCTCCTCAAGACGATGGTAAAAGAGAAGAGAATCGATGAGCTCCTCGGGCGATACTGCGTGGTGAAAAGTTGACCTCTTCCGGTTCTTCCCCGCCGCTTCGGGATTGGGACTCAGGCTCCAGGTAAGAGAGGGTCGAGCCGGCATTTGGAGGCCGCAAACAGGACCGTCGCCATGTCCGATACGAGAATCGTCGCTATACTGTCTCTTAAGGGCGGAGTAGGCAAAACGACCTCGGCTGTAAACATCGCCTGTTGCCTCGCGCAGGCCGGGAAGAAGACACTCCTTGTGGACCTCGATCCGTACACGGGAGCTACGTCTCATCTTGGAATCCGGCTGGACCCCTCGAGCAAGACCGTCACGGACGTGCTGTGCAATCCCGATGGAAGCATTTCAGAAGCCATATATGAAACCGCAACCCCGAACCTTTATCTTGCCGCTTCCGACGAAAGCCTTGCGAGCTGCGAATCGGAGTTCAGCGCGGAAATAGGCAGGGAAAGCATACTTTTGGAACGCTTTGCGGCGCACGCGGACGAATACGATTTCATAATCATGGACCTTCCGCCAATTTCGCCGTTCCTGGTCGTGAATGCGCTGCGAATGAGCCGGGAGGTGCTCGTTCCTTTCAGAACGGCCTTTTTGGACCTGCGGGCTGCCGAAGATGTCAATGGAATGGTCGAAAAGGTCCGGCGCAGATTGAATCCCGATATCAGGATACTCGGTTATTTCGGCACCATGTCGAACCTTCGCACCAGAGAGTCCCGGCTATCCGTTGAAGACATGCGAAGAAGATACGGCGAGAAGGTTTTCCGGACCGTAATCCCGCTCTGCACCAGGGTGGCCGAGGCGCCTCGCAGCGGGGTTTCGGCAGCCGAACATGCCCGGTCTTCATCGGGGGCCAGAGCTTACAGGGAACTGGTAAAGGAAATCTTTGACGTTTAAATCCTCTAATATCAGCATGCTGCGCCAACTTCTGAATTCTCGCGCCTCAAAATGTGACCGGCGGCCAATAGAAACCTTTTGGGGGTCCTCTTACTCCGGTCATGTGTGAGAGGTATTATCATTAACTTGTTGACTGTTTGATACCCGAAGGGTTGTCAGCCAGGGCAAAGGTTGGCGCCTGGAGCATGCGCTTCAGGGGTATTTTCTCATGGAGTCCCGGCATTTCGACTGGCAGGGAATCCGAAATACGGAGTTTAATGATAATGCGATTCAGAACGGTTTCAGGAGATGAGGGCCTGATCAACGGGTCAACTGAGAAAAAGCTCGGCTGGAAACAGAAAATCCGCCGCGAACTTATCGAGTATTGGATAAATGTCGTTTATCTATTCCTCTTTTTCGGGATGTTCACCACGTATCGGAGATTACTGCTCGCCAGGTATCAGATCACTTACACGCATTACGGGTTGGCTTTATTTGAAGCGTTGATTTTGGCCAAAGTCATTATGATCGGGGACGTTTTGGGCCTGGGTCGGCGGCTTCAAGACAAACCCCTGGCTTTGACAACCCTGTTCAAAACGGTTGTGTTTACTGTCTGGACTGCTGTTTTTACTGTTCTTGAACATGTGGCGGAAGCGTTATGGCAAGGGGAAGGCGTGACTGGCGGCATTCATGACTTCGCGAGCAACCTTGATAAAGTGCTCGCCCGGGGTCTGATCGTTTTTTTTGCTTTCATACCTTTCTTTGCTTGCAAGGAATTAGGGCGGGTACTGGGTGAAAAGAAAATAACCGGCCTGTTTTTCCGGAGAAGAACGACCACTGAACGCGATCTGCCCGAGGATGAGATCCCTTGCCAGCCGTAATTTTGAGTGCGATGATCCTCACCAGGCGAGGGCTGGAGGCGCAAGTTTTTGCTGCATGATCGAGTTTCAGCGTATAATATGAAACTCGTTCGAAAAGTTCGTCGGGGCTGGAAGCCCGTCCAAAAATTACGAACATTTCATGGTTTCCAGGGTGCCCCGACAGGGACATGAATTACTGTGTCGCAACTGGTCGGCCTGCGGGAAATTCCCGCTTTAAAGTGCGTATCGGCTCAAATTCGTCATTCCGGCTCGTCATCCCGGAAGTGTCGTCATCCCGGAAGTGTTTAGTGCGGGATCGGGGCCGGAATCCAGTAAGTTTTTAACACTTTCTTGAAGACATTTTCTGTTTCAATCGATTCGGATCCGGTATCGGTTTTTTTCCCTTTGTCCTTCGAGGGTGGAGAGACGCCGCGCCCGGGTGCGGCGAAGACTTAATTGAGGAGGGTTTAGCCATGACGGAAAACGTTATTATTTACGGCAAGGCGGGCTGACCTTATACCGAATCGGCCAGGTCGGCCTACGGCGATAAGGCTCGATATGTGGACGTAAAGAAAGACGGCGACAAACTTCAAGAGATGCTTAAACTCTCCGGCGGGTCGCGGCAGAGGTGCCTGTCATTGTGGAAGGCCAAAAGGTCACCATAGGTTATGGCGGCTCGTGAGGTGTTTGACTGCTTCACCGTTGGTGAGCAAATTCGGAGCATCGACGTTTTGATTAAAATACCGTATGATTTATGGACATCCGGTATTCAAAGGTTTTTTCGAGCAGAATCAGTCCTTCCATCTCTTCCTACCTGTGGGGGATGCGTCAATTCAGCGGCTTATACAGGAGTCAATAACAATTATCGATCGTATATGTCGGACTTGTGATATAGGTATTTCGTAGTATCACCTGTTAAATGTCCGTCAAAACACCGAAACATAAACGATAAAAGTCTATGTCCACAGAGTATCTACCCGATTCTTTCCATCATCCCATCTAAATTTTCTTGACATCTTACACTTTTTGTGATTGTTTATAAGTAATCTCATTTTTGTAACGCATCCCCTGCTTGTGGAAAAATGTTCAGTAGTACTAAGGTTACATTGACGTTACACTCAGGTTACACTAAGATTTAGTGGTCTGCCCGGTCATTCTTCATATCTATTCCTGAAAGAGGCTTCCATCTGGAGTGGGCCATGAGGTGGACTTTCCAGAAAATGCCTGTATAAGGCCTCCAAGGGGAATTTTAGCTATCCCTTTGGGGCTCATCTCGCCTTTTTTTCCACAGACCTTCTCTCGAAGTGAGAGTGCGCATTTATTGATAACTCGCAAGTAATGGCGTTTTTATTTTGGATTGTTCTGACGCAGCTCATGTCGGATCAAGGGTACTGGGCCATGGTAAGCGAAGGAATGGAATTGTTCATCGAAGGGCTTTAACGAAGCCTCGATGACTCCCTCTGAGGTTTGTTGATGCATGATTCCGACTCAAAACAGGTTGTCAGAACGGGAGAGGAGGGTTGGACGGTTCGCCGGATCGGTCTTTTCTTTGCAGCACTCGTTGTTTTTACAGCCGGCGGTTGCGCGGTGCATTACTACGACGCCGAAAACAACACCGAGCACATTTGGGGTGTGGGGCACATGGCAATGAAGGTCGGTACGCCAAATGATGGGCTAAAAGCCGTGGGACGCCGTACCGACGTGGTGGGAGTCGCAGTGGGCAGCTTGGACAAGGATGTCCATTTGGATCTGGGGTGGGGGGCACACCAGCGGGTCGAGGTTGTGGATGCCAATACCGCATTGTGGTTGACCTGGCCGAACGGATCGTTCTGCAACGTCCGCATCGGGTCAAAGGTCCCGTTTGAGTTGGAGCACTGGAGTGATTCGAAAGCAGAGGAGGAAAGACCATGAGGGCTGTAGGAACGACAATAGCGCTGCTGATGGTGGTGTTGCTTCCGGCGGGTTGTGTGGTTGGATACAACTCCGCCCTCTTCGTGACTAGATCAAACGTTGGAATCGATTTCGAAACCACACCTCCTACCGCTGAGATCTCCGTTTCACGCCAAGCAGGCGTGATCGCTCCAACGTTTGAAGATGGAAAGACCCCGCCGCTCATGGCAGGTTTCGAGACGGATACGTCCGGGCTTATTAAAATCCTTTTCGGGGGAAAATCAGTGTTTGCCGGCGGGGCAGCCGCGGTAGCACTGGCAGAAAATGCTGCGCAAAAGACGCCGGCTGCTGCCTCGACGGAGAAACCAAGTAACCCCCAGACAAGTCCCAATAATGCCAAAAACAACGATCCGGAACAGGAGACCATTGGCAAATCCAGGCTGGAACTCTCACAAGAACCCGCCCACCTCGACCTTCCCTGTCAGGATAATTGCGACTATGCCAAGATAACCGGTCCGGGCCACGCCAAACCTATGTTTCTGATGACTGACACCAACCTCGGAATCAAGATTGCTTGGAACGGTACTGCTGCAGAGGCCCCGAGCAAGTTTCAGGTTGGTTATAATCGCACCGAAATTGCGTTGGCGCCGCTGTCTTACACTCGCAACACTTGCGATGCCAAGCCAACTGGCGCAACCGGGCCGACAGGAGCTAACGGGCCAACTGGCGCAACCGGAGCCAAATGCGAATACTCTGTTTCGCTGCCCTCTTTTTTGGCTGTGCTCGATACCCAACTGCTTCCAACGGGTACGAGCGCGTCAGCGAACACCGCAAAGAATACAACAGGGACCACTGGAGCGCCAACGGCTACCTGTTTTTATTATACTGACCTGATTGCCACCGGGCTATCCGCGACCATTCTGGGCTTGAATCCTGACTTAGGGATGACGGTTAGGGGTATAATAGCCGGGAATGGGACCATCCCATCGGATGTGACCGACACCCCTAAGATCACGGATGTTAAGCCAAGCACGGGCGCCGTCGGCGCGACGATCAATATAAACGGCCAAGGGTTTGGTTCTCCGCAGGGCAAAGGTGCCGTGAAGTTCGGCGACCAGTCATGTAATAACATTATCTCGTGGGGGGACAAGGAAATCGACGTCACTGTTCCAACCGGTGTGACCGGCAAGGTTGATGTCGTCGTGACGAATGACAAAAGCAAATCTTGTAAATGGAATCAGTCATTCGAAATCAAATAGTGGGCATGCCTGACGAGAGCGGGCCAGTTCAGTTTGAAGCATTTCTCCGGACAAAGGCCGCAGGTTAAGTACGGTGACTTAATTCCACATTTGTGTTTGTCCTATCAGTACTCTTGTCTTTGTGTACATGCGCCGTGTCGCCTGCCCGGGAACGCGATGGAACAAAATGATGCCCGCTGAGGCGCTTCGGGCAGGAAGAAGCCTTAAAAATATGGCTAGCGCGCATTTTTTCTCAGGCACATCAGGACCAAATCCAAGCAGCGTTAATGGATGGTTGGCCCGTATTCTAAGCTGTAATAATCACCTTCTTCCATTAGGGTCGGTTTAAAAAGGAGACACCATGTCGACAATGCCCGAAGATAAAATGCTTAAAGATCATGATTACGAAACTGCGGCTTACCTTTTGAACTGTGATGTCGCGGCAATCAAGGCTGTTGCAGAAGTCGAAAGCAGTGGAAACGGGTTTTTGGAAGATGGAAGGGCAAAAATACTTTTTGAGGGACATATTTTCTACAAATACACCCAAGGTGCATACAAAGACACACATCCAACTATTTGCTATTATCCCTGGACAAAGCAGTTCTACCTTGGCGGTGCTGATGAGTATAAACGTTTAGCCGAAGCGGAGACATTGGACAAAAGTGCAGCACGCATGTCCGCAAGTTATGGCAAGTTCCAGGTTATGGGATTTAACTTTTCCGTATGTGGCTTTTCAAATGTTGATGATTTTTATGATGCCATGCAACAGGACGAAGCTTCACAGCTTAATGCATTTTGCGAATATATAAAGCATAACTGTTTAGATAGCTGTCTTGAAGAGCATGAATGGGTTGACTTTGCAAAACGATACAATGGTCTGTATTACTGGAAGAATAATTACGACAAAAAACTTGAACAAGCATATAATAAATGTTCGGCAGAAGATGCTGGTTAAGAGGTGAGCGGGGAGAAGTCTCAGGTGTTTTGGAAGTGACTCGCAGATCCACCTCAAATCAGCGCCAACATGATGAGAGAAACGATGCCGTGAACTGGCGGAAATGCTGGTACGTCCTGAGATCACGAAGACGGATCTCTCTGAGACACACACGTTCAAAAATATTGCTGTCCAAAAATGTTGCTCGGGAATCCTTGATATGAGAGTAACGTAATTTTGGGTTATTTTAATCGAATGCATATTTTCAGCGACCGCATTCCCGCAGAGACGGAAGGCCTGTGATGCCAAGATTAATTACTTCTAAATCAGACCACGGAAGGAGAATGGTATGATGTCGGGAGTTCACAGGAAAATATTGGGAACCATCAGTGTGCTCATATTGACGAGCTGGGCTGTTCCTCTTGTGCATGCAGAGGATTATTGTCTGATGGAGGTATTGTCGCAGCCTATGGAGGTATATGCAGATCTATCCAAAATTATACTCAAGTACAAGGTGACCGAGGAAGAGAAGCTATCAGGTTTAAAGGCGGTGGCTCTTACAGACGGCAAACTGAAGGAAAAACTTGAATTCACACTATCTTCCGGGAAAGAGCGCACTGGAATTCATCTTTTGGAACAGTCGCTGATAGTCCGACAGAACACCGGGCAGAGATTTCGGTTGCTCGAGAATACACTGATCACATATGCGC
>Ga0326728_10019189_pt1 | contig 13317 bp, 10 predicted proteins | sample MB3enrmetagenome_FD_207602 | JGI IMG/M metagenome (GOLD analysis project Ga0326728, IMG submission 207602) | Lab enriched peat soil microbial communities from McLean, Ithaca, NY, United States - MB31MN | ecosystem: Environmental > Terrestrial > Soil > Wetlands > Peat | place: USA: New York...
TCGAGAAGGTCTTCAAGCATAAATGGTATGCGGGCGAAACCATGTCTGTTGCCATCGGGCAGGGCGCGGTGGTGGTGACGCCTTTGCAGCTCGCGCGCATGATTGGCACCGTCGCCTCGGGCGGAGCCTTTTGTCGGCCGCATCTCGTCTTTAAAGACCAACTGCTGGCGCTCGGCGTTGATCCGCCGGACGAATCGGCGCAGAATTTTCCGCTCGCTGACAGTACACTCGACGTCGTCAAGCGTGGTATGTGGGGTGTCGTCAATGAGGATGGAGGGACAGGCATCGAGGCGCGCTGCCCTGGCATTGACATTGCCGGCAAAACTGGAACCGCCCAGGTGGCTAGCGTGGACCTCATGAAGTCGGCGCAGAACGCAAACTTCAAGACCAACGCCTGGTTCGTCGGTTTTGCTCCGGCCAGCCGACCTGAGATCGTGGTGGCGGCTCTTGTGTTGCATGGCGGACACTCCACCGTGGCGGTGCCCGTGGCGCGCGAGGTGATTAAAGCGTATTTCGACAAGAAAAACGGGCAGAAGCCCCTGGTGGCGCCGGCACAGACTCAGGAGCGAATGCTGAGCAAAGCCGGTGAGGTGCAACTGCACGCCCCGGCGGTCGGCACGGCGGCCCGCTGAAGCCGGAGGCTAGGTAGTTTGATTGGCAGCGCTGGCCTTCAGGCCGGCATTTGCCTGCCCTTCGCGCCGCTCAGGGCAGGCTCTAAAGGTCGGCGTTACTTCGAGCTGCTCGCCGGCATTGGCATAAGTTATGACCAAGAAGTTTCGGTTTCGTGATGTCGATTGGCTGCTGCTGGGACTGGCGATTGCCATTGCCATCATCGGAGTTATCGAGATCTACAGCACAACGGAGCACACGGTCCTCCAGGGCCAATACAAAAAGCAGATCTACTGGCTGATCCTCAGCGTCGTTCTGGCCTTAGCGATTAGCCATCTCGACTACCACTTCCTTTTGGAACAAGCTCCCTGGCTCTACGTTTTATCCGTACTCGTCCTGGGAGAACTGCTGGTGGCCGGCCATGCGATCGCCAAGACCAAGCGATGGCTGCGGTTCGCCGGACTCACTTTCCAAGTGTCAGAGTTAGTCAAATTGGTTATAATATTCTGTGTAGCGGCCTATTTTGCCGAACGCAGAGGCAAGTCCGCTACATGGGCCGACTTGGTCAAACTGGGGTTGGTGGCGGCAGTGCCGGCGATTCTGGTAGCCTTAGAACCTGACCTCGGCACCGCCTTGACATTTTTCGCGATCCTCGCAGCGGGCATTCTGCTCGCGGGCGTTCAATGGCGGCAGGTGGCGGTGCTGGTGTTGTTGGGGGCTCTGTCCCTGCCGGTGGGATGGCATTTCCTCCGGCCCTATCAGCGCGACAGGTTTATGACCTTCTTTCACCCTTCACAAGACATGCAAGGCACAAGTTACCAAGTGACCCAAACCAAGATTGCTATCGGCTCAGGCGGCCTTCGGGGGAAAGGCATTGGAAATGGCACCCAAAGTCATCTGGGCTTCATCCCTGTCTCGCAGGCAGATGCTATTTTCGCCGCCTTTGCAGAGGAGCAGGGATTCGTCGGTACGCTGATCGTTCTGCTACTCTATTTCGCGATGCTGCTCCGCCTGTTGGACGGAGCGCAAATGGCGCCGGACCGTGCCGGAGCGTTTCTGCTGGTCGGACTGGCGTCGGTATTGTTTTTCCAGGTTGCCATCAACACGGGGATGATGATCGGGCTCTTCCCGGTGACGGGCATTCCGTTGCCCCTGATGAGCCAGGGTGGTTCTTCCCTGCTGTTTACGTTCCTTGGCTTGGGCGTGGCTATGAACGTCCGGGCAAGGCGATTTGTGAATTAGGTACAATCCGCGTAGCGCGGATAGTGCCCCAGCCGAGCACATAAGAAGCTCGCGTTATCGTCGCCCCCGCAAGAACCGGGGGGCGCCGGACATGGCGAAGATTCCGGAGTCCCGCTGCGGCGGGGATGACGAACATCGGGGGCTGGAGTTTGATTCTGGAACTGGCTGCATTCGGGCCAGTGGGTTGCGGACAAGGCGGGTCCGCAGTGCTGCGCGCTTCGAGGCGCGACATTTGAGCCATTTGAGATTGATTGAGCCCGGTCTCACCGCTGAAGAGCTTTTGAGCTCGATGAACGGACCGGGTTAGGGAAGCTGAGGGTTGATCTCCGCAGATTGCTGACGGAGTAGCGCTGACCTTTAGGTCAGCACAGCAAATGCCGACCTGAAGGTCGGCGCTACAGCAGCGCGATAACCAACGGATGGATCCCCCGGCTGGCCCTGAAAAGGAGTTTTCATGTCAAAGGAGATGTATATCTCTTCGTCTCTTCACGAGACGAAGTTGGCCGTCGTGGAAGACGACCAGTTGGTGGAAGTGTATTTTGAGCGGGATACGGATGTCGGGTTGGTAGGGGGAATCTATAAGGGGCGTGTCAGCCGAGTGCTTCCCGGGATGCAATCTGCATTCGTGGACATCGGGCTGGACCGAGATGCTTTCCTCTACGTTTCGGATTTCTTCTTCGAGGACCAGGAAGATTACGACAAGGTTCTCGAAGAGGCGGAAGCGAATGCAATCAGCTTTGACGCTGAATCGGCGCAGACAGCGCCCGCCGCCACGCCATCCGCCGAGCCGGAGACCCGGGAGACAACGCCTCAAGCTCCGGGCGCCTCGACCGCGGCTGCACAAATATCAGAGGTTCAACCCGCCGAATCAACCACACTTGAAGCGCCCGTTGCTCCGACCACTGGAGTAGCTCCTGTTCCACCTGGACCCTCGGGTGAAGCTCACGAGCCCACCCACTTTGAGCCACGCGGTCGCCGCTGGCGGCATCGGGGTCGGAAGTTTGGCGAGCACCGCCACACGGAACACAAGTTCATCCCGCGGCAGGATGTTCCTGCGCCTCCGGCGTTCGAGATTCTGCCGGGTGAATCCCTGGCGAAGTACAGCCATGTCGTGCCGGAACCCCAAGAGCCCGTCCCTGCTGAGGCGGAAGAGGGCGAGGTTTTGGAACAAACTGAAGGCGGGAATATCCCGGAGACATCCGTCGAAGAGTCTACGATCACGGAGCCGGTGTTGCCGGTGCCATGCGGCGCAGAAGCCGGCTCGCCGACAACCGAGGAGGCCCCCGCGACCGCAAGCGTGGACGCCGGGCTAGGCACAGAAGCGGGAGCAGTAGGAATTGTCGAAGAGAGAACCGGGTTTGCGCCTTCCGAGCCTTCAGTAGATTCAGACGTCCAGCCTGTCGAAGCGGAAGCCGAAACTGTAGCGGAAACCGCCGGCACCGAGCGGGAGCAGATGGCGGAAGAGACCGCCGTTCCTGCCACTGGCGAAGAGCCCACGGAAGAGATCCAGGCCGAATCCGATTCGCAAGGTTCTGAATCTGCCGAGAGTTTCGCCGAACCCCCCGCCGCTCCCGGCGAGGAAACCCAAGTCACACAGGATCCGGCCGTACAGTCCGCGGCAACCGAGACCCCAGGCGCGCCCAATGAGGGAACATACACCCTGCGGGAGCCGCACCAACGCCCACGGTTTGCACCCCGGCGTGGCAGGAGAGGGCGGCGTGGGCCGGGCTACCAGGGTCGTGGCGAGTCCCGGTGGGAGCCGCGGCCCGGCAACAATCAGCCGGTTCAAATTTCGAAGCTGCTCAAAGAAGGCCAGGAAATCCTTGTACAAATCTCCAAAGAGCCGCTGGGCACGAAGGGCGCGCGCATTACTTCTCATATCGCGCTGCCCGGCCGTTACCTGGTCTACATGCCCACGGTCGAGCACATCGGTGTGTCGCGGAAGATTTCATCGGAAGAAGAACGCCTCCGTTTGAGGAACGTCATCCTGGAGAACAAAGGGTCCTTGCCGGGCGGGTTCATCGTGCGCACCGCCGGCCAGGGCCGCGACGAGGAAGAGCTGAAAGCGGATCTCAAGTTCCTCTCCACTCTCTGGAATGAGATTAAGAGCAGAACGGAGCGCGTGAAGGCCCCGGCGCTGATCCATCGTGATCTCGATCTGGTTCAGCGCGTGCTGCGCGATACGCTGACTCCCGATTTCAAAAGCGTGCGTGTGGACAATGAATTCCAATACGAGCGCGTGTTGGACTTTGTGAATCGCAGCCAGCCTTCCTTGATCGGCAAGGTCAAGCTTTATAGCCGCGAGACGCCCGTCTTCGAGGAGTTCGGAATCCAGTCGGAAATCGAAAAGGCGCTTAAGCCCAAAGTTTGGCTCAAGTCCGGGGGCTACATCGTCATTACCCAGACCGAAGCCCTGGTGGCCATCGACGTCAACACGGGCAAGTACGTGGGCAAGACCAACCGGCTGGAAGATACCATTCTGAAAACCAACTTCGAAGCCGTAAACGAGATCGTGCGGCAGGTTCGCTTGCGCGATCTAGGCGGAATTATCGTCGTCGATTTCATCGACATGGACGAGCGCAAGAACCGCGCCAAGGTAGCGCAGGCGCTCGAGGAGGCGCTGCGTAAAGACCGGGCGCCCACCAAGGTCATCGCCTTCCATGATTTTGGTCTGGTGGCCATCACGAGGAAACGCGTCAAGCAGTCCTTGGAAAGAACCCTGTGCGAACGGTGCACCTATTGCTCAGGTTCAGGGTGGGTCAAATCCCCGACCACGGTTTCTTATGAGATTCTGGCGGAAGCTCGAAAGATGGCCGGCCAGATCGAAGGGAAGCTAATGACGCTGCGCGTGAATCCTGAAGTGGCCAAGGTTCTCAAATCCCGTGACGGCGCGCTGCTCGCGGAGCTTGAGTCCCTCACGCAAAAAGACGTCATCGTCAAGAGCGATGCGGCTGTGCAGCAGGAGAGGTTCGAAATATTCTAAGAGCAGTGACGAGTGACAAGTGACGAGCCGGAAGAGAAGTAAATTGAGTTCTTTGTCTGTCATTCTGAGCGAAGCGAAGAATCTCCGCAGTTCGTCGGTCGCCTGCCTGATTAGAAAACAACTGCAGGGATTCTTCGCTTCGCTCAGAATGACGTGTTCGCGGGAATGACGCGCCAGCTCCGGATAAGCTGCGACTCTTCAGTTACCACCGGTCGTTACTTCTCAGTTGGCACTTGTCACTGTTTTTGAAGTATGCGCCACATGGTACCCGCGAAGATGTTGTCTTGCGCCGACTTTGGAACCGCGCAGGCGTCGAGCATTTTGTGGTAGCGCGCTAGCGCCAGATCAAACTCCTCCAAATCCCCGCCGAACACATCGGATCCGAACACGATCTTTTCGAAGGCGCCGGCTCCGGACTTGGGAGTGTGCGGGCTCTCCACTCCGGACCACCAGAAAATGGAGTTGAAGAAAGTGTAATTGTTCTGCGTTTTGATCAGCGTTGAGCCCGAAAGGTCAAAATAGAGATTGGGATGCCAGCGGGCCAACTCTCCCGCCCACGCGTAGTCCGGGTTGCCAAGGTGCGCCCCGATGAGGGTAATTCCGGGGAAGTGCCGCGCCACGCCATCCAAAGTCGTTACACGCATCCGTTCGATGCTTACATCAACCGGGATCTTGGGGTTTACGCGCATCACGATTCCAGTGTGGAAAAGGATAATCATTCCGTAGTTTTCAGCTCGCTCGTAAATCGGCCAATAGCTGGGATCGTAGAACTGCTTCAGGGGCGTTTCGAGTTCGCCCAGGCCGCGAAATCCCGCCGCGTGGAACTCATCCACATACTCTAGGGCGCGGGGGTCGTCAAGATCGATGTCCCCAAATCCGATCAGCCGGTTGGGAGCTTTGTCGATCAAAGGTTTCGCGGTGGCCAGATCGTCGTGGCGAACCAGAAGAAATGCCAGCCCGTCTACAGAATCCAGCTTGGCGAGCATTCTGTGAATGAATTCCGGATCACCATTGTAGTGAATGTGGCAGTCGATGAGTTTTGGGGCAACAGTCTGCGCGCTCGCCGACGCGCAGAACAGCGCCAACGGCAGAACAGCCAAAAGCCAGAGTCGCACGTTGATTTCTCCCTTCTTATTGCCGCTCATTTCGTCCGATACAAACTTCGTTCAACAGTGTCATTCCGAGCGCTACAGAAATCGTGTGCGCTTCCAAAGCGCCCAACCGCAGGCGAGAAGGAAACCCAGCATAGCGAAGGCGAGAAGCGACGTCCAGAAGAGATTAATCATCATCGGAGGGCGGTGCGCTCCTCGAGCCAGGAAGAGGAAAATACCCACTGCTAGTGCGACAATCAGAAGGTCCCACCAACGTCGGCCCGCCCTGCGTTGTGCCGCCTCTGCGCTTGCCGAAGCTTCTGCGGGGTTGGGGCCAAGTTGGTAACGCTCCTCTTCTCGCTTTTGACCGGTGCGCCACGCTTCCTGTTCGGAGTCCGGCGCCTCGGCCAGGCTGATGGCCACCGCCCCTGCAATCATCGTGGCCGAACCGGCAATCATAAGCCCCTGCACCGCTCCGCTCTTGCCGCTCAGTTCTCCGAAAACCAGTGCGCCCCAGGCCAGGCCCCAAAGCTGATTGGTGTTCGATAGTGGAATGCCACGCCCAATGCCGATATATTTCGCTGCGTATTGCTGGAACAGGTCTCCCAGCACCCAGCAGAATCCTCCCAGGAAAAGCCAGAACAGGGCCGCGCGCGCTTGGGCAAGCTCCTTGAGCAGGGGAGTAAAGCCTCCGCGAAAAACCAGCGCCAGAGCCGTCATGGTGAAAAGTTCGCCGACTGTGAAAACCGTCACAAAGGAGAGTGGGTTCATGCCGCTGATGTAAGCTTTGCGATAGGGGATGTACATCGTCCCCCAGAGAAGTCCTGCACCCAGCGCCGCCAGTACACCGGCGGCGCGATGCGGCGTCCCCACGCCATGCTGCGCTGTGGCATAAGCGAGCAAGCAAGCTCCTGCCACGATCGCCGACGCGCCGCCCAGGACCTTCGATCCTTGGCGGGCGCCCGCCCCGCGCAGTTCGTTGAATAAATACCATCCCCAGAACAAGCCCACCAGGCTGTTGATGTTCCATAGCGCGAAGGCTACTGACAGTCCCACGTCGCGGATGGCGAAAACCGTAAGCGTGTTTGCCACCGCCCAAAGGGCGCCCGCCAAAATCGCCCAAATCACCAAGTGAGCTCTTGCCCTGAGGTCCTGGAAGACATAGCCAGTGCCTCTCAGAACGGTGGGAAGTGTCCAGCGTGCAACGAAGACTCCCACGACCATGGCGAGCGAGATCACAAAGGGCGACAGTCCCACGGTCACCAGCTTTGTCGGGGCTTCCGCCCCGCCCAGCCACGCACCGGCAGCCAGACCGGAAATCACCCCCACTCCATGCAATGACCGAGCGCCAGCGGAAGTTGGAGCGTCAGTTTTTGTGAGCAGGCTGGTACCCTCTCAGTGAAGGTAAAAGAGAAGCAGCACGCCAAGAATCAGCACCACCGCCGGTACCCAGAAATGACTATCGCTCAGAATCACTTTGATTCGCCGTGAATTCACTGCGCTCTGCCTCGTCCAATAATGTACTGCCCCAAAAACATAAGATTGTACACTAGCCTGTGAATTGAGTCATTGGGCCATTGAATCAATTCATAGCTTCGAAGCCTTTCCGCAAGGCAAGGCGGCAGAGCCGCTGGCCGCAGGACGCGGTACCAGCCTGCCTGGACGCACGATCTTGAATATGTAAACTCGACGGGCCAACCTTTGTAGCCGGCCCCTGGGCGCGAAAGCTAGACGGCAATCACTGTATCGAAGCCAGCGCCTGATCGAGGTCCTCGATCAGATCCTCGACTGCTTCTACGCCCACCGAGACCCGCACCAGGCCGTCGCTGATGCCGATGGCCAGCCGCTGATCGCGGGGGACGGCCCGATGGCTCGTCGACGCGGTATGAACGATTAACGAGCGGGTGTCGCCGAGGCTTGCCGCGCGCTTGAAAATATTCACGCCATCCATGACCTTCTTTCCGCCTTCATAACCCCCTTTCGCTTCAAAGCTGAGCATGGCGCCGAATGCCGTCATCTGCTTCTTGGCGATGTCGTGACCGGGATGGCCTGGCAAGCCGGGATAGTTCACGTGCTCCACTTGGGGATGGCGGGCGAGGAATTCCGCGATCTTCTGTGCGTTCGAGGATTGAGCGGGCAAGCGCAAGTGAAGCGTGTGGGTGCCGCGCAGGATCAGCCAGGCATTGAAGGGGCTGAGGCATCCGCCGAAGTCGCGAAGGATTTCCTGGTTGAGACGGCGAATGTAATCTTTGGGGCCGACCACCGCACCCGCCATGGCGTCGCCGTGGCCGCACAAGTACTTGGTGGCGGCGTGCACCACCACCGTGACGCCCATCTTGAGAGGCTGCTGGAGAACGGGCGAAGCAAAAGTGTTGTCGATCATGGAGGGGATGCCATGCGCGCGGGCCAGTTGAGCCAGGGCCTCAATATCGAGAATCTCGAGCACGGGATTGCTGGGCGTTTCGAAGTAGAGCAACTTGGTGTTGGGCCGAATCGCCTTTTCAAATTCCTCCACGCGTGTAGACTGGACGAAAGTGGCGGAGGCGCCCAGGCTCGGGAGCATCTTGTTGAGAAAGTCGTACGCAGCCCCGTAAAGCGACCGGGCTGCAACCACGTGGTCGCCTGCCCGGACGTATCCCAGGATGGCCGTCGAGATGGCCGCCATCCCGGAGGAAAAGACCTGGGCAGCTTCGCCGCACTCCAACGCCGCAAGTTTTTCTTCCAGCGCGTGAAGAGTGGGGTTGCCGTACCGCGTGTACATATAGCCGGGTTTCTCCCCGCCGTAGACGGCGGCCATCTCGTCGGAGTCCGCCGCTGCAAATGTTGTGGCTTGGTAGATGGGCGTATCCACAGCTCCGGTCACGGGGCAGGGCGACTGCCCGGCGTGAACTGCCAAGGTTGCAAACCGGTAATCGTTTTTCATTTAGCACCTCAATGTCACTCGTAGCGCCGACCTTTAGGTCGGCATTTGTTGGGTGCTGACCTGAAGGTCAGCGCTACGTGCCAGGCGAAGAAGTTTGGACTCCGTCAGCGTAATACTCACTTCGCAGGATGGGAAGAGCCAATTGCGCGAACTTCCAAAAGACCATTCTCGAACCGCTGGACATCGTTTTGGGAAATGATCTAGACTTTTCTGTGCTGGTTAGATACGGAGCCGGGGGTGAGTTATGGCCTTTTGTCCCGAATGCCGAACCGCGATTGACCTCGATGACGACGTGGAAGAAGGGCAGACGGTGGATTGTCCCGAATGTGGAGTGGAACTGCAAGTGGTGAACACGGATCCCGTGGAGCTGGAAGTACTCTCAAGTGAGGAAGAAGAAGAGGAGGCGTGGTGATTTGAGTCCTCACATTCCTTCGATTCTTGCTTCCAGTTCTGTGCCGGTTCGGCCGATCCGCACGTCGCCGCAGTCGTTGTGCCGCGTCCTGTGCTGCTTGCTCGCCGCAGCTTGTTTGTTGCCTGCATCCGGTCTAGCGGAGAAGAAGAATAAAGCCCCCACCACCAAAACGGTGACCGGCCAGGTGCAGGACTCGACGGAGAAAACCCTGGGGGGCGCTGAGGTGACGCTCAAGGATCTTCAGACGGGCAAGGCATTGGCCATCTACGCGGATGCCAATGGGCAATACCAATTCACCGATCTCAATCCCCATCACGACTACGAAATTCAGGCCAAGTACAAAGGCCTCGCGTCCGAAACCCGCCAGGTCACCACGTTTGACACCCGCTGGAAAGTTGTCATCAACCTCACTATTCCCCCGCCCAGTTCTTAGCGGCGCAAATGCGCTGCGAAGCTAGCCGCCCTCTCACGGCGGACGAGCAGCGGTCTCCTTCGTGAGCTGGCAACGCCGCGATTAGTCTGTCATTCCGAGCGCAGACTTCATGATCCTTGGGCTCACCACTGTGCATGAAAATGGTTGGTGTGGAGGTAGCCGCGGAATCCTGGAAGGGCGGGGCTTTAGCCCCGCCGTCAGGGCCCTCACCCACCACTTCGTGGTTCCCCCTCTCCCGCTGGCGGGAGAGGGGTCGGGGGAGAGGGAGTTGCCGGTCACGGCGGGGCTGAAGCCCCGCCCTTCCGGCACCATTTTCATGGCAGCGAGGAATCTCGCACTGCGTCGAGCCGATCCTGTGACGAAGCTCAGGGCAAGATTCCTCGCTGCGCTCGGAATAACGCAGTCACGTGGAGTTTCGAATCGCTGTTGTCCGCCCGCCGGATGCCGCCGGCACAATGACTTCCAGCGCCCTTGGAACAATCTCAATCGTCGCGGGGAGTTCCTGCATGAATTCTCCGTCCCCGAATAGCTCCAGGCGGGAAGAACTGCGCAAGGAGACTTGGGTTGCTTGAAAGTAGATAATGCGCGGATGCTTCAGGTGCTGCCCGCGATAAGCTCTTGGGACCCAGCGCAGAAGTTCCCATTTCCCAATGTAAGGCACAATGCAAACATCCAACAAGCCGTCATCGAGCCGGGCGCGCGGCGTCAGGTGAAGTCCGCCACCGTAGGAAACGTTGTTGCCTACCACCGCAAAGATGACTTCTCCCGAGAATCCCTGCGCGTCGGAAACGATCTCGAGCGGTTCCGGACGATAGTTTTCGAGCGAGCGCAGGATTGACCAACCATACGCCCAGGAACCTCTCAGCCGACGGACGCGCTCGTTGGCGTACCGGGTCACCACCGAATCGAAACCTGCGCCGGCTATGCAACTGAAAACCGTGCCTCCCACTCGACCCAGATCGACACGGCGACTGTTGCCGGCGCACAGCGCTTCCGCCGCCGCGCGCGGTTGGATAGGTATTCCCAGGCCCTTGGCGAGATCATTCCCGCTCCCGCAAGGAATCATCCCCAGGGGAATCTCACTTCCCGTTATTCCGTTGAGGACGTAGTGCTGAGTCCCGTCACCGCCGAGCGAAACGATAGCATCGGGTTTCTCAGCCGCGGCCTGGCGAGCTAATGCCAGCAGGTGCTGTGCGTCGTGGCTCTCCTGGACGTCAGCGACGATGCCCTCGCGGCGCACCACCTCGAGCGCCTCGCGCAAGGCCAATCGCGCTTTGCCTCGGCCCGCGTTGGGATTGACAAGGATGATAATGCGCATGAGCGGGTAGCGCAGACCTGCTCTCCAAGGTCTGGTGTTCTTAGAAAGGGACAAATGCCGCAGGCCTTGGAGAGCAGGTCCGCGCTACCCATTGCCTACCTTAGGCGCTGGCGGTTGGGTGTGGGGCGCTTCTGCTCCAAAGCTCTGGACGTGAAATTGAATGGCCGACTTGACATCAGCAAGCGCTGCCCCATACGTGTCGCCTTCTCCTATTACCACGCCCCCGACGCCGCATGGGTAGGCCACGTAACCGTCGCGATGTTTCTCGACAATGATCTTGAAATGCCGCATCGTCAAGCACCAAACACTACTTTCACCGGTGGTCGCGTGCCGATCCGGAAGATCACCACAGGGTACTGATGGGGATCGAAATCCCAGGTCGGGTCGGTGAGGCGTTTCCAATCCGGCTGCTTCGAGTCGCCCGCCGCCATGGCAACAGCGCCTTCTTTGATCTTCCGCTGCGCTTCGGCGTTTGATGGGAATAGCTTCAAGCTGACCAGCAAGCGAAAAAGCTTTTGCTTGCCGGAAACGTGATAGGAAATCTCCTCAATTACCGACGGAAGCCCTTTGTCCCTGAACCGGGCTTCGAAGTCCCGCTGCGCCTGCGCGGCGGCTTCCGCGTCGTGGAAGTCCGTGATGATGCGTCGTGCCAAGGCCTTCTTTACCTCGAGCGGGTGCGCCTTGCCCGAACCCACGGCCCGTTTAAGTTCCTCGATCTGCCCCGTCGTCATATCCGTCAGCAGCAGGTAATAGCGCCACATCAGATCATCGGAAATGGACATCAGCTTGCCAAACATTTCGCCGGGCGGCTCGTTGATGCCCACGTAATTGCCCAGCGACTTCGACATCTTCTGCACGCCGTCGAGCCCCTCGAGCAGCGGCATGGTCATGATGACTTGCGATTCCAGCCCGTATTCCTGCTGGATGGTGCGCCCTACCAGAAGGTTGAATTTCTGGTCGGTGCCGCCTAATTCCACATCGGTTTCGAGCGCCACGGAATCATAAGCTTGCGCCAGGGGATAAAGCAGCTCGTGGATGGCGATCGGTCGCTGCTCCTTGAAGCGTTTGGAGAACTCGTCGCGCTCCAGCATTCGCGCCACCGTGTACTTGGAACAAAGCGTGATCCAGTCTCGTCCCGCGAGCGCGCCTAGCCAGCGGCTATTGAAGTCCACGACGGTCTTCTCGGGACTGAGAATCTTGAAGACCTGCTTTCTGTATGTCTCGGCATTCGCGGCTACCTGCTCGGGGGTCATGGGGGGGCGCGTCACATTCTGGCCGGATGGGTCGCCGATCATGCCGGTGAAGTCGCCAATGAGAAAGACGACGGTGTGGCCGAGATCCTGGAAGTGCTTCATCTTGCGGATCACCACCGTGTGACCCAGGTGAATGTCAGGCGCCGTGGGATCGAATCCCACTTTGATGCGCAAGGGTTTTCCCGTCCGCGCTGAGCGCTCGAGTTTAGCCTTTAGTTCTTCGACGCGAATCGTTTCTTCCGCGCCTTTAGTAAGGTAAGCAAGTTGTTCGTCGATGGTCACGGCTTCAATTGAATCCCCTCTGAGAGTGAAAGTCTAAAGAGGAATAATACCTGCCGGACGACAATTTGAGGAGAAAACTTTATAAGGATCAAACCCTCGCCCCCTTGGGGGAGAGGGTGGCCCGCAGTCCCGATGCACTTCATCGGGAGGCGGGACGGGTGAGGGGCTCGGTGCAGCGCCGGAGTGATCGGCAAGGCTAGCATTTCCGCAATCAGGGGACGGCAAGCCGTCCCCCTACGAGTCTGCCACCGAGAACTCCAGCTTGTTCTCCGCCCGGTCGATGCGCACCAGACAGACCCGGATTCGTTCCCCCAGCCGGAAGGCGCGCTTCGTGCGTTGGCCGATGATGGCGCGCAGGCGTTCGCGGTAAACGTAATAGTCGTCCTCGAGGCTGGAGAGCGGGACAAAGCCCTCCACGAAGAGGTCCGTCAGTTCCACGAAGAACCCGTGCTTGATCAGGCTGATGATGAGCGCCTCGAACTCATCGCCCACGTGCTGCGCCATAAATAAGACTTTCTTCCATTCGATCAGCTCGCGCTCGGCATCGGCGGCGCGGCGCTCCGATTCGGAAGTTTCGAGCCCCAAGGCGTGCAATTCCTGCGGATGAACGAACGCCGCGCCCGGCAGAGGCGCGCTTGCCCCGAGCTTCTCCAAATCCCTCCCAGCCTGGTCAACGTCCACCTGCGGCTTTGCCGCGTGCTGTGCGGAAAGGCTTCGCCTTTCCGCAGGCCTCCCGTATTGAAACAGCTCTTCTCCGCGGGCCGGAAGGCT
>Ga0326728_10019190_pt1 | contig 13317 bp, 11 predicted proteins | sample MB3enrmetagenome_FD_207602 | JGI IMG/M metagenome (GOLD analysis project Ga0326728, IMG submission 207602) | Lab enriched peat soil microbial communities from McLean, Ithaca, NY, United States - MB31MN | ecosystem: Environmental > Terrestrial > Soil > Wetlands > Peat | place: USA: New York...
AGCGCAAGCTAAGCGAGCTACAAGGCGACAATCCGATGATCCTCACGCTGGCGCGAGGCCATTACTGCCCCAAAGAGCATCAGCAACATCTTGAACTGGCCTCGTTTTACCCGAAGATTGCCGTGGCCTACACCCAGGTGGTCACGATCTCGACCGACGACCACCATACGCTTCAGGAGTTTCGCGCCTCCGTCGGCGCCCAATGGACGTTTCTGTCCGATCCTGAACGGAAGGTGCAGAAAGACCTGGACATCCAGGAGTACACCGACCCGGAGCACAATCCGATGATTCCGCACACGCTGGTTTTGAAGCCAGGCCTCGTAATCCACCGCATCTACAACGGCTACTGGTTCTGGGGCCGCCCTTCCATCGACGATCTCTGGCACGACCTTCGGGAAGCGACAAGAGAGATCCGCCCTGACTGGAACCTGAGCGCACCGGGGCTGCGCGAGGCCTGGGATGCCGGCGACTACTCGGCATTTCACGGGTGGAACAAGAACGCAAAAGCGGCGCCGAGGGGTAAGGAAAGGGCTGATCCGGTCAAACGATAAGGCGCAGCCGGTCGCCATCGACCTTCGACAGCGCTGCCAGGCTTTTCGGCTGCCAGGGTTTTTGATGGGGCGCTAAAAACCCAAACCGGCGGAGCGCCACTGGCGGACGAGGTCGCCGGCGGCTTCGGGCCAGGAGGGGAATTCAAACTGGAACCCGGCTTGGAGCAGACGAGCGGGGACAATGGGGCGGCTTTTGAGGACGAGCTCGGATTCGGTGCGGAACAAGAAGGCGCCAAGCTCGATGGCCATTGATGGGGCGGCGAGCCCGTTGGGCATCTGCCAGGCCTCGCGCAGGGCAGCCATGAAGTCGCTGTTAGGCAGCGGCTCAGGCGCGGCCATGTTCACGGGACCGGAGATCTCTTCATGCTCGATGAGGAACTCAACTGCGCGGGCGTAGTCGGCGGCGTGGATCCAGGAGACGAACTGGCGGCCGCTGCCCTGTCGGCCTCCCAACCCCATGCGGACCAGCCGCGAGAGCACCTGAAAGACGCTGCCGGGCGAGGGGCTGAGCACCATGGCGCTGCGCAGGGCGATGCGGCGGGTGCGGGGCGTGTCGGGAGCAAAGAACGCCACCTCCCAATCGCGGACAAGCGAGGAGACGAAGCGCCAGCGCGAAGACATGGGGCGCCAGCGGGAAATGCGCGCGGGTTCGCCGGCCAAAGGGAAGCTCTCATCCATCTGCGGATCGTGGATGGGAGCGGGAAAAGCATGGGGATAAATCGAGACAGCCGAGGCATTAAGCCAGAGCCGCGGCGGCGAGGCGAGGCCCGCGAAAACGCGGTGCAGCAGGCGCGTGGGGCCGATGCGGGAGTTGTGAAGCTCGCGACGGTTTTGCCGGGTAAAGCGGCAGTTGATGCTGCGGCCTGAGAGATGAATGCAGGCGTCGGCAGCCTCAAGGGTTTCAATCCAGGGGCCGGGACGAAGGCCGTCCCAGTGAACCGTCTGCCACGGGGCGGCGTAGGGGCTGCGCGTGAGAACCGTGACGTGATGGCCCTGTTGCTGGAAGTAGCTTGCCAGAAATGTGCCCACCTGTCCGCTGCCGCCGGGCAGCACAATGCGCAGGCGGCGAGAGCCGGGATAGGGCGGGCCGGACATGGATACAAGGCTAAATCAGTGATCAGTGGTCAGTGATCAGGGAACAGGGAACAGCGACTAGGGACTAGGGACCAAGGGACTGGTGGGCGCGGGAGTGAGAGCTTCGACCCATTCGGAGGCACGGTCGACAACGATATCGGGCGGGATTTCCATCAGATTTTGAGGGCCAAAGCCAAAGGCGCAGCCCACGGCCCAGGCGCCGGCGTTGCGGGCGGTTTCCATATCGATGCGGCTGTCGCCGATCATGACCGTTTCTTCGGGGCGGGCGCCGGTCTCTTCCATCAGCGAGAGCAGGCCCATGGGGTCGGGCTTTTTGGTGGGAAAGCTGTTGCCTCCGTAGATGTGCAGGAAGTAGCCGGCCATGCCGAGGCCTTCGCAGATTCCGCGGGACGGACGGACGGGCTTGTTGGTAAGAACTGCCATGGTGCGCGCCAGGCCCTGCTTCTCGTGCAGGACGCGGAGCGCCTCAAGAGCTTCGAGGACGCCTTCGTAGGCGTAGGTGAAGTCGAGCTTGTGCTCGCGGTAGTGCCGGACGAAGAATTCGTAGGCTTCCTGGAGCTGCTCTTCGTCGACCGCTTCGGGAGCGACGCCATCGGCCACGGCCAGCGAACGGCGCATAAGCATGGGCGCGCCGTTTCCGACGAAGCTGGCGATCAGCGGATCGTCGAGGCGCTGGAGGCCCATGTATTCCAGAGTGGCGTTGACGCTGTTGCAGAGGTCCTGAGCCGAGTCGATCAGTGTGCCGTCGAGATCGAAGACCAGCAGCTTCAATTGGTCCACGGGAATGGGGCGAAGGACATGCACCATGGTTCCAGTTTAATGGGATGCGAGGGATACGAGTTGTCAGTGATCAGTGGTCAGTGGTCAGTGACCAGGGACCATGTGCTGAGGGATTGAGGTCCCCGCAGATGGACTCAAGTCGCGCCTTAGTGGATGTGAATGGAGCCCATGCCGGTCTCGATCTTCACCAGCGGCCCGCCTCCGCCGATTTTCCCCTTTACTTCCTTCCGGCTTTGTTCCTGCGTCGAGCTGATCTGCCGGTCGACTTGCACGCTGCCCATTCCGGTTTCGGCTTCAAGAGTAAAGCCGGCGTTGCCGCTCCAGAATTCGACGCTGCCTGCGCCGGTTCCAAGCTTCCATGGTCCGGTGGGCGTGCCGGCAACCTTGATGCTGCCGGAGCCGGTTTCAGCCTTGAGGGCGCCGTTCAAATTGCGCAGTTCGATCGAGCCCGACCCGGTTTCGGCCTTCACATCGCCGCTGCTGGTCTGCTCGGCGTAGATGCTGCCCGAGCCGGTTTCAGCCGAGAAAGCGCCCGTCAATCCAGTGAGATGAATGCTGCCCGAACCGGTGCTGAATTTGGAATCCACACCCACGCCATCATCGTTGATGTCTCCTGAGCCGGTTTCTGCGTCGAGAATCGTCCCGGCCGGGGCCTCAATTTCGTAGTCGATCCAGATGTTGTGGAGATCGTGGAGACTGGCTCCGATGCGGACGATGTTTCCGGTCTGTTCAATGGGAGGATGACTGGCGATTTCGGCGGCCTTGCCGGAGCTTCCGCCCCAATCCGAGCGCACCCGGCCAAAAATGTGCAGGCGGCTGTCGGAGCCGCGGGTCAAGCGAATAATGCCCGCACTGGTTTCTACCTTAAGGTCCACCTTGCCATTTACCGTGAGCACACGATCGAACGTTGCCTCGGCGGCCCAGGCGCGGCCGAGCGAGAACCATAGGGTCAAAAGTGCTGCCAATGCGATTAGGCGCTTCATTCTTCCTCCTTACCTCATCTGCTCTACGCACTCTGCCCTGGAATTGTTCCAGGGAAAACGCTTCGATTCGACCTCTATTCACCGGCCACGGCGCTTCGGAAATGCTATGCTCACAGCCAGATGCACGGCTTGGAACTGCTGAAATCGGTCGCGGCGGCGCTGTTGATCCTGGCCAACGCCTATTTTGTGGCCGTGGAATTTGCGCTGGTTTCGATCCGCGCAACGCGGCTCGAACAGCTTGTGGAGGCGCAGGTTCCGGGGGCGCGGGCAGCAAGACGGCTGCAGCTCGGAATGGACGAACTGCTGCCCGCGGTGCAACTGGGGGTGACGCTGTGCTCGCTGGCGCTGGGCTGGCTGGGGGAGCCGCTGGCGGCGTCGATCCTGGCAGGATGGCTGAGCCCGCTGCCGCATGCGCGAATCTGGGCGCACGTGACCGCCGTGGTGCTGGGGTTTGCGCTCATCACTTACTTCCATGTTGTTGTGGGCGAGCTGGTGCCGAAATCGCTGGCGCTGTGGCGCGCCGAGGCGATGGCCGTGACGGTGGCTCCGCCGATGCTGGCTTTTATGGCAGTGACAAGGCCGGCGGTCAGGCTGTTGCGCAACTCGGCCGCCGCCGCGCTGCGGGGCTTCGATATTCCGATCACTGAGCGGGCCCAGGTGCATTCGGCCGAGGAACTGAAGCTGATTGCCACCAGCGCCAGGCGCATGGGGCTTCTTCCGCACTTCGAGGAAGTGCTGATCCATCGGACGCTGGAACTGGACGACGTGCCTGTGCGCGAGGTCATGACGCCGCGGCAGAAAATCTTCTCGCTGCCCTCCAACATGCCGCTCGAAGAGGCCGAGGCGGAAGTGCTAAGGCACAACTTCTCCCGTGTCCCGGTCTACGACGAGGCGCGCGGGCCGGAATACATTTCGGGCGTGGTTTACGCACGCGACCTGGCAAAACTAGCCTTTGCGAGGGCGCGGGCCAGGGAACGGGCAGGAGAACGGGTCCAGGCGGCCGTGAGCAGTCCGGATGAGGGAGCACAGCGACGGGCGGGCGCGCCGCTTCCGGAAATTCGGCTGGCGCAGGTGATGCGCGATGTGCTGGTGGTGCCGGAGACCAAGTCCGTGCTCGAACTGCTCAGGGAATTTCAGCAGCGGAGGCGCCATCTGGCGATTGCGGTGGACGAGTATGGATCGGTGGTGGGGCTTGTGACCGCCGAAGATGCGGTGGAGCAGCTTGCCGGAGAGTTCGAAGATGAGTTTGACGCGCCGGCGGCGCCGATGCCGGCCACGGCAACCGGGGCCATTCTGATGGACGGCGGAGTGAACCTGCGGGATCTGGAGACGCAGATGCAGTGGGACCTGCCCCGCGACGGCGGAGTGGAAACGCTGGCCGGATTCCTGCTGGTCCAGTTTGGGCACATTCCCGAGGTCGGGGAATCGATAGTGCACGGGGGGCGGCGCTTCACAGTCGTGGATATGGATGCGAGGCGGATCGCGCGCGTCCGCGTGGAGCCGATAGCGGAGGCAACCGCGGGCTAGAAAATGCGCCAGCATGCTGTTCGTTCCCGCTTGTGAAGCCCGATTACCGACCTTATTCTTTCAGTGGAGAAGAAACTGTTTGAACTTCCCCGAATTAGTGACTTAAGTCGCTGCTTCTCTCCCGCAGGCCCCTTAAATAATTGCTCTGTTCGGAGGTGAACCCTTGCAGACAGAGAACCATGCTGCCAGCTATTCCGCCGGCGACGCACGGATTCGCGGCGAGCTGCGAAGCCAGGCTCTGGTGGAGGCATTTGTCCTCAGCGGCCTGTTCTTTCTGCTGCTGCCGGGAACCTTTCTCGGCGTTTGGAACCTGATTGGCATCTCGGGTAAGCGGGCCCTCGATGCGCTATCGCCCGCCTGGATTCAGGCGCACGGGCAGGCGCAGATCTTCGGATGGATCGGCTCGTTCATCCTGGGAATCGGCTTCTATTCGTTGACAAAGGCGAGGAGCACGCGGGCGTTTCCCGCGCGCGCCGGATGGTCGGCATGGGTTCTGTGGACAACGGGAGTGGTGCTGCGCTGGTTGGGCGGCGTGACCGGCTGGGAGTGGCGCTGGATGCTTCCGGCGGCGGGAGTGCTGGAAGTGGCAGGCTTTTTGTTTTTCTTCAACGCTGTCAGCCGCCACCGACCTGCAGATAGCGGAGAACGCAGAGAGCCTTGGGTGCTCCTGGTTATTTTTGCGACTTCTGCCTTTCTGTTGACACTTGTCTTGAACGCGATTGCGCTTTTCCGCCTGGCGCTGACCGGAAGCACGCCAGGGCTGCCGCACAATCTTGATTTGCAGCTCGTCACCATGGCTGTTTGGGGCGTTCTGGTTCCGACAATTTGGGGATTCAACGCGAGATGGTTATCGATTTTCGCGGGAATGCGGAAGCCCGATTCGCGATGGCTGCTGACTGCTTATGGAGTGAGTGTGGCCGGGGTGGTTCTGGCCTTCCTGAATCGATGGGAGATCTCCTCCGCGGCTTTTGTCGTTTCCGCGGTGCTGTCCATTCGTGCGCTGCACGTCTGGAGCCCCGCCGTTCAGCCGGCCAAAGTGCAGGACATTCACTCGAGCTTTCCTGGTTTTCTTCGCATAGCCTATGGATGGCTGACGATCTCGGCTCTTTTGGCCTGCACGGCGGCGCTTGAGGACCGCTTCGGAGGCATTTGGGGCGCCAGCCGCCACGCGCTGACAGTGGGCTTTGTGGCAACCATGGTCTTTGCCATAGGGCAGCGGGTTCTGCCGGCCTTCTGCGGGATGCATGTTCTTTGGAGTCCCCGGCTGATGTTCTGGTCACTGGCCTTACTCAATCTGGGCTGCCTGTGGAGAGTCGGTATGGAGCCCCTGGCCTACGAATTGAATCTGGCAACCTCATGGAGGCTGCTGCCCATCTCTGCAGTGATCGAACTTGCGGCCGTCACATTGTTTACCGCGAATCTGGTGGGGACGCTGCTGGAGCGTCCAGCCCATTTGCGCCATTCCGTTCCTTCAAAACCGGCGTCAGGAGGTGTAGGTTGAGTCGCTACAGAAGATTGTGGATTGCCTTGTTGCTCGTCGTGGTTGCATCGTTTGTCATTCTGGGCGGCGTGGGCCGCCGGATGATCAGCCATGCGCCGCCCATTCCCGCCGAGGTGGCGGACAAGAACGGGAACGTGCTCTTTTCAGGGTCCGACATCGTCGACGGACAAGGAGTCTGGCAGTCGATCGGGGGCCAGGAGGTCGGCACCGTATGGGGCCACGGGGCTTATGTTGCGCCGGACTGGACCGCCGACTGGCTGCACCGGGAGCTTTTGTTCATGCTGGACGGCTGGGCGCGCGCAGAAGGTGCGCCCTCTTACGCCGCGCTCACTGTCGAGCAGCAGGCCGCCCTCGATGCGCGTTTGAAACAGGCGATGCGCCGGAATACGTACGATGCCGCCACAGGAAGGATCACCGTGCCCCGGGCTGAGGCTGATGCCTTCAATTCGCTTGAAAGCTATTACGCGGATGTCTTCGGCAACGGGCGCGATGCCTACGCGATTCCCCGCGGCGCACTGACCGACCCGGTAAAGCAGCGGAAGATGGCGGCCTTCTTCTGGTGGACGGCATGGGCCGCGACGACCGACCGGCCGGGACAGGAGATCACCTACACCAACAACTGGCCTCATGAGCCGCTTGTGGCGAACGAGCCCACGCCAAGCGCGGTCGTGTGGAGCGTGATCAGCTTTGTCTTTCTGCTGGCCGGGGTGGGCGGCATGGTGTGGTATTTCGCATCGCGTGAGCGCGGCGAGGTTCTGGGAGAGCTCCCGGCCCGCGATCCGCTGCTGGGGCTGCATCCCACCGCTTCGCAGCTCGCCACGATGAAGTACTTTTTTGTGGCCGCCGCTCTGGCCCTGGTGCAGATTCTCTGCGGAGTGATCACCGCGCATTACGGAGTGGAAGGAAGCGGCTTCTACGGGATTCCGCTGGCCAAGTGGCTGCCTTACTCGGTCACCCGCACGTGGCACCTGCAACTGGGCATCTTCTGGATCGCGACTTCCTGGCTGGCCACGGGGCTTTACGTTGGGCCTGCTGTGAGCGGGTACGAGCCGAAGGGACAGCGGCTGGGCGTGAACGTGCTGTTCGTGGCGCTGGTTGCCGTGGTGGCCGGTTCGCTGGCAGGCGAGTGGTTCGGCATCGAGCAGAAGCTCGGCAACCTCTGGTTCTGGTTTGGCAGCCAGGGCTACGAATACCTCGACCTTGGGCGTTTCTGGCAGATTCTGCTCTTCGTGGGACTCGTCTTCTGGCTCTGGCTGATGTGGAGGGCACTGAGGCCCGCGCTCAAGACCGCCGGCGAAAACCGGTCGCTGCTCATGCTCTTCCTCATCAGCAGCATTGCCATCCCGCTGTTCTATGCTTCGGGCCTGCTATACGGCCAGCGCAGCAATCTGGTGACGGCCGAGTACTGGCGCTGGTGGGTGGTGCACCTGTGGGTGGAAGGGTTTTTTGAGGTCTTCGCCACAGTCGTGATCGCCTTCCTGTTCACGCGGCTCAAGCTGTTGCGCGTGGCAACGGCAACGAGCGCCGTGCTTTTCTCGACGACCGTCTTTCTGGCCGGCGGCATTGTGGGCACCTTCCACCATCTCTACTTCACGGGAGCGGGTGCGGCGGTGATCGCGCTGGGCTCGGTCTTCAGCGCGCTGGAGGTTGTGCCGCTGGTGCTCATCGGCTTCGAGGCGTGGGAGAACATCCGCCTGGGCCGTGCCCGCTTCAACGCCGTGTGGGTTGCGGCTTACAAGTGGCCCATCTGGTACTTTGTCGCGGTCGCTTTCTGGAACTTCGTGGGCGCGGGACTGTTTGGATTCTTCATCAACCCGCCTGTGGCTCTCTATTACATGCAGGGCTTGAACACCACGCCGGTGCACGGGCACACGGCGCTGTTCGGCGTCTACGGCATGCTGGGGCTGGGGCTGATGCTGTTCTGCCTGCGGGCACTGCGGCCGGGGCGGGCATGGAAAGAAAAGCCGCTGGCCATCTCCTTCTGGTCGATCAATATTGGCCTGCTTTTAATGGTGCTGCTGAGCCTGTTGCCGGTGGGGCTATTGCAGGCCTGGGCTTCGGTGAAGTACGGCACGTGGTACGCGCGGTCAGCGGAGTTCCTGCAAACTGGCCTGATGAACCGCCTGCGCTGGATGCGCATACCAGGGGATACGATCTTTGCCTTTGGCATGGTGGTCTTTGCATGGTTCATGCTGGGCCTGATTACAGGCCACTCCTTCGCCGACCGGGGCTACGTGGAGGAGGGCCGCTGGGAGGTGGTCTCGGGGTCAACTGGTCGCGGGGACGACTGAGGCGGAGCGGGGAGGGTTCCCGCCGCAAGATCGGCACGATTCCGGGAACAAGAGGCCGAAAAGGGAAATGTTGGGCCTCGCAGCACAGCACTTTTCCGACGCGGGTGGACGTGTGCACTTTAGAATGCGTACGCAGGGACGCACTGCAACGATCGGCGCGGGAGGCAGGCGATGTCGGAGAAGATTCGGAAGCATCACGGTAACCAACACGGGCACAACGGCGCGAAGAAAAACAACGCGGGCGTACCCGCAGGCGGCGAGGTCGCGCACGGCCACGTGACGGCCTCGACCGGCGCCGGGCAAAACCAGGCGCCGGCGGCGATCAAACTGGGCAAGGACTACAACTACGAGCGCGAACTGCGAAAGCTCCAGGTGGAACTGGTGAAGTTGCTGGAGTGGATCAAGCACGAAGGGCTGCGCGTGGTGGTGCTTTTCGAGGGGCGCGACGCCGCAGGCAAGGGCGGCGCCATCAAGCGGATTACCGAATCGCTGAATCCGCGCTTCTGCCGGGTGGTGGCTCTGGGAATGCCGACCGAGCGCGAGAAAACACAGTGGTACTTCCAGCGTTACGTGGCGCAACTGCCCGCCGCAGGCGAAATGGTGCTCTTCGACCGCAGTTGGTACAACCGCGCCGGCGTGGAGCACGTGATGGGCTTCTGCACCGAGAAGGAATACACCGAGTTCATGCAGAGCTGCCCGGAGTTCGAGCGCATGCTGGTGCGCTCCGGCATCATCCTCATCAAGTACTGGTTCAGCGTGAGCGACGAGGAGCAGGAAAGGCGCTTCCAGGACCGCATCGACAAGCCCACTAAACGCTGGAAGATCAGCCCCATGGATCTGGAGTCGCGGCGGCGCTGGGGCGACTACTCGCGCGCCAAGGACGAGATGTTTGCCATCACCGACACCAAGCAGAATCCCTGGTGGGTGGTGAACGCCGAGAACAAAGAGTGCGCCCGGCTGAACGTCATCCGCCACCTGCTGTCGATGATTCCCTACAAGGACCTGACCCCGGAGCGAATCAAGCTGCCGCCGGTCGGCAAGTCGAAGTACGTGAGGCCGCCCATCCAGGAGCAGAACTTCATACCCGAGGTGTACCGGTAAAAGCAGGGAACAGGGGTCAGGGAACAGGGACCAGGGACCAGGGAACAGGGATCAGGGAACAGGGTTCAGAGGATCAGCGCTTGGCGATTCGCCCCTGGTTCCCGTGCCGGCGGCCAGTGGGGAAGGGAATGATTCGAGCTCCTTTGCCGGAACTGCCATTCTGGACAGGCGGCGAGATCGATCGAGAATCGGGGACTTGCCCAGGCAGTTGCCTCCCGGCGCGCACGTCCTCAGCCTCAGCCGTCCGGGTATCCCGCAGCCACTGAGCCACTCGGCTATCGCGCATCCAGGAGCGAATGTTGAATCCGTAGACCGCGATGCAGAAGATATTTGCGGGGATGAGCCCGGTTTGTCGCGTCTCGAAACCGATGTAACAAAGAAGCAGGCTGTTGATCCCTGCGAGAACAAAACCAGCCCACCTCTTTCTGCCAATCAGAATCGTTGACAGAATCGTGAGCAGGCACGACAAATAGTCCAGCCTGAACATCTGATGAATCATGATGACCTTTAGTCCCATTCTCAGGAAAACCGTGTGGAAACTCTGTGATCTGCCTCACGAGAAAACTGTGAGCCCACCGTTGGGACCCAACAGGCAGCCGGGCTCGAAACATAGGAAGGAACGGCCCCGTTTGTTTACAAAGCCTTTACGTACGGCTGAAGCCCGTACCCTTCAAACTGACCCACTACTTCTGCGTGCGCTCTAACCGCCGCGGTCGTATAATCCTTGCCAACACCGGAAACACTGCGCCGGATCTCTCCGGGACGGGTTCGCCTGGATCAGATCCGGGAAAGATTGCCGAAGGACGAAAGGCAAGGGAGGGGATATGACTATCGCTTGGTCCAGAAGAAAGTTCATGGTTGCAAGCGCAGTTGGGGTTGGAGCGTCGCCGCTCGTGGCCCAACTCTCGAACCTTGTGCCGGAGACAAAGGCGCTTCCCGGAGCCGGGGCATCTGTCGCTCCGAAGGCCGGCACACCCGCCGTCCAAAAACCTGCCGGCGGACACGATCGTTCGAAATGCAGGGGATGCCAGGTATGCAAGATCATGTATTCCAACTGCATGGCATTGAACAACAGGATCTGCTGGTGTGAGACCCCAGCAGAAGAAGCGTCCTGACGCTCGTGTGATCGGAGGATAGGACCGAGATGGCAAACGAAACGGTAATCGAAACGGATGTCCTCGTTGTCGGGGGCGGCTTTGCGGGCGCCTTTGCGGCGGTGAAGGCGAAGGAACAGGGCGTCGATGTAACGCTTGTATGCAAGGGAAATATCGGCCGCTCGGGGATGTCGCCCTTTCCCCACGGCAGCATGGCGGTGCCGCCCGAACGCACGGATGTGATGAAAGAACTCATGGAAGAGGTCCGCGTGGGCGGCGAATATCTCGCCAATCGGACTTGGACCGAGCGCGTCATTCAGGAATCCTATGCCAGATTCCAGGACATGGTGGCATGGGGACAGCCCTTTCTCAAGGACGAAAAAGGCAATTATGTGAAGCCCTTCGAAGGGGGCAGGGAACAGGAAGGCCGGCTGTGGGCGCTTGAAGACGGGCCTCAGTCCTTTGCAAAGGCTTTCAAAAACCATCTGCAAAAAGTGGGTGTCCGGATACTCGAAAAAATCATGATCGCCGACCTGATCAAGCAGGACGGAAAGATCGTCGGGGCGATCGGGTTCTCAAGAACAAGTTTCGATCTCTACATCTTCAAAGCCAAAGCAACTGTCCTGTGCGTAGGCGCGGGAGGGTTCAAGCCCGTGGGCGGATGGCCCATGGGAGATTTGACTTCCGACGGCCACATAATGGCCTACAAGGCCGGCGCAGAGATCACAGGGAAGGAATTCGAGGACTTCCATAGCGGGATGACGCGGCGCACTGGCAGCATCTGGCTTTCGGGTTTATCGCCCATGACCAACGCCGAGGGCCAGCAGGTGCCGGGATTCGGATTCGGCTTCAGTGCGGATTCCCAGGCCCACGCGGGCAAAGCGCCGCTCTACCGGGGAAAGGACGAGGTGTTCAGCAATGTGGCCCTCGGCCTCTCCGTGCACACGGCGGAAGGCGTTTGGCCCACAGATGAGGGCTGCGGCGCAGGGATTCCGGGCCTGTATGCGGCGGGAGATAGTTGCGCCACCATGGTCGTCGGCGCCGCCTACAGCATGGGCGGCACCGGCACGTGCAATGCGTCCGTCACTGGCGCGCGAGCCGGCACGGCCGCGGCAAAGTACGCCCAACAAATCGGAAAGCCTACCGTGAACGAAGAGGAATTATCGGCCGTGAAGGAAGCGGTCCTCGCGCCCATGAAGCGCAAGGGAGGCTTCAGCCCAGGATGGGTTACACAGCTCCTCAAAAATGCAACGATGCCGTATCAGGTCCTGCGCATCAAGCACGGCGACAGATTGCAGGCAGCCCTGACCCAGATTGAGTTCATGAGGGACCAGCTTTGTCCCAAGCTTTACGCCCGGGACCCGCATGAGCTGCGCCTTGCCCACGAAACGAAGCACATGGTCATCAATGCCGAGATGAGAATGAGGGCATCGCTCTTCAGGACGGAGAGCAGAGGCATGCATTATCGCGAGGACTATCCCCGCCGCGTCGATCCCGACTGGCTCGCCTGGGTCATGATCAAAGAGGTCAACGGCAAGATGACTCTTTCTAAGAAGCCGATACCGAAGGAATGGTGGCCGGACCTCAAGCTCCCATATGAAAAGAGATACCCGGCTGCAGCCGCAGCCCAGGTTTAGCGGAGGCTAATGACCATGGCGATTCAGCGCATTGATACAGAGCTTTGCATCGGCTGCGGGACGTGCGTGGAAAGCTGCCCGATGGATGTGATCCGGATGGATGAAAAGAGCGCGAAGGCCGTGATCAAGTATCCGGAGGATTGCCAGATGTGCCGGCTGTGTGAGGTCGACTGCCCGGCAAAGGCGATCTATATAGCGCCGGAGAAGCTTGTCCCCTATCTTACGAGCTGGGGATGAGCAGTTCTTCTGTTCCCTGACCCCGGACCCCTGCTTTTGAGACCCCCCTGTGACCTGCTTTGCAGATAATTTCGCTTCCCCGTCGCACAATCTCAATCAGAGGATTGTCTAGCTATGCGCAGTGCCAGGAATGGGCTGGGTTCAAATCGTCAACCATCTTCCCGGTCCGCACCCCGAGCAAAACCCATCCCCCTCCCCCGGAATCCCCTTCTTTTCTTCTCCGAAAATTCGCCATCTTTGGCGATGGAGTCAAATGCTTACGCTCAGGAGTCAGATAATCGATCATCATTTTATTGCCGCGACGGGGCAATCTAGACTAACGTGGTAGTGAGGAAGGCGGGAGAGTTGAACCCCAATCCTGTCAGGGAGTTTGGCGGGCATTAATCCGCCTCGGAGCACCGGCTCCACGCCTTCCATTCTCTACATATCACAAGTTTGCTATACGCTCTAGTAAAAAAGAATAACTTTTTTGCTATACAATGGCAAGTGAGCGGGGATATAGTGAGTCTTCCGTCGATTC
>Ga0326728_10019191_pt1 | contig 13317 bp, 15 predicted proteins | sample MB3enrmetagenome_FD_207602 | JGI IMG/M metagenome (GOLD analysis project Ga0326728, IMG submission 207602) | Lab enriched peat soil microbial communities from McLean, Ithaca, NY, United States - MB31MN | ecosystem: Environmental > Terrestrial > Soil > Wetlands > Peat | place: USA: New York...
GAGGGACACCTATGCAGAGTGCGCGTTTCGTGAGGGGCCATGATCCCTTCGCAACCGCGACTTAAGCTGTTCATTTCACGACTTTTCTTAACCACGGAAAAACAATAGAGAATTAAAAACAAAAGATCGATTACCGGCGGTAGAACGCGATCGCCTGTCCGCCGTACTGTTTCATATGCCCCCTCATCGCTTTAAGGAGGATATCCCTCGTTGAACCCGCCGGGATCTTAAGCTTTCCGTCAAGTCCATACACGTTGAAGTAGTAAGTATGGGTCTCACCGGGAGGTGGGCAAGGGCCCCGGTATCCAATGGTGCCGAAGTCGTTGGTCCCCTGGACGGCGGGGAAAGGCTCGGTGATCTCGGGGGCCTTGGGGATATTCTCCAGTATGATCGGCCGTGGTTCGATATTCCAGATCAACCAGTGCGTGAAGCGGTCCGAAGGTCCGATCGCATCATCAACGATAATTGCCAAGTATGTGGAGTGAATCCGGTCCAGATGGATCACCGGAGAGATGTCTTCACCGTCACAGGTATGTTTTTTGGGAAATGTACCCTTGTCAAAATCGATACTGATTAAAAGGTTCTCGTTCTCCATGAGTCTCCCTCACATTGTGATACCATATACTGGTATGTGGAACTATCCGGGTTTGGTGCTGATAAGGGAGCGGTTGATGCCCATTTTTCATCCGATTAAACTTCCCTGTCAACCGTTCATTTTTTAGAACAGGATTCCGATACTTTGATAATTGATTCCGCACCATTTCCCGCAGAGGAACCCTTGATGAAAAAAGTTGATGAATCTGTTGCGAACATTGACATCTGCGGGAGATTTTGTGGATCGTGTCCAACGTACGCATCTAACCACTTGAAGTCCGGCAAGCCTTCCCTGCTCTTCTGCGCCCGTGGCGGATCTAGCAATGCATCGGGTGGAAAAATGGAAGGGTGCAACTGTCCGAAGTGCGGCGTACACACGCGGTATAAACTTACCGGCGATTACTATTGCATGAAGTGATGTTGCGAAGCTGTCTCTTCCCGTGAGATTGATAGCACTTACGACTGTAGATTATTTTTCAACGTCGATAAAGCTGGTTTTAATGAGATGAGTATACAGGTTTCATCTCTTTTATTGAATTGGGACGGTTTAAACGATTATATTGGAAAAAGATGCGACCCTGAAGATCATAATAAAAAATGGAAATAATCTGAAAATCCCCCCGAAGAGTCGGTTCAAAAAGTAATTTCTACCTATAGAGACTGTATCCCGAGACGAATTAACTAGTATGATCCGGGACAGAATTTTCAAAGACATACATGGACCCACGAGGAGAACATAGATATAGGACAATACATCAAGAAATTTTATCCATGCCGCAGAATCCAAAGAAAACTATCCGGTCATTATCCAATCATATATTTCGATTGAACATCAGTAATTATCTCTCATCTGAACAGTTTGCCCTTTTTTGCAGAGAACAAAATATCGATGATATGTGGGACGGCCTCCTAAGATTGTCTAACGACAGCCCGGATTTATATGGTAATGAAGTGGCAAAAAATGCTTTTTCCATGCTGTTGGAGCAGATATATCAGGTACGGAAGGATGAGTTTCTTGGAATACTGGCAGGCCTCCTGGCGGATTTCTCCGGTGCTATTCAAAGTCCCTTTATTTTTCGCACGATAAAAGAGGACTTGATCGAATTAGGTTATCCCGAAAAGGATGTGGAAGATAAATTTTTAAAAACCGAAAAATAAATTGACTCGTCACATTTTCCCGATTTAAAAATGTCGGGATCCGGCCTCAGTACTGCCAATCAATTGCAAACTATCGCTACTTATAATTCTTATCACCCAGCAGCAGTTCATCAACGCGCTGGGCTCCCGCTGCAGTCAGTTTGTTGGTATATACTGATCAGGTACCTTTTTCCAAGTAAAATGTTCATAAACCGTTGACCAGTAGAAACCGAATGCAAAAGCGAACATCAGCTCCTCGACCGGAATTCCTGTGATCAGGATCCCGGAAATTGCCCCGATATTCCAGACTCTTTGAACATATCCCGGGAAAATTAGGATCAACGTCTGAAAGTACATGTAATACAGGCTGATAAAGAGCACGGCACTGACTACCATCTTCTTCTTGAGATCTGGTCTGCAGTACCAAGTCGACAGGCCACCGACCACCATTGCAATAACAGCATCATAGATGGGATTTAAGTGTGTCCCTATAAGAAGGAGGATAAAGATCATCGGTGTCATTAGCAGGAGAGGAAGGTGATATTTATGGCGGGTATCTATCCGCTCGTCCCTCGGGACAAGAGGTTCGTGTTCGACAGGGAATACGGTCATGTAAAGCGCATAGGCAATTCCGCCGATTGCATAAGCAAAGATGATACTCTCAACATCGAAACCGGTCGTTTGGGCAAGATTAAAGAGTGAGGGGGGATTCCAATATGCAGGCACAAAGAGGGGTTCGGTCAACCCGAGAAGTGATGTCCACGCGCTGACGATGATCATCTCTTTACGTATCTCATAACTTTTCAGCAGTTTCCACACAACCCCCCAGACGACGAGGAGCAGAAGACTCCAAGTGAGCCATACGAGATGAGTGGGTGTCATAATTTAACCAATAAATTAACAGGGGAAATTGTGATGCTAGTGCGGGGACGGATATACCTTATAAACATAATGGGGTGATTGCTTACTCGTCTATTTAACAATTGAGCCGAACGGGTCTGTTGATGCCTAGAATGTGTCATACCATTGGTTATGAATAATTCATCTTGTTAGAAATGTCCAGTAAACCACCATCACATTAGGAGCTTTCCGGACAAGTTCCCGTGGCATTTTCCCTGAATGCACGGGCACAGATTGAAATTGCTTCGCCAATTGTGGGAAATATTTGGGACATGTCTGCCAAGTCCTGGACAGGCAGGTGCTGACTCACTGCGAAAACCGATCCCTGAAGAATCTCCGTTGCAAGCGGTGAACATACATGCACCCCCAGCACGCAACCATCTGACTTTTTGACGACAATCTTCACCATCCCTCGCGTATCACCCATCATAAAAGACCTTGCCATAGAGTCCATGCGGATAACCCGCGTTTCCGGATTCAATCCGGCCATTCGGGCCTGCATTTCGGTCAGTCCCACTCCAGCGACCCGAGGTGTGGTGTAAATCCCATGAGGTATAAACGAGCGGTTAAAGGAGCGCTTCAATTCCAAGAAGGCATTCATCGCGGCAATCTCTCCGGCATATCGTGCGCTGGTCTCGAGCATAGGTTCCCCCGTAACATCCCCCGCAGCCCAGATATTCGACGCCGAAGTTCTCATAGTGACATCCACAAGTATTGCCCCGTTTTGACTCGTTTTCACCCCGGCTCGGTCAAGCCGGAGTCTATCCGTGTTCGGAAAGCGACCCGTTGCAAGGAGTATCTGTTCTGCTGAGATGACCTGTTCGGGCCCTTCAATGAGGGCAGTAACCGCAACTCCGGTTGGGGTTTTTTGCACGCTCTGGATTTTCACGTCAGTTCGGATATCAATCCCTTCCTCTCGGAGGTATCCGGCAAGGAGTGTGGCAATCTCAGGTTCTTCTTCGGGAAGGATACGGCTACTCCGCTGAAGGAGCGTAACTTTTGTGCCAAGATGAGTGTACAATTGGGCAAACTCAAGTCCTAAGGCTCTTCCGCCAATAACGATGAGTGTTTCGGGGACACGCTCAGGATTCAGCGCCTCGATATTTGTCATGAAAGGGACCGTGGTAATTCCTGCGATCGGGGGGATGACGGGAGATGAGCCGGTGGCTATGATGATTCGGTCTGCGGTAACCTTCCGGTTGCCGATCTGAAGGACTGTAGGTGATAAGAACTCTGCACTACCTTCTATGATATCGATATTGAATTTGGTAATCCGGTCCGTTTTCTTTTGTTTCAGTTGTCCAATCAAAGCATCTTTTTCGGAAAGAGCCACGTACAGATTGAAGCGACTGTCCATCCGTAGACTCATATGGCCATGGTTTTTGTAATAATGGTCATCGGCAATCGAAAGAAGGAATTTACTCGGAATGCACCCGTTATTCACGCAGGTTCCCCAGAGCGGCCCCCGCTCGACGATAGCAACCCGGTGTGCACCGAGGTGGACTGCTGTTGTAGCCGCCGATACCCCTGCGGCACCGCTCCCGATAACAATCAGGTCATAACTGTTCACCCGGATCACTCCTCGTTTCTCATCACGGCCTCAGCAATCTTGCGGACGTCCTCGTTCTCGTTAGAGAGAGCTTTTTTGAGAATCATGCTGCTCTTCTCATCCGCGATTGTTGACAGGGCCAGTACCGCGCCCAGCGGACATCCTCATTCCTGTTTCCAAGTTCCCAGATGAGATCCAAGATCCGTTCCGTGATCCATCCATCGTCTAACCCCCAGAACCGCTAGTTTGCGGGTATGGGATCTGAGGACTGTGCCGTGGAGGTCCGGTAAATTATCTGCCTGGCGTCGCGTACATTGAGGGCCCGGCTGATGAGGTTGTATTGAACAAGTCTCTTCAGCCCATACCGCGCTGTTTTAGGTGAGAGGTTTGTCCGTTGCACGATATCCTTGTGGGTCATCCGTTCTCCCGAAACGAGCGCCTCCAGCACGATCTTCGATGAGTGCGGCAGTGGTTTTACAGTCATAATCATTGGTAATCCCTGTTCAGGCGCAGCTGGCATCGCACGATTCCTGCCCGCCCTTTTCGTACTCTTCCTTATCTTCAAGGATTCTTTCAAACGACTTTTCGACAAACTCGTCGATGGTCTCCATCGGTCCCCAGTCCTCAACCGTATAGTGCGGTGAAATTTCAGGGTTGGGCAGGATAAGCACCATGCCTTTCTGCTCCCGGGCGGAGACATATTGCTTCATCCGGTGGGTGCGGTGCACGTCCCCGGGTTTCTTCGGGATCCGTGCCGTGAGAATCCAGTATACCTTTTCATCGTGGGCGTCCATGTAGACCTCGTGGTCCCGTTCAAATTTTTTTATCAATTCCTGCGTCTTTTTCAGCATACTCTCTCTCCCCCTTGGGATGGTCAGGTCTTCTTTCTCATTTCCTGATCAGGTCGAAGCGCTTCCCAATCGCGTCCCAGTTCACGATGTTCCAGAAGGATTCGACAAATTTTGCCCGGTCGTTCCTATAATCAAGATAGTACGCATGCTCCCAGACGTCGAGCACCATCAGGATATCAAAACCGGGGAAGACATTCACATTGTGCTTCTCAATCTGCATCACAAGGAGCCTGCCGGTCTTCCTGCAGAAGGTCAGGGCAGCCCATCCCGAACCCTCGACACTGTTTGCAGCCTGGGTGAACTCCTTCCTGAAACGGTCGAATTTTACAAACTCCCGTGTGATCGCCTTCTCCAGTTCCCCTTTCGGGGCTCCACCGCCGCCCTTTCCCGCCGGTGCAAGGTTCTCCCAGAACAGGTTGTGGAGCCTGAATCCTCCGAGATGGAATGACAGCTCCTTGAGCGTTGCCTTCACGTCAAAATCTGCGTTCTCGTTCCGTGCCTTGTCAAATTTCTCGTAAATCGCATTGGCCCCGTTGACATAGGCCTGGTGGTGTTTCTGGTGGTGGAGTTTCAACTGCTCCTCCGATATGTAGGGTTTCAGTGCCGCATAGTCGTAGGGCAGTTGCGGCAATGAATAAAATTTTCCTGCGTCCATCTTCATCCTCCCAAATTTGATTGGTTCATTCCGATACGGGATGATCCGTACCCTGCCGGGATATATTCAGGAGAGTTTTATGAGACCTTGGTCAGGAATCACATTTTGAGACAAAAATTGAAAGAAAATTAGATGCTGCACCAGTCACTAAACCGGAAATCCCGGGAGTACCTGAATGCGGTACTCCGGGTCTCCCTTTTAGCACTCGTCCAGCATCTTCTTGACCATCTTCAGCGTCTCGATCTTGAACTGGAAGTGCTTGATCATGCCCTCTTTCATCATAATCTTTCCATCGAGCATGCGCTTTAGGAGGGTCCTTTTCTGATCATCGCTGAGCGCTTCCCATATCTCTGTCATCAGCATCTCTTTTTGCTGCATCATGCCCATGCCGGGCCGTGTGCCATGTTCCATATATCCACCTCTCCGTTCGGGTGTCCGGCAGACCGGACGGTGCGTTACTATAATGCCCCGTAAGTATATACGTGCGGGATTCTCTCAAAAATCAACACAAAAACTGAAACAAAGGAAAACCGCAAGTTGGGTAAAAAAGGAAGTGCTTGTCGCCGGATCTACCGGGTCGGGATCGTAAGAGGGTGATGATTGGAGACCGATGCCTGCTGTGACAGGAAGAGCGGGTGCGCCAGCACCGGTGAGGAGATTGCGTTCCAGAATGAGATATTGTTCATGCAGCCGGGATCCGGGGCATTCAGGTTCCCGTAATACGCCCACGCCCGGGCGCGGCGACCCGGGCCTCGCAAAATTCAGGATGGGTCGGCCGTAATACGCCCACGCCCGGGCGCGGCACCCGCCACATACCAGTTTGTTTTCGCAGGTAGAACAATGCCCTTCGAGACAACTGCGATCCCGGAGCTGGCGGAGCACCGAGGCATCGTGCCAGATATCAAGGAACGGTCTCTCCCTCACGTTACCGACCGCGACCGGTAGGAAGACGCAGGGTTGAACGTCCCCGTCAGGTTCGATCGAACAGTACAGTCTCCCTGCGCCACATCCCCCGATGAAATCCGCAAGCATCCGTGTACGCCCCTGTAGGCCATTCCCGGAGTGGAAATGGCCCACCGGGACACCATTGTCCGTATCATCGGAGAGTGCCACCCGGGCGAACTGCGGCGCGGTCGAGAGGATCTCCGGTGCCATCCCTTTCTTATCTTGTGAAAGGATGAATTTGAGGAGATCCTCACGTTGGCATGGCGTAAGATCCTGGTTGGCCATCCTGGTTCCACGGCCGGTCGGGATGAAATTAAAGCACATCAGCCGTTTCACGCCGAGATTCTGCCCGAGCTTGTGGATTTCAGGGATCTGGTCGTAATTTTCCTGCGTCACTGTGGTGGCGATACAGCTGTAGATACCCTCAGCCACGCAGTTTTTGATCCCTTCCACACTACGGTCGAATGCCCCGCTGATGCCTCTCATGGCATCATGGCTTGCCGCATCCATGCCGTCAATAGATACTTCGACATAATCAACGCCAGCATTGTGCAGATTTTTTGCCACTGGTGGCGTGATCATCGTTCCGTTACTGGCAAGGGCAACATAGAGATCGCGCTGGTGGGCATATGCAGCGATCTCGAAAAAATCCTTTCTCATCAGGGGTTCTCCTCCGGAAAAGGCAATGACAACAACCCCGGCGTCGGACAACTGATCGACGAGCTTCTTTGCCTCGACCGTCGTCAGTTCACCGGGCAATGCCTTCTGCGCATCCTGGTAGCAGTGCCTGCACCGCAGGTTGCACATATGGGTGAAATCCCAGACAACCAGAAATGGTGCGTTCACCATCTGCGGCCGGGTGATGCCGTAGCGAGCAATGCCGCCAAGCACATTGATGAGACCACGTTTGAAGACCGTCTCGGTAAGACCCTGCCGAATATCCACTTCGTTTACCCCGAACAATTGGCTGCTCTTGTTTATGGTATACCCTACAATTTTGCCAGCCAGCCGACATTTCCAGCAGAGATCTTTTTTCATCCCTAGATATACGTCGATTGCGTTGGTTAGGCGATTGCCGCATTCGTCATCTGTCGCCACAAAACTGATAAGGGAAAGCGATACCGGGTTGCCCAGCCATCGTTCGACTGCCGCCATTGCCGTAATTACATCGTCAGTCATAGTAATGTCCCCCAGAAAGATTTTGATTGGTTTCATCCATCCTACTTTGAAATATACATTAGGGCAGTTTTCAAAATATGAGACAAAATTTCCCAAAAAATCCGTTACAGTAAACGTTCCGACATTTCATTGGGATTGGTTCCAGGTATATTCAAGACGTTGTTAACGTCCTGGACTGATCTGCCAGTTACCATCCGCACTTTTTAAAGATTAAAAAATTGTGATAATTTACCGGTCTCTCCCTATTCCCTCGATTCAAAGTATTTCAATGCTGACGGGGCAAACTTTTTGAGCTCGATAAAGAAGTACCGGCTCAGATTCGGGTCAGAATCTGCGATAGAACCCAGGATTGTCGTGATCAACCAGTTTGGCAGCTCCGGGTTCGCATCGAGGCAGTTCTTGATGACAACGATTGCTTCATCCACATCGACCTGTTTCTTCCACCGGTAAGGCATACTCTCTGCCACCTCTCCGCCACCGGCTCATGCCGGCCCCTTTTTTACTAAAGCATCGTACTCCAGCCAGCTCTTCTTCCAGTCAGGGTTTCGTGATTCCAGATCCGCAAGGACTTTTGTGCGGATCTCCTGCGTGCTGACGTTTTCGGTCGCAAGACGTCCGATAGTCTGCGCGATGGTCCGTGCGTACTCCGGCGGCGCCCCGGACTTGACGGCGCTCACTACGATCTTTTCCGGCAGGAAGGTCTCCTTCCTGCCATCTCTCTTCTTCACCATTACCATGTGTGATCCCTTTCTCCAGACTTTTACTCGAAAGGAATTTAATCGATGGAAATTTTGGTCTTCGGTTCTTTTGTCTGCTTCTTGAGATGCACCTCAAGGACGCCATTCTTGAACGTCGCACTCGCGCCCTCCTCCGTGACTGCTTTAGGGAGAGGGACAAGCCGGGCCATCGAACCATAGGTGCGCTCGTGGAGGTAGTATCCTTCCCTCTCCTCCTTCTTCTCCTCTTTCCGCTCGCAGGATATTTCCAATGCCTGCGGGTCAATGAGATCGAGCGTGATATCCTTCTTTGCGACGCCGGGGATCATGTCCGCTGTGACGACGACCTCATCCTCATGCTCGGCCACATCCACCCGGAAGCTGCCCCTGGTTGCCGGCAGCGCCTTTCCCGCCGGCTCCTCCGCGGATGGCAGGAGCATCAGCCTGCTCCCCAGGATGGACATCTGCTGGAACAGTGAGTCCATATACGTCCTGAGATCGTCAAGCTCATCGAAAATAGATCGGTAATATGACCGTGCCATACGTATCCCTCCATTCATTCCCGAATGGGTGACATCCTGCCGTCATCAGGGCCAGTGCCGCGCTCCCGGATATTGCCGACATCCGGGTTGTCCGGGCCCCCGGGCGCGTCAGTCGCATCCCGGGCATCTCCAGTAATGCCGGATAAAACCGGCATAGAAGCACTCGGGAAAATCGCACCGGAAACACCCGGTTGCCGGACATTCGGTTCCGTACCGGTAAATTTCCGTGGTGATTCGCTCCCCGTGCGTCCTTTTTCCAGTCCGGTAATTGCACCGGACGAGACTGGGGTTGTCGCCGGCCATCAATATCTGCCGGGGATCCTTCAGGTCAGGCATAGCGTTCACCCGTCATGGGTATTATCCGGAGGGTGTTATAGTGCCTCTCCCGAAAGACAACTTTTGAGACAATTTTTGAAAGCATGTATTCGGCCTGAGAGCTCTCGGTTTCCCGGTATTCACGATGGTAGAAGGAAAGCCGGACCGGTTTCACTGTGGGCCGGTTTTTTCGAGGTACAGGTCTAAAATCCCATTCCGAAACCGCTTGGTACTATACCTGACCTCTGCAGGAAGAGAGATCTCCTTCTTATATCGCATTCCCTCCCCCCTTGCTGAAAGGATCAGGATGGAGCGTTCGATATCAATCTGGATCGTCTCCTCCCGCGCCCCCGGCAGTTCTGCGGTGACGCGGATGCACCTGCCTTTATCAGCAAGATTAATCTTCGGTTGAACAACGGTTTTTGTACCATTTGCCCTCCCTTTTCGTGTCACCATGACGATTCGCTCCTCCTAGAAGATCGCGGAAAATAGATTGGCAGGATAAATTGTGATTGGGTTGCCGTCCGGTAATCCCCTCTGTCCAGATATACTCCTGCCTCCGGGCCGGCAACCCCACTGTTGTTGTCATATGCTGGCATCGTTCCGGTGATGGCATTTGCAATGTACGGTTCAGCGCAGGAAAATGCGAATCCAGTATGCCGGTTCCGTGCCGGCCTGTCTACAGTTGGAACAGCCGCGCCAATCCGGCTGAATACCCCTGTGAGGCCAGATGAGGTATTCATGGTACCACGGTTCTCCCTTCCCTGCTCAGGTGGGCGGTTCAACCCACGCCCTCCTCTTGTAAGGATTGCCTGATATAGGTAACCGGATCTTCCAAAGTTTGTGTTATATTTTGAAAAATGTGGATCAACTTATGGTATTCTGTCAGCCCTTCGGCATGCTGCCGGGCTTTTCCGGTATCTCCTCCCCCAGGATATGCCGGAATACCGTCTTATATTCGTTGAGTTTCTGGTGAATATGATCTCTGCCTTTCTCTGTTGGAGAATACAGTTTCGACTTTCCTGATGCCTTCATCACGAGATACCCCTGTTGCTGAAGGTCGTATAGGATCGCGTAAATCCGTGCCTGGGGGATGAGAACCTTGAACCTGTTATGGATCTCGGCGACGATGTCATATCCGGAAATTGGTTTCTCAAGAAGCGAGAGGACCACCGGTTCCAGCATCTTTTTGACCACATCGTCGAGGGTTTTCTGGGAGACGACAGATATGGATTCTGCCGGGAATGTATGATGCGCAAACGAGAGTGTTGTCTCCCTTCCGGTCGAGACGATAATCTTTGAGATCCCCGCGGCGAGGGATTGGATCAGGGTGTGATCCAGTTTTCCAATGTTCAGGGCGATGATACCGGATACCGGAAACCCGCCCGCCTTCTTTTCGAGGATCAGGTTTCTGATGGCAGCGATATCGCTGAACTCATCGGTCTCTGAGAAATCGAGGAGAATCTGCAGGTTCCGGGGGGCGCCCGGGCCCGGCAGCGTCTCCATGCATCTTTCGAGAATCGGCTTCATGCCGAACACTTCGGTCTTCTTCATCCGGTGCGTGAAAAGTTCCTCTTTCTGGATCTCTTTTAAAAAGTATTTCTGAACCGTGGAGGAAAAATAGGCAAACAGATTGCGCCCCCCTTTTTTTATCCCTTCTTCCAGCGCAAATTTGAATACCGGCTCTTTTGCCGCGTTTTCCGTGTAAAGAAAAAGTACAATGTCGGTAAAGATATCCTTCAGAAGGACCGTTTTTATCTCCGGCAAGTCGAGGTATTCCATCTGTTCCCCGGGCACCTCACCGGTTCCTGTTACCGGGGCAGCTTTCAGCTTTTCGCCTCTTTTCGCCAGCCGTTCATCCCGTTCGGTCGTCTTCCGGAACAGGGCAATCTCAATTGCCGCTTTGATCTCCAGTTCATTGAAAGGTTTGAGAACGTAGCCATAGGGTCGGGCATTTTTTGCTTTTTCAATAATTGCATCGTCCGCATAGGACGTGATGAAAACGACCGGGAGATTCAGTTCCTCCCCGATTATTTTCGCCGCCTCGATACCGTTCATCTTCCCCGGCATCACGATATCCATCAGTACAATATCGGGAAGGAGCCGCCGTGCCTTTTCAATTGCCTCCTCCCCTGAAGCGGCCATACCGGCGACGGTGTATCCCATCGCGGTCAGCCGTTCTTCCAGCTGCATCGTGATGATAGCCTCGTCATCAACCACAAGAATTTTGGACATACGTCATTCTCCTGTCATATTAGCTGGGAATTCAATGTTCATTTCCGTACCATTCTCTGTATTAATTTCAATCGAACCTTTCAACTGTTGCTGCACCAGTGTCCTGACCAGCTTGAGCCCGAGCGTGCCTGCTTCGCTGATATTGAAACCGGCAGGCATGCCGTTACCGTTATCCTTGACAGAAACCCGGATCCGCCCGTCGTTCTGCCGGACTGAGACCTCAATCATACCGTGTTTCCTCCCCCTGAAGGCATGTTTATAGGCATTGGAAAGGATCTCGTTGACGACAAGGGCGCAGGGGATGGCCTGGTCAACCGGGAGGAAGACCTCATTTGCACTGATCTCGCAGGTGATCTCGGTCCCCCTGCCGGCATAGATATTCGTGAGGCTTGCGACCTGATCCCGGATCTGCTTGGAGAGATCGATCTTCCCGAACTGCTCGCTCTCGTAGAGCCGTGTGTGGATCTGCGCCATAGTCTGGATCTTCAGCATCATATCAGTGAGGATGCTGTTGGTAGACTCATCACGGGTCCGCATCCGGGTCATGTCGAGGAGCCCGGATATCAGCTGGAGGTTGTTTTTTACCCGGTGATGGATCTCGCGGAGCAGCACCTCCTTCTCCTTTAAGGAGGCGAGCAGGTTCTCCTCAGCATGCCGGCGGTCGGTGATGTCCCGGTAGCTCCAGAGCCTCCCGATGATGACATTCCTCAGCACCTGCGGTCTTGAATGCCGCTCGTAGATGCGCCCATCGTTCAACTCAAGGACATCTAAGCTTTCACGTTCCGGATGGCGGTAGAGCTCATCAATCCTTGAGAGGAATCCTTTGGGATCTCTTATTCTGGACTCCATGAATCCGATGACAGTCCTGTCATCTCCATTCCTGAGAAGGTCTTCAGGCATTTTCCACAGGGTGATGAAATTATTGTTATAGTTGACTATTTTCCGTTTCGTATCGACAACACAAATTCCTTCCTCGGTCGACTCAAGAGTTGCATTCAGGAGCCCCAACGTCTCCAACAATCTCTTTTCCGTCTCTTTGTGTTCGGTAATATCGTGAACCATCCCAATTGATCGGATAATCCGGCCGCTACGATCCCGAATATGTTCACATTTCTCGTGGACAACGCGGATCTCACCGGAGTCCTTCCGAATCACCCGGTGCTCGATCTCGTACTGGTCTTTGCCTTCCTTCAAAGATTTAGAATATGCGGCATCCACCACGCCGCGATCATCGGGATGAACGGAATCCAGAAACGCCTCATATGTGGCGCTAAATTCCTGCGGCTTGAGCCCGAAGATACGGTATACCTCATCTGACCATGTGAGTTTGTCATTCACCAGGTCAAGCTCCCAGCTTCCGAGGTGTGCGATCTCCTCCGACCGGGCCAGCCGCTGTTCACTCTCGCGAAGTGCCTCTTCTGCTCGTTTCCGGTCGGTGATGTCAGAGATAACACCAATCCGTCGCACGGGGCGTCCGTCTCCATCCCGGAATACCTGCCCGTGCGAGTCAATCCAGCGAATTTCGCCGTCATTATTTCGTCGGATACGGTACTCGACTTCATATAACCCGGTTGCCGGGTCCGCGTTTTTGATGGCATTTACCACTCTGGGAATATCTTGATCCAGTACCGGTGCACGCCAGTCGGTCAGTGAGTTACTTTTTTCGTTTTCTGTGATTCCGTAAATCTCTTCCATCCGT
>Ga0326728_10019192_pt1 | contig 13316 bp, 12 predicted proteins | sample MB3enrmetagenome_FD_207602 | JGI IMG/M metagenome (GOLD analysis project Ga0326728, IMG submission 207602) | Lab enriched peat soil microbial communities from McLean, Ithaca, NY, United States - MB31MN | ecosystem: Environmental > Terrestrial > Soil > Wetlands > Peat | place: USA: New York...
GTAGTCTTCGGGCTGCATACGGTCGGCCTCATCGCGCGATGGGTCGAGTCCTACAGGCTCGGCATAGGCCACGCCCCCCTGTCCAACTTCTACGAGTCCCTTATCTTCTTTGCCTGGTGCATCGCCTTTATTTTGATACTGATGAAAAAACGGCTGCGCCTGCCCGTGATAACGATGCTTGCGACCGTCGCGGCGCTCCTCTTCATGGGCTATGCCTCCCTTTCACCGTCGGTGGACAGGCAGATCCAGCCGCTCATCCCGGCCCTTCAGAGCAACTGGCTCCACGTGCACGTCTTCACCTGCTTCATCGCCTACGCCTCTTTCGCCATCTCGTTTCTGGCCGGCCTTCTCTACCTGATAGGGCCGAAAGGCATCCCCCGCGAGAAGCTGGAAGAGGTCAACTATCAGGCCGTAGTCGTGGGCTTCCCCATGCTGACCGCGGGCATCCTGACGGGCGCAGTCTGGGCGCACTACGCGTGGGGCTCTTACTGGAGCTGGGACCCGAAGGAGACGTGGTCCCTCATCACCTGGATCGTCTACGCCCTTTTCCTCCACGCCAGGTTTACGGCCGGATGGAAGGGGCGCAAGATCGCGCTGCTTGCGATCGCCGGCTTCGCTAGCGTCATCTTCACCTACCTCGGGGTCAACTTCATCCTCTCAGGACTCCACAGCTACGGGGCGTCGTAGAAAGGCCGGCACCCGGGGCAAGCGCATCTGAACTTTCGGTGCCGCTAATGGAGGGGAGACACGCTCCCTTCACACGCTCGCACTACGCTCCCGATCAGCGCAAGGCTGCGCTTCGCTTGCTGCGAGACGTAGAGAAAGAGAGGGTGCGAGCGCTCGCAGCACCGCCTTTTTTCAAAAGGCGGACGCTCAGGCTACGCCAACGCTGATTAGCGGTCGCTCCGTGATGCGTGTGTCAGAGAGGCGTCTCCCTCCTTTGGGGTGGGGGTCCAGGGGCGCTTGCCCTGGGCCGGCCGCCTATTTTCAGGAAGATGCATTTTCCTCTTGCTTCTTTGCCGCAGATATAGATAGAATTTACTCCCCGTCTTCACGGGGAAGGGCCTGAACATATTCAGGAATGCATAAATAGGCCAGGGAGGAGGCTTGTCAATGAACAAGATCGACATCGTCAATCATCTTTCCGAGCAAATCAATCTCAACCAGAAGGTAGCGAAGGTAGTGGTTGATACGATTATAGATAGCATAAAGAAGGCGATCATCGAGGGGGAAAGGGTCGAGATAAGGGGTTTCGGGAGCTTTTCCCTGCGCTCATATAAGCCGTACAAAGGCAGGAACCCGAAGAACGGCGACATCGTCGATGTGCCGGGGAAGAAGCTGCCCTATTTCAAGGTGGGCAAGGAGCTGAAGGAGAGCATCTGGAAGGGCTAGAGCTTCCAGTAAGACTTTATCGCCTCTTTTACCGTTGAGACGGCCTGCCTCCCGCCGGCCGACGCGTCGCCCCCGTCCTCTGCGACGTAGACGGGCGTCCCTTTCATCTCCATAATAACGGTCCGCACGGAGTTCGTGAGGGCCGTGATGTCGTAGCCCCCCTCCAGCGCGAAGAGGGTTTTCCCGCCGCAGCAATCGGCCGCTATTCCCATGAGCGTCTTCGTCATCCCCGCGAAGCCGCGCTCCGTGACGGCCATCCCGCCCAGGGGGTCCCTGCCGTGGATGTCGAACCCCGCGGAAACAAGGACGATCTCCGGCCTGAACAGCCTGCCCACCGGATCGACGATCTCCTTGAAGGCGTGGAGGTAATCTGCGTCGTTCATCCCGTAGCTGAAAGGGATATTGACCGTATAGCCCCTCCCGTCCCCCCTGCCCACCTCGTCGTACCACCCTGTCCCCGGATAATAAGGGTACTGGTGAGTGGAGATGTAGAGGACCGTCTTGTCCCCATAAAAGCTGTGCTGCGTGCCGTTCCCGTGGTGGAGGTCGAAATCGACGATGAGTATGCGGCTGAGGCCGTATTTTTTCTCAAGGTAGCGTGCGCCGACCGCGATGTTGTTGAAGATGCAGAAGCCCATCGACCTTCCCGACTCCGCATGGTGGCCCGGCGGCCTGACCAGGGCAAAACCGTTGTCGATCCTCCCCGACATCGCAGCGTCGATAAGCTCCAGGAAGCCCCCTGCGGCCTTGCACGCCGCCTCGTATGACTTGGCGGAGGCCACGGTATCGGGGTCCAGGCGGGTCTGCACTTTGCCCTTGGTGCCGCAGATCGTCTCTATGTAGCCCCGGTCGTGGTTGAGGGCAAGCTCGTCCCATGTGGCGGGCCGGGCGGGCACGTAGACAAGCCCTGCCTGGTCCATCTCGTCGAGCATCGCGTAAATCGATTTCAGGCGCCTGGGGTTTTCCGGGTGGTAATCGTCGGTGATGTGCTCCAGATAGATGGCGTCCCTTATTATGCCTACCCTCATATCGACCCTCCCTTTGGAAGAATATTACAACCGCCGCCTCCGAAAAACAAGAAGACTTTTCGCAGGGCGTGAAGCAAAGACACTTAGCTAACCTCATATTCAGGGAGGGGAGGCACCTACCTGATCGACGCTCACAGATATCGTCGAGACGGGAAGAGATAGGGCCGCCCGAGCCGATGGTGTAGGGTATCATTAAGGGGCGGCTTTTATCCGCTCGTTGATCGCCTCAACTGCGTCGCGGAGTCTTTCGACCAGCCCCCGGACCTTCCCGGGGTCGGCCTTAAAGTCGCTCGTCTTACTCTCTACGATCCTGTAACCGGCGTTGATCTCCACCTGGGCCGCCTCTATGCCGAGGTCGTTCCGGGCGAAGCAGGTGATCGTATTGCCCCCGCGCGCGGCGAAGCGCTGGTTGAAGACCTTCGGCACGAAGCCCGCGAAGGCCTCTTCCAGGGCGCCCCTGAACGTGGGGCAGGAGCAGAGGGAAGGGGAGTCGTCCATTATGCCTATATCGACTTTGGTCCTTTCGGGCGAAGACCCGTGGAGGTCGAGGACGAACCTGATATGGCTCTCCTTCACGATCTTTTTCAGGGCCTCTTTATACTCTGTGCCCGGATCGTTGTTCGGGTCTTCGGGCGTCTTGTTCTTCACATAGAGGACGTGCGCCCCCGTGAGCCGCCCCAGCACGATGGCCAGGGAGGACGTATAGGCGTCCTGGTGCTTCCATCTCCTCTCGGCAGCGCGGTAGTGCTTTGCACCGTGGGGCGCCGAGATCAAAATGGGGACCGAGCCCTTTATGTAGCCGTAATAAGGCTCCGCCTCGTCGTTGTAATTTATCTGGCTGAACTCGATGCGCCGCATCTCATCGATTACGCCGGGGTCGAGGCGAGGGCGCGGCTGACCCGCACGGGCGGCAAGGAGAAAGACTACAGCCGACATGAAGACCAACGTTATCACCCTAGGCCCGCTCACGAACTAGCTTTACCGCTCACCCAACTGGCAAGTACGCAATGCAGACTGCGGCATAATTCACAGCCCACCCCAGGCCCTCGCATATATTTCGCTCGCCGGCAGCGGCCGGTATATAATAATAGTGGAAAAGGAGCGGCCGGGCAAGGGGGTTCCAGGGGGGAAATTGGGCGGGAATCGCATCATCGACGTGCACATCCACGTAGGCCACAGGTTCGAATGGACGGAACGGGCGCAGGCGGTCTGGATGGACATCGGGCCGTACGTGCCTAGGCTCTTCGACGCAGAGCAGAGGCAGGTCCCGGAAGTCTACGGCAACGTCGTCAAGGAAGAGGCCTTTGCGGGGGTCCTCCTTCCTGAGTACTCCCCGCAGACGGCGGGCCTCATGCCGTTCGAGCGGGCGGCCGAGATAAGCCTGTACCATCCCGAGCTTATCCCTATGGCCTTCCTCAACCCCAACTACCACGAAGACCTGATGGCGTCTTTCGAGGAGCAGAGGGCCGGCGGGGCGCGAGGGCTGAAGGTCCACCCCGTCCACGGGTTCTTCTTCGCCAACGATGAGCGCCTCTATCCCGTCTACGAGCGCTGCCAGAAGGAGGGCCTCGTCGTCATGTTCCACGCGGGCACGAGCCTTTTCAGCGGCTGCAAGATGCGCTACGCAGACCCTTACACCTTCGACGACGTGATAAACGATTTCCCCGACCTCAGGGTGGTCCTCTGCCACGGGGGTAGGGCGTTCTGGTTCCATATCGCGGAGTTCCTCGCCAAGAGGTTCGAGAACGTCTATATCGACGTATCGGGCCTCCCGCCCGCGCGACTCCTCGAATATTTCCCCGCCATGTCCAGGTTCAGCCATAAATTCCTCTTCGGCTCCGATTTCCCCGGCGTCCCAGGGATAACGAAGAACTACGACGTCCTCGCTTCGCTCGTCGCAGACGAAGAGGCGATGCACCGCATCGGCTTTCAGAACGCCTACGACCTTTTCGGCTTCTGGAAGGAGGGCCTCTTCGAGGTCCGGGACGCGAGGGAGATATACGGGGTGGTCAACGACGCAGCCGATGCGTACAGGGGCGTCATACCGGAGGACTGCCGGCGCGAGCCGTACATGCCGATGGAAGAGGTGCAGGAAGAAATGAAGCGGACGCGCTTTTACGGGTTCCGCAAGGAGATGGAGCTTCTCGGCGTGATGGGCAAGGAGAGGGTGGCCGATACGACGCTCATACGCCACGCGTATGTAGCCGGCCGCCACCAGCGGAAAGGCGTGGCCTCTAGGCTCCTCGGCCTCATCGAAAGGCAGGTCGATACGGAATGGCTCCTCGTCGGCACGTGGCAGGCCGCGTCATGGGCGATAGATTTTTACCGGCGCCACGGCTACGAGTTGCTCCCGAACAAGGACGAGCTGCTCAAGCGCTACTGGAAGATACCCGACAGGCAGATCGAGACCTCCGTCGTGCTTGGGAAAAAAATGAAAAACCCTTGCAATCCGTCGGGACAAATGCGTATTATTGGGCATGCCGGGCAGAGGTAAAAGCAGGTATTTCCAGGATGCCCTCTTCGAAGAGTTCAGGGGCGATACCTGCTACGTCTGCTGTCGAAGGATCAGGGCGAATAAGGGCATCTGCGTGGGGCAGGGCCTCTGGCGCCACGCAGGCTGCAAGCCCGGCAGCCGCACATGGTCCAGAAGCGGCGTCGATGCACGGGCCGCAAGGGCGGGCGGCCGTTCTTGAGCGGCCGCCGCAAGGTTGCCTGAGGGGCGCTAGTCGCCGCTCGACCCGCGCCCTTTCTTACGCTTCTGCTTGTTCCTTTCCTGCTTCCTGTCTTCCTTCTCTTGCTCGTAGATGTCCGCGACGACGGCAGCGACCCGCTCCCGCCATCTCGGGTCGTCCTTGTTCAGCTCGACCTCTTCGTAGAAGTCGGATATGCTGTGGTCGATCAGCTTGTAAGGGTTTGACTCCGAGTCGATGTCGAAATAGGTGTGGCGCAGCTCGTGGCGGAGGAGCCTGACCCGGTCGGCGTCGCCTATGGCGTTCCACCCCTGCTTGTCGAGGGTGACTATATAGTCGTACCCTTCCACCGCGCTCGCCTCGTCCTTCGTGAGGTGCCTCAGCAGGTCGTTCGTCCTCATTATGCGGCCCAGGACGACCCGCCCGCCAGACATGCGCTTCTTCAGATCGAAGAGCGTTATGATCTTTGCATTCTTCAACTCGGGAAAATACTTCGACTCGACCTCCCCGACCATCTTCCGCACCTCTTCCGTCACTTCTTCGTACCTGATTCCCATGAGGGAAAACCTCCTTCTTGCTTTCGGACCTTTCGGTCTTGAGGGGTTTTATCACGGAGGCGGGAGGGAATCAAGATAAATCCTGACCGGGGAGCGGCGCAGGAATAATATTAGGAGTCTCATAGTGTGTAAAAAATCGAACTCAGAATTAGGGACAGCACTGGAATAAGCGGCATTCAGTATTGTCAGTTCACCTGATAGCTGCACATTTCGGTTCTTCAGAATCCTTAGAGAATGCCAGGTGCAATGGTGTAACGGACCGCGAGGCACCGGCAATATTTCTTATTACTTAGCGTAGCACGTCCATCCGGCCTCAGTTTCTGTGACCTCCAGGCACTCCCTTTTCGCCGCTGCCCCTCAGGCCTTGCAGGATTCTTATTGTCCGCAATCAGGGACTGACCCTGAACACTAATCCTTGCTTCGCTGCTTTCAGGTCCACAAATACCCTGTCGCTGCCATTCGCCTGAGGCGGCGCGAAGATAGCGAATATCTTGAACTCGCCCGCGCCCTCCGCCGGTCGTATGCCGTGGATGAAGCCCCTCGGGCAGAAGTGTATCTCCCCGGGGTGCACCTTAACCCATTCCCCGTTTATGTAAATCTCGCCCAGGCCTTTGTATGTGTAAATGATCTCGTCAGCGGAGCCGTGATAGTGGACGGCGAGACTGGGTCTCTGGGCGATCATCATCTGGTTGCGGATCGTCCCCATAGCGGGATCGCTCCTCCAGGGCTTGTCGGCGCTCAGGGGATTGGCCGCATACCATTCGTCGAGATTGATGTTCCTGGCTTTCTTGTACTGGGTATCGAGCAGCGACCAGTCGCCGACAGTAGCGCCGGGTTTCGCGGACGTTATCTCGTTGTTGAGGAACACCCGGTCGTCCGGTGGAGGCGGCGGGGTGAAGATGCCTATGGCCTGGAAAGGCTCATCGCCCACTACCCGGCCCGCGTGGATGACCCCCCGCGGGTTGTAGTGCATGTCCCCGGCTTTCAGCACGACCCACTTGCCGTCGACATATTCTTCGCATTGGCCCTGGACGACGAACATCAACTCGTCCGCGTATTTATGGTAGTGCAGATCCAGGAGCTGGCCCTTCCCCGCGGCCGCGAGGGACGCAACAACGACCCTCGGTGTCTGGAATATCGGTTCCAGCCTTATCATCTTTCCAGGCTCCACGGGATGGTCCGCGAACCATTTGGCAAGGTTCACGTTGAACGGGCCGGAGTATTTCGTATCGACGGAACGGGCGTCGCCGACTACCAGGCTTGTCGGACCGGCCGCAGCCATTGTGCAGAGCAAGAAGAAGAAGATCGCAAGAAAGACAACAGGGATGCGTTTCATACTCGCCCTCCTCTGTCGCGTTATTTGGTATATCTTTTGGTGTACCATTGTCCGATAATTTGTTCAAGTCTTTTTTGAGAGCCCTTTTTCTACTTGGTCGGCCCGCGACGGGGACTGGGGGCTGTGCACGGCTTTTGCCGGTAGATTATCTTTAACGTTTTCCCTTCGCAACCTACAAATCTTTATAACGACTTCCGCGTGCCGACTTCATGAAACAGCCCTCTGCCAAACTGCCTTGCCGGCTGCGAAATCTCGTCGGGGGAAGGTCAATGCGAAATCCGTACGGGCAAAACAAAAAATAAGAAATGAATAGTAGAGGAAGGACACCTCAGGCGACGTTCTTGTTGAGCCAGTCCAAAAACGGCTTCATCACCCGGAAAACATCGATACAGCGGCTGGCAAAGTCATCGGCCGTCACCACCTCGTCCCGGAAGGCATGGGCAACATAAACCTGTTTGAGCTTCAGCAGATTGATTGCAACATGGTCTTTTGGATATCCTTGAGGAGGTCTTGCGAGCTTTTCGCCTCTCAGTTCTCCGAAAGTCTGCGAGAACTTAGTAGCTCCAATGATCGTGAGGATAGCCCGCGGATCGGTGTCGACTGCACGGCGAAAAGCGGCCAACTGCTCGGACCTCGGCTGCCAGAGTCCGCCCGCCGCCATCGTATCTCCCGGCGCCAGACGGAGCCCGTATCCGAAACGCCCCGATTTCTTTCCTCCAGGCGCTATCAAAGCAGCCATCCAGGGGTTGTAAGGGGCCTTATCTCTGGAGAAGCGAACGTCGCGATAAATTCTCATGGTGCAATCTCTTGCGGTGAGACCGGCAAGTCCTTCCTCGAACGGGGACAAACGATTGATCAATTCGTCGACTATCCCTTCGAAGATCAGCAGAGCCTTTCCGTACGTTGCTTTGTGTCTTGCAAACCACGCCCGCTCGTTGTGAAACGCCAGGTCCGACAGGAAATCCAGCGTGTACCTGAGATCAAAAGAGGACATGCGAACACCTCCCCAAAACATCCGCCCAAAACGACTTTCCTTACGACCGTTCATTTTTCAGGATGATAGCCAGTCCCGGCAGCGGAATCAATGATGTCCCATGCGGCATTTACTCGTCAGTGTCTTTACCTAGTTCGACCTTTTTCATCTCTATGCGGAGGTGACTCGCTTTTGCGCTGACGAAATGTCCCTTCATGATGCCGGGCTCGCCCTTGTCGACGACGAAAGAATAGGTGTAGAGGCCGGTTGAATGACTCTGGCCTCCCCATTTTTCGTCAGAGGAACCGCTGACCGTATGGGAAGCCTTCAACCAGGCAGGCCGGAGGGCAGGGGTATAGAAGTCCAGAGAAACAGTGTTATCGGAGTATGTGACTTTGGCTTTCCGTACCCGTACCCAATTCGGATTGCAATGGCAGGTATTGTTGGCAGTGGTGTACTCGCCCCATGCAAAAACGACCTGGGCAGAATCGCCGTCGATCTTTTCGACATAGAGCGCGGAGTCCCAATCCCATCGGGAATTCCACTTGCCGACCCACTTGCCGAGGATGGATTTGGCCCGTTCGGGTAGCGATGGGTCTGGGGCAGTTATAGAAACATCAGGAGGCACGGGGGCAGGGGCTTGCTCAGCGGAGCCGAGACAGAGGCACGCCATACCGAGGAAGATCATTACTGCAATCGGGTAGGTCTTTTCTCCCATACGATCCTCCGCTTCTTAGCCACTTGTTTTCGATTTGCTCGTAAGGGCTCTCAGATAGGCAGATGCCGCAATGAGAATTGCGGTAAGATTGCGCTTGAGGTCATGCGGGGTCATGTAGTTTCCCCCAGACGCTAGCTGAAGCAGCGAGGAACTGCCACCTGCCGAAACGTGCGTCCACTTCTTTTGTTGCTTCAAGGATACTCGTCATCTCTAAAGATGTCAACGGAAAGCATAGATTACCCTATAGGAATGTTGCATTGGGGAAGGGGACAGAAGAAAGTACCTGTGCGCTCTTGGGGCAGCCTGCTGGCTATCTCGGAAGAAAGCAGCGGCAACAACAGGCAAAGCCGTCCGTTATGCCGTTTGAGGTATTCGCCGCCGCCGCAGTTATTGGGGCTCAGCGCCCCCTCCACCGGCAAAGCCGGATGGAGCCTCTCCCCTCAAGCAGGCAAAGAATATGCGCTTTATACGATTGCGGCGGCAGCGGTTTGGGGTGGGCCTCGGCTTACAGTGAGCGCACCAGCCCCCGCGATGATCACGCCCTCCTTGCCCTTCACCTCAGCGCCGCTTATATTCGTATAAACGACCCGACGGTCGCACTCAACCGATTGCCAAAGGAGGCGTCGATGAAATACACCGCAAAGGTGCTGGGCCGGGAGGCGAAGGCGGGCCAGTTGATGGTCCTGCGGCTGGAGAGACCCGCCGGCTTCGATTACAAGGCCGGGCAGTTCTGTTTCGTCAACGCCCCCGACATCGGGCTAAGCGACGCAGGCGGCCTGCGCAGGCCGCTCAGTCTCGCCACGTCGCCCCTGGAGAAGGACCTGCTCTTTACCGTTCGCCTCAGCGAGAGCGCCTTCAAGCGGACGCTGCGGGAGATGGCGGATACGAGCGCGGTCGTAATCGAGAGCGCCATGGGCCTGTTTACCCTGCCCGCGGACAAGAGCACGCCCTTGTGCTTCCTGGCGGGCGGCATGGGCATCGCCCCTTTCAGGTCGATGCTGCGCTACGCGGCCGACGCCCGCACCGGACACAAGGCCACGCTCTTTTATTCAAGCCGTGTGCCGGAAGAGGCACTTTTCCTCGACGAGTTCAACAGCATCGCCTCGAAGGACCCTTCGATTCAGGTTGTGGCGACGATCACGCGGCCGGAGCAGTCGGCCCAAGAGTGGGAGGGGCGCACGGGGCGTCTCGCCGCATCGGCGATCAAGGAGACCTGCGCCTACTGGAAAGAGGCGATCTATTACCTTGCCGGCCCCCCGGTCATGGTCGACGGCATGAAGACCATGCTCGACGAGATGGGCATCGATAAGGCCCGCATCAAGCAGGAGGTGTGGACGGGGTACTGATCGTACCGGCCCGCCGCTCCCACCGCCGCTTTTTGTCCCTGCGCCTTCCGCCGCGGCCCTTCCACCGGAAGGCGGCGGCCCTTGTTTATTCCCCCGGTCTGCCCTCTTTGTCTGGAGGAGGCGGCGCCTCACCCGGCCGGCCCTCGCGCTCCTTGGCCGCCTCTTCCTTGGTCAAGGGCATCCCGCCGCCGGACAATTTCGCGGCCGTCCGCAGGAGACTGAGCGAGTGGTGCTGCCTGACGGTCCTCTTCCTGAAGATTTCATTGGCCGTCAGGACCTTGCCGTAGTAGGCATCGTTCCAGTCGTTCCTCGTCCCGACAACAGCCCCGTCGACCGATATGCCGCCAAATAGCCCCTTCGACCGCGCAAAGCTCACGATATCCGCGCTTAAGTTCGCAGTGGAGGCCGCAGCGCCCATACCGACGGGGCCGGCGGCCACCCCTATATCCGCGCCGAGCTTGACGCTGCTGTTCATAAGCGCGTTGATCCCGCGCTGCGTCATGATGACGAGGATTACCTCGGAGGCTTGGCCACCTATCTGCAAACCGAAGCTGACCGAGCCCATCGTATAGAAAGCAGGCCCAGTCCAGCGGCCGGTCAGGGTGTCCCGCGCGATGAGCACGCCGCTGCCGCCCGAACCGCCTATAAAGAATGCCCCTTTGAGGATCTGGGGGGCGATGAAGATGCCCCGTGCGCTCTTGACGAGGCTCCGAAAGCTTTCCATCTCCTCAGCGTGCGAAAAATCCTCCAGGGTCTGCTGGGCCTTCTCGACGAGGTGGCGCGCGTCCATCGCGTCGTCGGCAGCCGCATGGCGGGGAAGGAGCGCAACGCCCCCGACAAGGGCGACAACCATCAGGGTTACGGGCAAAACCATTGCCAATCCACGCCAGCGCCATCTTTTCATATGTCCTCCTTGAGAATTCCCGCCGGCATTTTCACCGGGCGCCTCCACGGGCCTCACCTTCGGCAAGCGGCGCGCTTAAGCCCTTCCGTAAATGACGGTGAGCGCGCGAAGCCTCTCTGCGACCCCGGCCGTGAGCTCTCCCGGCGCGAGCCTCCATCCCCAGTTGCCGAAGGCCACCGAGGGGCGGTTCATCTGGGCCTCTGCCCCGAGACCCAGGATATCCTGCAAGGGGAAGACGGCCATCAGCGCGACGGAGGCCATCGCGAGCCTCACGAGGTCCCAGTGGACGTCCTCGGTCCGCACTTCCCTGCCCAGGTATCGGGCCAGCCGCTCCTTCTCATCCGGCCTGGCCTCGTGCTCGAACCACCCCCGGGCTGTGTTGTTGTCGTGCGTCCCCGTGTAGACAACGCAATTCCTTCCATACGTATGGGGCAGGTAGATGTGCATCGGGTCGTCTTCCCCGAACGCGAAAAGGAGCACCTTCATGCCCGGGAAGCCCCACTCCTCGACGACCTCCCTCACGTCCGGGGTGATGATGCCGAGGTCTTCCACGATGATGGGAAGGCTGAAGAACCGCTGCGAGAGCCGGGCCAAAAAATCGCGCACGGGGACATCCACCCACCTGCCGTTGACTGCGTTCTTTTCGCTCGCCGGCACCCCCCAGAACCTGACCAGGCCCCTGAAATGGTCGATCCTGATTGCGTCGAGGAGGGCGAAGGTATGGCGCAGCCTCTCGATCCACCAGGCATAGCCCGTCTGCCGCAGGGCGTCCCAATTGTAGACCGGGTTGCCCCAGAGCTGACCCGTCGCGCTGAAATAGTCGGGGGGCACGCCCCCGACGGAGAGCAGCCTCTTCTCCCGGTCCAGCTCGAAGATGGCTGCATTGGCCCAGACATCGGCGCTGTCGTAGCTCACGTATATGGGGACGTCCCCTATGAGCTGCACGCCCCGCTCGTTGCAGTGCTTCTTCAAGGCAGCCCACTGGCGAAAGAAGAGGTACTGGCCGAACTTCTCCTGCTCGATCTCCGCAGCCGATTCCGCGCGATGGGCCTCTATGCTGTCCATGGCGCGGTCCCGCAGCTCCGGCGGCCAGTCGCCAAAGGAGCGGCCTTCCATGCGCCTCTTGATCGAGACGAAGAGGGCATAGGTATCGAGCCACAACGCCTGCTCCTCGCAGAAGAAGGCAAACCCTTCGCGGTCCCGGCCGGACTTGACGAAGCCCTCGTAAGCGAGCCGCAGGAGACGCTCCTTGTACGCGGCCGCGCCCTCGTAGTCGCACCTGCCCTCGGGGAAAGGGGGCGCAGACTCGATCTCCGCCCCTGAGAGGAAGCCTTCCGCGACAAGCATCTCCGGGCTGACAAGGAGTGTGTTGCCCGCGAACGTGGATACGCTGCTGTAAGGGGAATTACCGTAGGCGGGAGACGTCGGGTTGAGGGGCAGGACCTGCCAGTAGCTCTGCCGCGCATCGGCGAGGAAGTCGGCGAACTGGTAGGCGGACGGCCCGAGGTCGCCCACGCCGAACGGCGAGGGGAGCGACGTGATATGAAGGAGGACGCCCGACCCTCTTTTTCTCATGAGCCTCTTGCCTTAATTGTTATACGCCGGCGGCCGTCTTTCAATGGTGGAAGCCGGCGGCCAAGGCGAATAGCCTACCGGATCGACCAGGTTTTTTCAACCGGGTTGCTCTTTTTTGCGTCTCTCTCAAAGCATGTTCTTTACCCTGAGCTGCAGCTCCCGGAGCTCTGCCTTCGAGAGCCTCAGGGAACCGTCCTTCGCGACCCTCCCCGGCTTCACCTTCCTGACCGCCTGGGAGACGGCGTCCGATATGGTAAGGCTGCTCTTCATGAAATAGCTGAAGGCCCAGCTCGTGATCTCGTACTTGTCGCGTTCCGATAATCTGAGGAACCAGAGAAACTTCCATGCGGTCAAAGGGCAGCCTCCTCGACCTGAAAAGCAGGCGCGGGTATAGTGTAGCACACGGAAGGAACGCGAAAAAGGGGCGCGGGGCGGGGCGGGGCCACAAAAATCCCCCGCATCGGCCGGATGCAGGGGACCGCAAAGTCGGACTTCCGGGCGCCTTTCGAAAAGGGGCTGCTATGCCCGCTTCACCGCCTTTTTCAGGATAAGGTATCCGTTCCTCGGTCCCGGGACGGCGCCCTGGATCATGACGATGTTCGTATCCCCCCGGACCTCGATGACCTTAAGGCTCTGGACCGTAACCTTACTGGCCCCCATATGGCCTGCCATCTTCCTGCCCTTCAAGGTCCTCCCCGGGGTCGTGTTGTTGCCTATCGAGCCGCCGTGTCTGAAGAACTCATGCGTCCCGTGGCCGCCGGGGGCGCCGGAGAACTTGTGCCTTTTGATGACGCCCG
>Ga0326728_10019193_pt1 | contig 13315 bp, 12 predicted proteins | sample MB3enrmetagenome_FD_207602 | JGI IMG/M metagenome (GOLD analysis project Ga0326728, IMG submission 207602) | Lab enriched peat soil microbial communities from McLean, Ithaca, NY, United States - MB31MN | ecosystem: Environmental > Terrestrial > Soil > Wetlands > Peat | place: USA: New York...
ATCCTTCACCCCTGGCCCAACGTCCGTTTCGCCGTCAAACACCCGAGGTGGGAGCCGTATGCCCGAATCGGGCCCGTACGGATCTGTGCGGGGGGCGCTCAGCAATGAGCGTCCCTACCGCGATCCGCAAAGCTCTGTCCCCGCAAAGCTGTCCCCGTAAAGCCACTGTAGAAAATCGGTATGATCAGGTTGCGCGTCCTTCATGAAGGGTGTAGAATTTTTTGTACGTCCTTCATGATAAGGTGTGCGAATTCTGAACGGGCGCGAGGCGTGGAATTGGTTCACGTGCTCGAACATCTAACTTGGGAGAGCAAAATGAAAGGGACGCAAGTTCTCCTGGTGACGTTGGCGATTATCCTAACGCCACTGTCAACGCAGGCGCAGAGTGTTACAAAAGTGAACTTCACTACGGAACAATCGGACAACTTCACTCCAATTCCCGGTAAGCCTAATCTGCAGATCGAAATTCCCGCTAAGCCAAATCCGCACGACGAGTTGGCCTGGTGGTGCACTACGCCGCCTATAGGTGTGTGCCTTTATACGATGCCGGCATATATCGGAATGCCTTGTGGGTGTTGCAACGCTTACTACGGCTGCTACGTCGGCCGAATCACCGGCTTGAGTTCGTTAGATCATCCGGACAACCATGCGGAGAATCGCTGACGAGCGCTTGCGAGCCGTTTTCGGTCGCAGGTCACCAACGCTCTTGCGCTAATAACTAGGAAGTGAAGCAATACGTAGGCCTAGTTGGATCCGATTTCGTAGTGATTCCCAAATTCCTGCCCACTTTGACGCCGTGGAGGTCGCTAATGCGTAACTCGATAGCAATGATAATCGCCGCGCTTCTCGCTTCTGGCGCTACCAGCGCTATGGCGGCGGACAATCCAGCGGATACATCCGGCCTCACGGCCGGATGGCGACTACACCCGGAAGGTTCGCATTTTCTCAATCCACAAGGCGCGCCCAAAGATATAGTGTGGGCCATCGTATTTGACACCAAGCACGTTCATTGGAACCTTGTGATTATTCCGCAATCTGGTCCTCCCACCTTTGAAAGTTTCGACAACGACCTTGGCGCAACGCCAGCGCCGATATCTGGCAGCCAGCACCAGACTAGCGCCTCAGTAGTGCTTGGAAGCGGTGCGTTCACCGTCAAGTCGACGCACGCGCTCGGAAGCATCAAAGAATCGTCATCCACTTGCGCCCTTTCGGATGACAAAAAACAGATGAGTTGTAAAGGTCAAATCACAAAGTCCGATGGCAGCACTTCGGATTTCGAGGTTATATACGATCGAATGTGATTGGCGTTTTGATCGTGTCCCTTAGCGTGGTGTAGCTGACGGGCTGGACGACGACATTATTACAGGGACAGGATACGAATTGCCCAATTTCGCAAGCCAAAATCGGCTCCAGACTTTGTCGCCTGGAGCCGCCCGGCGCCTCTCCGCCACACGCCAAGCCGTCGACCTCATGGAAGCATGAACTTCCGAAGTTTTGCGGCTGTCAATGGCGCGCGCGTAGCCCGTCGAAGGACGGGCGTCTCTCGACGCCCTATGGGCGCGCCGCCTGCGGCGGTCGAAGACCATTGACAGCCGCAAGACTTCGGAAAAAAGAGGCTTCCATGAGGTCGACGGCGCTCCCCGCCGAACTCGCGCCGGTCAAGCCGCCGGCGCCTCGACGCTTGCTGTCTTGGCGGTGCGGCGCGCGCGATGCGGTTTTCTGCAATTCGCATCCTGTCCCCGTGAAGCCCGCGGGCATATCAGCAAAACCAACCGGAGACCGGCGCCTTGATAACAGAAGCTTGGCGGTCATTCGGGTCGCGACCGGGACCCGATGCGCTCCGACGCGCATCCGCAAGCCACAGCGACGGGTCCGTCTTGCAAAAGGAAGCCGGCGGCCGCAATCTCGGCCTCACTGGGGCCTCGATCTGGAGAATCTCGGCTGATCGGCAGCGCATCGAAGCCGTTGCAAAGGAAGGGGCTACACTATGCAAGTGCCCGTCGAGATCGCCTTTCAACGCTGCGAGCCTTCGGAGGAGATTCGATCCGAGATCGCCAGGCAAGTGAAACGCCTGGAAAAGTTCAGCCACCGGATAACGAGCTGTCATGTCATGATCGCTGGGCCGCAGACCCGACATCGGGAAGGCGATCTCTTCAAGATCGATGTTCGAATCGCAATGCCCGAAGGTAAAGACGTCATCGTCGGCAGGGCCCATGGCGACGCGCCCGAGCACGAGCACGCTCTGGTCGCGATCAGAGACGCTTTCGACGCCGCGGTGCGGCAAATCGAAGGCGTCGCGCGCGATATGAGCGGTCAAGTCAAGCAACACCTGGCGGAGAGCCATGGCCGCGTGAAGAAATTCCTCGCCGGGGAAGATTGCGGGTTCATCGAAACGGCGGAAGGCCGCGAAATCTACTTTCACCGCAACGCTGTTCTCGGTGGGGCCTTCGACCGCTTGAGCGTCGGCTCGGAAGTCCGCTTCGTCGAGGAAAAGGGCGTGAAGGGCGCGCAGGCGAGCACGGTTCGCTTGATCGGCAAGCGCGACCCCGCCTAGCGTCCTGTCCGGGATCACGGGGACAAGTCATTCCGTGATTCACGTAATTCGCAATTCGTCGCGAACCTCGCCGTCGACCTCTGTCGACGGCCGTCGCGTCGGCTGGTCCGCGATCGCGCGCCGCTTCGCCGACCTTCCGCCTTGCCGGCGCCCCCCCAATTTGCGACAAGACGCCTTCCTCACCTGAACCTTTAGGCGCTGCGATGCCCGCTCTCCGTTCCCGCACCTCCACCCACGGCCGCAACATGGCCGGCGCGCGCGGCCTTTGGCGCGCCACCGGCATGAAGGAAGGCGATTTCGGCAAGCCGATCGTCGCGGTGGTCAATTCCTTCACCCAGTTCGTCCCCGGCCACGTCCACCTGAAAGACCTCGGCCAGCTGGTCGCGCGCGAGATCGAGGCGGCGGGCGGCGTCGCCAAGGAGTTCGGCACCATCGCGATCGACGACGGCATCGCCATGGGCCACGACGGCATGCTCTATTCGCTGCCGAGCCGGGAGCTGATCGCCGACAGCGTCGAATATATGGTCAACGCCCATTGCGCCGACGCGATGGTGTGCATCAGTAACTGCGACAAGATCACCCCCGGCATGCTGATGGCGGCGCTGCGCCTCAACATCCCCGCGGTGTTCGTCTCCGGCGGGCCGATGGAGGCGGGCAAGGTTCGCCTCAAGGGCAAGACGGTCGCGGTCGACCTGATCGACGCGATGGTCGCCGCCGCCGACAGCGCGGTCAGCGACGAAGAAGTCAAGGCGATCGAGCGCTCCGCCTGTCCGACCTGCGGCTCGTGCTCGGGCATGTTCACCGCCAATTCGATGAACTGCCTGACGGAAGCGCTCGGCCTGTCGCTGCCCGGCAACGGCACCCTCGTCGCCACCCACGCCGACCGCAAGAAGCTGTTCGTCGAGGCGGGCCATCTGATCGTCGACCTCGCCCAGCGCTGGTACGAGCAGGACGACGCGAGCGCGCTGCCGCGCTCGATCGCCAACTTCAAGGCGTTCGAGAACGCGATGAGCCTCGACATCGCCATGGGCGGCTCGACCAACACGGTGCTGCACCTGCTCGCCGCCGCCCAGGAGGCGGAGGTCGACTTCACCATGGCCGACATCGACCGGCTGTCGCGCCGCGTGCCGAATTTGTGCAAGGTCGCGCCCTCGGTTCCCGACGTGCACGTCGAGGACGTGCACCGCGCCGGCGGGATCATGGGCATCCTCGGCGAGCTCGACCGCGCCGGCCTGCTCAACCGCGACGTGAAGATGGTCCACGCCGAGTCGCTCGCGCAGGCGCTGGCGCGCTGGGACGTCCGGCGCGGCGCCTCGAAGGCGACGCGCGAGTTCTACGCCGCTGCGCCCGGCGGCGTGCCGACCCAGGTCGCCTTCAGCCAGTCGGCGCGCTGGGACAAGCTCGACGAGGATCGCGTCAAGGGCGCGGTCCGCGACGTCGAGCACGCCTTTTCCAAGGATGGCGGCCTGGCGGTGCTGACCGGCAACCTCGCCGAGGACGGCTGCGTGGTGAAGACGGCCGGCGTCGACCCGTCGATGTTGAAGTTCGAAGGCCCGGCCAAGGTGTTCGAGAGCCAGGACGACGCCTCGCGCGGCATTCTCGCCGGCGAGGTCGTCGCCGGCGACGTGGTGGTGATCCGCTACGAGGGGCCGCGCGGCGGCCCCGGCATGCAGGAGATGCTCTACCCGACCAGCTACCTCAAGTCGAAGCATCTGGGGAAGGCGTGCGCGCTGATCACCGACGGCCGCTTCTCCGGCGGCACCTCCGGCCTCTCGGTCTGTCACGTCTCGCCCGAGGCGGCCGAAGGCGGCGCGCTCGCCCTGATCGAGCTGGGCGACCGCATCGCCTTCGACATCCCGACACGCGCGATCACGCTCATGGTCTCGCCGGAGACGCTCGCGGCGCGGCGCGCGGCGATGGAGGCGAAAGGCGCGAGCGCCTGGAAGCCGGCGAAGCCGCGGCGACGCGCCGTCTCCAAGGCGCTGCGCGCCTACGCCGCCTTCGCCACCAGCGCGGCGAAGGGGGCGGTGCGCCAGGTTCCGTAGCGGGAGGGCGGCGTTCCGAGGGCCGGGTTCGACTCTTTTTCGCCATTTGCGGCGGGCGCCGCCCGGTCGGCTGCGCTCACGAAAGTCGAGTTGACGGGTTCGCGAACCCCTGGGACTGTCCATGAATTCGAGAGGATCCCTGGGGCGTGCCGCGCATCTTTCCTAGCCATTCGAGCGCGGACAGTTTCGAGGCCGCGGCGCTTCGGAATTGGCTTGCGGCCGAGGGCGGGGAGGACGTCTTCCTCGATCTCGATCCGCAGCGCGGCGTCGCCGCCGGCGAACGCTAGGAGCGCCGCGGACGCCCGACGCCCTCGCATGACGGCGCCGCGGCATATGGCCGCCGATCATGAGTTCGTCAATCGCGGTCGTCGCCGCAGACGGCGCGTCGCGCCGCCCGCGCGCGCTGTTGCGTCGCCGTCGAATTGCGCTACCCTGCCGCCGCAACAAGGGAGGGTCCGCCATGGAGATGCGTCGTCTCGGCCGCACCGATCTGTCCATCGCCCCGGTTGTGTTCGGCGGCAACGTGTTCGGCTGGACGACGGACGCGAAGACGGCGTTCGCGCTGCTCGACCGATTCTTCGCGGCGGGCTTCGACGCCATCGACACCGCCGATTCCTATTCGACCTGGGCGCCGGGCAACCAGGGCGGCGAATCCGAGACGATCATCGGCGACTGGATGAAGGCGCGCGGCAATCGCGCCAAGGTGACGCTCATCACCAAGGTCGGCTCACCGATGGGCAAGGGCAAGAGCGGCCTGTCGGCGCGCTATATCGCCGAGGCGGTCGAGGAGTCGCTGCGCCGGCTCAAGACCGACGTCATCGACCTCTACCTGTCGCATTGGCCCGACATGGCGACGCCGGTCGAGGAGACGCTCGGCGCGCACCAGCGGCTGATCGAGCAGGGCAAGATTCGCTGGTGCGGCGCCTCCAACCTCACCCTGAGGCTGCTGCAGAACGCGATCGCCGCGGCGAAGAAGCTCGGCGGCGCGCGCTACGAAGTGTTGGAGCCCGAGTACAACCTGTACGACCGCGCCGGCTTCGAGGGGCCGCTCTGCGACCTCTGCGTCGCCGAGGGGCTCGGCGTCATCACCTACTACAGTCTCGCGCGAGGGTTCCTTTCCGGCAAGTACCGGGGCGAAGCCGACCTCGGCCAGAGCGCGCGCGGCGAGGGGGTCAAGCGCTACCTCGACCCGCGCGGCCAGCGCATCCTCGCCACGCTCGACGAGGTCTCGGCGCGCCGCGCGGCCAAGCCCGCCGAGGTCGCGCTGGCCTGGCTCATCCAGCGCCGCGGCGTCACCGCGCCGATCGCCAGCGCCACCACGCTCGCTCAGACGGAGAGCCTCATCCGCGCCGCGTCGCTCAGGCTCGCCGCCGAGGACGTCGAGGCGCTCGACCACGCCAGTGCGCCTTGAGCGCTCGCCTGCGTCCGATCGTCGCGGCCGGGCCCGACCCGGATCATGGCCCAAGGCCGCGACGCCCGCCGAAGTCAGTTCCGGTTTTCCTCCCGCGAGCGGTCCATGTCGTTGCTTGACCTTGAAGCGCTTCGTCGGGCGCCGTTGGTGCGCCAGCCTTTCAACTTCACCGTCGTCGAAGGCGCGATCCGACCCGCCGACGCGGCGGCGATCCGCGCCGACTTTCCCGAGATCGACGACTGCGGCCTGCTGCCGGTCGAGGCGACGCGCCCCGGGCCGCGCTTTTGCCAGTTGATCCGCGAGCTCGAGGGCGAGGAAGTCGCGCGCGCGTTCTCGGAGAAGTTCGGCGTCAACCTGGTCGGCCGGCCGCAGATGATCACCGTGCGCGGCCGCTGCGCCGCGAAGGACGGGCGCATCCACACCGACACGCCGACCAAGCTCATCACCGTGGCGATCTATTTCAACGACAAGTGGGAGGCGAAGGGCGGCCGCCTTCACCTCTTGCGCTCGCCGACCGACCTCAACGACATGATCGGCGAGGTGCCCCCCGAGCTCGGCACGCTGGTCGCCTTTCGCCGCAACGATCGATCCTTCCACGGGCACGAACCCTACGAGGGAGCGCGCCGTTATGTGATGGTCAATTGGATGACCAACGACGCGGCGGCGCGGCGCGAATTGTTCCGCCACCGCGTCTCCGCGGGCGCCAAGCGGGCGATGTCGCTCATCCGGCCGCGCCGCGCGCCGAAGCCGGGAGGCGCCGCATGATCGACGCCGCCTCGGTCGCCGCGAGCCTGATCAAGTGCTTCGACGCGAGCCGCTTCTCAGCCGCGCCCTATCGCTATTGGCTCATCGCCGACATCCTGCCGCCCGAAGTCTGCGACGCCGTCGACGCGCTGCCGATCCGGACGGCGCGGGTCGACGACACGCTCGGCAAGCGGGAGACCCACAACAGCGCGCGCGTGTTCTTCAGTGCGAAGAAGCGGGCGCGCTATCCCGTCTGCGAGGCGATCAGCGCCGCCTTCCAGAGCGCGCCGGTGGTCGAGCGCATCGAACGGCTGTGCGACGCGAAGCTCGGCGGCGGGTACGTGCGCGTCGAGTATTGCCTCGACGGCGAAGGCTTCTGGCTCGAGCCGCACACCGACATCGGCGCGAAGATGTTCACCCTGCTCGTCTATCTCTCCAGCGAGCCGGGCAGCGAGGCGTGGGGCACCGACATCCTCGACTCCAACCTCAATCTCGTCGCCGTCGCGCCCTACAAGCGCAACGCCGGGCTGATCTTCATCCCCGGCGGCGACACCTGGCACGGGTTCCGCCGCCGTCCGATGAACGGCGTGCGGCGGTCGCTGATCGTCAACTACGTCAAGCCGGAATGGCGCAGCCGCCACGAGCTCGCCTTCCCCGATCGGCCGGCGGGCGTGTGAAGAAGCGGCGCGCCGCTTTCCCGCCCGCCTATTGCGGCGTGAAGGTCAGCGTCACCGCGCCGGCGCGCTTGAGATCGTCCTCGCTTCCCTTGAGCGTGATCGACTTCATGTCGAACCACAGCGCTGCGAGATCGCGGTAGTGCGCCGAGAAGATGTAGCCGGATTCGCCGGTGGCGATGGCGAAGCGCGACCGGTCGGGCTCGGCGAGGTCGTAGACGCCGCGGAAGCCGCCGCCCTGCGTGCGCGCGAACGGCTTGTCGGCCGGGGCCGCGCCGCCGCCGCCGCGGTCGAGCGTGTAATAGTCGCCGCCGGAGGGCCGCGACAGGTCGCTCACCGCGGCGAGCAGCGGGATCTGGCTATACACGGCGTGGGTGAGCAGCGCGACGTGCTCGCGCCCCCAGGTCCACTGGCTCATGTCGGCGCCGTCGCGCTCGACCAGCAGCGCCAGCGCTTCGCCAAAGGCGCGCGTCAGCATGGCGCGGCAGTCGGGGTCGGGCTCGCCCGGCGCGTCGCACCAGGCGGGATGGTCGCGTAGAAGCGCGATCAACGCCGTCGCGTCGAACTGGCCCTTGTCGGCGAACGACAGGCCGGTCTTCTCAGTCAGCATGTCGCGCTGCAGGGCGGCGAGGAAGGCCTCGAAGATCAGTGGCTCGGGCCGGTCGCGGTCCATCGCGCCGTCCCAATGGGAAAGCAGCGTCAGCGCCTGGCGCTGGCGCTCGTCGGCGGGCGCGACGCGCGCCAGGAACGGCAGCAGGTCCCTGGCGGCGAGCGAGACCTGGTCGGCCTGCATCGCCGCCGACTTGTCGAGGCTCATCGGACCCGGCGCGGCGAGGAGCTCGGCGATGCGCCGGGCGCGGAACGGCTCCTCCCAGTCGCGGCCGAAGATCGGCTCCTGGTCGGGCGGGACGACCGCGTTGTTGGCGTTGAAGACGAAGCCGGCGTCGGGGTTGTGCGTCTGCGGCCAGCGCTCGAAGGGAACGACGCCGATCCAGTCGTTCGCGCCCGAGGCGCCGTCGGCAGGCTCGGAGCCGTCGCCCGACTTGCGCAAAGGCACCAGACCGGCGCTGAGGAAGCCGATGTCGCCCGAGACGTCGGCGTAGACCACGTTCTGGGTCGGCGTTTGGTAGAGCTTCATCGCCGCGAGGAATTCGTCCCAGTCGCGCGCGACATTGAGGCGCATGAAGCCTTCCGCGGTCGTGTCCTGGCCGCTGAGGCCGGTGTAGGCGAGGGCGATCGCCTTGCCCGGACCGGCGAGGGCGGCGAGATCGGGATCGGCGTCGGAGATCACCGGGCCGTGGCGCGTCTCGCGCACATGCAGCGCGACGTCGGCCTCGCCCTTGACATGGATGACCTCGTCGCGCGCGACGAACGGCTGCGGCCCGTCCGGCGTCAGGTAGCGGCTCGAATCGGTCGGATCGATCGTCTCGACGAATAGGTCCTGCGCGTCGGTGTCGGCGTTGGTCATGCCCCAGGCGATGCGGTCGTTCTGGCCGAGCAGGACGATCGGCGTTCCGGGGATGGTGGCGCCCTTCACCGAACCCTCCGGCGTGACGATGCGCGCGAGATACCAGAGGATCGGCGCGCTGAGGCCGAGGTGGGGATCGTTGGCGAGAATCGGCTTGCCGGTGACGCTGCGGGCGCCGGAGACCACCCATTCGTTGGAGGCGCCGTGGCGCAGCCGAACCGGCGCGTTCAGGCGGTCGAGCGGGTCGTCGAGCGCGGCGTGGCGGTCCTCGGCGACCGGCGCGATGGTGACCGGCGAGCCGGGCGGCGGCGGCGGGAAGAGCCAGGCCGCCTGATCCGCCGGCAGCTTCTGCAAGAGGCGCGCGCGCAGCGCCTCGATCTTGTAATTGCCGGACAGCTCGAGCGACATGGCCTTGCCCCACGCCAGCGAATCGGCGGGCTTCCACGGCTCCGGCGTGTCGCCAAGGATCATCAGCTCCGGCGGGAGCGCGTTGCGGTGGGTGGCGAGGAAGGCGTTGACGCCGTCGGCGTAGGCCTGCAGGCGCGCCTGCGCCCACGGCGACAGCGCCGAAAAGCTCGTCTCGGCGAGGCGGTAGAAACCGAGGACGCGCACCAGGCGGTCGGCGTCGAGATAGGCGGGGCCGGCGATCTCGGCAAGGCGGCCCTGTCCGGCGCGGCGCAGGGTCTCCATCTGATAGAGCCGCTCGCTGGCGTGGACGTAGCCGAGCGCGCGCGCCGCGTCGTCGAAGTTGGCGGCGAAGATATGCGGAACGCCGTAGTCGTCGCGCCACACGCGCGCCTCGGCGCTGAGGCCGGGCAGGGCCACCCGGCCGTAATACTCGGGCATCGCGCGGTAGAAGAGATAGAACCCGATCGCGGCGGCGACGACGATGAGGATGACGACGAATTTCGCCGTCGTCTTCAGGATGCCAGAGATCATGCTCGCTTCCCCCCTCGACGCCCTCCGGGGCGACGGACGCGGCGGCGCCAGTCAAGCGGGTTTGCCTGCGCTTGTCCATGCCCCGCGCCGCTTCGCCGCATCGCGCCGTCTTGCTTGTTGTTTGCTTGACGGAGCGCGGGCGGCGCGCGGCGGCGGGCTCGCCTCGGCGCCCGCCGGTTTGACGCATCGAACCGCGGCCGCGATGAATCCCGCCGCGCCGGCTTCCGGCCGAAACGGGGCGGGGCTATCCTGGGCCAACCCGGGGGCGGAGCGTCGTCCATCCCGGCCGCGTCGGGCGCGGCGACGCCTCGGGCGACCTGTCGGTCGCGCTGCGGACGAACCGGCGGACCCGCCTTCGGCGCTCGGACAGGGGAACGCAATGGCCACGTCGATTGAGCCTCCCGTCACGCCTGCGCGTCTGTTGCAATTCGCCTGGGGCTTCGCCGTTCCGCTGATGGTCGACGCGGCCGTCAGGCGCCGGCTGTTCGACGCCCTGGACCGCGGCCCTAGAACCGCCGCCGCGCTCGCCGCCGAGACAGGGATCTCCGAGCGCGGCGCCCGCGCCGTGCTCAACGCGCTGACCGGCGTCGAACTGCTGAGCAAGGACCCGGAGGGCCGCTATTCGCTCACCCCGGAGAGCGCGCTTTTCCTGGTCAGCGCGAAGCCGTCGTTTCTCGGCGGCGTCTTCAGGCATGCGAGCGCCGACTTGATCCCGCGATGGCTGGCGCTGAACGAGATCGTCCGAACCGGCGCGCCCGCCCGCAACGTCGATGGCGCAGCGGGCGGCGCGGCGCATTTCCACGATTTCGTCGAAGACATCTTCCCCTTGAGCTATCCCGCCGCGCAGACGCTGGCCGACGCGCTCGTTTCCGAGGCGGACGACGCGCCGTTGCGCGCGCTGGATGTCGCCGCCGGCGCCGGCGTCTGGGGCGTCGCTCTGGCGCAACGTTCGCCGCGCGTGCGGGTCACCGCCGTGGACTGGCCCGAGGTGCTTGACGCGACGCGCCGCGTCGCCCAGCGCTTCGGCGTCGGCGATCGGCTGGAGACGCGGGCCGGCGATTTGTTCGAGGTCGATTTCGGCGGCGACTATCAGATCGCGGTGCTGGGGCATGTCTTGCACAGCTTCGGCCCAAGCCGGTGCCGCGCGCTGCTGGCGAAGGTTCGCCAGGCGCTGGCGCCCGGCGGCATGGTCGTCATCGCGGAATTCCTGGTGGACGAAGCCCGCGCCACCCAGACCAACGCGCTGATCTTCGCGGTCAACATGCTGGTCAACACCGAAGAAGGCGACGCGTACAGCTTCTCCGAAATCGCCGGGTGGCTGAAGGAGGCGGGCTTTGAAAACGCGCGGACGATGGAAGCGCCCGGCCCGGCGCCGTTGATCCTGGCGAACCGGGCGGGATGAGATCGGCCGAGCCGCCGCCAAGCGGACAACCAGAGGCGGCGCCTCGGCGGCCTCGGCGCTCCGACGCCCGCCGCGCAATCGGCGCGCGCGGCCGCCGTTAGAGGGTCAGCTCCACCTTCACCGGCGCATGATCGGAAGGGCGGTCCCAGCCGCGCGCTTCGCGTAAGACCGCCATCGCCGTCACCGCCTCGCCGAGCGTCGGGCTGACCCAGACGTGATCGAGGCGGCGGCCCTTGTCCGCCTTCTCCCAGTCGGGAGAGCGGTAGCTCCACCAAGTGTAAAGCTTCTCCTCCGCCGGGACGAACTTGCGCAGCGCGTCGACCCAGCGGCCGGCCGCCTGGGCGCCCTTGAGCTTCTCCACCTCGATCGGCGTGTGGCTGACGACGTCGATCAGCGCCTTGTGGCTCCAGACGTCGTGCTCGAGCGGCGCGATGTTGAGGTCGCCGACGACGATGACGCGCCCGGCCGCCTTGTTCTCGTCGCGGAACCACGCCGCCATCTCGTCGACGAAGGCGAGCTTGTGGGCGAACTTGTCGTTGACGGCGGGATCGGGCTCGTCGCCGCCGGCGGGGACGTAGAAATTGTGGACGGCGAGCCCCTCCGCTTCGCCGCCAAGCGTCGCCTCGAGGTGGCGCGAATCGCCCTTGGCGCAGAAGTCGCGCCGGCTGGTCGCGACGATCGGCAGCTTCGAGACGACCGCGACGCCGTGGTAGCCCTTCTGGCCGTTGAGCGCGAGGTGGGGATAGCCGAGCCGGCGGAACTCGGCGCTCGGAAACTCCGCGTCGGGACACTTGGTCTCCTGCAGACACAGCACGTCCGGCCGCTGCTGGTCGAGATACTGCGCGACCAGCGCCAGCCGCAGGCGCACCGAGTTGATGTTCCAGGTCGCGATCGAGAAACGCACCGGCCAGTCTTTCCCGCCGCCGCTACTTGCGGGTCGCCGGAGCGGACGGCGGCGCTTCGTCGATGTGGAACAATTGCGGGTCGGGCTCGCTGGTCAGGTCGACGTTGAACAGGGTGACGACCGTCTGGAAGCCCTGCGCGTCGATCACCGTCCATTGCTTCAGCGCGAAGCTGTCGGGATCGAACACCAGCGCGACCTCCGCGGTTCCGCCGAAGGTCGCCTTGTCCTCGATCTCGATGGTGGCGGCGTTTTCGTCCATCGCCACGCGCTTGACCGTGGTGTCCTTGGCGAGGTCGATGCGGTCGGCGAGCAAGAACTTGAGCGGCGTCTGGGCGATGAAATAGAGGTCCTGGGTGTCGAGCTTCTGGTCGCGCACCGCCACCGAGCGTCCGTCGGCGACGATCTCGAGGCGGGCGGGCGGATCGAAGTGGAACAGCATCCGCCCCGGCCGGCGCACGTAGAGCTCGCCTTCCGAGCGGTCGCCGTCGGGGCCGATCTGGACGAAGTCGGCGGTCATCGCCCGCGCCGAATCGAGATAGGCGTTGGCCTTGGCGACGATCTCGGCGGGGCTGAGCTCGGGTCGCGGCGCTTCCTTGGCGGCGTCCGTGGCCGGGGCGGCGAGGTCGAGCGGCTTGGCGGCGTCCCTCGCCGGGGCGCCGAGGTCGGACGGCCGGGCGGGCGGGGTCGGCGGCGGCTTGGCGTCGCTCGGCGCGTCGCCGGCGACGGCGAGGCGCGTCAAGGCGAGAAAGACCAGGGCCGACCAGGCGAGAGGCCGAATCGTGGGCATGAAACGGGAAGCTTTCCTCGGGCGAAGGCGCCGGCGGCGTCGGCGCGTCGCTTAAGGCTCCATGGCAGGGGGTTGTGATCGCATTGTGGCGGAAGGCCGCGGCGGCGTTGAGGGCGGGTCGCCGCGCCGCCGCGGCTTTTGAAGCGCCCGGTTGACAAACGCGGGCCGTCGCCGCCTCTGGCGTCGCGGCGATCGACGCCGAGAAGGGGGGCCGCAGGCATGAAGGGCTACGCAGTTTCGCTTCTAGCGCGCGCGGTCGCGCTCGCCGCCGCGCCGGCCCTCGCGGCCGGCCCCGACGACGCCAAGGGCCTGTGGATGACCCCGGAGAAGGACGGCGTGATGCGCTTCGAATCCTGCCCGGACAAGGCGGGCGCGCTGTGCGGGACC
>Ga0326728_10019194_pt1 | contig 13314 bp, 11 predicted proteins | sample MB3enrmetagenome_FD_207602 | JGI IMG/M metagenome (GOLD analysis project Ga0326728, IMG submission 207602) | Lab enriched peat soil microbial communities from McLean, Ithaca, NY, United States - MB31MN | ecosystem: Environmental > Terrestrial > Soil > Wetlands > Peat | place: USA: New York...
TTGCCTTACCACTGCTGACCCTCATCACGCATGGACGGGTAGGGGCGGTTCGCGAACCGCCTCTACGGTGATTGCCTTACTACTGCCGCCCCGGAATACTGCCGTGGCCCATGCCGTCGCCGAACCGCGACTTACCACCCTCCTCCGGCCAGTCTCCAGGCCCAAGCAGAAGCCTTCAAATATATAACGAATATTAAGAAGTGTACAAGGTTGTATGCCACGGTTTCATTGCAGTTTCCTTGTCCCTACAACTTCTCGCAACTGTTCGAAGGCTAGCATGTAAGTGGCTAAGGCCTGGCGGTAGGCCAATTGGGTGGCGCGGTAGCTCCGCTCGGCATCCAGGAAATCCAGCAGGCTGGCGGCTCCGTGCTTGTAGGCAAATTCACTGATGTCACGCGAATCCTCGGCCTGCTTCAGATAGCCGGAGAGGTAAAGTTGCACCACTTCGTCACCGATCTTGAATGCCTGATAAGCGTTAGCCACATCCGTCATCACCGTTTCTTCGACCGCCGTCCTGGTTTCCTGAGCCTGGGCAATAGCGTAATTGGTACGCGCTATCTCACCCTGATTTCGGTTAAAGATCGGAATTTCAATGTTGAAAGTCAGGCCGGCGGTGTTCAGGTCTGAAACGTGCGTATAGTCGAATGTGGTGGTCAGGTCGCGCTTGCCGTTGGCTTTTGCCAACGAGTACTGGCTCTGTGCAGCGGTAACACCCTGTTGCGCAGCGATGAAGTCCGGCCGCAACTGAAGCGCCTTAAGTTGCAGGTCCTCCTGATTCAGCTTCAGGGGCTCATAAGCGAGTTCTCCGATTACGTCGTAACTCGCCGGGAGCGCGTCATAGCCCAAAAGCCCCCTGAGACTCGCCAGAGCCTGGACTAAACCCAATCGCGCCTGGGAAACGTCCATCTGGAACTGCAGCAATTGAAGCTTGATCTTCAGAAGGTCGCCTTCGCTGATGCCTCCCGCTTTGTACTGCTCCGCGCTAAGATTCACCGTCTCCTGGTAACTGGTCAGATCCTGTGTTGCGAGCTGAAGATTCGATTTGGCCAGGAGGATGCCCATAAACTGCTGCGCCACGTTGAACGTCAATCCGCGTTCGCTGTCGCTGACCTGCGAAGTTGTCACTGCAGTCTGGTCTCGAGCAGCTCGGATACGAGCCTGGCGCTTGTGACCCCGCTCGAACGTGTAGCTCACCCCGACGTCAAACTCCGTAATGTTGTCTAGTGTCGCCTGGTTTAAATGGTTAGGGCTGAAAATGGGAACGTACAGGTCATCGTAAGTAAAGACCGGGTTCGGTCGGATCGCCGCCGTAACCTCCTCTGCCTGGCTCTGCTGGATCTGTGTCCGGGCCGCCTTCAAGGCGTGATTATGGGCCAGCGCCATTTGGATCGCTCGCTCGAGGTCGATCCGCACCGTGGGCGCGGATTGCTGCGCAACGAGTATTTGGCATCCCAGGACTAAAGGAATGAAAAGCGCGTTGGCAGCAAGCCGAAGTTGAGAACGTACCCATTTTTGAGTTATTTGCATGTCAGGCATCCCCGCAACACCACCTACAAAGATTTTGTTTGGCTCTGAAGAGTAATGAGGATTTTATCAGAACTATAATCGTAACTCGGGCGAAAATCTTCCGAATGCGGCAGGCAGTAGTGCTAGATTGAAGAAATGTGAACATGAGCGGTGCTGAAGTTTCACGAAACGGAGGTGGCATGCTTTTCAAAGATCAAGTGGCGCTCGTTACCGGCGCATCAAGCGGCATTGGCCGCGCCACAGCAGAAGCCATGGCGCGGCAGGGCGCGCGAGTTGGAGTTAACTATTGCAAGAATCTAGTCGGGGCGGAACAGGCAGCACAAACCATTCGTAGAGCAGGGAGCGAGGCGCTGGTCATCCGCGCTGACGTCACCCGCAACGCCGATGTCCTCGCCATGGTGGAAGCGGTGCGCAAAGAGTGGGGGCGAATCGATATCCTGGTGAATAACGCCGGAGATTTGCTGGCGCGGCATACGCTTGCCGACATGAGCGAAGAATATTGGGACCAGATCATGGCGCTCAACCTGAAGAGCGCGTTCCTGTGCGTCAGAGCCGTGTGGGAGGGGATGGCGGCCCGGAAAACCGGATGCATCATCAACGTCAGCTCCATCGCCGCGAGGAATGGTGGAGGTCCGGGCGCCGCCGCCTATGCCGCGGCCAAAGGAGCACTCCTGACCTATACCAAGAGCCTTGCCAAGGAACTTGCGCCGCACGGCATCCGCGTGAACGGTGTCGCGCCGGGTGTGATCGCCACTCCCTTTCATGAGCGTCACAGCCCTGGTGAAGCCTTTCAGAGATTCATCGCCTCAATTCCCTTAGGTCGCGCGGGTACGGCAGAGGAAATCGCGGACGTCATCGTGTTTCTAGCCTCACCCGACGCCCGCTACATCATCGGTGAGACCATCGAGGTCAACGGGGGAATGCTGATGGACTGAGAAGAGCAGTCGAAAGTCAATAGTCGACAGTTGAAAGCGCGAGGACCGGAGAGCGGGACGCACTCAGAAGCTAGGAGTCAGCAAAAAGAAACCGGCATTAGAAGTGAGGTTTGCTCTTCCCCAGCCCATAGCCCCCAGTCCCTAGCTCCTAGCCGTTGAGGAACTCTTGGATGTCGGCAAGCACCTGCTGAAACATCTTCGCCGTGAGGCGTCCGGTTTGCGTATTCTGCTGGCTGGGATGGTAGGAACAGAAGAGTCGCGGCAAGCCGCTGGGCAACGAGAAACTCGCGCCGTGGGCAAATTTGAGTGACGAGCGGCGCGGAAAATCCTTGCGCTGCGACGCCACCACCCGCACATAAGTCTCAAACGCGATCCTACCCAGCACGAGGACAGCGCGAACTCGAGTCAGCAGTCGCAGCTCCGCTTCGAGGTATGGCTGGCAATTCCGCGCCTCAGAGGGCAGCGGCTTGTTTTTTGGAGGCGCACAGCGTAGCGAAGCCGTGATATAGCAGTTCCGGAGCTCCAGACCGTCATCCCTGGAAACGGAAGTGGGCTGGTTCGCGAAGCCGGCCTCGTAAAGGCCGCGGTAGAGAAAGTCCCCCGAGCGGTCGCCTGTAAACATCCTTCCCGTGCGGTTGCCGCCGTGAGCGGCCGGGGCAAGGCCCAGGATAAGCAGTTCTGCGTTGGGATCGCCGAAGCTCGGATTCGGCTTTCCCCAGTATTCCCAATCCCGGTACATCCGGCGCTTTTCTTTCGCCACTTTGCGGCGATAGCGCACAAGCCGGGGACATCGGGTGCAAGCGATGATCTGTTTTTGGAGCTTTTCAAGTTGGCGCGTAGAATCCGTCACATTCGCACCTCGTATGATTCCTCAAGCACTCATTATGCCACGCCCGCTATCCCATTGAGCAACGTCCCCGGAGCGCGAATCCCTTTGCTGCGTACAACATCTAATATCCTCTGAGCTGGTCCCCTTCAGCAACCTGCTAAAGGGACCATGGAGAGAAAAATGGGAAACATTATGCATGTGCAGCAGGGCGACTGGCAGAATGTGGAATCGAGCACCAAGCCCGTCCTGGTAGATTTCTGGGCGGAATGGTGCGCGCCCTGCCGCCTGCTGGGGCCGACGTTCGAGAGACTCGCTGCGACTTATGGTGACGAAATCAGTTTCGCCAAGGTCAATGTTGATGAACTCCCCGAGGTGGCCGGCCAGTACGGTATACGTTCCATCCCTACTCTGTTGCTGTTGCATGAGGGGAAAGTCGTCGAAGAGCTTGTGGGCGCTCGCCCCTACCACGACGTAGCGCGCGTATTGGACCGGTACGTGACTGCCGGTGAAAAGTACCAGCCACGCCTGGTTCGCTTGGTCAATTAACCGGATTCGCGAATAGGAAAAGCCCACGCTTCGACGGGATTTCCATTTGCGCCACTCTTCTCATTTTTTTGAGCATTCCGCGCCCACAACATCAAATTCACCTGTTTTTTCAATTGGTTAGAAGAATTCTGGGAACATACTAAAAATCGTATGAGCGTGGCATTTTGGCACACTTAGCCGCTCGCCCCCCCCGGTTGTATGCTACTCACCTAGCCTATAAGCGGCGCCTCTCCTGCCACCACGCATCGCTTTCCACCCCTTCTCTCTGCCAGCGCCTGGGAGCGAAGGCCTCTCCCGGTCGCGGGAAAGCGCAGGCGAACCTGGAACGGAGGCGCTCGGCCTGGGACTACAAGATGACGCGGTGCTTCCCATCGTTACCAAACATGACAATCGAGGCGAAGTTTGTTGGGTTGCGCCCGTCTTTGTGTTGACCGCACCTGTGCTTCCGCTGAGGCTTCGCGTTCGGCCCGAACGGGGGAGCCGAAGCGTTAACAAAGTCAATGGAGCCCCATCAATTCACACCATGAGCCATTGGGACTGACAATCGGTTCATCTCTACGCGAGCCTGTCCACTCACCGACCCGTGTACCTGCGAGAAGTATTCCAGCGCCCCTCTCCGGTCACCTTGCGCCTCAGCGACATACCCCAATACGAGGTTCTTCTCGTTGTCCGACGGCATTTGATGAATCACCAGCTCCGGCGGCAGGCCGGGGCTGCGGAACTTTTCGAGAAATTGGAAATTCGCCGTCGCCGTGTCATACGGGACAGTTATACCCTTGGGGGCTTGGTACTCAAGGTAAGGTTCATAGTCAGTAGAGGCGAAGTCCGGTCGAAGACCGGCCAGCTTCGGCAGCAATGAGACCGCTTGCTGGAAAGAGCGATCGAAAAGGACGACTTCACCCAGCAGCGACCAGGCACTGGGCAGCCCGATGGAATTAAGCTCCTGACGGACACCCGGATCTTGGTCGAATCCGGTGATTCGCGGATAATCGCACTCCAGCGGAGAGGAAGAGGCAATCAGCATGCCGTGACTTTGTCCAGCGCCGCAAAAGAAAGCGACATGGGGGAACACCTGGGCAGCGGTGCTGAGAATCACCAGGAGATCCTGAGAGCGCAGGTGATGAATCGCCACCCACTGTTGCAGGACGCCGGTCGTCCCCAGGTGAGACCGGCAGAGCTCGTAGAACTCCTTATTGTAAAGATCGGACGCTCCACTGATCCAAAGGGAGGTAACCTCGATGGTGATCATGTCATACTGCTGGCGCGAGAGAAGAAGGAAATTGCGGCCGTCCGTAATCGAGAGGGTGACCTGGGGATCGCGGTCGAGTACGCCGCCATTGACGTCACCAAACCACTCCCGCGCCGCCTCTACGACTTGGGGGGCGATTTCCACAACGTCAATGCGGCGGAAGGGAAAACGCGCCACGGCATGTAGCGTACCGCCGGTTCCCAGGCCGATGACCAAAGCCCGGTCGAATTGCCGGGTGAAGAGAGCTGGAATCAGCGCAAAGCGTGTCTGCGACTGCACCCCTTCCCAGTTGTCGCCTTGAAATTTTCCGTTCGAGAGCAGAGTGCGGATGTTTCCTGCCTGCACCACAGACGTAAGCCCTCCCTGAACGTCCTCCTTGAGAAACAGCACCTGCTCTCCGGGCCAACCGGCATTGAAATAAGCGTACGTCCCCGTTACGTGCTTCATATCCCAACTCGAGTGCGCGAACATGAAAAGCCCTGCGGCAGCCGCAGCGCCCAGGGTAAGGGCCCACTTGCGGGCTGGCCTGATCCGCAACAGCCCGAGCGCAAAACCGAGCCCGAGCAGAACGTTCACTGCCGCACAACTCCGCAGAGTGGCGTTCGAGCCCAAGCGTGGGATGAGAAGGAAGCCCGTGAGGAGAGAGCCCAAAATGGTGCCGAAAGTGTTCGCGGCGTAAATGCTTCCCACCTTCGTGCCGACCTCCCTCGATGAATCACTATACAGATTGAGCAAGAGCGGGAAGGTCAGGCCGAGCAGGAGTGCGGGTACGATCAGCATTGCAAAAGTACAGAGGAAGCGCAGTAGCTCTCCCGCCACAAACCAGGTGGTATTGTACTTTTGGAGAAGGGGCGCGATGCCCACGAAAACCAAAGCGAAGAGCAACGCTTCCAGGTGTGGCTCATAGGCGCGATACCATGGCAGAACCCTCCCACGAGCCCCCTGACGGTTCTTCCACCAATAGACGTACGTGATCCTCCCGATCAAAAGTACCGCGAGCACCCGCAGGTCCCAGTTCCAGGCGCCCGAGACCCCCTGACCGAAAAACCACGGGATGCGCGTCCAAAGCGGCAAGGTAACGAAAACTACAGCGCCCAGCAGGGCCTGCGAGAGCGCCAGGCTGGCCGGCCAGAGCGCCGGTTGCCGCAGCCTCCGCTCCACAATACGTGCCCCCCACCCCAATCCGCAAAGAACCGCAAAGAGCATGATGCCGAAGGCGTACACGGTATTCCCAATGAGAAAGCTGAGGGCGTGGGTCCAGACGACCTCGTACGCCAGGGCCGCAGCACCGGTCAGAAACGATCCGGCCAGTAGTAGGCCCGAGTGACCGGTCATGAAGCTCGCCGTCGCACTCGACGCAGTTGGAGGCAGGGTGTCGGGTGGGGCCAGAGGCAAGCTTCGAGAGAACCCCGCCATTACACAGAGAAAAATAGAAAGGTTAGCGGCACAGGCAACGGCGATCGTTCCCCATATGCCAAACGAGGGCATGAGAAAGTAGGTCGACAGAAGGACTCCGGTGGCCCCTCCTAGTGTGTTAAAGGCATAGAGCCGGTCCAGTTCGGACCTGAAATCGCGGCCCGCCGAGCCCAAGTAGCGCGCCACCACGGGGAGCGTCCCCCCCATCAGGATGGTCGGAATCAGAATAGGGACCGCCGCCAGCGCGAACCGGGTGGCCGTGAGGCCTCCGGTTCCCAACTGAAGACGATGACATATGAAGACGTAAGCTTGGGTGACGAGGCCGAATGACGCTGGGATGAGCAGACAGACGACGCCCACGAGCAATTCGAGCACGCCGTACACTCGCAGCGAGGCGGGACGGCCGTCGATCCAGCGGCCGAATACAACCGCGCCGAGAGCCAGTCCCCCCAGAAATGTCGCCAGGACGGTGCTCACCGCGTAGGCGGTGTTGCCAAAGGTGTAGGTAAGTAGTCGGACGAAAACGGTCTCGAAAATCAGGCTGGACACTCCCGAGAGAAAAAAGAGTGCGGTCAGGAGACGTACGATTTCGTCGCGGGAGATGGCTCTCGGATCGGCGCTCCGCCCTGCCCCCATAAATACAGGGAAGGACGATAGAACCGTCCAAAGTCCCCCATGGCGAGCCTTTTCCGGGGTGGCCGCCCCAGCCGCATGATCGCCTGACGAATGATGGTTCATGACAGTTTCAGATTCACGGACTGAGCAACGAGTTACCGCAAGAGATAGTATTCGTTGATCGGGCGGTCATCCTGCAGCGCAGGAGTGCTCGGCGAAAGGGCGATCATCTGCCCGGTTGTCATTTCCGTCGAAAGCACACGATCAAATTGCTCTATGGGAGTCTTGGCCGGTCCCCATTCCATCAAATCGACGACGGCGCCAGCGGGCATGCGCGCGACCATGTCTGCGGCATTACGAGCAGGAATCGAACGCATGCTTGCCAGGAAGTGCCAACCCCAGCCCTCGACCGATCGGTAAACTCGCACATAGGGGAAGGAATTTTTCAGTGCGCGTGCAACCGACGCTTGCACTGCATTGTCCCCCCATGGGAGCCACTGCTGCAAGATGCCGCCCGGCTGTAAGCGCTCCTTGGCGACAGCATAGAACTCCTCCGAGTATAACAGGCTGGATCCGGCAGCTTGGGGCGGCGGGGGCGGGTCAATAATGATAGCGTCGAACATCTGGGGCGAGCGCTCCAGGTAACGCCGGCCATCGTCAATAACCAGATGCGACAGCGGCGACGCCAATACTCTTGCGCCATCGTCATGGTAGTAGGAAAACAGCTTTGGCACGCTGGGCACCAGTTCGACCGCAGTCGCCGGGATCCCCCAAGAGATCACAGATCTGTGAGTCGTGCCCATTCCGAAGCAGATGATCAGCGCATTGCGCGGCGGCTGATCGAGCGAGGCGAGGGTCAGGTGCGCCATCATTTTCGTTATTGGATTCAGCCTCGTCATCCCAAACCCGTTCGTAATAAGTTGCTTCTCCATGCCAGTGCCGGTCGCGATGACGGTAGCCGTGCTATCCCGTAATACCTCGCGTTGCGGAAAGCGCGTCTCGTAATCTTTGGACAAAAAGAAAACCAATAACGCCGCCCCAACGATGACATAGGCCGAGGTGCGCAACCCCATGCGTAGTTCACGGCCTTCGGGCCGGAGGCCTGCCATGGCAAACCAGGGCAGGACAAACAGCAGCATGGAGACGTGTTCGCCGACGAGGGGTAGTAAGACAAAACCGGAGAGCAAAGGCCCAAGGATGCAGCCCAGTACATTTACGGCATAGGCCCGTCCCGCGCGGTCAGGATCGCCCGCAGACCAGCGGTCCACCAGCATCGGCGTAAGGAAACCGATTACTCCGGCAAATGGAGCAATACCCAGCGGAACGCGCAGCGCCCAGTTCAGATGAAGCCGGGGATCGGACGTAAGTAGCGGCAAGAGTCCTAGAAGCCCCAGCATAATCCAGGCGAGTTGGCTGTCGGGATCGCGACTGCGGCTTGAATCCCGGTAGACGGTCGAGCCCACGAAGGTGGCTAAGAGGTAGGACAACAGGATGAATGCAAAAGCGTAAACAACTGGTCCGATATAAGGCGTGTACAGCCGGATCCAGATGACCTCCATGCCCATGGTGGCAAGTCCAGTCATGAAAAGCAGGACTAGCACTCCTTTACGCTGTCCGGGAATATTGATTGCCCTCTTGCCCTCCTCCGCCGCTGTCGCGGAGCCCCGCCCGCGTCGCGCGAGCGACAACGCGAAAGCGGAAGACGCTATGGCGACGTTGAGGAGTGCTCCGACGCGTAGCGCCCCGTGGAATCCATGTAATTCAATCAGAAATAACGGAATGATAGCGCCAGCCACCGCGCCGAGCACGTTGGACAGGTAGAGGAAGCTAAACGAGCGGCGCGTCTCATATCGTGCGTCTCTGCGAATCGCGAACATCGCCAACGGGATAGTGGCGCCCATGCACGCACACCACGGGATCACGATAAGCGCCACGAGTGTGCCTGAAGCGAGATAGTGTGCTGCCGATGACAGAGCGGTCCGTCCGACCATCCATTCCACTAGGCCGTGCCCCCAGAGCAGTTCCAAAGGAACCGCCAGGGCGGAGGAACCGATCAAAAGCTCCGCAACAGCGTACAAGCGAAGCGGAGGGAAGCTGACCCGTTCACCGTAGCGCCGTACCAATATGCCGGCCGCCCAAGAACCCGCGCCCAGGCCCGCCATGAACGTGGAAAGCACGATGGACACCAGCGCAGTCGTGACGCCAAACTGCGCCATAGTCAAGCGTAGCCAAACCAGTTCATAAAGGATGCTGCAAAAACCCGAGATGAAGAAAAACGCGAAATACCAGCCCATTGATACTGCCGTCTCTTGGCCTTAGGGCGAAAGCACAGCCTCCAAAGCGCAGGATTTCACCGTGCAATTGATCATGAGATCAATAAAAACCCGCAGCGACCTTCCGCTGCAATCGAAATGGGAGAACCTAACCAGGATTTCCATTCTGACATCCTGAGCCACTGCAGTATACATCCCACCCGCTCGTTCGCGACCGCAATTTTGCACTCCAGACGCCAGCGCGCCGCCAGGCAGCCAGGTGTGCGCCTTCAGGATGGACTCAACCGGCACCTTGACCCGTTCCCAAGCGATTTCTCCGACACCACGCCATCCCCCTACTTGCTTCCCCAGGTTTTCTCCTGCCGGGTGCGGACTCTACCCCGCGGGCAAGGGCAGCGACTCGATCCTGCCATGCGCCATTAGCAGGCGCAAGAACCTAGCGCAGGATTTGAGGTGAGATGCAGGCGTTCAAGGGAAACGATGGTCGATTGGTCCCCCGGGCAGGGCATTAGCTTACTCGTTGCTTGAGGGAACGCAGGTTGCTAAACGGGTTGAATTCTTCTTTTCATTGAGCGCACTCCTGTGTCAGCCTCGGCTTGCGCCCAAAGGTTGCGAAAAGCCCCGGCGAGAACCGGGGCTTTTCGTTTTTCTGGCGGCCCCAGGAGAGCCACTAAACGTACGAGTTGAGGAGACTCCCAACCGCACTGAAAGCATTGTTGAGGGCTTTTGCCAGGGTAGTCATTCCCGCGGTGGCAGCGAGAGCAACCAAGGCGATGATCAATACATACTCTACCATGCCTTGGCCTTCCTCCTCTTGGTGCAACCGGGCGAGCATACTCACAATTGAATTGGCCATTGTAAACTCCTTAGTTTTCGGATCTCGACGAGAACAAGATATTGTCGTAAGGAACTTTATCTGCAAGTCAGGACCGAAGAAATGACACTCGCGTAGTAGTACTTCGGTACTCTTGACAGGCTCAGCGATGTCCCACACATAGCCCGTGATTCCGGCTCCTGTGACTTTCTGCTGTATTGACCTGCTGGTTAACAAGGTAGAAACAAACCTTTAGGACGCTGCCCAGGCAGCCCCCGAAGGCGAGCGGCGGTACTCTCCGGCAGAAGTTGTTTCTATGGAGGTAGCCCCAGTTCTCGGAAACCCCGACCCCAACAAAATCTACACGTCGCAGAGGCTCCGGCGAGAACCGGGGCTTTTCATTTTTCTGGCGGCCCCACAGGAGCCACTAAACGTACGAGTTGAGAAGGCTCCCAACCGCACTGAAAGCATTGTTGATGGCTTTTGCCAAGGTAGTCATTCCCGCGGTGGCAGCGAGAGCAACCAAGGCGATGATCAAAACATACTCTACCATGCCTTGGCCTTCCTCCTCTTGGTGCAACCGGGCGAGCATACTCACAACTGAATTGGCCATTGTAAACTCCTTAGTTTTTTCATCTGGGTGAAAACAGGATATCACTTTACCATGGAAGTACCTATTTGTCAAGATACCATAGTAGATAATATTTCCATTGCAATTCGTCTGCCGAACCGACTTTTGTAGATTCAAACCGACCCACTACCAGCACTATTATACCCCCATGTTTCCTGCCCCCGATCTTTGAACCTGAGACACTACCGGAGAAGAAATTGCGCCCCGATAACACCCACTCACTGACCCGCCGAGAGCGGGAGTTGCTCGCCCCCTTGACGGTGATGGCTGAGCCCGACCGACGATTGCTTCTCTCCACAGCCGAGAAGCCGGTATCAGCCCAAGTTGCATCGGGAAATAGGATGCCGTGAAGCGTCGGCTTCGCAGGCTGGCGCGGAGTTTTCATTTCATGCGCAAGGTCGGGGGAGGCGTAGGCGGATTCGTGGGTAGGCCATTTTCCGCGTTTCCTGAAACGCTGAGGTGGACTGAGGTGAGATTCTATTCCTTCCAGGTGGTCATCGAAAAGGAACCTGTGAATGAGGCTTACTACGCCTACAGCCCTACTTTCCCTGGGTACTTCAGCAACGGCAAAACCCTTGAAGAGGCGAGGCTGAACATGCGCCAAGCCATCGAGCAGCATGTGGAATCGCTGCGTGCTAACGCTCGACGCTGTGACACCTAGCTCGCCAGGTCATAGGCTCGGATCCGCGGATCATACGTTACTTGAAGTCATAATCCACGGTAGCGTTTGCGTGAATCTCCACTTCATCGCTTTTTGTCGAGTAGAAGCGGTAAGGCAGGCCCTCCAGCGAGGGCAGGCCCGACCGCGGCAGGTAGTTTCCGCCGAGATAGCCGGTCGTGACGTTCCGCAGCCCGGTAATCTGGACTTGCATTCCCGCGGCGATGTCCTGGGCGGCATCGCGTGCACGGCCAATCGCCTGCCTTAATGCCTGCCTTTCGTAAATCTCGGAATCTTTGACTGTGTAAATAATCAGTCCTTCCTGCGCTTGGGGAAGACGCGGGCCTGCGACATGGCCGGGGACCGCTCCCGCCTTGCGGAGAGCCTCAATGACCGCGGCCGTCTTCTCGGTCAAATGCGCCACGTCGCTCAGGTCAGCGGCTTCGAAAAACACATAGACGAATTGGGACGCTTCGTACGCTGTAATCTCAGGCTGGTTTGGCCCGAAACGCGGGCCCCCGGCCTCCCCAAAAATCACCGGCGTAATCTTGTAGCCTTGGGGAGCATACCCAAGCGCTGCGAGAGCCGACTCAACGGCCTTCGCCTTTCGCCCGTTCTCCGCGACAGCCTCCTCTGCAATAGGCGCAGATGATCGAATGGTCATAAGCAGAATCCCCAAGTCGGGCTTGGCGAACGCTTCGCCGCCCCTACTGACCGTAATCACGTGGTCTCGGGAGTTTTGTGATTGAGTCTGAGGTTGGGATTGAGCAAGAATTGTCGGGAGCGCAAAAAGGGAAATTACAAAGATCGCTGCCACCAGAATCCGATTCATAATCAGTTACCTCCTTACCTTTTCGGTTCCCACTTCACAAAGAATCCCTTGATACTTTCGTAGCTCATGCTGCGGGCGTCGGCGAACTGGCCCTGGTCCATGGCGTAGAGGAGATTGCCGGCGCGGTCAAGCACCGCCAGCGCAGGAATTCCGTGCTTGAGGGGCACGTGATACTTCTCGCCGATGTCCCGGTTCTTGTCGAACCGGCCCACATCAACTTTCACGACCTCGTAATTCGCGGCGATCAGAGCGGCCAATTCTTCCTTGTGCATCTGCGCATCCAGGGCGCGGCAATCCCCACACCAATTGGCGCCAAAAACCAGGATGACGTTCTTGTTGGCTTTCGAGGCTTCAGCGATCGCTGTGGTGATCTGCTGTTGTGAGTCCGCCTTCTCATCATAAGGCGGCTGGTCAGCGGCGATGGTCACGCCGGCCAATAGGACAAGCGGTAGGAATCTCAGAAAATCCTTAGGGCGAAGCATGGTCTCTCCTTCGAGCTCCATGATACGTCAAATCGGGACCTCCAGTCTCCCTGTTTGGGAGCGGGCCTGGGTCCCGCCCCTACATAAGACCCCAGGGTTGTGATAGCATCGCATGGTAATGGGGGCTGCTTAAATTCGGCGCCCTGGAGTGAAGACCTTGAACGAACCTTACGCACGGCAACCCGCTTCCAGGTTTCGTTTTGAGGAGATCCTCTATGAAAAGAAAGAGGGAGTGGCCCGTGTCACTCTGAACCGCCCGGAGGTTTACAACGCCTTTTCCGCGCAAACCCTGCGGGAGCTGGTCGAAGCCTTTCGCGACGCCTCCTGGGATGATTCCGTGGCGGTCGTGGTCTTGACCGGGGCCGGCGACAAGGCCTTCTGTTCGGGCAGCGACGCCAAGGAGTTCGCGCAGCAATTTCTGCGCCGCCCGCGAAATTTCTGGAAGTATCAAGGCTTGCTTCTGGAGGCTCTGGAGCTTTTCCGCCACGTGGGCAAGCCCACCGTGGC
>Ga0326728_10019195_pt1 | contig 13313 bp, 10 predicted proteins | sample MB3enrmetagenome_FD_207602 | JGI IMG/M metagenome (GOLD analysis project Ga0326728, IMG submission 207602) | Lab enriched peat soil microbial communities from McLean, Ithaca, NY, United States - MB31MN | ecosystem: Environmental > Terrestrial > Soil > Wetlands > Peat | place: USA: New York...
CTGGAAGTATTGACCGTCACATCGTAGCTCAGCGACGCGAAGGCCGAGCTGGCGGCGAAGATAATGGCGGCAATAACGGTAAGTTTGATCTTGAGGAAGTTCATTGGTCTATTCTCCTATTCCTGATGTATCAGGCGGGTAAAGGTTGTGTCCTACTCCTGGTAGGTCAGTGGGTTGAAGTTGATCTTCGCGGTAGCCGGGTTGAAGCCGGTGACATTGAAGCTGGCCGGAACGCTGAACGTCAGCGGCACGGTGACCGAAGCGCCGGCGGCAAGGCCGGAGTTGGAGACGGTCACGAGCGGCTCGCCGTTGTGCGAACCGGTGGCGCTGTTGAGCATCACGTTGGTGATAAGGCCGGTATTCTTGGCGATGATCGGGGCAACAGTGGGGGGAATGGTTCCGACAGTGGTGGTACCCGTGTACGCGGGGCCTGCGTAAGTGGAACCGATCCCCTGGAGGTTCATCATGCCGTCAAAGACCACATCCACGTTGCCGGTGAGGGCGGCGCCGTTGTTGGTGACGGTCATGTTGCAGGAGAAGGTCTTGGTGCCACGGTTGTATACGAGGCTATCCGTGGTGACGGAAACCTGCGGGGTGGCGTTCACGGAAAAGTGATGGAGCACGATCTGCTCGATCTGCTGCCTGCTAGTGGTCGTCGAAGTGGCCGGATAGGTGGAGGTGCTGACCGGGGAGACCGCGTAGGAGGTGGCGGTAAGGGTGTTCCCTTCCACGTCGAAGGTCATGACCTCGTAGGTGGAGGCGGCGGTGAGCACGTGCGGGTAGCTCCCGGCGTTGGTCAGGTCAACCGCGTACAGCGGTGCTCCGCCGGCGCCGCTCGTGATGTACGGCACGTTCGGGGCGATGGTGGTGCCGGCCGGGGTGGTGTTGTAGACGCCGGCTCGGGCGTAGTTGTGGCTGTGGCCGCTGTACTCCATGTCAACGCCGTACTGGGCCACCAGGGTGTCGAGGTTGCGCGCGGTGGTGTTGTCGGCGTCAGCCCCTGCGGAGTAGGGGGACTCGTGGAGCACCAGGATCTTCCAGGGGGTGTTCGGGTTGGCGGCGGCCGCGGCCAGGTCGGCTGCGATCCAGTTGTACTGCGCTGAGCCGGGTGTGAAGGTGGAGTACTCGTCGACGAAGGTGAAGTGGACCGGGCCGTAGTCGAAGGAGCCGTAAAGGTTGTTCAACTCGGGCACCTGGATCCCACCGGCGGTCTTGTCGGTGGAGCTGGTGCTGGTGGCGACCAGGTTGTAATTAAAGTAGGGAAAGGACTCGTACATCCCGAACCACTTGCTGTAGCCGCTGGTGTTGTCGTGGTTACCCTTGGCGCCGTTCATCGGGGTGTTCGCCGAGAAGCTGATCATGTCCGTGTCGTTGGTGAAGTACTCGCTGGTCCAGTTGGCGTTGGCGTCGGTGCTGACCCAGTCGCCGTTGAGCAGCAGCAGGCGTTGGTACTCGGGGTCGATCGCGGTAGAGCCTGAGTAGATGTGGGTAAGTTCCTGCATCTCGGCGGCAAGGGCGGTCGGTTGGCTGCGGGAGTCACCGGCTGCCATGAACTTCACGTGGGTCTGGCCGACCGGGGGGGCGGTCATGAAGGAGCCCTGGCCGTAGACGAGGCCATCGGCGCCAGTCACCTGGTAGTAGTAGGTGGTGTTGGGGGTGAGGCCGGTGAAGGTGTAGAAGTGCTGGTTGTTGGAGGCCTGCGCTGCAGCCAGGGCGGTCCAGGCTGCCGAGGTGCCGATGCTTGAGTTCTGTGGCACTGCGCCCTGGTTCGGCACGGTCACGCTCCCCAGGCTGTAGGTGGTGTCGGTGCCCCAGACGATGGTGTCGGTCTGGGAAACTTTGTCCTGCCACTGGATCTGCATCTCGGTCGGAATGCCGGGGTAGGTCAGGTACGGGGTCTTCAGCAGGTTGCCCGGCAGGGTGATGACGCCGGCGAAGGCGGAGGAGCCGAGCATGGAGATGGCGGCCACAATGCCAAGGGCCACGAGCTGTTTCTTGTTCAAGTTCATAAAGTCTCCTCGTTAAATTGAATGAAATGTTGGTGAATGTTGCGTGTACGATCTCCTGTTCTGCCTGGGTACTCTTTGTTGATCTCTTTTCGTTGTCGCACCTCCTTTATGTGTGACGTTCTCCCCTCCCCCATCGCAGCGCCGAGGTGAGGAAGAGGGTGGTTAATGAAATATCGGCATCTCACGAGGAGATGAGCTTCAGGTCGAAGAGCCTCTCCAGGAGCCAGGTGAAGCCCAGGAGGAAGATGGCGCAGGAGACTGCGGCGGTCACCTTCCTGAAATCCATCAACTGCTTCATGAGGTACATGAGCGGCAAAAGGACGAAGAAGATCATCAGTTGCCCCGTCTCCACCCCGACGTTGAAGGAGACTACGGAGAGCACCAGGTTGGTCTTCCCCACAATGAGCTCCTGGAGCGCGCTCGCGAAGCCGAAGCCGTGCACCAGGCCGAAGCAGAAGGTGATGAGCCAGCGGTAGCGCACCTCCTTCCTGAAAAGGTTCTCCAGGGCGATGTAGCAGATGGAGAGGGCAATGACGCTCTCCACGAAGCGCGAGTCGAGCCGGACCACCTGTAGTGCAGCCAAAAGGAGCGTGATGCTGTGGGCCACGGTGAAGGCGGTGATCACCTTGAGCACCTCGCGGATGGAGAGCCCGATGACGATGAGCCCGATGAGAAACGCTATGTGGTCGTAACCGGTGAGGATATGCTCGATGCCGAGGAGCACGAAGTCACCCATCGAGGACCAGGGGGAATGGTTGGCCTGCACGACAGCGCCCGGTGGAGACGCTACGGCGCTGTCCGGGGTGTTGCGAACCGTCTGCGCATGTTCCTTCAGAAGCGGGGCGGCCGCGGGATGGAGGGGGTGGGTCCCCGGTTTCTCCTCGCCCTCCGGCCTGCCGACAGAGGCCGCGTCTTCTTGACGGGGCACGGAACTTTGTTTCAGGGGGGCGCCCCCCTCCTTGGGAGGGACAGCCTGTGCGACCGCCGGAGCGGCTTCCTTGGGGAGCGGGGCGGCGGGACCCTGCATGGGGGCGCCCTTTACGTGCAGTTCCCAAACGGTGGCATCGTTGGTGAAGTGGTTCAGCTCGTTGGCAGGGGTGTAGTTGAACACCTTCTGGAGTTCATCCCCCGTGGCGTTGGTGGCGTAGAAAAAGGCGACGTCCATGTGCCCCGGGCCCGCCTCGTCAAAGAACATCCGGTTTCCGATCCTCACCCTGTTGTCCGGGAGGGAGAGCTTCAACTTCCCGGTGGAGAGCCAGACCGTGAAGAGCGTGTCCGAATCACGTTCGACCCTGTCGACCTTGAGCGGGTATGTGGTGCCGTTTACCGAGAAGGAGAGCTTGTCGTTCACGTAGGGCTGGATCACCTCGGAGGCGAGCCTTTGCAGGTCCTTCCCCGACTCGCTCCCCAGGTCATAGTGGCCCGCTGTTACCCCCTTGATTTGAGAAAGGAGATCTTTCTTGAGATCCATGGTGGCGATGAGGCGCTCGCTCCCGAGGCACCACTTGGAGCCCGAGACCGGCAGGCCGTGTGCATGGGCCGGCGCAGCCCCCGCAAGGAGCGGGAGCGAAAGCACTGCCAGACAAAGGGACCTTAGCTTCGAAAAAATCATTCCGTACCTCTTTTGTTGCCGGTCAGGGAGCACTGCCTCGCCATTGCGCCGGGAGTGCGTCTTTGGGCGGTCGCCAGGTAGTTCGCCGTGAAGACGTAGGCGAAATAGAAGTTCCTCGTGGTGACGTCTTCCCCTTGGGCGCTTGACCGCCGCTTGGAGGCGAATCGGTCGAGCTCATGGAGGAAGGTCCCCTCGGTGAGATCCTTCGGCATCTTAACCGGCGGCGCCGTCACCAGGGGAATCTCCATGAGCTTTGCCGCGCTCTTCACGAGGAGTCGCGCATTCCAGCTCCCTTCGTTGGGAAGCGCCGTGATTACCCAGTCGCTCCCCTCCCCTCTCCCCAGATGCACGAGCCTCGCGTCGGAGAGGGCGACATCCGGCGCCCCATCGGAGCCCGGAAAGGCGGGGAGAGTGACCCGGACCAGCGTTTTCCCGTCGGAAAGGGCCACGGGCGGCTCCTGGGAGTACGTGCGCCGGGAGGGAGGGTTGAAGAGGGCGACGTACGCCTTCAGTCCCCGCTCACCGCGAAAGTCCTTGAACAACTGCAGGACGCTGCCGCCCGAGACGAGCTGCATTTCGGGGCCGGAGGAGGGACGGGGCGCATTCTCCTCGGCGGTGGCGGCGTCATCCCCCGCGGTCGCGGCAGGATTCTCGAACAAAGGGGTGTTGGAGATAATCCGGGAACTCGCGGTCGCCCCGTTATATTCCCTGATAGTGCCGTTGACCGAGAGGAGTCCCTGGCCGTCTTCGGCAAGCTTGTCGAAAGTGAGGCGCATGAGTACCGAGGGGCCAACTTCCCCCTGAACCCCGGTGAAGGTGATGAGGCCCGGTGTGGAGTCGTAGACGTCGGTCACACTTCCCCCGTCGAGGGTTGCCTTGGGGTTGGCCAGCTTGTTCGGGTCATACTGGATGGTCATATCCACCGTGGCGTTCGCACTGATGTCGTCCCCCTCGATGATATACCCCCTGTCGCCGTCGGCGGAGACGACGAAGGTGATCTGAGCTGATGACGTCCCTGGGCAGAGGAGAGCCAACAAGAGGAAGGCAAGGCATACACATGTTCTTGTCGTCATTTGGGGCCCTCCTCTCCTCGTTGCCATCGAAGCGCTACATAACCTGTGAATGGTGTAGTTGCCGGACAAACAAAAAAACCGGGCGCTCTCCTGATAGAAAGGCAACCCGGCTTTCCGCTTGGGACCCGTGGCTTTCCGTCCCCACCTCGCGATGGGTTTGGCGAAATATGATCTGGCTGAAAAAAACAAAAGCCCGCTACGAAGATTCTTTCGCAGCGGGCTTCCCGGTCCCTCAAAGAGGTCGGCAAAGTAACCGAATCAAGATTCAGTATGACATCAATTCAATTGTGACGGAGCTTAACAGGCAATTAGGTCATTCATGTTAAAACTCTTATAAAAATTGGTAACAATTATTCCTGAATCCGTGACGCCTCCATGCCTCCGCTGGTCCGGAAGGCCTCTGCCGTAGCGTTTGAAGAGTTTGCGACAATCATGCGGCGGACCAGCCGAGTGAGTAAGCTGTCACGTCATGGCGGCGTGCAGGCTCCGGCTCTTCCCGCCACTGCGGCATTCCGGCGTCACGGATTCAGGTTATTGTTCTTCCTTGTCCAGGAATGGGCATTCAGGATCAGGTGCAAAACCGTCGCCGGTGACGAATTCGGCCACGGCGCGGCACCCCCCCTTGCAGATGTCCAGGTAGTCACATGACCGGCATGGCTCCGGAGCCTGATCCGGCCATGCGCGCAGGCATGAAAGCTGTTCCGAGCCGTTCCACAGCCGCGGCAGTTCGAAGATGCTCTCCTCTCCGGTCAGGAACGAACAGCCGGCAAACCTGCCGTCGGAGCGAACCCCCAATAGAACGTTTCCGGCTTCGCAACCGTAGACGGAAAACTGTTCCATCATCGTTTTGTCGGGAGAGTGCCAACAGAACATCGGGACGAACGAGCAGTCGATCTTTGCCGGTACCTTGTATGCTTCGGAAAGATTCCTGATCGACGGAAAGAATTCCCGGTTTTGCGCCGGCGTCAACCGGTGTTCGAAATACTCCAGCTTTCCGCGGCCGCTGGGCTTTAGCCGCAGGAACTCAACATCGGTAAGCCCCCGCTCCCCGGCAAAAGCAAGCACTTCTTCCAGTCGCTCGAAGTTCTGCCGGGTCACGACAAAATTAACCCCGACCTTGATACCCGCCTCCAGCAAAAGATCCACCGCCCGCACCCCATCCGCGAGCGCGCCGGTTTCCTTCGGAATGTCCAAAATGTCGAGACTTACATTGACCTGACCGAAGATGCGGCACTTTTCCGCTACTTCCCTGGTCAGCAGAACACCGTTGGTGGTCAGATTGGGGACAATGCCGCGCGCGCGCGCATACGAGGCCAATTCGAAGAAGTCCGGGCGCTCCAGCGCCTCTCCTCCCCCCAGGGCGATATGGAATACGCCCATACCGGCCAGGAGGTCGATGGCCCGGCGAAAATCTTCAGCCGACATCTCACCCGCATCCCGTTCCCCGGAGTCCATGTAACAATGGCCGCAATTCCGGGAGCAGGCGTTGGTCACTGAAAAGTGAACCTCCAGTGGAGCGGAAAGAACCGCTGTCTCGGGTTTATCCCACAGCGGGCTGTGTTCGTGGCCCAGACCGCGCATGAAATCCTGATCCACGTGCACAAGCATCGGTGGATTCTCCAGAGCCAGTACCGCGCCAAACGATTCAAAACGATACTTCATCTCACTCATTGTTGTTCCTCGGACCGGCAGAGCACGGACGGTTCATTCGACTTTTCCGGTTGCCCGTGCTCCTGAGACTTCCTCGCGCTAAGGATCGCGGCGATGGTATTGAAAAGCACCGTTACCGCCGCTCCCGCAGTGAAAAAAACTATCATATCCACCCCGATGCTGCTCGAGTTCGGGTTGTAGCCGGTTTTTATCTTCAGGATCCGTCCTTGCATGTTGCCTCATTCCTTTCTTACTGTGAGATCGGGCCGTGACGACTTTAGCGAATGCATCGCAAAAACCCCGGGCGGGTTTCGGGCATCTGGCCGTCCGGCTAGAGATACTTAAGCTTCAGGTACTTGTACTTGGTAGCGAAGACATCGGTCATCTCGGGACCGTTGGGCTGGTAGACGACGAAGAGGTAAAGTACCGACACAGTCATCACGATGGTTAGCAGCGGGCTGAGATAGCGCAACGCCCGGGGGCGGGAGAGCCAGTAGCTTCCCCGCGACATGAGGAAGATCCAGAGGAGGGTCGAGAGGTTGAGGCCCGCCATGAGGAAGAGTTGGCTGTCCTTGAGGATGATCCGGTCGCCTCCGGTGTCGATGCCGTAGAAGGTGGGGAGCGATGATGCAATAATGAGCACCCAGACGAGGGAGAGAATGAGGAACATCCGGACCGTGGCACGGCTGAGGTGCTTCCAGGGCTTCATGGAGAGGGCCAGCCCCCAGAGCAGAGCCACGATCGACCAGGCGATCCAGCTGAAGCGCTGCTGCATCTTCCAGTAGCGCTCGTTGTCATTGGCGAGCGCACGGTCGAGCTTGGACACCTCCTTGGGATTGTTCCTGGCGATGTTCTGTATGGCCTGAAAGCTCTCCTTCCGCTTGTCCAGGCGGGCATAGGCGTAGGCCAACTCCCGTTCCACGTCGTTTTTCAGGAGAAAGTCAGGGTGTTCCTTAAGGAGCACCTCGAACTCCTGCACCATGATCGCGTCCCCCTTGCTGGCAAAACGAATCCTCTTGTAGATCCTGAAGGAGTCCTCCTGGACCTGGAGTTTCTCAAGTTTGGCGATCTTCTCAGTGTAGTAGGAGACCTGCCGGGGGTTGGCGTACTTCTTCAGGTACTCCCGGTCCCACGTGATGGCCTTCCCGATGTTGACCAGGTTGTCCTCGTAGATGGATCCGAGCATTTGGACCGCAAAGCGCCGCTCCAGTGTTCCCGGGTACTTCTGGGCTATCTTTTCATCTATGGCGGCGGCCTCGGCGTAGTGCCGGTCGGTGAACGCCTTCTGTGCCTTAAGCTGGAGTTCCTTCGCCTCCGGATTCTCCTGGTCGGCGTGGAGCGTTCCGGCAAGGCCGGCCAACGATGTTAAGAACATGAGGATCACGAGTACCGTGACCCTTCCGGCGGGATGCGAAGAGCGCATTGCCGGGAACAGGCCAGTTCCGCTAAACATGTGAGAACCTCCTAGCTGACAAATTGACGGGCCTTTTTCCATGCGCACAGACGACGCATGACAGAGACCTGAGCGTCCCGATTGTAGGACACGAACATCTCAGTGGCATTTCAGGGTTGCAACAGTTTTGTGACTTCGGTACGAGGGGGAAGATCCGTGCGTTTTTTCTTCCCTCCTAGACATAATGTTTAGTTTTGGAGGACCCTCTGGAGCGTAAAGGGCCGGGGTGGCAGACATTGGCCAACGAAGTTTCTATTAGCCATTGCTCATGGTAAGTACTCTTTAGTCAAATAGTAACGCTTCCGAAATGCTCCTGCAATATTTCACCATTATAGTCCGCAACAATTCTTATAATTATTTTTCCGACAACTTGTGTGCATATTATATTTGCACACAAATTAATCAACAATACGTGAGTGAGGCGTGGGACATGTCTACTAAAGCAGAGATGGGGCCGTTGAAGGGAATTGCCATGCGGTACTCCAGGCTTTTCTCGATGTTTGGCCTGGTGTTTTGCGTATTCCTTTCCCGGTGGCCGGCAACAGGCTTGGCGGAGCAGGAAAGTCCCGTAGCAAACGAGCAAAAACAGAAGGTTCCGGAGATTGTCGAGACAAAGCAGATGGCTCCGGAAGCTGTCGAGCAAAAGCCGAGGCTTTCGGAGGTTGCCGAGTTAAAGCAGAAGGCATCGGATGCGTATATCCACGGCCGCTATGCCGAGGCCGAGACCGCCTTATTGAAAATAGCCCAAAAGTTTCCTGCCAGCAAGGAGCGCCGCTACGCGGTGCAGATGCTGGGAACCCTTTATGAAGACAACCTTGTCGATCCAATGAAAGCGATCAAATGGGACCGGGAGTACTTGAAAAAATACGCCGACCCACGGCAGGTCCCCTTTTACAAGGAGAAAGTCGATAAGCTGGCCGTTATCGAAAAGGCGGCAAACCAGGAAGAGGCTTTCAAGATCTATCATAAGATCAAGTTCGCCAACAAGGGGGATGCGTATCTGGTGCAGAAGTACGAGGAACTTCTCAGGAATCATCCCGATTTTCTTTATAAGGCCGACGTAGAGAGGGAATTGGGATATGCCTATGCCCGCATCGACAAGCCCCGTAAGAGTTTTGCCGCCTTCCAGGCCATTTCGTCCCAGAATCATGGTCAGAAACTTTCCTCCAGCGACCGGACAGCCTCCGACGAGAGCCATCGATACTGGAAGATGGCGGCTGAAGGCGGGATGATTGCATGGGGCGTGATTATACTGCTCTGGGTCACGGCCCTCATTATGAAACCATGGAAGGATCTTACCTGGGCCTCGATCAAAAAATTCCGGATCTACGTCATCGTATGGCTGCTGCTGGTTGCCGCCAGTCTGCCGTTTTTCTACAGCATGGAAAACGAAGGGGTCAAATTTGTCGTCCATGACACGATGGTCTACACCGCCGCCGCCCTTAACCTGACGATCCTCTTATGGCAGCTGCTGCTGACCAGGGGGAAGTACTGGCAGACCCGTCCCAGGGCGCTGCGTTGGGCCAGTCCGCTTCTTACCCTGCTTATGACGGTCTCGGTCTTTTACCTGTTCATGGCCTACCAACCCCACGGGCCTGAACTCATGGATGAGTTTGCTTCCAAATACCGGTACTTGGAAAAAGAACTTCATGAAGGACGCAAGTAATGTTTCAAATATTTTTCAGTGTTGTAGTTTAAAAGAAACAAAAACATCGTATTATGCGACAAATTTGATCTGACACTCCATAAAAAGCACCTTATTTTGGGTACTTTGCCGACCTCATTCAGGCCCCGGAAAGCCCGCTGCGAAGAACATTCGTGGCGGGCTTTTCTCTTTTTTCAGCCGTAGTATATTTCGCCAAACCCATCGCAAGGTGGGGACGGAAAGCCACGGGTCCCAAGCGGAAAGCCGGGTTACCAATTTTTCATAAATGGCGCCCGGCTTTTTTTGCGTTGCCGGTACTGGTCCGTATCCCGTCGCTTCCGCCGAACAATGCCGTCTCAACTTTAACCATGCCTTGCTGTCCCCGAACAGGTCGGCATATGAAAGAGAACAAAAAAATGAACACGAAAAAACCGCTCTGCTTCGTGGCCATTTTTCTTATTCTCCTCTGCCCGGTGCCATCGATTGCGGAAATAACCTTTTACGTTTCCCCCGATGGCGACAAAGCATTTTTTATTGAAGGAGACGATATTGGCAGCACGCAAAATATTGCAATAACCATCACGTATGATTCAACTATTCTCGCGAACCCCCACGTTACCCTGGAAGGCGGGACCGTGACCAATGTAGCGAACACTGATCCCGGCACACTAACCTTCAACGCCAGCCGGCAGGACGCTCTTCATTCATTCGAGGCCCATGTGAGTTTCGACAGAATATGGGATGGGCCAGGGGGAATATTTTCCGTAACCGGCGAAATTCTTGACGCTGACGGGACCTTGGTGCCGTCTCACACAACCCTTAACATGACCACGCCTGCCCTGTTTTCGGCGACTCCTCAAGATGACGGCGCGGCGAAACATCCTGAACAACAGGACCCGGCAGAGGAGACGGCGCATCCCGCCGCGGGACATGACCTGCTTCAAAAAACGGAAAAAAGTGTTTTGCAGCGTTTCAGAGAATTCAAGGGCACAAGATCTGTGGAAAACCTTGTGGCGCTTTTCGACAGAGGGCTCGGCGACACGCTTGTTCAAGATCCACCCGTGGCGCTCTCCGATGGTGAAACCGTCGTCAGCGTCAAATTGTTCCTTCAGCAGAAGGGAGAGAATGCACTGAATGTCGCCATGTTGGATGCGAAGCTTCTTCAGGTCCGGAAAGAGAATGGAAACAGGTGGCTGATTACGGCGCTACCGAACAAAGGCACCTGGAATGCCGGCATGATTATCCAGACGGACGAGAAACTTATTGAATTTCCCCTGGCCGTAGCCCCCAAGGTCAAGATGCCCCGCAACATCGCCAAAGGGGTTTTTCTGACCGAACTCGACCGATTCATTTCCGAACAGGCTCGGAGCGACAAAGGGGGAAGCGATCCTCTGCGGCACAGCCTGTATGAATATTTTTTTACCGCCAACTACCTGGCTGGTTCGAAAAACCACCCGTCGGCTGCCGCTGAGGGAAATGCAGATGTTGCGAGCACCACCAAATAATGAATTGAGCAGGGCATAAATCTACCTCTCCACAGTCAGTCATGCGAACTCTCGTCGTAAGGACAATGGTAAGGTAAATAAACATGAAAGGAGGGATTTGAATCACACGTTGATTAACCGGCATCACAGGAATAAACAGGTGAAATTTTGCAAAAAACCGTACCAAACTATCACATTTGAGAAGGAGACATCATGTACGCAAAGAATATTTTAAAGAGCCTGGTCGTGGTATCTGCCCTGTCCATGCTCGGCACAACCGCTTTTGCAGCAAATACGACCGGTATCCTGAAGCTGCCCTACCTGATCTACCCTGGGCAGAATACCCAGATGGAGGTGCTCTGGCAGGACGTTGATACCGAGGCCGCCAACGTGCTTAGCTGGGGGACTGACACCACCTACAGCCTGGGAAGCGTAACTGTACCGGAAAACAGCGCGGCGACCGGCATGCACCAGCACATTTACACCATCGCCGGGCTGCAGCCGAACACCACCTATTACTACCAGGTGTCCGGTGTGGCCGCCAACTCGGTGAGCTCCACCGGCGTTTTCACCGGATCGTTCATGACCGGCCCGAACGCCACCGATACCCATGTGAAATTCCTTGCCCTCGGCGACACCAGGACCTACCCGTTTGCCATGGACAACGTCATGCAGGCAATGACCAAAGTCTATCAAACCATCGACCCCGAGTATCAGCGCCTTGCCATTCATGCCGGCGACTGGGTCTCAAGCGACGGCGAGAGCAACTGGACAGCTGAGTGGTTCGACCCGACCAAGACGGATATCGTCAATTTCCTGGCAAATACCCCCATCAGCGGCGTCAAAGGCAACCATGAGGACAACGGCGGGTACAGCCAGTACTTTCCCAAATACTATCCTTTTCCTTACATGAGCGGCAATATAGCTGCAAATCCAAACAATCCTGCGCAATTCAACGGTTACTTCGGGTCGTTCGACTACGGTCCGGTCCACTTCACCCTGGTTGACCAGTACACGACCTATACCCCCGGCTCCCCCCAGTATAACTGGGTCGTCAACGACCTCGCCTCAACCACCAAGCCGTGGAAGATCCTCATGTTCCACGAGCCGAGTTGGAATGCCGGCAGCCATACCAACAATACGACCACACAGCAGGCTTTCGATCCTCTCATCAAGCAGTACAATGTCGACTTGGTATACATGGGGCACAGCCACGATTACACCCGCTGTGAGGTTAACAACAGCGCCCAGGCCAATGGCGACAGCATTGTTCCGCTGGTCCCGTACATCACCAGCGGCGCCGGCGGCGCACCCCTGGATACACCTAACCTTACCAATAAATCTAGCTGGACGCACGTTGTCACAGGCAAGTCAATGTATCAATACGAAACCTTCAACATTAACGGCAAAACCCTTACCATGAATGTCTACGAGATCCCCAACGCCAGCACGTCGGCCATCGTGGCAACGAACAGCCAGCCGCTCGAGACGATCGTACTCAATCACTTCACCGATGTCACTCCGCAAGTCACCGCAACCACCAGCGGCCTCGTATACAGTCGCGCCACCAAGCAGTATGCAGCCAATCTGACGGTCACCAATAATGGCCCCGCCCTCACCGGCAATGTCGATGTTGCCCTGACCAACATCATCGCAGGCGTTGCCGATACTTCGGCAATTGCCCAAAACACCGGCCTTACCACCGGCGTCACGCTGACCAACGCTACCGGCCAGAACAATGGCTCACCGATGATTAGGGTTTCGACTGCTGGTTTGGCTACCGGCGCTTCCATTACCGTGCCGCTGACGTTCAGCAATCCGACTAATGCCCAAATTAACTTTACCCCTACAGTGTTGCAGGAATAGGAGAATAGACCAATGAACTTCCTCAAGATCAAACTTACCGTTATTGCCGCCATTATCTTCGCCGCCAGCTCGGCCTTCGCGTCGCTGAGCTACGATGTGACGGTCAATACTTCCAGCCTTGCCGGTGATACCGGCTATCTGTACCTCCAGTATACGACCATCGACAAAGCGGTCCTTTCTACAGCCACGGTTTCCAATTTCGTGACTGACGGCACGCTCGGCGCCCAGGACACTGTTGACGTTGTAAACGGCGCCGCAGTCACTGGAACGCTGCCCGGCAATGTCACCTTTACCAACACCAACCCCGTCAACGATTACAACCACGCCATCACCTTCGGCAACACCCTCAGCTTCCTGGTTTCGTTCGCATCCACGCCTACAACAGATACCGCTGCTGTCAGCACCCTGTCTCTCGGCCTGTTTGCCGATGCATTCGGCAGCACCCCGCTGCTCAACACGGCCGGCGGCAACTATGCAGGCACTGTGGCCACCATCGATCTGCACAATGACGGCAGCACCGT
>Ga0326728_10019196_pt1 | contig 13313 bp, 9 predicted proteins | sample MB3enrmetagenome_FD_207602 | JGI IMG/M metagenome (GOLD analysis project Ga0326728, IMG submission 207602) | Lab enriched peat soil microbial communities from McLean, Ithaca, NY, United States - MB31MN | ecosystem: Environmental > Terrestrial > Soil > Wetlands > Peat | place: USA: New York...
CTGAGTCCATTTTCTTTCAATTATTACTGGCGGCCACCTCTGATTCAACGCTTTAGCCTGAATGTTCAAACCGAAATCAGCAAAGGCCTGATGCTGGAGATTGGCTACATTGGGACCAGAGGCTTGCATCTGACGCAGCAGGGGCTGCCAGATCAGGCACTCGAGGCAAGCGCATCGAATCCCATTCGGGGCCAGACCGACAATACGCTTGCCAATTTGCTCCTGCGGGCTCCAATACAGGGTTTTAGTATCTCCAGCTGGAATCAAATCGACTCGGAGGGCGCATCCTGGTACAACGCGCTGGAAGCGAGCCTCACCAAACGGTTCAGTCACGGATTGCAGTTCCTGGCCTCGTACACCTGGGCGAAGGAACTTTCCACTGACTACGGAGCCTCAATTTACCCAAATGGGGGCCTGTCGATAGGTAACCAGAACGATCCCAGTGCGCGCTGCGGAGCCGATCCACAGGTTCGTCCGCAACGGCTTATCGTGAGCTACGTATATGCGCCAACCTTCTTCGAGCATAGGGGCGCTCTGGTACGTAACACACTTGGTGGCTGGAAGATTGCCGGGGTGACAACCATTCAAGACGGACACCCGCTGGCAGTTCTTAATACGAATGCTTTCAATCTCTACGGCATTAACGGACCCGATGCCGACTTCGCACAGCTGGGTCCGAACTGTACGGTGTCTCAAGTGACTACCTCCGGTTCGGTTCAGAGCAAAATCAACCACTTCATCAATCAAAGTTGTTTTACGGCGCCCTACCCGACCATGAGCTCCGACGGCGGCACGGCATTCGGAAACACCCGCCCTGGCCTTTTCCGCGGTCCCGCGCAAAACAATACCGACCTATCGCTGATCAAGAATTTTTCACCGCGGTGGCCGAATGAGCAGGCAGGCGTAGAGTTCCGAGCGGAAATGTTCGACGCTTTCAACCACCCGCAATTCGGCGATCCGGGCTTTGCTGTCGATGGAGCCGGCTTCGGACAAATTACGGGCACCTCCGTCGCTCCGAGAATCGTCCAATTTGCCTTGAAGCTGATGTTCTGATTGCGTCATGAGCAAAACTGGACATCCCAATTGGCTGTCCAGTTTGCGTAACTATACGGCTGATGAGGGACGGCGCAAGCTTGGGCTCGTGCCTGCTAGCGTCAGTTATGATGCTTGCAAAATAGTAGAATCGAGGCCTTTCCCGCTTCACGCCTTATCAAACAACCTGACGGCCAGCGTGCCATGAGTAACCGCGGCTCCCGCCCGAAGCGCGGCCGCCAACATAGCTGCTTCCGTCACTTTCGCGCGCGTGGCACCGGCTCGTTTCGCGGCGCGCGTATGCACGTCGAGGCAATAGGGACACTGTGTCGTACACGCTACCGCGATCGCAATCAGTTCGCGATACTTTCTCGGGATGGCTCAGTCTTCGCGCCCAACAATCTTGTCGAATCCGACAAAACACGGAAAACCCGTCGGCGCAAGTTCTTTAAACTCGCCCAGTACTTTCAAATCCTCAGAATCGTGATAGTGCATATCCCCACCCCCAGGGAACGGATATTAAATCACGCGGTGTGTTTGCACAAAAGGAAGCTGGCTCGCGCCACCGCGCGGCACAAAGCGTGACGCGGCAGCCTTTCTGTCTTGTCAATTGGTGAAAAAGCGCGTGGCTGGCGAAAAACTCTTTTGAGGGTGTTTGTAGCCAAAATTGAGTTTGTAAGTTGTTGAATTTGCGTTCAAGGAACACCATGAAATTCGGCGGAATTACCGTTTTGGTTCCTTTTTCAACATCTCTAACGACGTCGGCGATGTCAAGGACTTTGGGTTTTTGTTTTTGTAAGTCTGGACATACCTTGCCCGTCAGCGCAGATGCACTGGTTCCCTTCGAGAGAGTAATAGTCTTGCTGCTTCGATGACTTGTGTCCAACCACATGGCTCGGCCCGTCTTTCTTCATCAGTGTGGTGGCCTAGACCACCAGACATCTCTTCGGTCACGCTCGATCATGATGTGTTATGCAAACTCCCCTCCCTGTGGGGAGGCGGGTAGCCTATTCAGTTAACCCGGTCACTGCTGTGCAGGACCACTGTTGAAATCAGGCATCCCCGCATGGGCTTTTCCCTTCTGCCGCAATGTTCCGCGACGGCAGAACTCTTCGTAGTCAATCTGATCGCGCATCATAATCCACAGCCGGATCCCCAGTTTGCGTGCCGCCGCGATCCTGGCTTTGCCCATTCCTTTCTGAATGAGCTTGCGCCGATAAAAGCGTTTCAGCTCCGGGTCTTTCCCTACCGCATGCATCGTCGCTTCGGTCCACAGATAGCGCAGCAGCGAGTTGCCTTCCTTGGTCAGTTTTCCTAACCGCTGTCGCTTTCCGCTGCTGTGCTCACATGGAATCATCCCGACATAGCTGGCCACCTGGTTGCCGGTGGCGAAGCGACTCGGGTCCCCGAGAAACACCTCGGTCGCTAGGGCCGTCACCGCCCCCACGCCCGGGTGCGTCAGCAGCCGCCGCGCCGGTGGCCTTTGTCGGGCCTGGGCTTCCACTTCTTTATCCAGTTCTTGGATTCGTTTCTGCAACTGTACGTACAAGCGCAGCAGTTCCCTCCGTCTCTGACTGGTGTAGGGTGGTAGAGGCAATGCCTCCAGTGCGCTCTGCCCCGCGGCACTCCAGAGAGCGTGGCCTTGGCGCAGGGCGTGATTGAGCGCGATCGCCTGCAGGGTGTGCTGCAATCGCGTTCGCATCTTCACCCACTGGTGTCGGTCTCGCAGCAAGGTTCGCAAGTCCCGCTGCTCGGTCGAGGGCATCCAAATCTCCGGAAAGCGACCCTCCATCACCAGCAGGTCCAGCAGCAAGCGGGCATCGCGCCGATCATGTTTCTGTTTCCGGGTCTCGGCCGCACGGATTTTTGCCGGATGCCCTACCCGGCATCCGATGCCCAGCTCTTCCAGCAGTTCCAAGAACCACTGCATCGCGCCGGTGGCTTCGATGCCCACCACCACCGGACCTTCCAGGGCGGCGTAAAACTCTCGTACCGCATTGCCTTCATGGCTAAGTGTCTTCTCGGTGAACTCGCCGGTCTCACTGTCCACCATGGCTATCGTTTGTTGTCTTGCGTGCAGATCGCAGCCTACAATCTTCATCTCGGCCTCCTTCGTCCCGAGCCTTTTTGGTTGGATACCGCAAAATCTACTCGGTCCGTTGTGAGGCCGACGTCGTTATGACATCAGCCACAGGCGATAGCACAAGCTTGCGCCGTTTGTTCGCCCCCACCCGAGGGTCCACCTGACATTAGTCCCATCCGACAGCACGGCGTGCAAGGTCAATTCTTGGCTAGCTCACCTGGGTACTGGAAGGCGCGACTCTGACCCTGTCTCTCCCCACGTTCATTCGGCCCAGTTCCTAGTTTTCCCCAGCCGTCTTTAGTATATTCACCTCGGACATGCCCACCTTCTACCAGCGCTTCCAGGAATGCGCCCGCAAGTTCCCCGACAACATTGCCCTTGAGATTCAGCGGCAGCAGACAGTAGAGCGTGTCACTTTCGCCGAACTGACGCAGATGTCGGAGAGCGTCGCGAACTGGCTCTCGACGCGGGTTCCACCGGACGCGCGCGTAGCCATTCTGGCCGCGAACCATCCGCGCTGGGTGGCGGCATACTTAGGCATCATCGCCGCCGGACGAACCGCGGTTCCGCTCGACACCGCTTTCCACGCCGGCCAGGTGAAGACGCTGCTGATTGACAGTGGAGCTTCCCTGCTCTTCTGCGATGTCAAGCATCTTCCCGTCGCAGTGGAGGCCGTCAAGGGGCTCAACCTAAGTCTGGTAATGACTTCGGCGGCAGCGGAACGGATCGGGGTGGCCGACAGTTCGTCGAACGTCACCACGACTGATCCCCCTCATCGCGCAGGATGCGATCAATGGGGTACCGAGATTGCCGCCCTCAGCGCCGATCTCGATTCCATCTTCGCCGCCGGCCCCGCCGGCTTTCAGCTGCCCACCCCCGCCGAAGACGACCTGGCGGCGCTGCTCTACACTTCGGGCACCACCGCCGATCCCAAGGGCGTCATGCTCACCCACGCCAACCTGGTCGCTGAAGCGAACGCGGTGTTAGGCGTTTTCAAGATCGGCCCCGAAGATGCCCTGCTCGGAATTCTTCCCATGTTTCACGTCCTCGCGCAGATGGCGAATCTTTTTCTGCCTCTCTTCAATGGCTCGCGCGTCGTATACCTGGAGACGCTGAACACCACCGAATTGCTGCGCGCTTTCGAGGAACGCAACATCACCGCGTTTGCCGTGGTGCCTCAGTTTTTCTACTTGATCCACGAACGTATTTTCAAGGAACTGAACAAGCGCGGCAAGTTCACGCTGCGCCTGGTGCGCATGCTGATGGCGCTCAACCGCATGCTGCGCCGGGTCGGAGTCAACGCCGGCAAACTTTTCTTTGGCAAGATTCACGCCACCTTCGGCGCGCGCATACGCTATCTGGTGACTGGCGGTTCGCGGTTCGATCCGGCCATCGCCCGCGACTTTTACTCTTTCGGCATAGACGTGCTGAACGCCTACGGCCTGACGGAAACCTCAGGCGGCGCCTTCGTCAACCCTCCCGGGCAACGCATTGTCTTTGGCTCGGTCGGAAAGCCTTTTCCTGGAGTTGAAGCCAAAATTGTCAGCCCGCAACCACTGGAAGAAGGCGCGCCGCCCGTGGGTGAGATTGCCATCCGCGGCGCGCTCGTGATGAAGGGATACTGGAATCGCCCCGAGGCCACAGCCGAGGCGCTGCGCGATGGCTGGCTCCACACCGGCGATCTCGGCTACTTCGATTCCGGCGGCAATCTATTCATCACCGGCCGGCGCAAGGAAGTCATCGTGCTCGCCAACGGAAAAAATGTGTACCCCGAAGAGGTCGAGATCCATTACCTCCAGGCTCCTTCCGTGAAAGAGATTTGCGTGATGGCGGTGGAGGCGCGCCCGGGAGACCCAACGTCTGAGCGGCTGCACGCCGTGGTCGTGCCCAACTTTGAACTGCTGCGAGAGCGCAAGATCGTCAACGCAAAAGAGGCGATTCGCTTCGAGATCGAAGCCCTCTCCCACAAGATCGCTTCCACCAAACGTCTGGGCAGTTATGACATCTGGCAGGAAGATCTGCCGCGCACGACCACCCGCAAGTTAAAGCGCTTCCAGATCGAAAAGAAGGTTCGGGATCTGCAACAAAAGCAGGGTGCTGGCGATTCCGAGGTGGGCACGGAGAATGACAAGCCGCTAACCGGCGAAGAAAAATCGTGGCTGGAGCGGGAAGACGTAAAGCGCGCCCTCACCATAATTCGGGAATCGTCGCGCGGATCTTCGCGCAACCGCTTCGACGCGATCCATCCCGCCTACAATCTCGAGCTTGATTTGGGGCTCGATTCCATGCAGCGCATCGAATTGCTGACCGCACTCGAGCAGCAGTTTGGCGGCGAAGTGCCCGAGTCTCAACTCGCGGAACTGTATTCCGTGCGCGACTTGGTCGATGCCGTTCTCTCCAGCGCGAACCGCGGCGAAGGCCAAGCCAGAGCGGCGGCGCCCCCCTGGTCCACAATCTTAAGCGAGCCGGTGACCGATCCCGAGGTGCTCCGACTGGCACGCCACAATGTTTTCGCTGAAGTCTTTTTCTTTCTCCTGGGACGGCTCATCTATCTTTTCGCGCTCGATCGCTTTCACCTCAAAATCCGCGGCCTCGAAAATCTGCCCGAAAAAGGCCCCTATCTGCTCTGCTCGAATCATCAGAGCTATATGGATGCGCTGGTGATGACCGCCGCCCTGCCCTGGCGCCTGTTTCGCGATACCTTTGCGCTCGGCACGAGCGACATTTTCGGCAAAGGATTCATGCGCCGGCTGGCGCGCTGGCTTCGCGTGGTGGTCCTCGATCCCGACGCGAACCTGGTGCCCGCCATGCGCGCCGGAGCCTTTGGCCTCAGCCACGGACGCATCCTGATTCTCTATCCCGAGGGCGAGCGCACCAACGACGGCCAGCCGACCCTATTCCGCAAGGGCGCCGCCATTCTCTCGATTCACACCCAGGCCCCGATTGTCCCGGTCGCCATCGATGGCTTCTACGAAGCCTGGCCACGCCACAAGAGGTTTCCCAAGTTCACCAATCTGCGACTGGTGTTCGGCAAGCCGATCGAACCCCCTCCGGCGAATGAGGCGAGCGAGGCTGGGTATGAACGCCTGACGTCGGAGTTGAAATCCAGAGTGGTGACCATGTGGCAGGATCTGCGAGGAAAAGAATTGCGCGGAAGAGGACTCGCGTAGGATCAAGTCCGGAAGAGGTAGCCGACACTCGCGCGCGCTGAAACCGCGCCCCACTTGGCTCCAGATATCCGCCCCTTTATGCTCCCGCGCCCTCAGCTCGCGTGCCTATGACTCTGGTGAAGGCGTCCACCACGCCGGCATGGAACCTCTTGCCCGATCCCACTAGAATCTCCTGCTCGGCCTGGTCAGGCGACAGAGCTTTGCCGTTAGTCCCGCTGATCAGTTTCTGGTACGCATCCGCCACCGCCAGAATGTGAGCCTCCATGGGAACATTCATCGAACGCGCTCCCTGATCCTGCAAAATCTGCTGCGCGACGATGATTGGAATCACCCGCCGCAGCGAATTCCCCACAGCTTGGGCGCGCGCATCGGTCTTGGGAGCCTTGCGGAAGCTGGCAACCACTTGGTCGCGGGTCATATTGGCGGCCTTGTAGAGAATGTCGTTCGTAATGCCAATCTTGCCCAGATCCCGCAGCAATACCGCCGACCGCAGCGATTCGACGCGATCCGAATCCAGTCCCATCGCCTCTGCAATTCTTATCGACGCCTGCACCACGCGCTGGTTGTCACCTACGCCCAGCTTCTCATTGGCCATGTAGTGTTGCAGAACCAGCAGCAGCCCGCTGAAACTTTCCCGGATGTCGGCGGTCATCGCCTCCTTGCGCTCGTAAAGCGTACCCATCACGTAGCCGACAACCACCAAAACCCCGGCCCAGATGGCAAAGTTGAACAGCCGCTCCCCAGGCAACGTCAGCGTCGCGTGCGCCGGCATCATGCTGTTCAGAAAGTCCAGCAGCCCCACCAGGAATACCGAGGCGAAGGCGGTGAGAGTCGCGTGCCGTCGCCCGAAATGGTAAGCCGAGTACAAAGTCGGTAGAAAGTAGAAGCACAGTGCCATAGGCAGCGACTGCGCGAAGAACTGCACCGTCGCCGCAATCAGGAACAGCGATAGCAGCAGAATACTTTCCCTGGCGATTTTACTCATCTCATTATCCCGATCATCCAGCTTCGTTTACGCGCGAGCATCAAACGCGCTGCTGCCATGTTCAAGCAATGGCATGTTTCTGCAAAGTTACGGGGGTAACGAGCTGCGTTTTCACGGTGAGCTTTATGCGGTGAGCTTATGCAACGAGTGGATTACTTCGGGGTGGTTCCGTCATCCCGGGCACGATCGCCCAGCACCGGGCGCATTACGGATGTGCGAGCGGCACCCGCACCAGAATCGCGTCATCCACGCGCACGATCAGCCTCGAAAACTTCTCCTTCCCCACATTCCGCATGGCCTCGTAGCGCGGGTTGAGCGCCTCCACGTTCACCCGCAGCGGCGCCTTGGGGTCCTTCGGCACATCAAAACTCACGCGGAGATCGGGCTGCCCGTCACCATCCACGTCCACCATGTCGGACACGTGCCCCGGCAGCGCGCTCACCGGTTTCCAATCCAGCTCCACGAATGGCTTTTCCAGTTGCAGCATGTGCGGCGATACCGACCGGTGAATGCCGATGGTGTAGCCGGAGGCCTGAATCGTGCGCACCGTCGGTCCGCCCGAGACCACCTCGTCCACGTGCAGGCCCAATCCGGCAAACCCTTTTGTGAACAGCCCCATCAACAGAAAAGGCACCAGCACCGCCGCGAACACCGTGATTCCCGCTGCCGTGTAGCCCAGTTTTGCCCGTAGGTTCATCGGCCCCTCCTAAACCGCGCTCCAATTAAACGAAAACGTGCAGTATGGTCGCAACGCCTTCGGCGATGGTTCCGCCGCCGAACATTATCGCCATCGCCCAGGCGGCATACAGAAACATCAGGCGCGCGCGTTCCGGCTTCATGGCCACTTCCGTTCCCTTGATATGCCACACCGCAGCGTCTTTCGGACACGCATCCACGCACGCCCCGCATTTCATGCACGACATCAGCGTCTCGCCCCGTACGATCGATTCGTCCGTCAGCGACAGCGTCGGGCAAGCGGTCTTACAGAGTACGCAGGGCGAGCAGCGCGTCCGGTCGATCTTCACATCGAACACGCTCGTCTTATTAAAGATCGATTGGAACGCGCCAAACGGGCAGAAGAACGCACACTGTGTTCTCTTCTTCGTAAGCAAGGGCAGCGCGATCACCAATCCCGCAAACAGCACCACGAAGATTCCGTTTTGGATCATCCCCACCGTGTTACGGGCAGCCACGTATTCCGATACCGCCTTGAAGGGGCAGAGCCACATGCAGTAAACCGAATCGAAAAGGGCCAGCGACAGCAATACCATCGCCAGCAGCACTGCCCACGGACCGTAACGCCAGCGCGGGTCGATCTTCCGCACCTTTGCGCGCGTCGGGACCGACGCCATGCCTTCTTCAATTCCTCCGAAGAAGCATGCATAGCTGCACCAGCCTTTGCCGACCACAATCGTCATCGCCAGCCAGATGCCTGCCATGGCCGCCATTCCCCCGCCCGACATCCCTCCACCCGGCAATATCGAACCCGGGAACACCACCGTCTTGGTGAACGCCGCCGGCAAGATCAGCAGTGGGATGGGCAGGAAGCAGAATGGCGTTCGGCCCGCGATCATCTCCTCGATCGGGATTCCCATCGTTCCCCGCATCGCAATAACTTGGTGGATGAAGCCCACCGGGAACAACAGTCCCAGCACCACGAAGAACCAGCGCCGCCATCGATAGGTGCTTCGCGTCCTCATCATCATGAAAAACAGCGCAATCATGAAAACCGCGGTCGTTACGTCGGCGATCTGCACCGCCCGATCGTGTTGCCAGAAATGCGCAAACATGAGCACCGACCAGAGTGCGATCGGCAAGCTCAGCAGTATGGATCGGCTAATGCTTCGTGGCGCCATCTCTTGCGCCCGGAGGACTCGAGCCTCAGTAGCCATACACCTTTCTCCCCAGCAGCATGGTCAATCCCAGATAGCCGTAATAGAGGGCGATCAGCACCATCGCCATCCGTGCGACCGTGATCACGGCTTCGTTCCGCGTCACGCAACCCAGGCCCACAAAAGGCACAAACCAGATCGAAGTTCCGACAAAAAACACCGCAAAGAAAAGCAGCGCCGCCGCCACGCTGCCCAGTTCCGCCGCCCTCACCCCCGCCGCCACAAACGGAGGGCACAGGCTCAATCCCGTCAGAAATCCCAGTGCCGCCGGACCGGCCACGCCGCGTTTTTTCGTTGCCCCAATCGTCACCAGTTCTGAACCGGCACACGCGTGCGCACAACTGTGCCCGGCCGAGTATGCGTACCAAAGCAGCACGCCAGCGAGCGACACGTGAACTACGCCAAACAGAAGCATGCGCGGCGCTGGCGGAAGCGATACCAGGGCGCCAAGTTCCCACGCCACCGCGGCAAACGCCAGGTATCCCAGAAAGCGCGCTCCCAGAAAAGTAGCGATATAGCGGGTATTCACTCGCAAACCCGCCCGCTCCGTAAGCAAAGAAGGAACCAGCACCGGTCCACAGGAAGCCATGCACGCAGGCCCCGACGCCAGCCCCAAAGCCAACGCCTCGCCGAATACGAAAGACCCGGCCATGGGCGGATATTAAGCATCATTCAGTTCCCCGTCTGTGACCGGAGACACATAGTCCAGGAACCACGTTGCAATCGCGCAACCGGCTCGTGGGCAGCGCAGCACGCTCTCCAGTCGGATCGTCGGCGACCCTTACCTTGGGATCATTTCAGGTTTGGCCCATCATTCGGCCCCGATCCGTCCGGGCAAGTATTCGATCACTGAGAAACACGGCTGGCCAGATCCTCGAAACCTGCTGGATAGTCGAAACCACGTCCATCAGTCTCGCCACTCACCCCCTCTGGATACAGATGCATCTTGCACCGCTCCAGCGCGCGTAAAGACTGGAGAGTCTCCTCAATGGCGCTCTCCTCCTGCAGATGATCGCCTGCCGTCTGAAAAAGCTCACGGGCGCGCACCACCAATGCTTTCTTGGCTTCGTCAATGCGCTGCACCATGCGTTCCTCGTCCGTCTCAAAGAGTGCGGCCACATACAGCGCCCGCCAGGATGGGGATGCACACCGATCCGTATGGCAGTCGCTGTCCACAATCACTCTTGTCTTCGGTAATACGCGACTCCAACTGGGAAACAAGCGGCGAAATGATCGCATGTTGAACCTCCCCGGAACTACTTCTCTCGCTCACTGCAACGTCGTCATAGAAACCAATGTGACCGTCGATCCGCGACGGAGCTCTACGCCGCCGGATCCTGGTCCATGCGCGGCCGCGGTGCCGGCAATTGCGACAGCGCCACACCCAACCACTGCCCCAACCCACGAAAATGGCTGAGCCAGGCCTCATTCACGATTCCGGCTCCGTTGCCCGCGACCGCCTGCGAAAGCTCGTAATACGCGTTTTGTGACTTCCAGAGATTCAGTTCGAAGGGGTGGACTCGCGCCAGTGCCACCACATTTTCCACCTCTTCCAGAGTTTCCAGATTGCCGGGGTTCCGCATCCACCGGTCCATAAGTCCGTTCAATCGCTGTCGCAGCGCACATTCCAGGTTGGCGGCATCCAGGCTCAACCCGCCCCGCTGAACCACATCCAACAGCGATCGGACCGCCTCCAACTCCGTCCCTTGATCTGCCAATGCGCGACGCACCGCCGTCCCCAGCACAAACTCAGTGGTCAACCGCAAAATTGGCGGGATTGGAAACTCCAACTCTGACAAGAAACACATCAGCGGTGCGTGGTCTTCGTACACGCGGCGGTACAGCGCCTCGGCATCGCTCAGCGTCGAATCGATGATCTGGCTGACAATCCTTCTGCGTTCGTCTTGAAACAACGATTTCAGGGAATAGGTTGAGCCGCTGAAATAGCGGTCAATCAGCCGCAGGCACGCGGCCAGATCCGCCCCGGTAAACGCTTTACAGGACTGATCCACGAATTCTTCGAAGCCGGGCTCGTCACCGAGCGGACCGACCCCCGCGCTCACATTATGATCGCCAAAGTGAAGCACCCCGAAACCCACTCGCAACGAAGTGTCAGTCGTCTCCGATGTGAGCCGGGCCACGCCCGCTGCAAACTTCGTTTTGCCTGACTCCAGAACCTGCAACCTCTCCAGCGCGACCCGGTAGCAGAAGATGGAGTCGTCTCCGTGGTATCCGCCGAAGATCGAGCTGATGGCGTAATGCGCTCCCACCCCCACCAGATCCAGCATGGTCGGTTTGATGAACCGTTCGTAGACGTGCCGGCCATTCCCGCAGCCGGGCACGTTGCTCCACGCTTGCTCTAAGCGCGCGAGAAAGGCCTCTTCCCGTTCTTCGTTTGTCACCTGCCGGCTTAACTGCAAAGCACGGGCCGCGTACTGCAGGATCTGCAACGTGGCCGGACCCGTCAGTTCATCGAAAAACCACCCGCAACTGGTGTACATCAGCATGAGGTGGCGCTGCATTTCCAGCAGCCGCAAAGCTCCCACCTGTTCAGCCGGGGAGAGCGGCCGTATGGTGTGCTGCGCCAGGAAGGCCTCTTTGTTTTGCGCAGAACGATCCAGCACCACCTGGATGTAGCGGTCGCGCGCCGCCCAGGGATCGATGAACAGGCTCGCGCCCCTGCTCTCGTACACGGCGCTCAGGTCGTCGCGAAGCCAGTCCAGCGCGCTCCGCAAAGGACGCCGCCATTGCTGATTCCACCCATTCCCCCCGCCTGATCTGCAGCCGCAATCGTTTACCCAGCGTCCGACGCCGTGCACACAACTCCAGGACGTCTTCTCCACGATCTCCACCTCCTGTGCCGGTGGATGCATGGCCAGGTATTCGCCGTAGTTGGTGATGCGGGCTAGCTGGTTGCGTTCCAGGTAATCGAGCGCATACGCCAGCGCCATCTCCCCGTGCGGATGGTGATGCCCGTAGGTTTCGCCGTCGGTGGCAATGTGCACGATCTGCGGCCAGGGACGTTCCCCGTTGAAACCGCTCAGCAGCCGGTGCGCAAATCGTTCCCCATTCGTAAGCAGGTTCTCGAAAGCGACGGCATGCGAGATGGGTCCGTCGTAGAAGAACAAGCTGATCGTGCGTCCCGAAGGAAGGTAGCATTGGTAAGCGCGCGTGGGATCGATCCTGCCTCCTTCCATACTCCGCCACTCTTCCCAAGGCCGGTCGCGCATCCGTCGTGCCTGGTGAGGAGCAAGCACGGTGAACTTGATTCCGGCTTCGCTCAAAAGCTCCAGGCTTTCCACATCCACCGCCGTCTCCGGCAGCCACATGCCCTCCGGATCCCGCCCGAAGCGGCGCTGGAAGTCGCCCATTCCCCACAGGATCTGAGTGCGCTTATCGCGAGGGTTCGACAACGGCAGGATGGTGTGGTTATACGCCTGGGCTAGCGCTGATCCGTGACCGGAAAAAATTTCCTGGCTCTGCCGGTCCGCCGCCAGCACCCGCTCGTAAGCCTGGGGCGCGTTCTGCTCCATCCAGGAAAGCAGCGTCGGGCCAAAGTTGAAGCTGATGCGGGCGTAGTTGTTGACGATCTTCGCGATTCTGAACTGGCCGTCTAGAATCCGCGCGGCTCCATTCGGCAGGTAGCACTCCGCCGTGACCCGCTCGTTCCAATCATGGTAGGGAGAAGCGGAATCTTGCAGCTCAACCGCTTCGAGCCACGGGTTTTCCCGCGGCGGCTGATAGAAATGACAATGGATGCAAACGTAGCGCTGCATCACGCCGAAGCTCCCCGCGATCGGCCACGCAGCCTGGAGAATACGTTCTTGCCTGCGAGACCGTCCTCGCGCAAGAAAAAAGGGGGACAGACGAACAGCCACTACCGTCTCCCCCCACATAGGTAACACTAGCGCTGCATCGCGCCGAGCGGTAGAGACATCTCTGGTACCCCCACGCTGAGGAGCGGAGCAGGGACTTCACGAGGTGAAGTCCCTACGATTCATGATGAAAGAGGTCAGGCGCATATTCTCCGTTTGTTCGCCCTGAAAATAAATTTCTTGATAGCGGGTTGGCGGGGACGGTTTTTTGGGGTTTTCTGGCTTCCTGGGGTGTTTACTGGTTGGTCATTGGGGTACCCCCCTCCCCTACCCGGT
>Ga0326728_10019197_pt1 | contig 13312 bp, 6 predicted proteins | sample MB3enrmetagenome_FD_207602 | JGI IMG/M metagenome (GOLD analysis project Ga0326728, IMG submission 207602) | Lab enriched peat soil microbial communities from McLean, Ithaca, NY, United States - MB31MN | ecosystem: Environmental > Terrestrial > Soil > Wetlands > Peat | place: USA: New York...
CACCTCGCCGCCATGGATCACTCCACCCACACCACCCGCACAAACGACAAGCGGCGCCTGCTATGTGAATTCATTGCCCTGATCAATTGTTGGCGCACGGCACCGGCCCGCAAAGCGCGCCGGTGCGCGCGGAAAGACGCTGCCTGTGTCCGCATCGAACCAATGACCCGTCTCATCGTCAACGCGGACGACTTTGGCCAAACCGCGGGAATTAACCGCGCCGTCCTGGAGCTTCACAAGGCGGGCCTGCTCAGCAGTGCCACGCTCATGGCTCGCGCGGCGGCAACCGATGAAGCCATCGAAATTGCGCGTGCCACGCCGAGCCTCGGCGTCGGCTGCCACATCGTCCTCACCGACGGCGAACCGGTAATGCCGCCCGCTCAGATTCCTTCGCTGCTCGACCGATCCACCAATCTTTTCATCCCCAGGCTCACCGTGTTCCTTGGCCGCTTGTTCACCGGCCACATCCGCGCCGAAGAAATCGAGACCGAAGCCACAGCCCAGATCCAATACCTGCAGTCGCGCGGCGTTCACGTCAACCACGTTGACACCCATAAACACACGCACATTTTTCCCCGCGTGCTGCGTTCGGTTCTCCGCGGAGCGCGCGCCTGTGGAATTCACTCAGTTCGCAATCCATTCGAGCCGCTCTGGGCAATTCGCGCCAGCGCCAGCACCGGCTTTGTCCGAGCAGTGCAAGTCGGCATTCTCCGCTGCTTTCGGTACACCTGGCACCGCATCCTTGCGGAAGAAGGCTTTGCGACCACCAGCGGCACACTCGGCGTAACCAGCACCGGCGCACTCGACACCATGACTCTCCACCGCCTTCTCGATCGGGTTCCCGCTGGCACCTGGGAACTTGTCACGCACCCTGGCTACAATGACGCCGATCTCGCTCGCATTCAGACCCGCCTTCGCGCCTCGCGCGATATCGAACGCGAGATCCTTCCAGTTTTGCGCGAATATCCCGCCCTCCAGCTCATCCCTTTCAGCGAACTCACACCACGACGTTGAGGCTGCTATCGCAGCACCTCAGTGTCGCCCTTTTGCGGTGTTGCGCCAAATCACGGCACGGGATGGATCCGGACACTGCACTCCGTGCAGCACACAGCCTCGGCAACGGCAATCACGCCCTAAGATCAGCGCGATCGGCGCCGAGTCTGGATACTTGTGCAGTCGCGGTCCAAGTTGGCGCAACTCACGCCGCCAAATCGTCGCTCGGTGAATTAGCGGGTGCTTCCAATGGTTCCGGCGAGGTGCTTTCCTCAAAGAATTTCAGGCTGAGCTTAGCAGTCCCTCGGAAAGAAATAGGGCCGAGGGCAGGACGTCCGTAAGCGCCCCGAAGATCGTTCCAACGAATCTCAAACAACTCCAACAATGTGGCACAGCCATCAACAAGCGGGCGAAAATGAGAATTGCTGTAATCATGCACCAGGCGCAAATCGACTTCCTCAACGTGCAGACGGTGCGTAAGGGCGACGTGGATTAACTCGCTATCGTATCCCCAACCCTCCAGATTCAGCAGCGGAAATATACGAGTCGCAGCGTCGAGTGTGAGCGCTTTCAAGCCACACTGTGTGTCTCTAAAAGGCAGCGCAAGGACGTGACCTGTGACCAAATTAAAGATCCGGCTCGCTACTCGCCGATGGAACGGCTGCGCGCCACGAGATTCGAACGGGGCGAGCCATCGCGATCCGATGGCTATGTCTGTCCCGTTTCTCAAGGCCACGAGAAGAGAGAGAACCTCGCGGACCGAGTCTTGCAGATCCGCATCGCAAAGGATGACAATTTCCCCGGTCGCGACGCTTACACCGCGACGGATAGCAGCTCCTTTGCCTCGGTGCTGAAGGCGTAAAACGCTGAGGTGACAATGGGGAGCCTGAAAAGCACGAGCGATGTCTGCGGTAGTGTCCGTTGATCCATCGTCAACAACGATGATCTCGCACTCACCGAGATGAGAAGCGGAAAGATCGGCGATCGCATTCAGCGTAGGTGCAAGACGAGTTGCCTCGTTGTAAGCGGGAATCACAAAGCTGAAACTATGCCGCGACATGGACACTCCTCGAAGTTGAACTTGGCAGATCTGGGCACTGGGAGATCGCCTAACTTGCCCGTCTTCCTTTCCCGTACCCGTTCGTGAAGTGCCATTATGGAAACCCCGCTATGCTGCAGTTGCCTCGCCTTCCGGCGTGGCGGGAAGTTGCTTTGATTCATTGAGCAAACGCTTGAATTCAGTTACGTACGATGCGACGATGCGCGGCATTGTAGACCGAATGGCGACCTGATAATTCTGCTCTGCCATGCGCGCCTGGCGGGCAGGATCGTGAGCGAGCGCGATCAGGCGCGTGGCCAAGTCGACTGAATCTCCCGGCTTATATGTATCGATCGCGAGACCTTCCTCTTCCGCCAGGCGCACAAAATCGTCGACTTCGGCGGCCACTATCGGCAGTCCAAAGCGAGCCGCGATGTGAGCCACCCCGCTCGGTCCGCCGGAGGAAAGATATGGCATGACGGCAACATGTGCCGAGCGAAAGACCTCGTCGAGTTGGTCCTCGTCCAGATACCCGAGAAACTTGATCTGGGGATGAGAGCCCCACTTCTCCTTAAGATCAGCCAGGTAGCCTGGGCGATTTGGATGATCGCATCCGGCAATAAGCAGTGAAGCACTCGGTACTGCGGAGAGCACTGCGGAAAGGGCTTCGAGTGGCGTCTCAAGGCGCTTGTAACGACCCCACTTACCGAAGGCAAGCATCCGAAATTCGCTTGGTGGACGTGATGCCAAATCCGGCGGATGCGGCCTGCCGAGTGTTCCGTGCGGGCGAACGCCAATATTCCTGGCGCCGTACTCCCGCTGCAGGATGTGCTGGTAACGTTCAAGCAGCACAGACACGGAGTCGGCGCGCAGGAGCATCCGCGTCGCGAAGGAGCCGGCAAAGCGATAAATCCGAGGAAAGGAGATGTCCGCATGACGCAAGTCGCAGAGATCCATCAGGTGGTGTAACGTGACATGTGTCCTGAAGCCGGCGGCGCGCACCAGTTCCGGTATGCAGAGTCCTGCAAATGCAGCGATTGGGTTCGCGCCGAATGTCGAATACACAAGGTTGAACCAGACGATATCGGGCTGGATTTCGCGCACCGCGCTCAGAATACGCAAGGCATTCCCCACGGCACCCACGCGCCAACAGCGGCGAACCGTAAAGCCCGGCATTTCGGAGGAATCAGATTCTTCTGAGTCATACACGTCACCAAGAATTGTGAAGTCGACATTCTGGCGGCGGAGCTCCTCGGCAAGATGGAAACCGTATTCGCTGAGATGGTGCCGGCTGGGAGGAAAGGTTGTAATCAGGCAAACTCGCATTTAAGTCCCCGAAGACGAAAAGTCCTTATCGGCCGGTCACCCGGGTCTAGAGCGCTTCAAAATAATCAATGAAATGCTGGTGGAACAATCATTCACTAGCGCGAAGAGTTCGACCACTACTCTTGTCGTCAATTCATTACGATGCGTTGAAAAGTTAGGAGGGTTGTTCGGTAAGGAGAATTCGGATGGCAGGACTCCGATATCTGGAACCTGTTCCTTCACGCTGGCTGGAATCTCCGGCCTCATGACGAGCGTCGACGGTTTTCGGGATCACACCTGGAATTGCGATTGCGGTTACGCGGCTCGGTAAATCTGGCGTCCAATTGGCGGAAGACGCGATGGAGGCAGTGATTCCGTTCACTTTGATCCCCAGACTTCCCGGCGGTGGAAATCTTCGCCAGGGCGAGACTTTGACGACCGATGCTGATACTAAAACGGCGCAAATATGCTCCAACTGATCACTGCGTGGGCGCGGAATCACCAGGCTGGAGTGAAACAGGACCCCGCTCGCGCAGCCCGTCCAGCGAGAATCGCGGTCGGAGAGACTCCTTGCAATCCCTGAGCAATCTCTTGCATTTGTTCAACTCGAACCAGCGGAGATAGTTGGAAACAACTTGGGTTATGTTCATTTCGACGCCCGCAGCGAAGTTTTGCTGGGCCATTGCGCGCTCGAGTTTCGGAGACCGCAGAACTGCCGCGAGTTGCTCGGCGAGATCGCCGGCATCGCCGACTTTGTAAAATCGTATCGCCAGATCTTCGTTTTCCGCCATGGCGCGAAAATCCGGAATGCCTGCACTTACGATGGGGACCCCGAACTCACACGCCTGGTGAGCCGGGCCGCTCGATCCGGTCGCGGAATCGTAGGGCAGCACCACGATGGACGCGGTTTGAAACAGCTCCGGAACGGCTTCTTCGGGAACGTACCCGCGGAATTCGACCGGCAAACCCGGGGGCAATGACGCACGAATCGATTCCCAATACCCAGGCTTGGTGTAATGATTGGCGCCGGCGACGATCAATTTTGCGCGCGGCGCTTTTTTCAGAAGCAGAGGGAAGGCCTGCATCAGGGTTTCAAGCCGTTTGTAGGTTCCCCAGTGCCCGAAGGCCAAAATGCGTTGATCGGGATTACCACGTTTGGAAAAGTCCGGCGGCGTGAGAACCGGCGCAAATGTTCCGTGAGTGCCCAACAGCACGTTTCGGGCGCGATACTTGGTCAACAATGTCTCGTAATAGCCGGGTAAGAGCACGGAAACCGAATGAGCGCGCAAAAGCGTCTTGGTAGCCATTTCAGCGCCAAAGCGGAAGAGGCGTTCACGGCGCACTCCCGTCGCAGCAAATTCCACATGCTCGATGATGTGGTGCAGGGTAACATGCGTGTAAAAGCCTGCACTTCGAGTAAGCGCCGGAGCCGAGAGACCCGCGAATGCGGTCACCGGCTTGTCCGGAGTCGCGAAGGTGGAGAATACAAGGTGGTACCAGACAACATCCGGTTTCAATCTGCGGATGGTGTTCAACAGCCGAGCCGGATTCGACATGCTGCCGAACTTCCAGCAGCGAATCACGTTAAATCCATCCAGTTCCGGAAGCTGATTGGCCGCGATCGTCTTGCCATTCTCGTCGGTTACGAAGTCATAACTAGATAGCTCGTCCGCGAGAATCGTGAGCTCCACATTGCGAATGCGCCGGAGCTCGTTAGCAATGTAAAACGCATACTCGTTTAATTGGCGCCCACTGGGGGGGAAGGTAGCAACTAGGCAAATTTTCACGGTATATACCTCTAGAAAATTGTTATTTCTGCATAGGGTCTAAACGTCTGATTCTGAGTGCCCGGAAAATTGAAAAAAGATTCCTGCTGAACGCCCGCTGAAAAACGGATGGGATACTGCAGCGTGAGCGGCGTCGAGTTGTCGTTGAAGACGCGGTGCAACGGTTGCGAATAAGAGAGGGAAACCCCATTCTGCGTCGCATCGTAAATATGAAACCCTCTGACACTCGAATAAGCGCTAGAGAATTGCAAGTCCCAGTTGCGCCTGGGGATGAAGTCGATACTTCCAGCTGGGCGGAGGTTCTGTGAAATGCCCCAGTGCGATTGATAGATTCGCCATGAGCGCACATCTTCGGCAAGGGCTTTGATGTCAAGCCGCGGCGAGAGCCGGTGTTCAAAACCGACGTAAGAGGATGTGAAGTAGTATTCGATGTACGCGCTTTTGAACAACAAATCGTCGACCCCGTAACCGGTCAGCAGCGCTGTCTTGCCCCACGGCGAACCCACGCGAAAGTCGAGCTTTGCGGCAAGTTCGCGCGAATACTGCCCGCTCTGAGTGAACGGGCCTGCTTCACGCATCAGAAACCCGGTGGCCGAGATTACGTTAAAGAACGAGCTTGTCGACATATAGCTGTAAACGCGAAAAAGATTCTGATCCATGTCATACGGATCCCGGGTGTCGCGCCGAATGGTCTCCTGAGCTCCCGTGTTGAATGTCATCACGTTGTCGCCGAGATGAATCGTCGGGTTCAGCGAAAAATTGAAGGTGGAGTCCGTGGTGTCGCGGTTGAGAATAGAATTCGTCGCAGGCAACGAAATCAAACCCCGGGCATTGCGCACCTGAAAGAATCCGCCCGGACCGAGCGCATTGACAGCGGCGAAATGGAGATGGAACGCATTGGCCCACATGGTTTGGATCGAGGACCGCGGCGGCGGCAACTGGGCGGTGTCGGAGCTCGGCACTGCAAATGAAGCGAGCGTCTTAGAGTCTAGGACGTATACCGTCGAATCTTCGAAGATGGGCTCGACGGAAAAATCCGAGAGCACACTCAAATGCGGATTGACCCTGAGACCCTCATTGGCCCCGGTGGCAAGCATTCCTTGTTCGGCCGTCTGGTCGTCACCGGCTCCATTGGCCGCCTGGGCAAAAGCAGTGAGCGCCTGTGGGTTCTGATGCTCCTGACTGTAGACGGTGGCTTCGGCCAACAGGTACTGATAGTTCTGAGCTTCGTCCGCCGGATCGCTGATAGCCGCCAGTTCGGCCTTGGCTTTAACGGTTTCGCCCAAGGCGAGATCGTCGTTGGCCAGAGCAATGCGCACCTCAGCGTCCGACGCACCCGCTGCCTTGGCGCGTGCGAGGTAACTCTCCGACAGATCGTATTGATGCATGGAGCTGAACAGATTTGCGGCTTCAACATACTGAGGTCCGCTCGCGGGCACCGTATCTCCGGCGTCAGCTTCCATCCATGCCAAGGCAATTTGCCGCTCGGCATCGTCCGGATGTCCGCGCTGAGTCATAATCTCGGCGATGGCCAGCCGTACACTGATGCGATCGCTGCCGGCTGCGACGAGCGCCCTCTGGAACCTGTCCATTGCGGCGTTCTGATCGCCCAGCGCACTCAAAGCCTCGCCGGTTGAGATCAGGATTTCACTCAATTCAGATCCGGAGTCCTCTATCGGGTCGGGTTCCTGTTTGTCCGTCCGCACCGGCTGCGACAGAGCATGCTGCTCCGCCAGGCGCACATTAAGATACGTTCTATCCCGGTCCTGAAGGCTGGCATAGGAGCGCGCGAGCCAGGCGTAGATCTGCGGATTATCGGGGGAAAACTTCTCCGCAACTTCCAATTCGCCGATCGCGTCGTGATAGCGATGTTCTGCGAAGTACGTATTCCCCAAGCCGATGTGAATTGAGCCGTCGTTGGGAGCAAACTTCAATGCCGCTTGATATTCGCGGGCGGCCATCGTGAGCATGTCCATGCGTCCGTAGGCAGTGGCCCGGATGACATGCAGACCCAGAGAATCGCCGGAGTACCGTTCTGCGAGGTTGGCCTGCCCGAGAGCTGCATCGTGCTTCCGCAATGCCAGATCTGCATAAGCGAGGCCCAGATGCGCCTCACCATTGTTCGGCTCCAGTTTGAGAGCGGACTCAAAATCTGCCGCGGCCGGCTGGGGCTGGCGAAGGTCGTTCTCCACATATCCGCGGTTGACATAGGCGGTTACTGCGTCAGGCTTCCGATGGATGGTCTCGGTAAAGTCGGCAACCGCCTGTTCGTTGAGCCCCCGTTTTTTATGAACGTAGCCGGCAAGCAGAGGAATATCGGCCTCTTTAGGCAAAACGTTCCAGTATTTCGAAGTAAGGGCAAGAAGATCGTCGTCCCTTCTGAGAAGGAGCAAATCATACCCTAGATAGACAACAACTTCGCGATCGTCGGGTAGCGCCTTGATAGCTTTCTGAGCTACTTCTTCCGATTCCTGGTACTTGCCCGAGAGGCGAAGATATCTTTCGGTTTCGCGCAGAACTTTAGGGTCGTCTTTCATGGAATCAGTTACCCGGCTCAGCCATTGGCCAGCCGTAGGGAGGTTATGCGCCTCAATTCCCGCGTTGATCCCACCAGCTACGACCAGAGCATTTTGCGGATCCAGTTCATACCCTTTGCTATAAGAAGCCTGCGCTTTGGTGAATTCCCGGCGTGCCGTGAAAAGGTCGCCAAGGGCAAGATAGGCTACATGAGACGAAGGGTCGACTTTCGCCAAATGCTCAAAACATCTTTCCGCGTCCGCATCCTGACCAGCCGCGCGCAAAGCATAACCCAAAGAGGTTAGCGCTAAACGATTATCAGAATCGCTGGAGAGAACCTGCTTATAGACGGCAATTGCCTCGTCGGTACGGCCGAGTTTCATCAGGATGTCGCCGTCAAGTTGCAAATTGCCGGGATCGAGATTGATTGCGAGAGCCTCTTTGACGTCGGCAAGCGCTCCCTCGGGGTCACCGGCGGCAAGTTTGATCGATGATCGAAGGCGGAGAAACTCTTCTCGATCGGGACCAGAATCATCCGCGGCGCTGATTTCAGCCTGCGCCGTCGCCAACTGGCTGCTCGCGGCTGCTTCATTGCCCAAATTGCGATCGAGTGCCACCAAGTCCATGTGCAGTTGGATGCCGTAAAGTCGTCCCTCAGCTGGATTTTCGGGCAAGCTTGCCAAAGCGGCCGTGTAATCCTGAAGCGCGTCGCTATCGCGGTCCTGCAGCTGGGCAATCTCGCCCTTGAGTGCGTGCAGCCGGTAGTAGTTGGCATCGAGTACCGTGGCGCGCTTGAGGAAGGAATTGGCTTCAGTAACGGAGCCGACGACAATTTCAGCCTGCGCAGCCGACAGCTGCAGGGTCATATCCTTCGGCTCCTCGTTGGCGGCGCGCGCAAAGAATCTGGCTGACTCTGAAGGTTTTCCGGCAAGTTGATAGGTGTAAGCGAGCTCCGCGGTTACATCGGGTTTGGGATTGCGAATCGACTGCAGCACAGCGATCGCCTGGGCAAAGTTTCCGGTGTCACGATAGAAGCCCGCCATGGCGCGCTGAATTTCGGGGTTGTTTGGCGCACGATGCTCGGCAAGCTCAAGATAGCGGTTCGCCATGTCCGGCTGCTTGGTCTGCTGGTAGGAGAGCGCCAGCAGCAATTCCGCCCGCGCGTCGGGATGAGTTTTTTCCGCACGGTCCAGCCAATCGATTGCGCCGGTGTAATCTTTTGATCGCATGGACATTTCTCCAAGCATCGTCAGATCGCCGGTACGGCCGGGGCTGGATGTAACAACCTGTCTGAGAATGCGCTCGGCCTCGTCAGTCCGCCCGGTCAAGCTGTAAACCTGGGCCAGACCCGACTGCCCATCGAGCGAGGAAGGGTCGAGGCGAAGTCCGTGAGAATAGGCGTCGACAGCTTGCTGATACTGGCCATCGAGTCGCGCTGCATAGCCGAGCAAAAACCATAACTGCGGGTCGTTTGGTGCGGCTTCGACAGCACGCTGCGCATCGTCCCGCGCAAGCGCATGATTTCCGTGCTGCAGGGCCATTTCCGCAGCGCGGCTGAGGCGGGCGTTTTGGATATTTGATCCCCATCCAAGGTTCTGCGCCTGTTTTTGGTTTTTCTGAGACGCGGGAGCATTCGGTGAGGGAGATGCTGTGGAAGCACCTGGACCGACCTGATAAGTTTGCCCCCAAACGACGCAGGTAAATGCGGCGGAGACGCATACGAATGCGACCTTAAAAAGTCCAAGTCTAGCAAGCAAGTCGAGTCACCACAGCCGAGAAAATCAATTGCTCACTTTGATGCCAGCAAAATTGAGGCTGTTGCCCGTTTTCTGCATCATCGGCTGCGCTGCACCACATACAAGATCATGAAATAAAGCTTCATAGAAGCAACCTCAGCTACGCATTTGCTAATCGAACAGGATGAATGGATTTAGCTTGCAGGCTTATCTCTTTCGAGATAGGTGTTTGCCGTGAAACACCGCATCACTGCTGATGCTTTGACTCCATGCCTTGCGTTCAACCTTCTTCGAGAGCCAACAGTGCAGAAATCTGATCCTATTGAATGTTTGTCGCGGCCAATACCGCTCACGGTGGCCTTCATGGCTGCGTTAGCGGTTCATCTTCCGCTCCTTCTCATGAAGTTGCCGCTGCAGTCCTACGACACGAACTTCCATATCTTCTTTTCCTCGCATTATGTCCACCACTGGTTCGATCCGTGGAATACAAAATGGTTTGCGGGCTTCAGCCAAGCGACGTATCCTCCGATGCCGCATTACTGGATCGCATTGCTTTCGCGGGTCATGGGATTGGATCTGGCTTACATGGCTGTGCAACTGGTTGCCATTTTGCTTCTTGTGGCAGGTGTTTACCGGTTTTCGCTGTTATGGGTCAACCCGCGCGCAGCCTCGATTGCTGCGTTGGCGAGTGTCTTTCTCGGCTCTGAGAGTTTTCTGGTTTACAACGCAGGGCAGTTGCCGACCACACTGGCTGCGGCGCTCTATCTGATCGCACTACCCTTTCTTTACGAATGGCTGCGGTATGGCGATTGGCGGGCATTTATCAAGGCCGCCGTGCTTTTCATCGCAGCGGCTGCCGGCCACCATCTGACACTTTTGTTCGGATCTTTTATTTTCGCATTGCCGGTTGTGGCGCTGGCTTTGATTGACCGCCGGCGCGACGGCAAACCGGTTTCAGTGGGGTCTATTCTCGGCCGCACAGCCGGAATCGTATTTGTGGTAAGCGTGGCGCTTGCGTTCGTGCTGCTTCCGTTCTGGCTATCGCTGCTTCATCATCCAATCGACCAGACTACGATCCCCCATGCCAGCCGTGCGAATTTCATTCTGAGTCCGCAGTGGGGATTGAATTACTTCATCCTTCCCTACGGAGCTTTGATTCTGGCCATTCCGTTTATTTTCATCCGCGGCGCGAGCGTAGTTCGGCTTCGCCCCCTGCTTATTGGATTCTGGCTGACCTTTATTCTCGGCCTGGGAGGAACGACGCCACTGGGACACTGGCTGCTCGGGCATGCGTTCGAAGTGCTGACCATGGAGCGGTTCAGTTACTGGGCAGGCTTGCTCGCACTTCCGTTTGTCGGATTGCTGGCGGTGAAGCTTGTCGATCACTATCGCTATTGGGCGGTCACGGCGCTCGCGATTTTGGCGGCGTGGACCTGCGGAATGGGTGTAGCGTGGGGCACGTATCGCATTACAAACGCGCGGGACGTAAATGTCGGAGTCGTGGCGGATTGGCTCAACCGCGGCGGCCATGATCAATATCGGTACTTCACTCTCGGATTCGGCAACAGTATTTCGCGTCTGGCGGTGCTGACGGATGCAAGCAGCGTGGATGGCGAGTGGTATACCGGACGACTGCTGCCCGAATTGACCAAGTACGGAGGCGCCTCGCTGACTCAGACAAAGTACTTCGGCACAGCGGGTCTTGAGGCTCTTCGCGCCATCATGATGCACGCTGACAAGTACGGCTTGAAATGGATTTTCTCGAACGATCCCTACTATGACCCGCTGTTATCTTTTGCGGGTTGGCGCCCGGTCGACTATCTCGATGACAAGACCATCACGGTATGGGCCAAAGATGGCGTGCCACCGGCCACGCCGGTCAACGTGGCGCAGAGACCCCCGCACTGGCAGGGCGTGCTGTGGGGCACCTTGCCATTTGGAAGCAGCGTCCTGGCCATTCTGGTTTTCCTGATCCCGGAAAGAAGACGGCGGGAGATCGTAGCGGAAGATCCCGTTTCCGAAGACGAAGTGAGCACAAGGAGGGTGGCGTCGTGAAAAAGGGCGGATTCCTCGCGCTTTCCCTGGCCGTGGCAACTGTGCTGTTGGTTGTGATTGGGTGTGTGTGGCCGGTGGAGGCCGCGAAGCCATTTATCATCCAAAAAACCATGCTTACTTCCTCTTCGACGCCCGAAGAGGCGGTCCAGAACCTGGGCCAGGATATAGAAGCCCATGATTTGCAAAGGGCTTATGACAGCTTCGCCAATAAAGCCCAGTTTACCGAGCAGGAATTTGAACTGGATCTGACCGGATACACGACGAATCTGCGCACCTATGCGACGCTGGATCACTTCAGTGTATGGCCGGTTCACGCAACGGCAGATGAGGCCGATGTCAAGCTGGAACTGGATTGGGCCACGGTGGTTGGCACTTCAGTGGACACCCGCAACTTGCAGGTGGTGAGAAATGGAGACCACTGGAACGTGAACTGGCCGTTCACCAAGCAGCCCATTGTTCCTCCGCAGGTGATTCCAGTGAATTATCTTCGCTGGGATGTGATTTACCGCGATTCGGGAGACGACTGGGGAGCGCAGGACGTGGATGCGCCATCTGTCCGCATCGTCGACATGCATCCTGTGCAGCGCGCCGACGGCCTCCTGATCATGGGAGAACTGATCAACGATGACGTGGTGCCTGCGTATGTGTCTGTGACCGCAACCTTGCAGGCAAAGGACAAATCGCCGATTGCGACCGAGGGTTCCTTTGACGAGATTTCCCACGTTCTGTTGCCAAAACAGGTCACTCCGTTTCTTATCCAATTTCCGGATGCGCAGCTCTCCGATGTTGACAGCATCAACATGAAGCCATTCGCCATCCTGGTGCCGGCGTCAGCCGACCCAGTGATTGAGATCGATAATCAAAAATTCAATCCAGCACCGAATGCCACCTTGACCGGGCAACTGGTGAATCAGAGCGGACAGGTGGTGAACGTAGCCCACGTCATCGGAACTCTTTACGACAAAACCGGACAATTGGTTTGGGTCGCGGACCAGTACGTGGACAGTGCGCTGTTGCCGCAGACTCCGGTCGCGTTCAATATTCCGATCCCCGAGGACGTAGCGAAAAACGTCAGCAGCGAGCGCACGGTTGTTTCGACTTTCAGCTTTGGAGGGGCGCTGTGAGGCCGACGCTGACATTCCTGCTCGGAGTCCTGATGCTGACGGCGATGCACGTGGCGCACGCACAGGATGAAAGCCTCAACGTGCCCGAGAGCATCGCAGCAGGCAGCGCGTTCACAATTCAGAACGCCGGAAGCGGAGAAGCGACCTTGTACATTGTTGGTCCGGGCCAGGTGCTGAAACGGAAAGTGCAGTTGGGGACGCCAACGTACTTCCCTGCAGGATCGGTCTGCAACGCCGGCCATTATGTCGTCATCCTGGCACAAGGCAGCGGCACAAGCACCCGAGCATTCGATGTAACGCCGGTCAGCGTCCCCGCCAGCGTGAGCTTTCTGGCGAAACCGTCGCGTCTTCCTGTCGGTTTACACAACGGCATTACTGGCGCGGCTTACGTTTTCGACGTCTATCAGAACCTAATTGCCTCTCCAACCCCCGTGTCCTTTGAGTTGTCGAGCCCGTCCGGCGCAGTGCAAAAGCAAGAAGTAAGTACCCGCGCGGGAGCCGCCTGGATAGAGATGGACTCGACGAGCCAGCAAGGCAGCAGTAAGTTCGTAGCGCAAGCGGGCGACGTATCGAGCACCAGGATTATTCGCCAGGTGCCGGGCGATCCCTGCGATTTGAAGATTAGCGCTCAGCCGTCGGGGCAAGAACTTGATTTGCAGACAGCTCCGGTGCGCGACTGCAGCGGAAACGCGGTACCGGATGGAACGATCGTTACGTTCACGGAGACATTTCCGGGCGGTCAATTAACGGTGGATG
>Ga0326728_10019199_pt1 | contig 13311 bp, 15 predicted proteins | sample MB3enrmetagenome_FD_207602 | JGI IMG/M metagenome (GOLD analysis project Ga0326728, IMG submission 207602) | Lab enriched peat soil microbial communities from McLean, Ithaca, NY, United States - MB31MN | ecosystem: Environmental > Terrestrial > Soil > Wetlands > Peat | place: USA: New York...
ATTCGAGGGGACGCCGGAGGACTCGAGGGGACTGCGGCTTGGACCGAAACCGATGGAATTCTCGAACCCTAGCGACGAAAGACGAGCGACATCGACTACTTACCAAATGCCGCCCTCAAGGGTTCGAGACCCGTCGCCCGGCCTCGTCTTCGCGCACTGACGTGGTCGCCACTGAGGCTGTTCTTTGTACAGGGTGGATTTACCGATGGTGCGAGGAGCGCGACCGACGCTTCTGGCAGCGTGGTGGCCCACCGACTCCGTGCGGTTGGTCAGACGGTGGCCGGACCATTAAGTTGTGCCCGAGATCGACATCGGCGTGTCCAGTTTCTCGGGAGTCTCGGCGCGGATCGGCCGAGGTCGCGAGTAGGGAGGGCCCTTCGCCGTGGGCTGGGGCCGCCTCCCCCCGCACAGATCCCAGCGAGCGGCACTACGGCACTGGGCTCTTGCCTCGGATGCGAGCGTCGAACCGCTCGGAGGGCCATGGGTGCAGGACGCGGGTGGGTGGGAGCTATCGTTTGATCAGCAGCCGAATTCGCTGAAGCGTTACGCTGAAGGCCGAATACGTCGGGCGCTTGCATGACCGGCGAAGCCCCGTTCTCCGCTACCTCGAACGCCCTGACCTTACGGGTTCACGCCGCTGCCGGAGTCTCCATGGCCCTGCCCGCGCTGATCGCGGAGGCCGGCGAGCGCGCCGCCCGCATGACGCTTGAATTCTTCACGGCACGCATCCCGAACGCGCACACGCGGAATGCCTACGGGCGCGCCGTCTCCGCCACCTGCGAGCGGTGCCAGGGTCACCATGTGACCCGGCAGTCGCTCGACTCGCCCACCGTAAGCGCGTACCTGGGCGGGCTGCAAGCCTCGGCCGCGAGCGCTAAGCTCATCGCCTCGGCGCTGCGCCACTGGCTCGACTTCCTCACCCAGCGGGGGGTGCTCCCGCATGTCCTCGGTCAAAGGTGACGCTTTTCCAGAGCGCACCGAAGCGATCGCGCACCCTTTCCGGCAAGCCCATGACGAGCGGAAGGGTGCTCGAATCCGCCAGGCTCCGCTGCAAGGCAGCCAGCCTACCCTCTACAATCTCGAATCAGTCGTTCCGAGCAACCGGCATCACCCGCCACCAGGAGAACGGCGGTAGGCTCGAGGACGCACAGGCTTTCGCCGGACACGCGGACGCACGCACCACGCGCCTCTACGTTCGCAAGGAGCGTAAGCTCGCCCAGGCCGAAGTCGAGAGGGTGCAGTTGCAGGGGAACATGGATGCCGCTGAAAAAGATCGTAAGCCTTAAGAACATCGGGCGTTTTCAGAGCCTTGCCGCCAAGGGGGACGTCGCGTTTGGCCGCCTCACCCTTATTTACGGCCCGAACGGTCACGGCAAGACAACTCTCACCGGGGTTTTGCGATCGCTCGCGACGGGCGACCGCGCCTACGTCGACGAACGAGCGACACTGGGAGTCACGGATCCGCCTTCTGCGGAGATTCTGCTCGACACTGGGCTGACCAAGTTCACGAACGGAGCATGGTCCACAACCGCCGGTAATATCGAGATTTTCGACACGACCTTTGTCAACGACAATGTATTCACGGGCGATCACGTGGGCCCGGAACACCGCAAAAACCTCTACGAGGTCGTCGTAGGCGCGACGGCGGTCATCTTGGCACGGGAGATCGACGATCTGGATGCCCAGGGCCGTCGCGTCTCCGCCGAGATCGGCGACATCGAGCAAAAGCTTCGCAACGTGATCCAGGCGCCGTTCACTTTCGAGGAATTCCTGGGCCTCGTTGCTGAACCCAACCTGTCGGACAAGATTCGAGATTGCACGACGCGACTCAGCGCCGTCCGCAAGCAACGCGACATCCTGGCGAGACCGCAACTAGAGTCCCTGACCGCGCCGACATTGCCAACCACCTTCGTCTCGGTACTCGGGAAGACTGTCGCTCAGATATCCGCCGAGGCTGAGGAGAAGGTACGCCGTCACCTTCAGCGCTTTGATCGTCGCGGCGAGACCTGGATTCGCCAAGGCCTCGGCTACATCAAGGACGAGTTCTGCCCCTTTTGCGGTCAAGGCACCTCAAACGCCACTCTGCTCAAGCTCTACGCGACGTTCTTCTCGAATGCGTACCGCGAGCTCGTCGTCGAAATCGAGCGCGCTGGTAACCTGCTCGAGCAAACTCTCGGCGATAGCGTTCTTGGGGCGTTACAAAAACGCGTACTGGAAAACGACGCGCGCATCCAAGGATGGGCGGACCTTGCCGACCTCAGGTACGCGATGTATCGGCCCGACCAATTGGAGAAGAGTTGGACCCATCTTCGGACATTGCTTCGTCAATATATAGACCGCAAAGCCGCAACCCCCTCGGACGTGATTGCCGAGGATGATCCATTGGTGGCGGCCATTCGCGACTACGCTGACGGCGCCAAAAGACTGGCGGAGCACAACAGTGCAATAGCGAAAGCGAATGGCGCAATCAGTGAACTGAAGAAGCAGGCAGCGTCTACCCAAGCCGAGACCTTGGAAGCGGAGCTGCGCCGGCTTCGGAACATGGAGATCCGCAGCACGACCGACGTCTCGACGCTCGTCACCACCCTCTGGAATGCGCGGGCTAGAAAGAAGAAGATGGAGGAGACAAAGCGCGCGAAACGCACCGAGCTCGAGGCGACTGCCGCCAACGTGCTTGAAACGTATCAGTCGGAGATTAACCGTCTACTCGAAGCATTCGGCGCGAACTTCAGCATCGTCAACGCGCGTCCAAGCTTCGCAGGTGGCAAGGCGAGCTCCACATACCAGCTCGAACTGAACAAGACCAAACTAGACATTGGCGATGCTGGCACTCCGCGAGGGAAACCGTGCTTCCGCACTGCACTCAGCACCGGCGACAAGAGCACGCTCGCCCTAGCATTTTTCCTAGCGCGCCTCGAGCAAGAAGACTTGTCGGGCCGGTGTGTCGTGATCGACGATCCTCTCTCGAGCTTCGACTCCTTCCGCATTTCGTGCACCCAGCAGGAAATCGTGCGTTTGTCCGGCCGCGCCTCGCAGATCGTCGTCCTGTCACACGACGCATTCTTTCTCAAAGGCGTTCTCGATGAAGCCGACAAGAAGACCACCGCGTCGCTTCAGGTGATCCGGGAGGGAAGAACCCATGTGCTGCGTCCTTGGGACGTGGCGGACTATTTCCTCCGCGAGGCTCACCACGAGTACTTTCTTCTCCGCCAGTACTACACTGACGGACCGCCTGACAGCGGCGACCTCACAAGCGTCGCCCGAGCGATCAGGCCGTACCTGGAAGGCCATCTGCGCCATAGGTATCCCGACGAATTCGAAGCAACAGAATGGCTTGGTGACTTCATCGCGAAGGTACGCGGCGCAACGACTCCGAGTCCTCTGGTGCGATTGCACCCGCGGCTTGTGGAGCTCGAAGCACTGAATGACTATTCGAAGAAGTTTCACCACACTTCGACGCCTCCCGCCGCGCGCCCGAGCGACTCCGAGCTGCGACCGTGGGTGAACCGTGCCATTACCTTCGTGCAGTCTGGCTAACCATCAAGTCACGCCTCGGACGCCGTGACGGCAATCGTGCTGGCCACCTCAGCGAATCGCGCGTCATCGGGCCAATACCAGGGGTTCCCGCCAGCTTCGGGAGCCAGCGCCGGGGCGCGTCATCGTGCGCGACAGGACATCCGACTCCAACGTTCGGCGTCGGTTCAGATCCCGCGTCAACGCGCGACTTGACGGGCGGATCCGTAGGGGATCCCACATGGTTGGCGGGGCTGTCCCCATCAAGTTCCCCGTCACCTTCGGCCGCCACGGTTCCGCCACGGTTTGACCGGATTCAACCGGATTTTGCCAGCGATGCCGTCGTTAACGAGGCTCGTTTTTCGCTACTTTCGCGATTCTCACGATTCAGCTGAGATAGTGGTGTGGTCGTCCGTCCCGCGACCAACGTCGGATGGCTCGCCTTCGCGAGCGTGCACACGCCGGACGAGCACCAGCCATTCGGCCAACCCCAGGTGCCACGGTGCTGAGAGCGTTGACAAACGCCGAGCGTGACGCGGCCAAGTCTCTATGCTCGTCGCGGCGCAGACGGAGCGCGACCCCATGAGCCCGACACCGAAATCGTCAGATTGCGGATGCTCGGCAGGTGGGGGCTAGCTTAGCTCGCGACCTTGCCAGCGTTTCCGAGGTAGTCGTCGTTGCGCACGACGAACACGAAACGCAACGGATCGGGAACATCACCCCCACCCGAAGAAACGTCCACCAGGATGGCTGCGTCGCCGTCGAAATGAATCTCCCGCAAGGTCACGCTCACGTCCGGGCTTTCCAGTGGGATGTTCATCGCTTCGATGTCGGCTCTAATTCTTTCAGCCGAGGCGCCGACTTGGGCCCAATCAATAGAACGTGTGCGAACCTCGCTGGCCATGGCAATATCGCCAAGAAGGAAAGCAGCATCGGCAGCGTCCAGGTTCATAGGGTCACTCATGTCCCTTCCTTCCCCGCTCACCAGACTCGCACGGGGTGGCCACGGTTGCGAGAGCATGAGTTTATCAGCACCATTGCGATAGGCAATGCTCGTTCGTCCGGGGAAGTTCGATCTTGGGTAGTTCATACCGGCCCCCCTGCCTACGGGTTGTGCCACAGCGCCCCCACCCCTTACGGTTGCTCGACCGAACGCCGACGGTGCCGAGATTGTTCGCTCTTCCTCGAAAGTCGGGCCAGCAGGATAGATGCTGGGCACGTCCTTGCTCGCACCTTCGCGCATAGCCTGGCACGACGTGTGCTTTCAAGATGCGTAGCGATCGATATTGAGCCGCAAGCGTCGTGACGGGCGGGCACGTCGAGAGGCGCTGCCCGATCGACTTCGCAGCATTGCGGAGGCTTCCTCTTGGTTGGGTTTGAGACCTGACAGGTGGCGCGATGGGACAGCGAAGTCGCATGTTGACAGGAATCTGGGGATTCGATGGGTGGAAGGTCGTTGGGACGTTCTTCGAGACGGCTGACGGTCGGCGCGTCGAGCCGGTCGGCGGCTATGCGCTCTTGCGGGAGACCAAGCTGGCGGTGGTGGCCGCCCGTCGATGGATGGGTCGATGCAGCCATTGCACCAAGCCATGCCGCAAGCGACATGAGCTTCTGCCGAAGCGACGATGGGCTGACCTGCCATGGGCGGGACATCCCGTGGAGATCGAGTACGAGCCGTGTCGTCTCAAATGCCCTCGATGCGGTGGCGCCCCCGGCGAGATGCTCGCGTGGGCTGACCCCTATCAGCGCCAGTCGCGACGCCTCCACCAGCACCTGGCCATCGAAGCAGCCTCGATGCCCGTCATGCACGTCGCGGCGCTGCACGGCCTGAGTTGGCTGACCGTCCGACGCGCCGAGGAGCACGCTTAGTCGCGCTGGGAGTTGACTCGGCGTACAGCGCCCTTGCGGGTAGTTGGCGTCGATGAGAAGTGGCTCGGACGACGGCACAAGCTCGAGCACAAGTACGTTACGATCTTCAGCAATCTCGAGAACGGCGAGCCCCTGTGGATTGGCTACGGGCGCAGTGCCGACACGCTCAAGGCGTGGCTGGCGCTGCTGCCTCCGGCACAGAAAGCGGAGATTCAACTCTTCGCCATGGACATGCATCGCCCCTTCATCAACGCTGCGTCTGAGAAAATCCACACCCGGCCGCCCGCAGTTCAATGGCAGGGGGGAAGACATTGCTCATCAGAGACACCTTTATTCAATGCCGAGAGGATTGCAATTGCAATCTCTTGGACAATGAACCGCAGATCGTCGCGGTCGAACCCTGCTGTGCTCTCCGAAGATTTGGCGAGCGCCTCGAGGATCGTCGCTCTGGTATCCGTCGCACCACTCGATGCGCCGTCGTACTTCACGTGCGGCAGTTTCCACGTCAAGAGTGCGACATCTGGTTTCGTCCCGTCTTTGCGTTCCTTATCGTCAAGCCGAACTCTAAACACGTCGTGCACGTGGCAGCGACGCGCGCTCCGAGCCAGGAGTGGACCTGTGTTGGCTACCGCGAACCGCGCGTCATGCGGCTGAAACGTGTGCCCTGAGCGGCTCGTCGGCCGTGCATCAAGGCGCGTCATCGCGTGCGTCGAGCCCGTGACCGACAATGGTGAAGCACTCACCGAAGCAGACCGGCAAGGACGCGATGGCGCAAACTCTGTCGGTCATGTCCGCTCGCGCACCAAGTCCAATCTGTTCCGCTCGGCATTCGAGGTTCGCCTATCGTGGCCGCTCGCGACGGCGCCGGGTCAGAGGAACGACACTGCCGCCCCACTCTCGTCGGCGTGCGTCGAGCCGCTTCGCGAGCACGCGGGCCACGTCCAGAGCTCCCGCCGTGACCGCCTGAACGATCGCCTGCTCAAGTTCGGCGTCCGAAGGATTCGCAACGCCCGACGCGAGTTGACGCGAATCAGACGCGGAACGACGTGAGTCGCCACCCGTTCGCGTGGTTTCGCAACTGGGCTCCGAGAGCATGTTCGATAAGTCTATGTAATTGTTTGAGTATTCGGCGATCTCGTTGCGGGTTCGATTCCCGGCGCCTCCACCATGATTTCTCGAGAAAAACGCCCTTAGCCTAAGTTTTCGGAAGCTGTTGCCCTACTGTTGCCCCGCACATTGAGCAAACCGATGGCATCTCGCCGTGCGGACGGGGCGAGGTGCGCGTAGCGCATCGTCGTCTGGATGTCTTCGTGACCCATGAGTTCCTGCACGGCTTTGAGGGGGGCACCGCGCATCGCCAAGTGTGAACCGAACGTGTGCCTAAGGATGTGAAGCGCTCCCGTCGCTCGCGGGAGGTTCGCACGCCGCTGCGCTGCCGCCAGCCATGTGCGCAGGATCTTCTCGGTTGCGGGCCGGCCGTCGTCGCGAGCCAAGACGTATTCGCTCCGAAGGTGCCGGTGACGCGTCAGTGCGTCGTGCAAAGATACCGTCATGTCGACGACGCGCCCGTGGCCGCTCTTGGGGGTATCCGTGATTCCGTGCCACGTGGCCTGTCGGACGACAATCTGACGGCGTTTGAAATCCACGTCGCTCCAACGCAGAGCGAGAAGCTCTCCGCGTCGCAGGCCAGCTTCTGCTCCTAGCCGAACAAGGGCGGCGGTCCTCGTGTCGATTCGCTCCGCGGCCTCCGCCAAGTGATCGTATTCTTCGAAGTCAAGGAAGGTCGCTACCGTATTGTCAACCTTGAGAAGGTCGATCGTGCAAGGCATTCGGTCGATGACTTTCCAACGGAATGCCACCTTCAGGAGCTTGGACAGCGTCGTAAGAATATTGTTTGTCGTCTTGCGCGACTTGTCCGCGAGCTTGCCTTGCAGCTTCGCTACCCGCTCGTCCGTGATTTGGTCGAGAGGGAGCTTGCCGAGCTCGGGGTACAGGTGAACGCGCAGAATGCTCTCCTTGGATGAGACTCCGCTGGCTTTCTGTCGCGCGGCGCGCGCGTGACCCTCGATGAAACGGGGGCCAAATTCCTTCAGTGTGGGCACCTCCTTCTGTGGAGCGGGCTGTGGTGGCGCCGGGCGCGGTTTGCCGGCTTGGAGCAATGATCGCTCCCGCTCCTCGCCCCATCGGTGGGCCGCGGACTTGCCCGTCACGGGGGCCACGATGCGCTCCCGATACAGGGTCCGATCTTCAGGCCAACGAAAGCGAAGTTCCACCCACCACCTATCAACGTTCTTCGGATACGGTTTGATCTTGACTGTCATGCCGGTCTTCCCGGCGTGGCGGTCGCCTTGTCGTCCAAGGCGGAGAGTAGCACCTGGCGCTTGACGAGCACCCTACGGCCGAGCCGTACAACTCCCGCAAGCTGGCCCCGTTGGATCAAGCAGTAGACCCCCTTCGGCGTGGTCCGCAGCAGAACGGCGGTCTCGTGGACGGTCAGGTACGTGGGCGGCACATTCTGAGCAGGCATCGTCACGCTCACTCTCCAGCGTTGATGGACATGCCGCAGGGGCAACTTGGCGGTTGGCGAACGTCCGCAATGTCCGGAGCCCACTGCGTGCGCGCGTGTCCATCTGGGTGGAATCGATCGCACGCGAGGCGCTAGCGCAAGCCTGATGCCATAGGGTTCCGTCGCACGGGGACCAGTCAAGTCCTTGGAATCACGTCGCCGCAGTGGCTGAGGCCGAGGCAAGTGGTCAATTTCATACCAGGGGGGTGGTCAATTCAATATGACCACCCGCACCCGGCGCCGAGGCCCGCATGAGGACCCGACGGAATGCTCGTCGGAATTAAGGGCGATGGTTCGCGCTGTCGTGTCCGCTCACGTTGACGCGCAGCAACGGTAGCTAGCGCCGCGGAAGGCTGTTGGGCATGGTCGCGCGTGTGATGCTACGTTCTGGAGGCCATGAGGGTCATGCACGGGCGAGTCGAGCAGGGCCGAATCGTCGTCGACGAGGCGATTCCCGAAGGAACCGAGGTGACCGTTGTCGTCGCGGCAGGCGAGGACACCTTCGATCTGGACGAAGAGCAGATTGCCTCCCTTCTCGAGTCGCTCGAAGAAGCGAACCTCGGCCAGCTTGTCCCGATGGCCGAGGTTCTGAGCGTTCGGTGACTGCGCCGCTGACCGTCGCCTTCACCGCGCGGGCGACCAAGGAGACGACACAGGCACTTGCATGGTGGCGCGAGAATCGGCCCGCCGCGCCTGACCTCCTTGAGCAGGAGCTCCGGAATGTCCTCGCGCTTGTCGCCTCGGCCCCCGCGCTTGGAGCGGCAGCACGGGACGCTCGCGTCAAGGGGGTTCGGCGTGTGCTGATGCGCCGAACTCGCTACCATTTGTATTACCGGATCAATGCTGGCGGCACTCTGCTTGAAGTGGTGGCCCTGTGGCATGCGAACCGCCGAGATCCGCCGTTGCAAAACACGTAGTGTCGGTTCGCAGGGTCATGGGGCCACTTGGAGGGGATTTTCGCAGGGTCATGGGGCCACCCCGTTCGCAGCATGATGGGGCCACCCGCGAGGGGGCCGTGACGCTGGTTTCGCAGGGTCATGGGGCCAGCTTCCAGGAGGTTTTCGCAGCCTCATGGGGCCAGCCCGACGCGAGCGACCTGGAGTGAGCCAGGGTTCTTCCGACAGCGACGCGGGTCGCCGTCAGGAGGACTCGATGCCCTACAGGGAGCTGACAATGATTGATGTGAAAGAGATGCTTCGCCGCTGGTCGGCGGGGCAAGGCGATCGAAAGATCGGTCGTGACACCGGAGTCGATCGCAAGACGGTTGCACGGTACACGGATGCGGCTGAGCGTCTCGGCCTCGTTCGCGGCCACGAGGTGACCGACGAAGAAGTCCACGGCGTCGCGCAGTGCGTGCAATCGCGACCGGAGATGGCGCCCAGCGAAGAGTGGAATGACGTCTCACAACACCGAGAGCGCATCGCGCGCTGGATCGCGGGCGACTCGGAGACCAGGCCGCTTCGCTTGACCAAGGTCCACACGCTTCTTGTGCGCGATTACGGTTTACGCGCCAGCTACGACACGCTCTGGCGCTTCGCCACGCAGGAGCTGGGATGGCGAAAGAAGACCGAGACGGTGAGGGTCGACGATCCTCCGCCGGGACAGGAGGCGCAAGTCGACTTTGGCGAGATGGGCCGACTGCTCGATCGCGAGACGGGCAAGCTGCGCAGACTCTGGGTGCTGATCGTCACGCTGTGTTTCAGCCGCTACCAGTTCGTTTGGCCCACGTTTCGCCAAACGACCGAAGCCGTGTGCGAGGGTCTCGACGCCGCGTGGCGCTTCTTCGGCGCGATGTCGACCTCGATGATCCCGGACAATATGAAGGCGATCGTCAAAGACCCAGACGCGATCAATCCCACGCTGGTCGACGCATTCCTCGACTACGTGCAGGCGCGCGGCCTCTTCGTCGACCCCGCTCGCATTCGTTCCCCGAAGGACAAGCCCCGTGTCGAGAACCAGGTGCCGTACGTGCGGGAAAGCTGGTTCGACGGCGAGACATTCGTCGACCTCGACGATGCGCGGCGCAGCGCGGAGCATTGGTCCCGAGAGATCGCAGGCGCTCGCGTTCATGGCACCACGCGCCGCGTCCCGCGAGAGTTGTTCGAGTCGGTCGAGAAGCACGCGATGTTGCCGGCACCTGACTCGCCGTTCGACGTGCCGATGTGGACCGACCGCGCGAAGGTTCATCCCGATCATCACATTCAGATCGCTCACGCTCTCTACTCGGTGCCCACTCGCTATTTACGAAAGTACGTGCGCGTGCGCGCCGACAAGACACAGGTGAAGATCTACTTCGGCACGGAGCTCATCAAGGTCCACCCGCGCAAAGCCCCCGGCGGACGGTCGACCGACGCGAGCGACTACCCCGCAGGCAAAGCCATCTACGCGCTGCGAGACGTCGACACCCTCATCGCCCGAGGCAAGGACAAAGGCGTGCACATCGGTCAGTACGTCGAGCGGCTGCTCGGCGGACCGCTGCCGTGGACCAAGATGCGGCAGGCCTACGCGCTACTCGGACTCTGCCAGAAGTACGGCGACGGCCGCGTCGAAGCGATCTGCCAGAGTGCTCTGGCGTTCGATCTGGTCAACGTCCCGCGCATTGCAAACATGCTCAAGTCCGCGTCGAAGCCCATGTCGCCCGACGAGACTCAAGGCAAGGTCGTGCAGCTGACGCTTCCCCGCTTCGCGCGGCCTGCGGGTCACTTCGAGACGATCTCGCATTCGAGCCGAAAGGAGGAGAGCTGATGACTACCCAGACCCCCGTGCTCAATCCCGAGCTCGTGGACGCGCTCAAACGCCTGCGTCTCGGACGCATTGCACTCTCGCTGCCCGAGCGACTTGTACTCGCCGACAAACAGGACATGTCGTTTGATGATTTATTATTGATGATTCTCACAGACGAGATCTCACGGAGAGACTCCGCCGCAGCCGACCATCGCGCCGAGGAAGCTGGACTCGACTCTTCGATGCGCCTGGAACTCTGGGACAAGACCGCGAAGGTCAGCTTCGACAAGCGCATGCTTTCGGAACTCGTGAGCCTGCGCTTTCTCGAGGCCCATCGCCATGTGGTCGTTCTGGGCCCCGTGGGCGTGGGCAAGACCTTTATCGCTCAGGCTCTCGGTCACATCGCCTGCCGACACTGCTATCACGTGCGCTTTTCACGCGCTGACACTGTGCTTCGCACACTCAAGCAAAGTCGCTTTGACAACTCACGCGACGCGCTCATGATTGCGCTTACGTCGGTCGACCTTCTCATTCTTGATGACTTCGCACTTGAGCCAATGGGCAAAGAAGAAAGCAAAGATGTCTATCAGCTCTTCTTGGAACGCACCGGTCGCGCGTCGATGATCATCTCAAGCAACAGAGACACCGCCGAGTGGCTCGCCATGTTCGACGACGTGCTGCTCGCGCAGAGCGCCGTCGACCGCTTCAAGAACGCCGCGTACGACTTCGTCATCGAGGGCGAGTCGTATCGCCCCAGGCTCAAGCCCACCCTCGATGCCAACGACCCGCCGCCCACTTCGCCCGCGACCAAGGCGCGAATGCATCCGCGATCGCACGCCCGCCTCCAGCGCTGACCTCTCGCCCCCTTGCCGCGCCGGTCGCCACAGCCCTGTGGCATCGCGACTGGCGCGGCTGGCCCCATGACCCTGCGAAGAACTCGATCTTGGGGTTGTTCGAACCGGCCATTTCGGACTGTGGACGCCGAAGCCGTTTCAGGGCACCCTCAGCTCAGGTTGTTCGCACCGCTTCCCTGGCCCCATGACCCTGCGAATGGGTGGCCCAATGGTCCTGCGAACCGGCAATCAAGATACCGCGTGAGTGGGGGCGCACGGCGCGGCGCTCGGCACGGGGCTCGCATCGCGGGATCGTGTGGAACGTCCCGCCCGCGAGCCGCGTGCCCAGCGCCGGTCGTGGTGCTGGTAGCCTGGCGGGAAGTCCAGGACCGTCACCTCCTCCATCGTCGACATCGAGTGCGGGACGTCGTTTGGTCAACGGTCCGCACTCGATGGTTCGCGACCCTTCGTTCGAGCGATGCCTCGGCGCGGGGTTTGAATCCGGACATAGGTTCTGCCTGGAGTCCGGACTCGAGGGGAAATCGCTCGGCAGCTCGGTTTGAGCCGCAACTGCGCTATATAGCGGCGTGGAATCTGTCTGATCGCGGGGACCGGAAGGCACGTGTTCTGCGACGTCGCTCGACGCCGACTCCACAGTTGCGACTGTCTTGGCAACGGGCGTGAGTTGGGGATGACGCCAAGTCCTGGTGAGTTCGCGTCCTTCCGCCGTGACGAGTACGGCGACCAGACTGACAACGAACACGACGACCGCCCGCAGCACCTATGGGCAGCGGGACGTGTTGCGCTCCCAAGTGCGGGAGGGACTTTGGGGTTGGATGGCGTGGTCGGTGGATCCCCCTCGCTGGAGGCCACCCAATCGGAATCGGTCACGGAAGAGTTTCTATTTCCGCTTGATGCCTCGGCGGAGCCGGGGCCGGATGTGTGCTCAAGGACCGCTCCTGGCTGAACAGGCTCGGTGACTTCATCGGCGATGCCTGCGTCCTCGTCACAGGGGGCTTCCGGTTCAGGTATCTTGGGCGCGCCGCTCTCGTAGGCCGCCAGGGATGCGAGACTCGACGCCGTGGCGCACCAATCGGCTCCATCGCTGCGGTGCGGGGCCTCCGCTCGTTGTAGGTCTCGGAGCGCATCCGCGAACTGCAAAAATGGAGGCCAGCGCCCCTTCAGGTTCTTGGCCAAGGCGACGCCAATTTAAGTGCTCACGGCTTGGGGCAGCAAGGGGCAGACTTGAATGAGCAGCGTCGGAGTGTTCTACACGTGCATCTGCGCAAGGACGTTTACGTTGTGGGTCGAGATGTTCCACGGACTGCGTCCGGAAGCCATTTCGGAAAGCACCACGGCAAGCGCGTATTGATGCGATCGCGCTCAGAACGTCGACCGCCTTCTCACGTATCCCCATTGCGCTTTGCGTCTCGGTCCGAGGTCTTCTCCGCAATCATGACCGCGCTTGCGACCGATCCAAGGACAGAGGCTGCGACGATGCACCCACCGGCTGCCTTCTTGCGCTTCCCGGCCATGGCATCCGTGTCCAGGGACCAGCCCACCCTTGCTTCGTACACCGAGACAGGCACGAGCAGTGCGAAACCCATCCACCCGGCCAATGCCGATACGACGACCGCGAGCAGTCTCGCCATTCCCTGGAGACTGTCGCCTGCAGTGCACAAAACAGTTTGTCGCTTGCGGCCAAACTTTCCCGAGCTTGGACGCAAATAGGTCCGAAGGCCCCGACCGAGGCGAGCAGCATCGTGACCGGCAGTACGCCCAAAGGCCTCTCGGCAAGCTTACGGG
>Ga0326728_10019200_pt1 | contig 13311 bp, 14 predicted proteins | sample MB3enrmetagenome_FD_207602 | JGI IMG/M metagenome (GOLD analysis project Ga0326728, IMG submission 207602) | Lab enriched peat soil microbial communities from McLean, Ithaca, NY, United States - MB31MN | ecosystem: Environmental > Terrestrial > Soil > Wetlands > Peat | place: USA: New York...
CAAGAGCATCGGAGAGTGTGCTAAACCAAACTGTAATGAGGAGAATTGCGGCGACTGCAATATAGAAGCCTCGCAAGCTGACGCTGGCTACTGGCCCGAAAGCCTGTGGAACGATGGCCATTGCTGCAACAATAAAGAACGTGATTTCAACTATTAGCATCACTACGTTTTTGAGCAGTGATTTAGGGCTTAAACGGACTAACGAATCGATCAGCACTTTTTTAGAGAAAGCTGACCTCATTCCTCCAGAGGAGGGTTCGTTACTCTTTGCTGGTGCTAAAGTTTTCTTGTCATCAGAAGCCATTCGTTAACCCCCTGAAGAATGATGTAATTGGTCCAATCGCCAAGAACGGGAAGAACGATAACACTACAAGTATGATGATGCTGGCAACTAGAACTATGGTAAATAGCAATGTGTCGGTTTTGAGCCCCGTGGTGGTGCCAGTGCGTTTTCGCCCGATCATGGAGCCTGACAGAGCAAGCAAGATTACAATTGGACCATAGCGCCCAATTAACATGACAATACCAGTGGCTATGTTGAAGAACGGGGTATTTCCTTGGGCGCCTAGGAAATCTGAACCGTTGTTCGCCGAGGCTGACGTGAATTCCCATAAGATTTGTGTGAAACCTACAGAGCTTCCGTTGACGCCGATGGCTGCCGCTGCGCCCGAAGCATACGCTGTTACTGTGGGTATCAGTATGGCAAGGGGATGGAGTAGGAAAGCCACCATGACAAGCAATACGTCACGGCCAGTGATCTTGACGCTCAGGTATTCAGGAGTTCTTCCAGACATTAACCCAACGATGAAGACGGTAATTAACACGAACATCACCATGTACATCATTCCAACTCCTTTCCCACCTGGAATCGACTGAATGAACATCCCCAAGAAACCAGAAGTTATCCCCAGAGGATGAATCCCTGAAAGCGAAGCGTTAACGGAGCCAGTTGTGCACATAGTCGTAATTACAGTCCAAAAACTGGACATGAAACCGCCGAACCGAGTTTCAATTCCTGGACCAACCGCTGGAAGCGATGGAATAAACGCTAAAGCTAGGCAACTTCCGCCAAGAATCAAAGCGCCCCCTACAAGCGGTATGGATTCTCTTTTTTTGCCTATCATTTCACCGAAAACAAAGAGCATAGCTAGTGGAAGCAGAAGCATTAGAAATATCATAATAGCATCCGTGTATTGGGAGGGGTTCATGAAGGGATAAGCAGCGTTTGCACCATAATAACCGCCGCCGTTTGTACCCAGCTGCATTATGCCGTCCAAGGAAGCAACTGGCCCAGCTAGAATTGTTTGCGAGGCACCTTCTATCGTCTTTACTGTGGTGTAGCCGCTGAGGGTTTGGGGTACACCCAAAGCAAGAAGTACGATTGAGGCTATGAAGGCGAGGGGCAAGAAGACTCTTGTGATGGATCTGGTGAAGTCAACGTAGAAGTTGCCCATGTCTTTTGAGGTGGGGATTAATCCTCGGATAAATGCGATGCCAACGCATATTCCTGTGATCGGGGAGGCAAATTGAAGCCATTGTAGAACGCTTATTTGGCTAAGGTAAGAATAAGCGGCTTCGCCGTTATAATGCTGAAGGTCAGTGTTTGTTGTGAAAGAGACTGCTTGCATGAAGGCAAGGTCTGGGTGTATATTAGGGAAATGCATTGGGTTAAGGGGTAAACTGCCTTGGAATACCTGGATTAGAAAGGCGATAATAATCATGACGATGTTTACCAGCAGGGCTGCGAAGAAGTACTGCTTCCAGCCCATCGTCTGTTCTGTGTCTACGCCAATGATTTTGTAAACGAAGTTTTCAATTGGGTTGAATATTTTATCTAAACGACTTGGTTTTCGATTATAGACTGCGGCGAGGTAGGGCGCTATAAGTTTCGCTAAAATCAATGCCACACCAATAATTAGAACGACTGCCAGCGCCTGAACTGCAGTTATCAATTAATCCGAAACTCCAGATAACATTTGTACTCACTATGGCTCCTTTCCACTCCTGTTCTATCTATTTTGCAACTGCAGTGGTATTAGCTTTTACGGATAAACATCTTGGTCCTTTGTAAGGCTGCAAAATTATCGTTGTTATAGTGCTCTTTATGCCCTTAATCTTCATTATTTTCTTCTGCAGAACATCCCTGAACTCTTCAAGGCAAGACGCAGAAACTAAAGAGACTATGTCGTATTCTCCCGCTACCTCGTAGATTTCTTCGACGTTTTTGAGTTTTCCAAGAGCCGTCAACACCTGGTCTTTCTGAGACGACTCCACGAATATGTTGACAGATGCTAATAACCGGTTCATAACTAGACTATCCTTTCCGCTAAGGGAACGATCTCTACCATTGAACCCGTTCTTGCTCTATGGTCATTTTGCAGCGAATATTCAGTGCATACACTTTTCATATAAATCACCATAATAACCCGCTAATTCAGCGTTTTACGACTTATGAAACCCCTTCAGCTTTTGCCCGCTTCTTAATCGAAAAGCTTCGATTTCGGAAAGCGGAAACCGCTGAGGCTGCTGAGCCAGTTCTCATCCAGAACAGGGTCGTAAAGCTCTGCAATTTTTTTGCTCCTTAACTTTCATATTCATCACATCTTTACCTATTAAAGCTATTTATGATTTGTACATAATTTTTCAGAATAATTGAACTAATTTACATGAAAATGCAAATAATTGAAAAACATGAACGCATCCAAAACATAAAATCAAGAAAAAATGTTGAAACAACACATATTTCGAACTGCACAGGTTCTTACGAAAACAGAAATGGGCCGCCTTTAAATCAATCAAAATACAATTGAGTTTTAACTAATTTTCTGTTGAAAAAGAACTTGTAAATGAGCGATAAGCTTCTCCGAGAGCGAAAAGTATCAAACTCTATGCCTAAACAAATAGCAATTTCTAAGCCAAATGTCTAATTTCAGTTATGTTGACTGGACATTCTTCTTGTTTTTCATAAAAGTTATGAACACTTCACAATCACGTTTATATAGGATGATGGCTTACTAAATAATGTTCAATAAAATGAAAATAAAGTGGAAGAATGTTGGGATTATTGGATTTACTCTGGACATGTGTAATATTTGGGTCAATAGTGACAATAGGCTACAGACTCCACTCAGAAATTAAAAATGACTAACTAGCGCCGTAAGTTAATTCCATTGTTCACTTCATCAACATGGGGTTTTTTATTGAATATTGGTTAAAATAACCCGCAAGAAGCATAAAACTTTCTTTCTTCTTCACAGTTCGATTTTTCTTTTGCTCAAGAAAACAGTCTAATCATGAGCTTTTGTGCATAAATTTTGTGTTTTTGTGGAAATATTTACAGTTATTCATAATTATTATGAACAAATCTTAATTAGGTTTATATTTCGGGGTATTTGCTTTATTGTACCAATAGTTCGGTGCTACTAGATGAAAAAGAGAATGGAATCTCCAATTGTAAACAAGTCAAGCAGAAAGCACGATGCGCTACTCTTTAAAAAAGGCAAAAAACTATTTCACGCTATTTTCAGCTTGCCACTTAGAGGAGGGAAAATAGATGGCTACTGACTCAACAGGTGCACAGAAGCAAAGCGCACCTCACTTGAAAAAAGCTCTCGGCCTCGGCGGCGTTACAATAAACGCCATGGCCTTAATAGCTCCAGGGGCGTTCTTATGGCTCACTTTTCAGATGAACGCAGCTCAGACAACCCCGTCTAGCGCTTCAACGGCCAACGACATATTTTTTGGCCTTACACTAGCATTAATTTTAGCGTTCTTAACTGCTGCTTCTTATGCGTGGCTAGCACGACGTTACCCCGATGCTGGTCCTGGCAGTTCATATTACTTTGCTCAAAGAGCCTTACTAGACAACGGAAGTAGCAACAAATCAGCTAGAAACGCTAAGTTCGGTGTCGGCTGGATTTCTCACCTCTACTACTGGGTCTATCCAGGGGTCATGGTTGCAGCAATGTCTATCCTGCTCACATGGATTTTATCTGTACTTGGATTCAGCATTTCGCCCTTAGGCGAAATCGCTATTGCCTGCTTATTTGCAGTCGTCACAGGCGCGATAGCTTACCGCGGAATTCAAGGATCAACGAAAACAAACCTTCTTCTCAACGTAGTTCAAATCGGAATGCTGGTCATCATCACTGGAATGGCATTGGCATTCCGTTTTACTAACCCTCAACATGTAACCTTCACGTTCTCTAGCATAGGCGGAATAGTCACACCTCACGACATTAGCTTCGTGTTATTTCAAGCGACTATCGCTATCTTAGTACTAGTCGGATTCGAATCCGCAACAGCATACACCGGAGAAGCCAAAGATCCCAAAGTTGTTCCAAAGGCAATCATTTTATCATTGATTATCCAAGGAGCCTTCGCGTACCTGTTCGAATACTTCGGAGCTGAGGCATGGATGAACTCAAGCTATACCATAACATCAGGTGGCAAAGTATTTACAGGATTTAGCGCTGCTGCAGTTTCGAGCGCCCCCATCGGCGATATGGTTCGTAACCTTGGGAACGTATTCCTCGGAGGCAATGGATTTACACTAGAGTTAATAGTAGCTGCAATTGTGGCCGCTGCAATATTAGGCACTACCCTCGCATGCATGAACACCGGCGTTAGAGTAACCTACGCAATAAGCCGAGACACTGAAGTTCCTTATCACCTTAGCAGGCTAAACCCAAAATACTCCACTCCAGCGATTGGGATCTGGATAATGACAGCTGTTGCAGCTGCTATAGGATCTTTCGGAGTACTTACAATAACAAACCTAACCTCAATTACATTGCTATCAAACTTTGGCACCTTCATGCTATATGGACTAACAAACATTGTAGCACTAATCGCATTCACTAAAGAACGCAGTTCAATAATAAAACGCAAAGTAATTCCAATCGCAGGCTTCGCCGCCAACGCTCTCATGATGGCTACTATCCTGTACCTCAGCATAGCTGGCGGAGGGACTTCACGGTTGGAAGGAACCTTTGCCATGGTCAGCACCGCAATTTGGTTGATAGCAGGTTTAATCTATTTCCGTTTTAACTCAAAATCAAAGCCTTCCGGTTTGTTCCCATTCCCCGGCAAAGATGAGGATGAGAACCAGCCTGCGAGAGTTACTAAACCACGAACCATCAAGTTCTGGAAAAAAGATTAGCGCCCTTTTTCCTTTTTTTAGGAACTCAAGAGAATGCTTACAGTCCTCTCGATATTCTGTCATCTATTCATTGCTCTCAATGCTTGGATGAAATTGGAGGCAAAACCAATCAATCAGGCAACGAGAAACGACTTAGAAAGAATGTCAGAAGTTGAAACTGCCCGAGTTTGAAAATAGAAGGGTGTACTTTGTTTCACTATTCACCTAATTTTCCTTCAAAATTCTTTTTTGAAAGATACTGTGGGGTTGTCTTCGAGCGTCTATAATAATCAGTTCTTCAATGTTCCGTTTGGTTTTTGAAGTTTTTTTCAATAGTAACACCAATTTTGATTTTACAAATTGATATGTTCAGCGAAATATAAACATAGTTAATATTTGTTCATAACTTTTATGAAAAACTGAAATTTTTTGCATTAAAAATCTTTAATGATGGACAGACAGGAAAGCCATTTAATTTACTGACAAAACTAATAGTGTTTTTTATGACCTTCTTTTGGAAGGATGAAATGGCCGCCTCTTTGCCTTACTAAAAAAATAGTTTGCCAAGCAAAACACCGCCGCTTACACCTTAATGGCTGGAAACCCATGATCAAGAGAATAGAGGCTAAATTGTGCCTATGATTAACCCTATTATGAAGCCTAGCAGCGGCACGATTACCCAGCTTAAGGCTATCAACAGGAACGGCTTGACCGAGACGAACTTGGATCTGTAAGATATTCCTGTTCCGAACACTGCCGACGCCGAGGCTTGCGTGTTGGAAAGTGGAATTTTTAAAATCGTAGCCGCCTCAACAAGAACTGTTGAAACCACAAGTGTCACAGTCGCGTTTGGGTACCGCATGAGAAAAAGCTCTTGACCAACCTTACGAATCTCGCCTGCACTAAAATAGAACGTTCCGATAAATATTGCAACAATTGCCGCCATGACGGTTGTTAAATTGAAACCGCCTGTGGCAACTATCAACCCAAGGGTATTCCTCCTAGAACATATGAAGTAGAAAACGCTATGCAATAAGCAGGATTTTGTATGTTTGCAATCTTCGCCAAATGTTTTCAGGTCAGCGCCTATTCAGGATTCTGAGAAAGTAAAAAGCAAAAACTATAGCAATAATGGGAGCCGCAACCCACATGGCCGCTACCTCGAATCAAATAACTTTGCTGTATTCTTTTACAGCGTTCAAAGCAATCAGCGTAGTGGTTCTCTTTATGAAGCGCTCAGTCAGCAGTTTTTTTAAATAACCGTTAAGGCTTGCGTTATCTCGGAACTTGGCGAAGACGATTGTATCATACTCTCCCGTTATGTCGTAGACGGATAAGACGTTGTTTTCTTTGGCAATTTCATTTTCGACTTCAATAATATGCCCGCCTTCAACCTGAATCATAATAATAGCAGTCAAGGGATAGCCCATCTTAGATGCGTCAACAACAGGCACGTAACCAAGAATTATGCCTTCATGCTCTAAACCGTCAAGTCGGTTATGCAGAATATTGGGGGTTAATCCAACTCTGTGAGATAGCTTACGCAAACTTACGCGTGAATCTTCTTCCAGTGCTCGTATGATTTGCAGATCAATGGCGTCCAATTTTTTCGTTGGGCTTTTACTCAGTTTTAAGCCCAAAATTCTCACACCCCAACGGTTACTTGACGTTTGTTTAGTAAAACAAGATATATATAAACATAACCGCATAAAAATTGAACTATTGTAAACAATGGTAAGAGTCAAAACCACTTAAATAGACAATCGATACATGAACAGTTCACAAATGTACATTGATTGTGAAAGGCGAAAAGGGCCTATTGTCAGATAGGACCACAATCTGTTTGATGAATCTTCATTAGATCTTCATTAGCCGAGATTACGTAATGATGCAACGTTTATTGGGATGTACTAATAATTTAATCCTAGCGTTAAGTAGCTGATATACTCATATATGGAAAAATAACCTGTTTGACAAGGATGATTTGCAAATGGCAAATAATAATGTGGACATACTCTTAACTGCTGATAGAACTCTAATGAGTAATTACCATGGCAATGAATTCTTAGGATTCGGTACGTGCGCTCCTTCCAACTTCATCCCTGATGTCTTATACAGTTACCTTTTTTTTCCACCGATAGGGACAAACAAGGGGTTGCCAACTGCTGCGCCTTATGGCTTAAGAAAAATCGAGGCTCAACTGCTAAAAGAAGGCTTCAACGTTTTAACAGTCAGCCCACAGCACCTTCGGAAATACCTTAAAACCGTAAAAGTTATTGGCATTCACACCATGGATCCCTTTGGTTTCGGTCCAGCATCAACGACCTTGGCATCCGTTTTTCATAAAGAGCCTTTCTTAGCAAGGCACTTCCACGCGTTAGTCACTAGCCCCGTTATCAGAGAAGCAAAAAGAAATGGAGCAAAAATCATAGTCGGTGGCCCTGGCGCATGGCAGTTCCGCTACAGACCACAGCTTGTTGAAAGAAAAGCAATAGATTGCGTAGTAGAGGGCGAAGCTGAAAACGTTATCGGAAAACTTTTCAAAGCCGCAATAAATGGAGAGCAACTGCCCCCCTATTTTGAAGTCTCAGCAAAAGACGCCCCTCGGCTGGAAGATATACCGGACATTGTACAGCCATCAGTTAATGGCCTAATCGAACTCGGAAGAGGCTGCTGCAGAGGATGCGAATTCTGCAACGTTACACTAAGACCCCTGCGCTGGTACCCTTACGACAAAATTATCCGTGAATTAGCCGTCAACGTCGAAATAGGCAAACATAAAGTTATCTGTCTGCATGCTGAAGACGTCATGCTCTACGGTTCACAAAACGCGGTGCCCAACGATGAAAAACTGCTAAAGCTTCACGAGTTAGTCATGAGCAAGGTTCACAATATTAGTTGGAGCCACTGTTCACTGGCTGCTGTAGCTTCTAAACCAAAGCTTGTCTCTAAACTCTCTGACATTATACTTCAGAAACAAGCATGGTGGGGAGCAGAAATCGGCTTAGAAACTGGCTCAGCTGAACTTGCGGAAAAAATTATGCCCGCAAAGGCGTTTCCGTTTAAGCCTAAAGAGTGGCCTCAAGTTGCACGGCAAGGGTTTGGAATAATGCATGATCACAACTTAATCCCTGCAGCAACGCTCATTGTTGGGCTTCCTGAAGAAACAGAGAACGACATTATAAAAACAATGGAGATAGTAGACGACGTTAAAGACTGCCGAAGCCTTATCGTGCCTTTATTTTTTGTTCCGCTGGGTCGGCTGAAAAACAAAGATTGGTTCAGAGAAACAGAAGTAAATAAACTACATGAACAACTGATGTACCAATGCGCGGAACACAGCCTCCGCTGGGTTGACAATCTACTGGACATGTCGTTCATGGATAAGGGGTATCGAACTGCCTTGAAAGAATTTTACAAAGTCTTCGCAGGACTAGCAAAACGACAAATAAGACGCACCGAAATTACAGAGCTACCGTGAAAAACTTTTGATCTTCTCTTTGTTAACTTTCCCCGCTGTTTTTATCATGAAACTTGATTTACTTTGTAGTAACCTTATTACTTTCATTTTGATTCAATAAAGTTGAGGCAATGAAGTTGCCAAAAAATTCAAACGCAAAAGAAGATTGCAAAATAACAGTTAGCAACGACGGGCCATACATAGTTTCTGGAGGCATCCCTTTGTTTACAACGACAATATCATGCGACGCACAGGGAATCCCAGCCAAATGGGTTATAGGAAAAAACTTGAAGACCACGGAAAATTATTTATTGTGCCGCTGCGGTCAATCCAGTAACAAGCCATTTTGCGATAGCACTCATTTGAAAGTGAATTTTGACGGAACAGAAACAAGCACAAATGAGCCTTTCGAGAATGAAGCAAAAACAATTGCTGGCCCAGAATTAACGTTGAAGGATGCAGAGATACTTTGCGCTTCAGCCCGTTTTTGCCATCGAGGCGGCGACATTTGGGATGCAATTCCTAAGTCAAATGACCCTAAAGTTAAGAAAAACGCGATGAGAAATGCCTTCGATTGCCCCTCAGGCAGGCTTGTGGTTTCAGATAAGAAAACAGGCATGATACTTGAGCCTGTTCTGACCAAGTCGATTGGCATAATTGAAGACCCAAGCAAAGACGTCAGCGGACCATTTTGGGTTCGAGGTGGAATTCCAATCTACTCTGCGGACGGCAAACTCTATGAGATGCGAAACCGTGTGACTCTTTGCCGATGCGGAAAATCCTCAAATAAACCGTTTTGCGACAGCAGTCACTATCCAGAAGAGGACAGAGAGCCCGAGAGAGCAGGAGAGGTGAAAGAGAAATGAGTAAGAGACGGCGAGAGCAAGCTGAAGAAAACATCGAAGATGTTTTGAAGTCTAAAGAAAGAGCGTTTGTGCTCTTTTATGCTTCATGGTGCCCGTATTCCCAAGAGTTCCTTCCAGTTTTTGAAGAATACGCCAAGGCAAATCCGCGTGAATGCATGAGCGTTGTGGTCGATGACAAACCAGACCTATGCGATAAATACGCAATCGAATACTACCCCACTGTGCTTCTTTTTAAAAAGGGAGAAGTGCACAAAAGACTTGATGCCACGCCTGGAGCAGGATTAACAAAGAAGCAACTGTTAGAACTTACCAAAAATCCATGAAACGAGTTGGGCAACAGAAAACAATTTTGTATTCCAACCTTGCTTCCTGCAAAAGTATTTATAATTACCATCATCAAGGCAACTAAGTTTTGGGTTTATTTCCATTTAGTCAGTATTTCTTCTCTCTGGAAGGTTGCTTTGGCTAGGTAGAACAGCGCGATGTCTGCGACAGCGAGTGCTGCGGACACGAGTAAGGCGAGCAAGCTAACGGGGATTATTGTGAGTTGGATTGCAAAAACCAGCAGAAGTATCAGGGGGATAACTACGTATGTCCCTAGCTGCTGAGCTGCACGTATGTCGTTTACCCTGGAGGATATGATGACGTTGGCTTCGACGCTTAAGACGCAGGCTAAAGGCGCCATCACACCCAGTATTAATGCAAAATCTATGTTCGGAAGCAGGAAAAACCCGAATTTAATGTAGGACCAAACGTCCATGATTGTTACGAATATCGCTGTGCCGATGTAAGTTACTCCCATGGTGGGGAGGAAGGTGGCTAAGCTTTTGCCCAACAGCAGCTCGCCATCCGTCGTCGGAGTAGCCAATAAGGGTTCAAGGCTTTTTTCGATTTTTTCGCCTACAATACTGTACGAACCCATTATCGCAGGGAGAATCACAGGTATAAGAACAAAATACATCGAACCCGTGTTTGCGACCGTATTGGCAGCATTAATTAATTGAGCTTGTGTAAGCTGGGCCGCTTCGGTTCCTAAAGCATATATGAAAATAAGCGGAATCACCACGCCTACGACGACGGGTAAGGTAACTAGGGAGTAGAGGATGTACTTGTTTTTCTTGAATACACTCAAATCTTTTAAAGTTACTATCCACGACTTCCATAATCTCATTGCGCCGACGCCTCCCGAATCAATTTCAAGTAGACATCCTCAAGCGTGGACCGCAGCTCCGTGACGTATTGGATGTTGCCGCCTGCCGCCACAATCGCCCGCACCAACTCAGGATTATCTTTCTCCGGATTATCCATGTCAAGAATTAACTTGTTGTCACTGATTTTCAGGTTCTTCACTGCACTCAGCCCCTTAACGGCGGCTAAAACCGCGCTGGTGACACTTTCTAGGTGGACTATGGTTTTTCGGTTGTGTAGGCTGAGCTCTAAGTTTTTGGGTGAGTCAACCGCGATTAGGCGAGTTTTCAAGATGCCGATGCGGTCGCAGAGCCGCTCCGCTTCGTCTAGGTTGTGAGTGTTCAGGAAGATGGTGCGTTTCTCTTTTTTGAGGCCCAGAACAAAGTCTCGAACTGTTTTTGAGGCTTCAGGGTCCAAATTCGCTGTAGGTTCATCCAAAAACAACACTTGAGGGTCGTGGATTAGAGCGCGAGCGATGGCGATTTTCTGTTTGGTGCCTTTCGAGAATGTGCCGACGGCGTCGTCTCTGCGCTCCCAGATGCCCAGCAGCCGCAGGAGATGTTCAATGTTTTCTCGCCGTTTCGCTTCTGGGACCTCGTAGAGTTTTCCGTAAAAGTCAAGGTTGCGGTAGGCACTTAGGCTGTCGTATAAACCGACGTTTTCGGGTAGTATGCCAACCATTTTTCTTATTTTGAGACAGTCAGCTTCATTGTCAACGGCAAAGTCGCCTATGCGGGCATCGCCGCTGGTTTTGCCGATTAGACAGCAGAGCATGCGCACAGTTGTGGTTTTTCCTGCGCCGTTGGGTCCAAGAAAACCAAAAACCTCGCCTTCGTCCACGTGTAGGGTGACGCTGTCTACAGCTGTTAGATTGCCAAATTTTCGAGTGAGATTTTCAGTGTCAATCATGCCATTCACTGTCCAATATCATTTAAGTTTAGGCTTTTTCGTATTTGGATTCTTCTATGTGTTTCTTTTCTTGTTCTTCCTCGGTTAGTTGAGGTTCAGTGGTTTGCTCTTCTTGCTTCTTTTCTTGTGGAGGCCAAGTGCTTGGATCTTTGACTGAGGAGAATACATTAAAGAAGCTGCTTTTCCCGCATGCTGGACATTTGTATCGTTTGTAAGGTCCAAGGCGAACTGATTCAAAGGGCACATAACTTTTTTCAAAGACGTTCCCGCATTTCTTACACTTAAGACGCGCCATCGCAATCATCTGCAATTAGAAGTTTTTGGTCGCCTTAAAAAATGTTCTATCTAAAAAAAATGCGGTTTAATCATGGGAAAGCTTAAGTATTAAATTGAATACATTTAATACAGGTTATGGCAGATGCCTGTTACGTTTACAACTAGAGTTGAAGAAGACCTCGCCAAAGTCATAGATGAAGTTTCTAAGGAAGAAGGAATGGATAGATCCACCGTTATACGACGATTCCTCATGAAAGCCGCGAAAGAATGGCTAATCGAAAAAAGCTTAGAGGATTATGAAGAAGGGAAAATTACTCTCTGGCAAGCGGCCGAAAAATGCAGCTTATCCCTCTGGGAGATGATTGTAGAGGCAAAGAAAAGAGAAATTCATGTTCCTTACACCTTGGAAGCTTTTAGGGAAGACTTGAAAGGGTTAAGGAAGGCTTCTTAGGTGCGTGGCGTCGTCTCCAACGCAACTCCCCTGATTTATTTGGCCAAAGTTGGCAAAATCGACCTTTTGAAAACAGCTTTCGGGCAGGTGTTTATTCCTGAGGATGTCGAACGGGAAGTTGTCGATAAGGGAAAGCTGCTAGGAGAGAAAGACGCCTATGTCGTTGAGAAAGCCATCGATGAAGGCTGGATTAAAGTGTTAACAGCTGACCCTGTAGAGATGCCGATAATTCTAGACAAGGGGGAAGAGGCGGCATTGTCGCTTGCAAAGCAACTGGCATTGGAAGTTGTGCTTGTGGATGAGGTTTCGGCTCGGTCCGCGGCTAAGCTTCTTGGCTTAACGCCCAGAGGAACCTTATTCGTCTTGCTGATGGCTCTTAAGAAAAAGGAAATTGATTTGGATGAATTCCTCGAAACTCTTGATCAGTTGATAAGTCAAGGTTTCAGGTTGAAGGAAGAAGTTTACGTTGAAACTATTAAAGAGGCAAGAATAATAGCGTCACCTGAAAAGTGACGTGTTCAACCGCTATTTTTTAAGCCTATGCTCTTAACGGATATTAAGACTGCAGGCTACTTTCGCCGTTTTCCCAAACTAATTTTTTAGGGTTTTTCGTATTTGGATTCTTCTATGCGTTTCTTTTCCAGTTCTTCCTCAGTTAACTGGAGCGGAGCAACCTGCTCTTGCTGTTTTCCCTCTTGAGGCCAAGTTACCGGATCTTTCACTGATGAGGAGGTGTTGAGCCAACTGCTTTTCCCGCATGCTGGACACTGGACTCGTTTGATAGGCCCAAGATGCACCAATGAATCCAACGGTTTGTAAGCGTATTCAAAGACGTTTCCACATTTCGTGCATTTTAGCCTAGTCATACCCGACCACCTAAGTCCAATTGTCTATATTAGAGAAGTGTGCACAATTCATTTTTTATAGTTTCTGAGCTAATGTTATTGTGAGTGAGGCTGGGCTGGAACCCGCGGGAACCATTGGTTTGCGTCTGTGAACGCTACGAGCCATTGAGTTATGG
>Ga0326728_10019203_pt1 | contig 13308 bp, 7 predicted proteins | sample MB3enrmetagenome_FD_207602 | JGI IMG/M metagenome (GOLD analysis project Ga0326728, IMG submission 207602) | Lab enriched peat soil microbial communities from McLean, Ithaca, NY, United States - MB31MN | ecosystem: Environmental > Terrestrial > Soil > Wetlands > Peat | place: USA: New York...
AATTTAAGAACTGGTAGAGTAGGGCCAACTGCGCCCAACTCTGCGGTACACCTGCTTCTCCTTTCCTGTAAGGCTCTTGCATCCTCGACTGCATGTCGGTTTATCCCGGCGCACCACCTGGCACGGTTTCCCCCCACACCGTTTCCCTGACACGATTTTCCTCTCCGGCCCGCCCCCGACGTTTCAGAACCGTTCTGAGGAGTCCTGACGGGGCAAAACTCTGGCTGGCGGCGATTCGCGTTGCGGCCATTTTTCTGTTAGACTCCGCGCCGCAGGAGAGTTGGAATGGCGTGCATGAAGATCTGCCACACTTGCCAGCAGACCTACTCCGACGACGTTGAATTCTGTCCCCATGACGGCGCGCGCCTTGCCCTTCAAGCCACGGAAACCGAAGTGCAGCTTGCGGCGGGGCTCGCCCGCCGTTATCGCATCGTGCGCCGCCTGGGTCAAGGCGGCATGGGCACGGTTTTCCTGGTCGAGCAAATCGGCGTGGGAAATCGCCTCGTGGCGATCAAGGTTCTGAATGGCAAACTTCTCGATGACCCTGACTTCCTGCTGCGGTTTCAGAATGAAGCGGCTTCCACGGGGCGCATTCATCACCCCAACGTCGTCACCATTTACGAATCTGCCCAGGCCGATGACGGCACGCCTTACATCGCCATGGAATTTCTGGAAGGCGAATCTCTGCGCCAGGTCCTCCAGCAGCGGGGCGCACTTCCTGTCACTGAAGTTGCGGAAATTCTCGAGCAAGCGGCGCGGGGCCTGAACGCCGCCCACAAGCTGGGCATCATTCATCGCGACCTTAAACCCGACAACATTTTTCTGACGCATGGCGATGAGGGGGAAGTGGTCGTCAAAGTCGTGGACTTTGGCATCGCCAAGCTGCGTGAATCGGCTCTCCGCACCGCCCTGGGAAATGTGCTCGGCACGCCGGCTTACATGTCTTATGAGCAGGCCTACGGCATGCCCAGTGATCAACTGGACGGGCGGTCTGACGTCTATTCCCTGGGCATCGTGGCGTATGAGATGCTCGCGGGGCGCGTGCCGTTCCACTCCGACACGCCGCAGGGGTACTTGCGCAAGCACATCCTGGATGCTCCGCCGCCCTTCCGAGCGGTGGCTCCCGGCCTGCGCCTCCCTCCACAAATCGAGGCGGTAGTAATGAGAGCGCTCACCAAGGACCGTGACCAGCGGTGGGCCTCCGCCTTGGAGTTCTCCCAAGAATTCACCCGTGCAAGCCGCGCCGCATCGGAAGAGCTTTCTCCGACCAGGGTTGTGGAACCCCTGGAGGGAGCGCAAGCCGAGGCGGGGCGCCTGGCGGGGGAGAAAGTCGAACGGGAACGGCAGGCCCGGGAGCAAGCGGATGCCGAGCGGCGTGAGAAGCAAAAAGCCGACGCCGAACGCGTGGCGCGGGAGCAGGCTGAGAGGGAAAGGGCCGAGCAGGAGCGAGGGGCCCGGGAGCAAGCGGAAGCGGAGCGCCAGGAGAAGGAAAGGGCCGAGGCCGAACGCTTGGCGCGGGAGAAGGCCGAGCAGGAACGGCAGGCGCGAGAGCAGCCCGCAGCGGAAAGGCCGGCAAAGGAGAGCAGACTCACAGCACCGGCCCCTAGGCCTCCACGGCGAAAACGCCGCTGGATCATGCTCACCATCGGGATGAGCGTGCTGCTGATTCTCGCCGCGCTTACTCCTTTCATCTTCTTTGGGAAACGCATCGAGCACTATTCGAAGTCGATTTACCCTCGCTATCCCCGCCTGGCGAGCGCCATGCTTCGGACGCTGTTGAACTTCGACTACCAGCCGTCCGGGGGCCTGCCTTTTGCGTGGCTGGGACCCTACTCTTTTGGACCCAGGTTCATCCCCGGCCGTCTGTTACCGCCCTTCCCGGAGGGGCTCGAGGGCGTTATTTTCACGCCCGATGGCAGCCAATTGTTGATCGCAACGGCTAACCGAGTTCAGGCCTGGGACGTGACAACCGGGCGCCTGATTCGCACTGTCCTGGTAGCAGCAGGCCCCCTGGAGGCTCTCGCGTTAAGTCCCAATGGCGAACAGCTTGGGGTCGCGTCCGGCAGGAGGATAGCAATCGCCGATTTGAACACTGGGGCAGTACTACGCACCCTCATCACTCCTGCCCTCGGTACGGGTCAGCCTGCTGAGACGGGGGGCGTGCAATATGTGGCATTCAGCCCCGACGGGCGCTCCATCGCCACCGCTGGTTATGACGTCCCCCTCGCCCTATGGGACTCGCATACGGGGAAGAAGCTATTCACCTGGTGGGATCCTCGGCCCCCGCGGTATTCCGCCACCGGGCAAATGACCTTCGGCTTGGCTTTCAGCCCCGACGGGGCCTGGATGGCGCTCGGCGTTGACCAGGGTGACGTGCAGTATGTAAAACTCTGGAGAACTGACGGCTGGCGCGAAGCGCAAGTGTTTAACGTCGGCGATGTTGCCAACCTGGCTTTTACCCGGGACAGCCGTTCCCTCGCGATTGCCACCCGGAACCACTGGACGGGCATATGGGATCTGCAGGGGAACCAGGTTGCGGCGTTGAGAGGCAGTGACCAGGAACAGGGTGCGTGGGATGTTTCGAAGCTCGCCTTTGATCACACCGGCCAATGGCTCGCCACATTTCAGTTATTGAACGGAACCGTCAGGATTTGGGAACTTAGCTCGGCTCGTCTTGCCAGTATCCTGAATCTCCCGCAATTGTCATGCTTCGGCGGGATGACTGAAGAGGTCGTTTTCAGCCCCGACAGCCGGTTGCTCGTCGTGGGGTTTAGTGCGGCCAATCCAAACGGCCAATGCGGTGCGCGCCTCCAGTTTTGGAAACGTACCGACTGACCGTCCGGCGCAGAAGCGGGGTAGCGCAGCAGAGTTGCTCCGCCTTGTGGAACCACTCTGCGGCTTTTATCTTTTCACCATATCCTCATAATACTATTACTACCACAGAGTAGGGCAGACTGCGCCCAATTCTGCGCTACACCGCTCCAAAGAAGGGAGAGACAGGGGCACATTTCAAGTGAGCCGGCGGGTGCAGTGTTTCCCATGCAGTATGGCAACGTGCGGTTGCCACGGCGTATCGGGCATGAGAAAAGCCCCCCGTCAGGACAGCGCTGGGCGGGACTACCCGCTGAAAACGTGGTATGGTAACGGCGTGTAATCGCACAGCTTCCCGAAACGCTTATGGACTTTGTGAAGCAGGCAGCACGACACCAGCAAGGGATTGCGGTGCTGGTGCGGCACTTGGGCGGATTGGGGCTGTTTCTTCTCGCGATTGTCGATAGCTCCCCAATTCCAACATTTGGCGGCCTCGATATTCTCACCGCCATACTCGCGGCGCGGCAGCGCGAACCGTGGTATTACTACGCCGGATGCGCCACGGCAGGCTCGGTCATCGGCGCCTATTTTACATTCCGAATGGCGCGGAAGGCGGGTTTGGACTATCTCCACCGCAAGTTTGGACAGCAAAAGGTGGCCAGGCTGCTGAAGTACTTCAACCGGTGGGGTACGGGCGCTCTGGTAGTTTCCACCGCTGTACCTTTTCCCTTCCCTACGAGCGCGTTTTTCGCCATAGCCGGCGTGCTGGACTACCCTCTGCGGACGTTCATCATTGTCGTGGCCTTGTGCCGGGCAGTGCGTTACGCGGCTATAGCCGCAATTGCCTCCCACTACGGCCGCCGCTTCGTTGTTGGCCTGAGACATCTCGGCCGACATTCCGTATTGTTGCTCGCGATTGCAGCCGCAGTAGTCATCGCCATAGCCGCAGCGATATTGCTAAAAAAGCGACTACAGTCCAGTCGCCCCGTGGCCAAGGCGGACGCGACGTGACATTCCCGGTGCCAGGATCTGTGGAATTTGCAAATGAAGAACCGCGGACCTCAAAGGCGGAGGTCTGCGCTCGCTTTCGATCTTCGATTTTCGATCTTCGATTCCGTGCCTCGGACTTCGGACCCCGGACTCTGGACTGTTTCCCCGCCCCGGCGCAAAATGGCGTTTGCGGGCGGGCATGACCAGCGCTAAGATGGCACGCTGAAGCGCAGGGCTGCGCTCTGCGTCAGCCAGCGGGACTCAAATGCGTCGCGCGGCGCCCTCCGTGCTCATCAGGTCAGCCGTCCGTAATCGAGGAACCAGTTGACGTCGTAGGAGGCACAGGTCAGAATAGCCAAAGTCTATCTGCCCGCGCGGGTTGGGACACAGCAGAGGAGGGCAGCAGCACATGAAGGCTTCATACCTTAACCAAGTTATCGGCTATTTCGACCCCATGCAATCCCTGGATGAGAAGCACAAGGCTTGGTATGTCGACAGGCCGGACAGTCCCGAGGAGGAGATCAAGATCTACCTCCTCAACAACGGCACAGACACCAAGATTCTCTTCAGCGGACATCGCGGATCGGGCAAGTCCTCGACTTTGAGCAAGCTAGCCTGCGATCCGGCGATCCTGAAAGCCTTCTTTGTCGTCAAGTTCTCCATCAAAGATGAGCTCAACGTCGCTGACCTTACTTACACGGATCTGCTGTTAGCCATCGGTCATCGCCTTTATGAGGAAGGGAAAGGGTGGCTCAGCGCCAAGCTCAGCGAAGACCTTGACAGGTGGTCGGCAGAAGTTTCGCAGGTGACGACCACGACGGACGGGGCAGAAGCCAAAGTGCAGGCGGGAATTGGCGTGTGGTTCCTGAAAGCCACGGGCATTTTGAAGACGGCCTTTGAGGAGAAGACAGAGTTCCGGAAAAAGCTCGATCCTCGGGTCTCGCAGCTTATTGACTTCATCAATCGGATTATTGGCGCCATTGAGACGCATCCCGATGCAGGCGGGCGTGAAGTCCTCGTGATTCTGGAGGACCTCGACAAACCAACCAGGGATGTCGCGCTGGACCTCTTTGCCGTCAAAGGCTCCGTTCTGGCCGAGCCGCAGTGCAAGATCATCTTCACCGTGCCCACCTCTTTGCTCTATTCGGGGCAGTTCAATGTGGCCAAGCAGAGCTTCAGTGAGCAGTTCATGCTGCCCAACTTCAAAATCAAGGAGACGACGGGTGAGCGCAGCGACGCGGGGTGGGCGAAAATGCGGGAGATCGTCCACAGACGAATGGAGTCCCCGCTTATTCAATCAACGGCCCTCGACCTCGCAGTGGAAATGAGCGGGGGGGTGGTGCGGGAACTGGTCCGGATCATTGAGGGCGCGGCCACCCGGGCGCTGGTGGCCAAGGCCAACGTCATCAAACACGAACACGTCGAGCAGGCCGTCGAGAAGTTGCGCGCGGAGTACAGCTTCAGCCTGACCCGGGAAGAGTATGTTGAGATTCTCCGCAGGGTCCATGAGACACACAAGTTGATGTACCCTAAAGAGGGGCCTTTGCTGGACCTTCTGCACAATCTATTCATTTTGCAGTACCCTAATGGCCCAGGATGGTACGGAGTGAACCCCATTGTCCACAAGCTCATCGGAGTTTGAGCGCGGCGCCGTTTCCGCCCTGCTTCTCGGCAATGCGGACAGGCAGGCCATAGCTGAGGTTGCGGTAACGCTGCACGGTTCCAAGCACGGCTGCATCTACTTTGCGGTCTGCAACAATCGGCTGAAGATCGAAGCCGTGGAAGCTGCCCTTGCGCAGGCCCTTTCCCCCCATGGGATGGGCACAGAACGAGTAGTTCTGGCGGAGCGCGACACGAGCACGGAGCCTCCCACCTACCGCGTCCTCATCCCGGACCTGTTCGACTATTTTGACCAGGCGCGTCGTGTAGCGCCGGGCTTTAGCCCGGCAGGTGCCGACCTCAAGGTCGGCGCTACGAGGAACGAGTCTCGTCTATACCTGATTCATGGCCTGCCGGAACTGATTCGCGCGCAGACGGGCGGGGACAGTGCGAAAGTTGCCCCCATCTCCCAACTCCTGAACTTTCGGCGTGAGTTGTTTCACGATCGGAGCCTTTACACCCTGTTTTGGCTTGATCCGGAGACGGTGCCGTATCTCATGCAGAAAGCCCCGGATTTCTGGTCCTTCCGGTCGGGCATGGCGCAGTTCACTGAAACTTCAGACGCAATGCAGCAGCGAGATTCCAGTGGCTGGCAACAAAGCGCGCCCTCAGGGCGCTGGTCAGGGGATCTGGAAGAAAAACTCCGGCAATTGGCTGTATACAGGAAAAAAACTCCGCCGGATGAGAACGCCATCGCTAACCTTCTCATGGACATCGGTGGCCTGTACGTAAACCGGCATGAACCCCAGGATGCGTTCGACGCCCTTCACGAGGCCGAGGATATATTCGCAAGGTCGGGACTTCGGCAGCGGGTTAGCCTCGTGAAGACATGGCTGTCCCGCGCTTTTAAGCAAACGGGGCAACTCGACAAGGCGGAAGAATCTATCCGCGAAGCGATGAAGATCGACCAGGAACTTAAGAACGAAGCCTCTTTGGCGATAGGTTATAACAACCTGAGCCTGATCCACCGAGCACGGGGCCAGCCTGACGAAGCGGAGAACTGGGTGCGTAAGGCCATCGAGGTCGATGAACGGCTGGAGGATGAGCCACATCTTGCCGTCGATTACAACAACCTAAGCCTCGTTTACCAGGATCGGGGGCAGTTGGACGAAGCAGAGAAGTGGTTGAACAAGACAATCGAGATCGCTGAACGGCTAGGAGATGAGCCCCTTCTTACCGTTAGCTACAACAACCTGAGCCAAATCTACAAGGGGCGGGGCCACTTAGAGGAAGCGGAGAAATGGTTGCGCATGGCCGTCGAGATCGCTGAACGGCTGGGGGATGAGCCGGATCTTGCCATTTACAACAACAATCTGAGCCAGATCTATCAAGCGCGGGGCCAGTTAGAGGAAGCGGAGAAGTGGCTGCGCAAGGCCATCGGGATCGCGGAACGGCTGGGGGACGAGCCGAATCTGGCCATTGCCTACAACAACTTGGGCCAGATCTATAAAACGCGGGGCCGGTTGGAGGAAGCGGAGAAGTGGTTACGCAAGGCCATCGAGATCGATGAACGGCTGGGGGACGAGCCGAATCTTGCTGCTGATTATAACAACCTGAGCCAAATCCATCAGACGCGGGGCGAGTTGGAGGAAGCGGAGAAGTGGTTACGCAAAGCTACAGTGGTCAATGAACGGCTTGGGGACGAGCCACATCTTGCCATCTGCTACAACAACCTGAGCCTGATCTCCGGTATGCGGGGACAGTTAGACGAAACGGAGAAGTGGTTGCGCATGGCCATCGAGATCGCTGAACGGCTGGGGGACGAGCCGAATCTTGCCCTCTACTACAACAACCTAGGGCAAATATACCAAGTGCGTGGCGACTTTAGTGAAGCGGAGAAGTGGGTGCGCAAGGCCCTGGCTCTGATGGAGCCGAAGGGACCGTCGGCGACGCTCGAAACACTCAAATCAAACCTTGAGCAGTTGGAGAAGGGAAAAAAGCAGCAGGCCCCGTTACCTTGAGGGGTAGTTCGTCACGACCCCACCAACAGCAGATTCTTCGCCGACATCCGAGTCGCCAATGGCGCCGGCTTCGTTTCGTCATATCGGTGGCTCTTTTCCCGCCCGAATGCCCACGGCGCGGCGGGGCGGGCGCCGGGCGGGCGCCACGGTCCAGTCCTCACCAACCTGCCGTGCCGGGCGGCCTGATATGCGTCCTTCGGGAAAAGCCGCCCCGATGAATCGGGGCGCTACCCATCCTTTCCGGGCCTGCCAGTCTAGTCTCTCCCCACCTGGGGCTTGGCCCAGGCATCGAGTTTCTAAATTGTCCTGCTCAGCACCACCCCGGCGCGACCGCGCCACCCCTCCTCCTCTGAGGAAGGGAGCTCTTAGAAACTCCCCTCCTGAATCAGGAGGGGTGGCGCGGACGCGCCGGGGTGGTTTCCCGCGAATATAGAAACTCCAGTCTTGGGCTTGGCCCCCGCTGAGCCCGCCGGGGCTGGAATTTTCCCCTGACAACGCGGCGTCCGCGCGTTCGACATTTACTATTCACCCTCCATCATTCAGAATGTCCAAGTACTCATGGCCATGCGTGACAAAGCTCAATCCGAGTTGGTGAAAGGCCTGGGGGTGTTCAGCGCCACCTCGGTGGTGGCGGGCACCATGATTGGCACCGGGGTGTTCGTGGTGCCGGGCATCATGCTGACCCAGGTGGGCACGCCTTCCATGGTGGTGATGGTGTTTGTAGCCGCCGGGGTGCTCAGCCTGTTTGGAGCGCTCAGCTATGCCGAGCTGGGGGCGGCGTTGCCGCAGGCGGGCGGCGAGTTTGTCTACATGCACCGCGCCTATGGACCCCTCTTCGGGTTCCTCTATAGCTGGACGCAATTTATCATCGCCAAGACCGCCTCGATTGCCGCCATCGCCACGGGGTTTGTGCTCTACCTCGCCTATTTTTTTCCGCGATTGCACGAAACGGTGTGGGGAACTTCCTGGCAATTGGGCGGGTATGGATTGGACCTGCGCCTGACGGGCCTGCAAATTGGCGCGACGCTGATGGTGCTGCTGCTCTCCGGGCTGAATATTCTGGGCGTGCGGCGCAGCGGGGCGGTGCAAACCCTGTTCACCGCCTCCAAGCTGCTGGTGCTCCTGATCCTCATCGTGCTGGGCCTCACTTACGGGCACGGCTCATGGCAGGGGTTCCGCCCGTTTTTTGCGGCGGGCGGGCAGGGCGGCATGCTGGCGGCGTTCGGGGTGGCCACGATTTCCGCCCTCTGGGCCTACGATGGATGGAACAACCTCAGCATGGTGGCGGGGGAAGTCCGCAATCCCCAGCGCAACCTGCCCCGAGCGTTGATTGGCGGGGCGCTGCTGGTCCTTATCGTTTACGTTCTGGTGAACCTCGCATATTTCCACGTGCTCCCCTTTTCCCAGGTCAGGGGCACGACCACGGTGGCGTCAGACTGCGCGCGGCGGCTGCTGGGCAACGGCGGGGGAGCCTTCATTGCCGTGGGCGTGATGATTTCCACCTTCGCCACGCTTAACGGCTCGATTCTGGCGGGCTCGCGCATCCCCTACGCCACGGCGCGCGAGGGCCTTTTCCCCGGCGCGCTGGGCACGGTGCATCCGCGCTTCCACACCCCCGCCGTGTCGCTGGTGTGGCAGGCCGTCATCGCGGGATTGTTCACGCTCACGGGCGGGTACCAGTCGCTTTACACCAAGGCGATTTTTTCCGAATTCCTCTTCTACGCCCTCTGCACCGCCGGAGTGTTTGTGCTGCGCGTGCGGGAGCCTGCCCTGCCGCGCCCCTACCGCACCTGGGGGTATCCCCTGGTCCCCGCGCTTTTTGTTATTCTCTCTGTCTGCCTGCTGGTGAATACGTTCTGGCAGCAACGAGCCGACTCCCTGTGGGGAGTGGTGCTGGTGGGCAGCGGCATTCCCGCCTACTGGATCTGGAGAGCATGGACGCGGCACACTTCATGAATCGAAAATCGCAAGTCGAAAATCGAAATTCGAAATTCGAAATTCGAAATTCGAAATTCGAAAATCGAAAATCCGCCACTGGCCATCGATTTTCGGGTTTCCAATTTCGTGCTTGGAAGCGGGTGACCGCGAGAACCCTGCATTGCAAGATCGTAAATGCTTGTTTTCTTACCGAACATTTCAGGGATCACGAGACCCCTCATCCGACCTCGTCCCTCGGCCACCTTCTCCCCAGGGGAGAAGGAAGGTATTCCCTGCCCTCTCCCGTGGGGAGAGGGTGTCCCGATGCATCGGGACGGGTGAGGGGTCAGTTCACCAATTTTGGTTGCGGCTCCCCCGCGCTGCGCTGCCCGCTTCTTCTGCTCCTCCTGGCGGTGACGGCGTGGGGGGCGGTCAGGACCGAGCGCCACACACCGCCCGCCTCCCCCAACTCCGCGGCCCAGGCTGCCCTGGCGAAGGCGCGGGAGCGCGTGCTGGCGGCGCAACCCCTGGCCATGTTTTACTACTCCGACGATTCGTCGGGGCTGGAATCGCTCCAGACGCACGCCGGCGCCATGACCGTGCTTTCTCCGCAATGTTATGGGCTGGACCGCACGGGAACGCTGCACGGCCAGCTTCCCCCCGGGGTCCTGGAGGTGACGCGGCGCGCCGGGCTGCCCCTCATGCCGCTGGTGACCAATCCCGGTTTCGACCGCTCCACCGCGCACGCCCTGCTGCACAATGCCCGCGCCGAGGAGCTTGCCGCAGCCTCCCTGGCGAAGCTGGCCGAACGCGATCAATACGTCGGCTGGCAGCTCGATTTTGAAGGGATCGATCCTCGGGACAAGCTTGCCTACACCCGATTCGTCGCGCGGGTCGCGGCGCGCCTGCACCATGACCATCGCCTGCTGAGCGTCGCGGTGGTGCCACGCTTCTCCGACACCTTTCCGGCCAGCTCTCCCGCCGGGTATTACACCGGCGAGTGGGGCGCGGCGTTCGATTTCCGCGGCCTGGGGCGGGTGGCCGATTTTCTGGTGCTCATGGCCTATGACCAGCACACTCCCCAGACCCCGCCCGGACCGGTGGCCGGCTACGACTGGGTGAAGGCGGCCCTGGACTTTGCCGTCGCCCGCGTCTCCCCGGCCCGGCTCGTCCTGGGCCTCCCTCTCTATGGACGCGAGTGGGTAGAAACCTCCGGCGGCTCGACCGCGCATAGCATCGCCTATAAGGACCTCAACCAATTCTTTGATGGCCCCGGCAGCGAGGCGCATTGGGACGACCGCTGCCGAACCACCTGGTTCCAATTGCGCGAGGGCGATACCCTGCACACCGCCTGGTTTGACGATGCCCGCAGCCTGCGCGAGAAATTAAAGCTGGTCGAAGCCGCCCACCTGCGGGGTTACGCGGCCTGGCGGCTGGGCATGGAAGACCCGGAGTTTTGGAAGCCTGAGGGGCAATAACCTTCGTTCCCGGAGAGAAACCATGCAATCTCGTGCGGTCACGGTCCTAACGGTTCTGATCTTCACCGCCCTGGCGGGTCGCGCCCGCGCCGCCGAGCACACCTGGGTCGTCTACACGGCCGGGGAACTGGATGAGCGCATCGAGCGCCATCTCAACGCGCTGGCCGCGCAGGATGAGGCGCTGATCCGCATCTTGAAAAGCACCCCGGAATCGGCGCGCGCGGTTCCTCCCCGCGGCGGCCTGACGATCGAATTGCGCCAGGCAGAAAGTGCGGAGGCTTTTCTGGATGCCCTCAAGCGCGAGGCGGGGGCAAGCGCCATCGCGCCCACGCCGGAACTGGCCCAGGAAGGTTACATCATCGAGGCAAAGTACCCTCGCGCGGCGGCGCCCAACCGGCTGCTCATCACCGCCGCCAACTGGCGGGGATTTCACCTTGCCCTGCTGCGCGTTCCGGATTTGCTGGCGCTCCCTCCGTCGAGCCTTTCCACCGCACTGATTCCCCACCCGCAGGCCGTGCGCATCGAGGGAAATGGCATTGCTGCGGTCGTTGCGGATTTTCCCTCCTTCCCAGAGCGCGGCGTGGTGGAGGGTTTCTACGGCACTCCCTGGACGCATCAGGACCGCCTCGACATTCTGCGTTTTGAAGGTGCGCACGGCATGAACGCGTACTACTACGCGCCCAAAGACGACCCCTATCATCGCAAACTCTGGCGCGAGGCCTACCCGCCGGAAGCTCAGCAGCGCTTGAGCGAACTGGTTGAGAACTCGAACCGCAACTTTGTGGATTTCTGTTTCGCCATCAGCCCGGGCCTTACCATCGCCTACTCCAGCGAGCCGGATTTTCAGGTCTTGACCGGCAAACTCGCGAGCGTCGCGCGGCTGGGCGTTTCCTGCTTTGCCCTTTTTCTCGACGACGTCCCGCAGGATTTGCAGGACCCCCAGGACAAGGCGCAATTCAAGACCCTCGCGCAGGCGCATATTTACCTCGCCAACAAACTCTACAAGCACCTCAAGGAGCAATCCGCCGCGAACCGTTTGACCCTGACGCCCACCACCTACACCAACGAGTGGGGCAGCCGCGACTATATCCAGGAACTGGGCGCCGGTGTTGACCCGGGCGTGTCCATCGTCTGGACCGGGCCGAAGGTCCTCGCTCCCGCCATCACCGTGGAGCAGGCGCGCGAATGGGGCGGATACCTCCATCGGCCGCCCCTGATCTGGGATAACTACCCGGTCAACGACGGCACGCCGTGGTGCCGCTACCTGGGTCCGCTGATCGGCCGCGACCCACAATTGCCCGGCGCCGTGCGCGGCCTCGTTTCCAATCCCATGATCGAAGCGCGCGCCTCGATGATCCCCCTCCAAACCATCGCCGATTACCTTTGGAACGCCGCGCAGTACGACCCGGCGCAATCGGAAACCCACGCGGTCGAAAGTCAATACGGCCCGGACGCGCCGCGCCAACTCGCGCCCTTCCTGAAGATTTATGGGACGTATTTTTGGGAGGATGGAAGCTTTACCGCGCTCTTCAAACAGCGCCATGCGCCCATGGACGTGGAGGCGATGCAATCGCAACTGGCAGAGATGAATTCCACGCTGCAGCATCTGCGCTACCAGCGGCGACTGGAGCCTTTACTCAGCGAGATTTCCCCCGCCCTCGAGCGCACCAGCCAGCGCCTGGCCGAGGTGAAGGCCGATCCGGCATTCCGGCATTTGCCCGACGGCAGGCTCGAGTGGGATGAAAACCACGATGCGCTTTCCGCGTATTACCTGGCCCAGTCCCCCAACCTGAACGGCGATTTCGCCAAGTGGGAAAGCGGACCGATCTACCGGCTGGATGAACGCGGGCAGTTGCTCACCGGCGCCAAGCTGTGGCGGGGCCCAGGAGAGTTGTCTGCACGCGTGGCGCTGGCGTGGGACGCAAACTTTCTCTACGTGGGCGTGGCGGTGACCGACCCCGGCCTCTATCAACCCTTCTTCGCACGCGGCATTCAGAACGGAGACACCTTTGTGCTCCATATGGAGGCCGGCTTCCGCAAGAACTTCCTGGCCACTGAACCCACCGGCGATGAGTACGCACTCTACTTCAGCCCCGGGAATTTCGCCGGCGTCCAGCCCAGCATCTTTTCCGATGAGGATTACCTGCCGCCCCGCCCGCAACCCCACAATTACATGCAGGAAATTTACACGGCCTGGAAGAAAACCGCGAGCGGCTACTCCGGCGACATCGCGATCCCCGTGACCTTCTTCGCGGGCGGCAAGCTCGAGGAGGGGTATGAGGCAGGGCTGGAATTCAGCGTGACGAAAGTGATCCCGCGCGGCGGGACGGAGGAACCGGAGCGGATCGTGCTCCAGTCCAGAAAAGACCACCTCTTCCGCACCACCACCGCGAACCCCTCGTCATTCCCACGCCTGGTGTTGACCGGAGGGAATCGTTAGGCAGGGACTCGCTCCGCCTTGGGGAGCGGGCGCCGGCGCAAGGAGGAGCGCG